>Ga0075028_100000548_pt1 | contig 13568 bp, 9 predicted proteins | sample LitLauG_LLR_2014_FD_71390 | JGI IMG/M metagenome (GOLD analysis project Ga0075028, IMG submission 71390) | Freshwater sediment microbial communities from Pennsylvania, USA - Little Laurel Run_MetaG_LLR_2014 | ecosystem: Environmental > Aquatic > Freshwater > Creek > Sediment | place: USA... | reverse complement strand
AACCTGTCGCTGCAGGGCGCTTGCCGCATGTGCCTGGTGAAGATCGAGAAGATGCCCAAGCTGCAGACGGCTTGCACGACCGTGATCACCGAGGGGATGGCCGTGACGACCGACTCGGATGAAGTGCGGCAGGCGCGCAAGTCGATGGTGGAACTGCTGCTCGGCAACCATCCGCTGGACTGCCCAGTGTGTGATGCGGGCGGCGAGTGCGAACTGCAGGACATGACGTTCTCCTACGGGGCAGCGGAATCGAAGTACATCGAGATCAAGAATCACCGGGAAGAGCAGCAATGGTCGCCGGTGGTGTACTTTGACCGGCCGCGCTGCATTCTGTGCTACCGCTGCGTGCGGGTGTGTAACGAGGCTATGGATGTGGCGGCGCTGGGCGTGCAGAACCGCGGCGTGGTCTCGGTGATTGCGCCCAACAAGGGCGACCACCTGGAATGCGAAGAGTGTGGCATGTGTATCGACATTTGTCCGGTGGGCGCGCTGACTTCGGGGGCGTATCGCTACAAGACCAGGCCCTGGGAGATGAATCACGTGGGCACGGTGTGCACGCACTGTGGCGACGGCTGCAAGACGACGTTGGGTGTGCGGCGCTGCGATACGGGCTCGGAGATTGTGCGCGGCGATAACCGCGACAAGAGCGGGATCAACAACGACTTTTTGTGCATGAAGGGACGGTACGCGTTCGACTTTTCGCATCACGAGCAGCGCGTGACGCAGCCAAAGATCAAGAAGCACGGCAAGCTGACGCCGGCGACCTGGGATGAGGCGCTGGAACTCGTGGGCAAGCGACTGGCGGAAGTGCGCGACCAGAACGGCGGAGCGGCGATTGGCGTGGTGGGTTCGAATCACACCACCAATGAAGAGAATTTTCTGCTGCAGAAGTTTGCACGAGTGGTGCTGCAGACCAACAACATTGATCATCAGCGGACGGCGGACTTCCCTGCCCTGGCGGCGGCGCTGGCGGGCAAGCCGGAAGCAACGGCATCGATGCGCGATTTGTATAACGCACCGGCGATCCTGCTGATTGGGAACGATCCGACGGAGCAGCATCCGCTGGTGGCGTATCAGATTCGAAATAACGTTCGGCTGCATCATGCGCGGCTGTATGTGGTCAATACTGCGCTGATTAAATTGCGGCGGCAGGCAGCAGCGTTCCAGCAGATTCCGGTGGGGGCTGAAGGTAAAGTTGCGGCGTACCTGGCGGGGGATGACGCGGCGGCGGGCGCGCTTGGCGGGGACGCGGGCCACTGGAGTGCGCTGCGCGACAAGCTGCGCGGTGAGAGAGATCTAGTCATTGTTTTTGGATCGGAAGTGCGCGGCGGCGATATTGGCGCGCTGGTGACGTTTGGCCTCGGCATCGGCGCCAAGTTCCTTTGCCTGAGCGATTACTCGAACTCGCGCGGCGCGGCGGACATGGGGCTCTACCCCGATCTGCTGCCCGGATACACACCGCTGGCGAAGGCAACGAAATTCCGCGAGGAGTGGGGCGCGTTGCCGGAAGCGACCGGGCTGACTCTGTCGGCGATGGTGGATGCAGCGAAGGCAGGGTCTCTGAAAGCGCTCGTTGTGGTCGGAGCGAATCCGGTTGGCCGCTGGAAGATTGATCCGCATGCGCTCGCGAATACGTTCCTCGTGGTGCAGGACATGTTCCTGACAGAAACGGCGATGATTGCTGACGTGGTGCTGCCGGCGGCCTCGGCTTACGAAAAGTCGGGGACGATGACGAACACGGCGGGCGATCTCCAGTTGGTGAAGAAGGCGGGCGAGGTCACGGGTACGAAGAGTGATTTCGAAACGATTGTGCGCATTGCCGATCGCATGGGCTTCGATGTGCGCAAGCTGGTGCCGTTTGGCGCGGGCACAGCCGCTGACATGGGCCAGTCGCGTGGCGCGCAGTCAGGCGAGGCGGATCGGCATGCGGTTTGGCTCGAGGCGCAGGGATTGGAAACGAAGCTCAGCCCGTTTGATCCGGCGGCGACGCTGGATGAGATTCAGCGACTGGTGCCGGGTTACCAGGTTTCGCGGTTGAACCTGATGGCGGGCAATGATCAGCACACGACGTTGAGCGCGAATGGCGGAGGTGCGGCGCAGGATCCGAAATTGATTCTGGCGGCAAACGACAATCTGTTCACTTCCGGAACGCTGGGACGGTATTCGCGGGCGTTGAACTCGGTGATGGAGAACAAGAATCGTACGGTGGAAGAAGTGGCGGCGGATTAGAGGTCCAGCGTAACTGAATAGGCGATGCGGGCGAACAGCAGATTCCTCGCTTCGCTCGGAATGACAAAGACGTAAAAGAGAGCGACAAGAGAGCAAGGTGAGTCAGAACGAAGGCGCAGGAAAAACGGCGTTCCAAGAACAGGGCGTAGATTGAGTCTTCCGATCTTCATATTGGTGTCGGTCATCAAGATCGTGCTGGTGGTGGTCATCCTGCTGACGGCGGTGGCGTACACCGTGTGGCTGGAGCGCAAAGTCGTGGGCCACATGCAGAACCGATGGGGTCCCACGCGGGTGGGGCCGTTCGGGCTGCTGCAGCCGGCGGCGGATGGGCTGAAATTTATCTTGAAAGAGGATCTGACGCCGCCGCACGTGTACCGGCCGCTGTTTATCGCGGCGCCTATTATCGCGGTGACCTTCGCGCTGAGTTCGATCGCGGTCATTCCCTTTGGCACCGAGATCCGGCTGTTCGGGCTGACCATCCCGATGCAGATCACCGACATCAATACGGGATTGCTCGTGGTGCTGGGCATCACGTCGGTGGGCGTGTACGGGATCGCGCTGGCGGGTTGGTCGTCGAACAACAAGTATTCGCTGCTGGGCGGGCTGCGGGCGAGCGCGCAGATGATGAGCTACGAGCTTTCGCTCGGGCTGTCGCTGGTGGGTGTGCTCATCATGGCGGGGACGTTCAGCTTGCGCGGGATTGTGGAGTCGCAGAGCGGACACTTCCCTATTTGGCTTCCGCACTGGAACATTTTTCGCGGGCAGATTGTGGCTTTCTTCGTGTACCTGATGGCGGCGTATGCGGAGACGAACCGCATTCCGTTTGATCTGCCGGAGGCGGAGACGGAACTCGTGGCGGGCTATCACACCGAGTACAGCGCAATGAAGTTTGCCATGTTCTTCATGGCGGAATACGCCAACATGGTCACGGTCGGATGTCTGGCGACGCTGCTCTTCCTGGGCGGGTGGAATGGGCCGGTATTTGGGCCGGCGATTGTACGGGCGGTGCTGCCGATTTTCTGGTTTGTGGCTAAGGTTTTCTGTTTCATATTTTTGTACATCTGGGTGCGCGGAACGCTGCCTCGGTTTCGCTATGACCAGCTCATGGCGTTTGGCTGGAAGTTTCTGCTGCCGCTGGCGTTGGCGAACGTGGTGGTGACGGCGCTGGTAGTCGCGCTGCGAGCTTAGAAAGCTCTTAACCGCAGAGAACGCGGAGAAAGGCCGCGGAGGACGCACAGGCGGGGCTGATAACGGAATGTTGCATCTTTTATTGTTTCTTATTTTCGGAGCGATCTGCGTGGCGGGGGCGGTCAACCTGCTGGTGCAGCGGCATCCGATTCAGAGTGCGCTGTCGCTAATCGTGGTGATGGCGGCGCTGGCGGGCGAGTATCTGCTGCTGGGCGCCGAGTTTGTCGCTGCGGTGCAAGTGATCGTCTACGCGGGCGCCATCATGGTGCTGTTCGTGTTTGTCATCATGCTGCTCAATGCGGCGGAAGAAGAACACACCGCCGGCAGCCGGGTGGCCATGATTCTCGGCGTTCCGGGCGTGACGGTGCTCGGGTTGCTGGTGGCGTGGATGGTGGTTCAGCATTCGAACTCGCCGTCGGTGAGCCCGGCTGCGCTCTATGCTGATCCGACGACGCATGGCGCGCCGGCGACGATTGGGACGCTCCTGTTTAGCGAATTTCTGCTGCCCTTTGAAATAACCTCGGTACTGATCCTGATTGCGATTATGGGCGCGGTAGTGCTGGCGCAGAAGCCGCAGCACGGGAAGGAAGAAAAGTGATTCCTCTTTCCTATTACCTGGTGCTGAGCGCGATCCTGTTTGCCTGCGGCGTGACCGGGTTTCTCATCAAACGCAACATCATCACTATTTTCATGTCGATTGAGCTCATGCTGAACGGCGTGAACTTGTCGTTCGTGGCGTTTGCGGCGCAGTGGCACGCGCTCAGCGGACAGGTTTTCGTGTTCTTTGTGATGGTGGTGGCGGCGGCTGAGGCGGCGGTGGGGCTGGCGATCATCATTTCTGTTTACCGCACACGCGAGACGTTGAACGTGGACCGGGTGAATCTGCTCAAACTATGAACCCCAACTTCAATTTGTGGGTGATTCCCGTGCTAGCGCTGACCGGCGCGGCTATCAACGGTCTGTTCGGGCGGCGGTTTCCGAAGCAGGTCGTGGCGGCGGTGGGGTTGCTGTTCACCGGGGCGGCGTTCCTGTGGGCGGCGCGCGTGGCGCTGGCGGTGTTTTCGGGCTCGGTACTGCTTCCTCATACTGAGCTTCTTGCGTCGTGGATCCGGTCGGGCAGTTTTCATGCGGATTTCGCCTTCTACCTCGACCAGCTTTCGATGGTGATGCTGCTGGTGGTGACGGGCGTCGGATTTCTGATTCACGTTTACTCCGTCGGCTACATGTGGGAGGAAGGCGGGTTCTACCGCTACTTCTCCTACCTGAACCTGTTTATGTTTTTCATGCTGACGCTGGTGCTGGCGAACAACTACCTGCTGATGTTCATTGGGTGGGAAGGTGTGGGGCTGGCATCGTATCTGCTGATCGGGTTCTTCTTTCTGCGCGATTCGGCGGCGGCGGCGGGGAAGAAAGCGTTCATCACCAACCGGATTGGGGATTTCGGGTTCCTCATTGCGCTGTTTCTGCTGATTCAGAAATTTGGCTCGCTCGATTTCACGACGGTGGCGGAAGGCGTGGGCAAGCTTCCAACGGAAGCGGGTTTTGGACTGCTGACGGCGGTCGGCATCTTCCTGATGGTGGGCGCTTGCGGCAAGTCGGCGCAGATTCCGCTTTACGTGTGGCTGCCGGATGCAATGGAAGGCCCGACTCCGGTGTCGGCGCTGATTCACGCGGCGACCATGGTGACGGCGGGCGTGTACATGGTGGCGCGGTCGCACGTGATCTTCGATAAGGCGCCGCTGGCGCTGGCGGTGGTGGCGATTATCGGGACGCTGACGGCGTTCTTTGCGGCGACCATTGGTATTACGCAGACCGACATCAAGCGTGTGCTCGCGTACTCGACGGTTTCGCAGCTGGGATACATGTTCATGGCGTGCGGGGCGGCGGCGTACGCGGCGGGCGTGTTCCACCTGATGACGCATGCGTTCTTCAAGGGGCTGCTGTTCCTCGGCTCGGGGTCGGTGATTCACGCGCTGAGCGGCGAGCAGGACATGCGCAACATGGGCGGGCTGCGGAAAAAGATTCCGTGGACTTTCGCGGTGATGACGGCGGGAACGGTGGCCATCGCAGGCATTCCACCATTCGCGGGCTTTTGGAGCAAGGACGAGATTCTGTGGCAGGTCTATTCCCACGGGCCGAAGATTCTGTGGGCACTGGGACTGCTGACGGCGTTCATTACTTCGTTCTACATGTTCCGGCTCTGGTTCATGACGTTCTTTGGTGAATACCGAGGAAAACTCGAGTCTGGCGATCACGGGCACGGGGATGCGCATGGCCATGGGCACGGGCATGGCGGTATCCACGAAAGTCCGATGATCATGATTGTGCCGCTGGTGATTCTGGCACTGCTCTCGATCGGGGGGGGATTTATCAAGGCTCCGGAATTTCTTGCGCCGGTGTTTGCGACGGGATCGGTACACGTGGAAGCCGGACATGGTGAGGGTGCCGCGAAAGTTGAGGGCGCTGTCACCGAGGCACCTGAGAGCAAGAGCACTGAATACTGGCTTATGGGGTTTTCCGTCGGCGCGGGAGGGCTTGGGTTGCTGCTGGCCTATTTGCTCTACCATCGCCGGCCGGAGTTGCCGGGCAGGATTGCCGACGGCATCAGCGGGCTTTACCGCACGGTCGCGAGCAAGTATTACGTGGACGAAATCTACAACTGGATGCTGATCGCTCCGCTGATTGATGTGTCGCGGCGGTGGCTGTGGCGCGGCGTGGATCAGGGCGGAATTGACACGGTGGTGAACGACGGCGCGATTGGCGCGCGGGAAGTGGGAGAGATAGCGCGACACATGCAGTCGGGCAACCTGCGGTCGTATGCTGGCTGGCTGGCGGCGGGAGCGGCGGTGGTGGTGGCTTACATGGTCTGGCTGGGGGTGCGGTAAGTATGGAAGCAATGCACAACAGCATTCTGACCCTGGTCGCATTCGTTCCGCTCCTGGGAGCGGCACTGCTGCTCATCATTCCACGGCGCGATCGCGACGTGCGCATCTTCGCCATGATCATCGCGGTGGTGGAGTTCATCCTGTCGCTGCACTTGCCGGTCTATTTCCGGGCGGAGCACGCGGGTTTTCAGTTCGAAGTGAACTTGCCGTGGATTCATAACCCGAACATTCACTATCACCTTGGGGTTGACGGGATTTCGCTGTGGCTTGTGGTGCTGACCACGTTCCTCACGCCGCTGTGCGTGCTGATTTCGTGGCACTCGATTCACGAGCGGGTGAAGGAATTCTTTATTTTCCTGCTGATTCTCGAGACTGCCATGATCGGCGTGTTCATGGCGCTCGACATGTTCCTGTTCTACGTGTTCTGGGAAGCGACACTGATCCCGATGGCGCTGCTGATCGGCATCTACGGACACGAGCGGCGGGTGTACGCAGCGGTCAAGTTCTTCTTGTTCACGATGGTCGCGTCGGTGTTCATGCTGGCTTCGATCATCTGGCTGTACGCCAAGATCGGCAGCTTTGATTTTGTGGATGTGCAGCGCGCGATTCAGACGGGCAGCGTGCCCGGGTTTGTGGCGGCGGCGCCGTGGCTGTTCCTGGGGTTCTTCATCGCGTTCGCCGTCAAGGTACCGCTGTTCCCGCTGCACACGTGGCTGCCGGACGCGCACGTGGAAGCACCGACAGCGGGTTCTGTGTTGCTGGCAGGCGTGCTGCTCAAGATGGGCACGTACGGGTTGATGCGCTTTAACCTGGGACTGTTCCCTGAGCAGTCGCGGACGAACGCACCCTGGATCGTGACGCTGGCGCTGATCGGAATCATTTACGGCGCTTTGGTTTCGATGGTGCAGCCGAATTTGAAGAAGCTGATAGCGTATTCGTCGGTCAGTCACCTGGGATTTGTTGTGCTGGGCACGTTCAGCTTCACGCAGGCCGGACTGAACGGCGCCATGTACGTGAACCTGGCGCACGGGGTTTCGACGGGCGCGCTGTTCATGCTGGCGGGCATTCTGCACGAGCGGCGGCACACCTACGAGATCACCGAGTATGGCGGGATCGCGACGCCGATGCCGGTGTATGCGACCTTCTTCCTCTTCACCATGCTGGCGTCGGTGGGGTTGCCGCTGCTGAATGGGTTCATCGGAGAGTTTTTGGTGCTGAGTGGCGCGTTTCAGGCGCGGCCGCTGTATGGCGTGCTGGGCGCGACCGGCGTGATTTGGAGTGCTTGCTATCTGCTGTGGATGTACCAGCGCGTGTTCTTCGGGAAGATTAAGAACGCGAAGAACGAACATCTGGAAGACCTACATGGAATTGAGCGCGCGGCGCTATGGCCAACGGCGGTGGCGGCGCTGGTGATGGGGGTGGCGCCGATCCTGTGGCTGAAAGCGATCGATCCGGCGGTGCATCAGGTGCTGCAACCGTTTGCGCAGATGGCAGCGCGGGTGGTGGGGCAATGAGCGTGACCGGAGTCGTAGGCGCGAGTGTACCGCAGACTGTTGAGTACGTCCGGATCCTGCCGGAACTTGTGCTGAGTCTGTTTGGCATCATCGTGATGGTGCTCGACCCGATCATCGAAGAGAAGCGATCTTACAAGCTGCTTGGCCTTATTGCCTTGCTGGGCTCGGTGGCAGCGTTCGTGTCCACGATCTACCAGGCGGCAGTGCCGGGGCTGGCGTTCGGGGGGATGGTGCGGGTGGACGGGTTCAGCATCTTCTTCCACGTGCTGATTCTGGCGATCACCATACTTGTGATTCTGACCTCGTACGAGTACATGGAGATCCAGCGCATCAAGGCCGGGGAATATTACGGGCTGATTCTGTTTGGGACCGTGGGCATGGTGCTGATGTCGGCGGCGACGGAACTGGTGCTGGTGTTCATCGCGCTGGAGATCTCGTCGATTGCGACTTACGTGCTGGCGGGGTTCCGCAGGCATGCGCCGACGAGCGCCGAGTCTTCGCTCAAGTATTTTCTGCTGGGATCGTTTGCGACGGCGTTTTTCCTGTATGGCGTGGCCATGATGTTTGGCGCGACGGGTTCGACGCGGATTGATGTCATTGCGAATGCGTTGAGTGTGGGACCGAATTCGCCGTTGGTGTATCTGGCGGCGGCGTTGATGTTCGTGGGACTGGGATTCAAAATTGCGGCGGCGCCGTTCCATGTGTGGACACCGGACGTTTACGAAGGGGCGCCGGCGCCAATCGTGGGCTACATGTCCACCGCTCCGAAAGCAGCCGTATTCGCTGTACTGTTGCGCGTGGTGTTCGAGGCGAAAGTGCCGGGGAAATTCTGGCTGATCTGGGTTTCGGCGGTGCTTTCGATGACGCTGGGAAACCTGGGGGCGCTGGTGCAGACGAACATCAAGCGGATCCTGGCCTACTCTTCAATCGCACATGCTGGGTATCTGCTGGTGGCGTTTGCTTCGGCGCCGCAGATTGGGATCACCGCGGCCATGTTCTATACCGCATCGTATGCGGCGATGAACGTGGGGGCGTTCGCGGTGGTGAGCCATCTGGGGAACTATGGCGAGCGCTATGTGACGCTGGACGATTACGCGGGGCTGGGGCGGCGGTCGCCTATGCTGGCGGCGATCTTGACGGTCTTCCTGTTGTCGTTGATTGGGATTCCGGCGACGGGCGGGTTCTTTGCCAAGTTCTACGTGTTTAATGCGGCGCTGAAGTCTGATCTGGTAGGGCTGACGGTGATTGGCGTGATCAATAGCGCGATTGCTTCGTATTACTACCTGCGTGTGATTGTGGTGATGTACATGAAGGAGTCGCAGGGTGAGGTACCGGTGACCGCGGTTCCGCTCGGTGTCGGTACGGTGATGGCATTGAGCGTGGTGGCGACGCTTTATCTGGGGATTTTGCCGGGGCGCGTTCTGGATTATGCGTGGCAGTCGGCAACGACGCTGCTGCGGTAGTGGCGCCCCTGACGGGGCTCTGCCCATCGCGCCCTGCTAACCCAGCGCTTACGCGCTGGGCTAATGAAATGCCGCCCAGCGAGCTCCTCCTGATCGGGGGCGCCCTCGGTCTGGATCGATGAATCGGCGCCAGCGTGAGATCAGTCGTCCCTCCGGGACTTGCGTCATTTAGGACGCTTTCCCGCCACTGAAGTGGCGGGCTAAACTCAGCGGTCCCTCCGGGACCGATTCGCAGTCTCCCCCTCCTGATAACCAGAGCAGTCCTCGCCCTGGGTGATTGCGGAGCCTCGAGACGGCAAACGCAGACGCGTATCTACTTCTCGTGCGACTAGGCTCTAGTCCACCGCCACGGCTACATCCACCCGTTCGAACACCCAGGACGCTGCCAGCCAGAGCATCACGAGTTCGATGAGGGCGATCAGAAGGGGCCATGCAGTCATGGCGGAGTCGCCTTGGAAGGACGCGCGGAGGACGGTGCGCATGAGGCTGTAGACCGGCAGCACGTATCCCCACTTTCCGCCCAGCTCTTGTGCGACGACGCCCGGGATGCTGAGCGTCAGGCCGGTCAGCGCGGCGGACATCCACGGATTGAGATGGGTGGAATAGAACAGGGCGACGGCCGCGGCGAGCAGGCAAGCCACCAAGACGCAGAGCATCAGATACCAGAGGTAAAGGGTGGAGAAACCGATGGAGCCGAGCGTCCACATGCCGGTGAAGCCGAGCACAAAGGAGAAGACGCCAGCGGCAAGACCAACCCCGAGGAGGAGGCCGGAAAGGTAGTCGCGGCGGCGGATGGCTTTGGCGAGAACGGCGAGGATGCGGCGGGAGCGGCGCTCGTTATAGATGGCGGAGCCGCCGAAGAACACACTGAAAGCAACGCCATACATGGCGAGTTGCTTGAACATGAGCAGTACGTCTTCGCGGTCGCGGCGCAGGTCGAGCAGCAACGACGCAGCGGCCAGACCGAGGACCCAGAATTGCAGGACGAGAATGGGCCAGCGCTGCTCGCGGACGAAGTTGACCGCAATGAGAAGAATCGGTTTCATGAGTGCTCCCGCGTTTTGTGGAAGTCCGAGTCGCCGGAAGTGATTTCGAGGAAGAGTTGCTCGAGGGAACGGCGCTCGGGATTGACGCTAATGACTTCGCCGCCGAGGAACCATATCTTTTCCAGCGTGGAGCGCACTTCGGGCGTGCCTACGGGAAAAGTAACGCGACCGTCAGACGCGGCGCCGCCGGGAAATGCGCCGGCGGGGAGGTTGCGGGCGGTGATCTGGGCACGTTCGCGCGACTCCAGCAGGTCGGCGGTGCGGCCGAGGCGGACGAGACGGCCGTGATTCAGCACGGCGATGCGGTCGCAGATCAACTCAATCTCCGAAAGCAGGTGCGAACTGACGAAGATAGTTTTTCCGCGATTGCGGGCAGACAGCAGGAGTTCACGGACGGCGACGCGGGCAACCGGATCGAGGGCGGAAGTGGGCTCGTCGAGGATCAGCAGATCGGGATCGTGGATGAGCGCCTGGGCCAAGCCGACGCGCTGCAACATGCCGCGAGAAAATTTGGCGACGTTGCGGCGCGCCGCGGGCAGCAGGCCGACCCGGTCGAGGATGTCACGCGCGCTGCGGTCGAGGTCTTTTCCGCCCAGACCGTTCAAAGCGCCGTAGAAACGAACGAGATTCTCGGCGGGACGGTGATAGAGAGCAACATTTTCCGCCAGAAAACCGACGCGCCGCCGTGTAGCGTGATGGCCGAAGGGTTTGCCGAGCATGGTGCCGACGCCTGCGGTGGGGCGCACGAAACCCATGGCGAGGTGGATGGCGGTGGTTTTGCCGGCGCCGTTGGGTCCAAGGAAGCCGAAGACTTCGCCGGTTTCTACTTCCAGCGTGAAAGATTCCAAAGCGCGCACGGGGCGCTTGCGAAACAGGGCACGATAGTCCTTCGTGATTTCGGTGAACTGGATGGCTGGGGGAGGCACGCGCTCTATTTTATCTGCGGGACGGAGTTCTGGGAAAAAACTGGAGAGAGCCCGCGAGAACGGAGGAGTTTTCGCTGGTCGGGGCGGCTAAGAAGCTTTCAACCGCGGAGAACGCAGGGAAGCGGGCGGGCGGCAATCGGCTTGTTATTGTGGGGTCGACGGCGTTGCTGGTGACGGATCCTGCCTGTCCTGCTGGGCGGTACCGAAGTGGATTGTGATCTTGCCCTGGACTTCGGTTGGGATGTCATCTTGCAAGAAGGGTTGGTATCGCCACTGGCGAACGGCGTCGATAGCGGAGGGGACGAGGCGCGAATCGCCGCTCACTGCACGGATGGCGCCAATCGCGCCGTCCTTGGCGATGGTGACCTGGAGGACAACGTCGCCGCGCAGGCCGAGTCGCGTGGCTTCCGGCGGGGCGACGGGAGGCACACGGTAGAGAACTTCTCCGCCCGTCACTTTCGCGGGCGACGGATTAGGAGCATTTGCCTGCGAGGCAGATTTTTCGACCGAAAACTCATTCGCTGGAGCGGCAGACGTGGGGCTGGGCGGCAGAGCAGAAGGTGCGCCGCTGACAGTGTTTGGTGGCCGCGAGTGCAAGCGAAAGACGACGTGGTTCTTCTCGTACACAACCAACTCACCCGGCGCGGGAGGATGTTCGGTGTGCGCGCTTTGGCTGGCGGAAATGAGTGGCGGCCGCGCGGCAGGTGCTGACGTTACTGGTGAAGACAACGCGGGGACCGCGCGAGTTGGCGCGGGAGCGGCCGTGGCCGCTGGCGCAGCGACGGGCGGTGCTTCTCGCGCAGAACGGAAATGATAGGACGCACTGATCATCCAGCCAAGGAGAATAGAGATGGCCACAACGGCCAGGGCGAGCAAACGGTTTGTCCAGGGCCACTGTTCATGACCGCCGGGAGTCGAGGGCAAGGGCGGTGTTTCTGTTGCCGCGGACGGCTCAACAGGCTCCGGCAATTCGGTCAGCGCGGCAACTGGCGCGTGCGATATCTTCTCCGAGGCATGATCTGGAGCGTGAGTCGACGCGACCGTCGCCGTAGCTGGTTCTTCGACCGCCGGCATACTGACGATTTCTGCGATGACTTCGTTTGGTACTTCTTGTTCCCGGTGCGGCTCTGCCTGGTGCATTTCTTCTTCGTGATTAACCGGCGCGGCCTTGGAGAGGGTGAGTAAGTTGGTGATTTTGCGTGCGAGCAGATCCAGATTCTGCAGATCCACACTTCCGAAAGCGCGGACAATGGGGGAGTAGGTGGCAAGCAGGCCGCGGGGACAGGCATTCAGCAGCAAAGGCACCACTACGATGGAGCGGATGCCCAGACGGCGGCAGGCTTCGCGGCCAACGCGAGGGTCGCGCTCGGCATTGTCACAGACCTGTATCAGGCCGGAGCGGAGACATTCAGCGGTGAGGCCGTGGCGGATGTCGATCTGCAAACCCAGATCGGGCGCCGTGGCCCCGACGGAGCCGCGACAGAAGAACGCGCCGTCTTCCTCGAGAGCGAGTGCGGCGCCGGACGCTCCAGTCTGGGCGCAGATCTCAACGAGCAGGTCCGAGACGCGAGGGTCCAACGCGTGAGGATCCGCGGCGATGCCATCGCGTACGGTGGCGAGGTCCATGGATTCTAAGTCGCACAGTGGCTCGGTGGAGGGAGGAGGTTCAGCCTGCCGCGCGACCGATAATTCTGGCCGATGCATAAGGTCCGAGGACGCGGGTCTCAATTCGGTGGGAGTCCCACGAGGAAGGACGCCGACCGATTTGGACTTGACCCGAAGTTGAGCTGGGACACTCGGGCCAAATCCACGACCTGCTTGGAGTTTCGCGCCGGTGCAGTGTGAATGTCAATATGAAACAGCGGTTACTCCACTGCAGTTGCGTCTTGAAACACCTTCGTGATGCAATGACCGGTCCCTCGTTAGGGGCATGTGTCTCAGAGGCTTGGTTCCATGGTAGGAGAAAACACTGAAGGTCGCGTCGTTGTCGTTGCGAAAAGCCACGAATGGCATGCGGTGACGGCGAGCTTTCTGGGATGGACGCTCGATGCATTTGACTACTTCGTCCTCGTGTTCCTGTTTGACGTTCTGGCGGCGCGCTTCCGGGTGAGCAAAGAGAGCATCATTCTGACTACAACGGCTACGCTCGCCATGCGGCCGGTGGGCGCGGTCGTGTTCGGATTGCTTGCGGACCGATACGGGCGCCGGCGGCCACTGATGGCCAACGTAATTTTCTTTTCACTCATCGAGTTGCTGTGCGGGTTCACGCCGAACTACTCGGTGTTCTTACTGTTGCGAACCCTTTACGGGATAGGGA
>Ga0075028_100000547_pt1 | contig 13580 bp, 7 predicted proteins | sample LitLauG_LLR_2014_FD_71390 | JGI IMG/M metagenome (GOLD analysis project Ga0075028, IMG submission 71390) | Freshwater sediment microbial communities from Pennsylvania, USA - Little Laurel Run_MetaG_LLR_2014 | ecosystem: Environmental > Aquatic > Freshwater > Creek > Sediment | place: USA... | reverse complement strand
TTTCCGGATATATTCCACCTGCGACATGGGCGAGGCCCTCAACCTCCTTCGCGACCGCGGCTATCAGCTCGAAGTCTACCCCGGCCCCGAAGCCCCGCCCAAAGCGCTCATCCTCGAAAAACTTCGCGCCGGAATCGACGGCCTCATGACCACCCTCCGCGATCCCATCGACGTCGAGATCTTTGCCGCAGGCGCCCCCACGCTGAAAGTTGTCGCCCAGCTAGCCGTTGGCTTCGACAATATCAACCGCGCCGACGCCAACAAGGCCAAAATTCCGTTCACCAACACCGCCGATGTTCTTACCGATGCCACCGCCGAATTCGCGTTCTTCTTGATGGGCGCCGTGTCGCGCCGCCTCTGGAACTCCGAGCGACTGCTCCGCGAGCATCAGTGGGGATTCTGGCATCCCTACCTTCCTTTTCTAGGAGACGAGGTGGCCGGGAAAACTGTTGCCATTATTGGAACAGGACGCATTGGCCTGTCGATGATCCGCAAGTGCGCTGGCTTCGACATGAACATCCTCTGCTACGACCCGGTCTTCCAGAACCAGGAGTTCGTAAAAGGCATGCAAGAGATCAAAGACCTGACGTTAGTGCGAGGCCTGGCTAGAGAGAAGACTTGGATCAAATACGTCGACTTCGACGCCGCGCTTGCTCAGGCCGATTTCGTTAGCATTCACGTGCCGCTAGTCCGCGAGGGCGAAAGCCCCACACCCACGTATCACTTGTTCAACGAAACCACACTTCGAAAGATGAAGCCGACGGCCTATCTCGTCAATACCTCGCGCGGCCCGGTCGTCGACGAGGCAGCGCTGGCGAAAGCGCTGCGCGAAAAATGGATCGCAGGTGCAGCATTGGATGTCTACGAAAAAGAACCGCTGGCCTCCGATTCGCCGTTGCGCGATCCAGCCATCGAAGACCGCTGCCGTCTCTACCCGCATTTCGCCAGCGCCGGACGCATCACACGCCTCTCCACCGACCCTGCAAAAGGTATGGCAGGAAGGTGCGTGCAGGGTCTGATCGACGTCCTAGAAGGGAACTACGGCGGCGACCCGAAGACAATGCCCTACGTGGTCAACAAAGAAGCTTTCTGAAAATCAAGAAGCGGCTCGCATAGGGGCGGCCGCCCTCGGCCGTCCAGGCACTACGACACAAACCTAGGTCTGTCATCCTGAGCGAAGGAGTGCCTCACGAGGTGAAGGTGCACTCGAAGGACCCCTACCAATTCAAACCCTTTCCATCTAACCTTTCTCCACCCTCTGTTCCTAACCAAGCACCCCCAACCTGCCGATAACCCATTAGGATTAATTCAAGCATGTTCTCCCAACGCACCGACTGGAAGCTCGCACCTAACCGCTACACCGAGGCCACGGCGCGCTTTCACACGGAAGGCAGGGTGGCAATCGACCTTACCGCGTCGAATCCGACTCGCGCCAATCTCGCCTACAACGAAGCCGTCATCCTGAAGTCGCTGACCAACCCGGACGCGATGCGCTACCAGCCCGAACCCAAAGGCATGCTCAGCGCGCGCCAGGCCGTTTCGGAATACTACAGATCCATTGCTGCGGAGGTTTCCCCCGACCGCATTCTCCTCACCACCAGTACCAGCGAGGCGTACTCGTTTGTCTTTCGCCTCCTCTGCGATCCCGGTGACGAAGTGCTGGTGCCTGCGCCCAGCTATCCTCTCTTCCAATTTCTTGCCGACCTGCAAGACGTCAAGCTGGTTCCTTACCAGCTTCTGTACGACTGCGCCTGGCAAATCGATATTCGCGGCCTCGAAAAGAAACTGACCGAGCGTTCCCGCGCCGTGCTGGTCGTTCATCCCAACAACCCCACCGGTTCTTATGTCCGCCCCAAGGAAATGCGCATGCTGAGCTGGCTTTGCGCGCGCCGCCGCATGGCCATCGTTGCCGACGAAGTTTTTCTCGACTACACCCTGGAAGCCCCTCCCCACGGCAGTTTTGCCAAGAATGCTCGCGCGCTCACTTTCACGCTCAGTGGGCTTTCCAAGCTCGCCGGACTTCCTCAGATGAAAGTGGCATGGCTGGCCACCAGTGGCCCGGAAGCCTTGGCCAAGCAGGCAATGGAAAGGCTGGAGATCATTGCCGACACATTTCTTTCCATGAACACACCCATGCAGCTCGCGCTACCAACTTTGTTGCACCAGCGCACAGTTTTTCAACAGCAATTGCGCGTACGTTTGCGGGCAAACCTGAAAGAACTCGACGCGCAGCTAGCCAAGCAAACTCTCGTTCAGCGTTTGGAAGTGGAAGGCGGATGGTACGTTCCTCTACGCGTTCCGGCAACTCGCTCGGACGAAGACCTTGCCATCGAACTGCTGGAGAAACAGGCTGTGCTAGTGCATCCAGGGCATTTCTACGACTTCCCAACGGACGGCTTCCTCATCATCAGCCTGCTGCCAGCCCGCGAAGAGTTCCGCAAAGGCATCCGAAAAGTGCTGTCACACCTTCAAACATAAAACAAAATCGATGGAGGCACGGGCGTCCCCGCCCGTGCAATCAGGCAGTCAACTCCAGCTCAATCCTGCAAATACGGATTCGTCGCGCGCTCGTCCCCAATTGTTGTTAACGAGCCATGCCCCGGCACCACCACCGTCTCATCGGGAAGCTCCATCAACGTCCCCTTCAACGACGCGAGAATCTTCTCGAACGATCCACCGGGCAAATCCGTCCGCCCGATGCTGCCGGAAAACAGCGTATCGCCGGCAATCAATTTCTTTTCAGCAGGGAAGTAAAGACAGATGCTGCCTTCCGTGTGCCCCGGAGTATGCAGCACAGTAGCCTGTAGGGATCCCGCGGTAATGGAATCGCCCTGCGCAGGACTCAGGTCGATCTCCACAGCATCCGGCGGCGCCATCCCCAGCCAAGCCGCCTGCACATCCAGCATCTTCAGGAGGGTGTAGTCGTTCTCATTCAAATAGATTGGAGCCCCAGTCAGCGCCCGCAACTTCATGGCGCCACCCACATGGTCAATATGGGCGTGCGTGATCACGATCCGCTTCACGGCCAGCGTATGCTTTTCCAGAATAGCAACGATCTTCGAGATATCATCTCCGGGATCAACCACCATCGCCTCGCGCGTGGTCTCGTCCCCCAGGACGGAGCAATTGCATCGCAGGGGTCCAACCGGAAGAATTTCGTGAATCATAAGGAATCCAAATGAAAAGAGCCTCGCGCGCGAGGCTCATGATAAACGAGTGCCGCAACCCGGCTACTTGGCAGGTGTCGCGGGAGCCGGTGTCGCCGGCGCAGGCGTAGAAGCAGGAAGCGGCGGCGCAGTTTGCGCGGGAGCCTTTTCACCATGGAACAACGACTTCGGCCCCTGTCGCAATCCCATGACCCCGAGCGAAAGCGAAGTTACCATAAAAATAATCGCCGACCACGTAGTCGCCCGGGACAGAGCCGTCGCCGCGCCGCGTGGTCCAAATGCCGTCTGGCTACCCTGCCCGCTAAAAGCAGCAGCAATATCCGATCCCTTGCCGCTCTGCAGCAGGACCACAACAATCAGAAACAAACAAACCACAACATGCACAAAAATTGTCAAGTAATAAAGGAATGTCATAAGTTCCTAAAACCCGTTTCCTTCAGAAATCTATTTCAAGAACATGGTGCGGAAGGGGGGATTTGAACCCCCACGCCTTGCGGCGCCACCCCCTCAAGATGGTGTGTCTGCCAATTCCACCACTTCCGCTTTAGAATCAATAGCTTAGGGCGAATTCGTCCGAATTCGAGGGCTTAAGCAGTTTATCAGATGCTATGCCTGTCCGGAAGGTGGTTGTTTTTAGATACTTAACGGCGGCGCAGCCTGGTCCTGTTGGGGACGGCCGTGGATTGACGTAAAACCAGGTTGGTGCTGACTTTGATCTCCTGCCCGCCCTGGGAGCCATCCTGAAGCCCACTGTATAAGGCTTTGAAGGCGTTCTGGCCTAATTCGTCGCGTGAGAGGCGTACTGTGGTCAGGGGCGGCTGGGTAAAAGCACTGAACTCAATATCGTCAAAACCTACGATGGAAATATCCTCTGGGACGCCCAGCCCCGCGCGGTCGATGGCGCGCATGGCACCCATTGCCGTGAGATCGTTGGACGTAAGGACTGCGGTCGGCGGGTTTGACCCGGAGAGCATGTGAGTCATGGCGACTTCTCCCCCGCTGATCTTATGGTTCCCCTCGACGACGATCCGATTCCGGTCACTCACCCCGCAAGACGAAATACATCGCAAGAATGCAACTCGCCGAGTCCGGGCAGACTTCAACGAGAGAGGGCCGCTAATGAACCCGATGCGCTCGTGCCCCAAGGAAATGATGTGCTGCACGGCTTGTTTGATGCCGTGGTTGTAATCGACGCTGATAACACTGATTCGCGGCTCCAACTTGCCGACGTCGAGGAACACAATCGGAAGTTGGCGGCGCGAAAGCTCTGCCAGAAGATGAGGTTCGACTTCCGAGGTCATGATCGCGACGCCATCCACCTTGCGCTCGACCATGCGGCGAACGCAGCTCCCCATACGGTCCGAGCTGTAATCGGTATTGGCAACGATAACTTCATATCCATGATGGATTGCCGCAAACTCGAAGCTCTTCACTAGCTCAGGGAAAAAGGGGTTGGTAATGTCCGAAATGATCAACCCGAGCATGCGAGTTCGTCCCGACACCAAGGCACGAGCCTGGGTGTTGGGGAAATAGCCGAGGTCACGGATGGCACGCCAAACCTTCTCTTTGGTCTGAGGGCGCACCAGGGTGCTGTCGTTCATGGCGCGGGAAACGGTAGCGGTCGACACGCCAGCGCGAAGAGCAACTTCGGCAATGTTCATAGGAGTCTCGGCTGGCACTGGCAGGGAGAGCGGGAAGGGCCGCGCTGTTTCCCTGTAAGAAAACAATACGAGGAACAGTGTAACGCAGGCAGGGGAAGGAGTGAATGTAAGCGGTTGCAGAGTATTTTTCTACTTTTGCACTTGACAAAGCGGGGAATAGCCTTAGAATGCCCGAGTCTAATGTAAGCGATTACATTTCTGCACCGACTACAAAGTCGAAGCATTCCGCCACCCTACTCCGAAGGAGCATTGCCATGTCGCACCGTCCTGCCGCAGGTTCCGCACTGGTGAAACCCACGTCCCTCCCACCTGTTGTCCCAGGCGTCCTCCTTTTCGCGGTGGTGCTGTCATGTTTGTCTTGTTCCCGAGCTCTGGCGCAAACCACTACCACGCTCGTACCGTCTTCCTACGTCACCACCAGCGGCAGCAGCGGTGGCCAGGCTGTTGCCAGCTCAATTGACGTGTTGGACGAGACAGGAACCACGAATACATGGACCAAGTACGTTGAGTTTCAGACCACCACTAAGAACGCTAACTATGCGGGTTATCAGCTGTTTACGCTTCCCACCAGTATCGCCCCCACTTCAGTGACGGCGATCCAGGTTAAGGTCAACTACCAAGGCCCAAGCACGGCAGGGCAGACATGGACGTGGCAGTTGTATGACTGGAGCACGCCTGGCTATGTGACCGTCGGAACCAATGCTGGTGCTCCCGCGTGGGGCGCATGGACTGTCCTGACATTTAATGCCAGTGGTAATCTGGCGAGGTTTGTTCATGCCGGTGACGGGCAGATGAAAGTGCAACTTCTCTCCAACAACCACACCGACAATTGCGACATCGATTACGAAGCGGTGGTCGTCACCAGCGGCTCGCAAACGGTCGCGGTGTCGTTGACTCCCACTTCCGCTTCTGTGCAGACGGGCGCCACACAGCAATTTACCGCGACCGTCACCGGGTCCAGCAATACCGCTGTCAATTGGCAGGTGAATGGCGTTGCTGGCGGAAATAGCACCGTCGGAACAATTTCAGCTTCGGGTCTCTACACGGGTCCGGCAACAGTCCCCAGCCCAGCCGCTGTGACGGTCAAGGCGATTTCGCAGGCAGATACCACCAAGTCCGCTTCGGCCACGGTCACGGTGACTGCTCCGGCTGCAGTCAGCGTTTCGGTCTCACCCTCGTCGGCTTCTGTCCAGACGAGCGCCACGCAGCAGTTCACGGCCACTGTCACCGGATCGAGCAATACCGCTGTTACCTGGCAGGTCAACGGTGTGGTCGGAGGGAATTCAGCGGTCGGGACAGTAACCGCGGCAGGTCTCTATGCGGCTCCGTCGGCGGTGCCCAGTCCGGCCACAGTCACCGTCACGGCTGTTTCGCAGGCGGATACAACGAAGTCGGCCTCGGCTTCCGTCACCATCACGGCGGGCGGCGGCGGTATTTCCTACTACGTGTCAACCACGGGCAACAATTCGAACTCCGGGACTTCTCCGAGCACGGCCTGGAAAACCATCACTTATGCAATTTCTCAAGCATCTGCGGGCGTCACGCTGCACGTTCTTCCCGGCCCTTACCCTGAGTTTGTCAACATCAATAAATCCGGCTCCGCCAGCGGGGGCTACATCACCCTGATCAGCGACACGGACAAGAGCGCCATTATCGATGGAACCAACCTTGCCCCGGGCGGGCAGACCGGCTTGGTATCCATTGCATCGCAAAGCTATGTGATTGTGAAGGGCTTTGAGATTCGGAACTTCAAAACCACCAACGACAACCTCGAGCCTCTTGGTATCTTTGTCTCCGGTGCCGGTTCGAACATTCAAATACTCAACAACCACATTCACGACATCGCCAACACCGGCACGGCACACCCGGCGTCCAACTGCGGCAGCCCCAACCCGCAGGCGCATGGTGTGCTCTTTGCCGGGAACATGGCGCCAGGGGCCTTGACGAACATCACGGTCGACGGCAACGAGCTCGACCACATGACCACCGGTTGCAGTGAAACGATGACTTTCGACGGAAACGTCGATACTTTCACCGTCACCAACAACCTCATCCACGACAACAACAATATTGGCATTGATGCTGCCGGGTTTTTCAGCGTCAGTCCCAATCCGACCTACGATCAGGCTCGCAACGGATACATTGCGCTCAATACGGTGTACAACATTACCTCCAATAACAACCCCGTTTACGCGGCGAACTGCTACTGCGCCGACGGGATTTACGTCGATGGCGGAACGAATATCAAAATTGAACGCAACGTCGTCCACAATGTGGATATCGGGATTGAAATGGCCAGCGAAAACTCGGGCAGGGTTTCCAGCAATGTCATTGCTCGCAGCAATCTGGTGTACTTCAACAATTCAGCCGGCATCTCCATTGGCGGCTACCAAGCCTCCGTCGGGGGGAGCAGTAATGTCTCCGTCGTCAACAACACGCTGCTGGAAAACGACAGCAAGAACACCGGTGCGGGCGAATTCCAGGTGCAATTCAACGCCAGCAACAATATTTTTGAAAACAACATCGTCTACGCCGGCAGTAACGCGCTGTTTGTTCACAGCGATGGGAATCAAAACAACCCCGTTACCATCAACTACAACCGCTATTTCTCTTCGCTCACTTCCAGCGCCAGCAATTGGACCTGGGCCACCAGCACGGCCGTGATCAACTACACGGGTTTCGCCGGAGCCTCATCCTGGCAATCCACTGGCAATGATTTGAACTCTCTTTATGCCGACCCGCTGTTCATGAGCCTGACAACTCCAGACCTGCGCGTTTCGGCCAGTTCGCCGGCGGTGAATACAGGGAACACGAGTCTGGGTGCGTCGGTGTTCGGCACGGCTGATTTCGCGGGGAACGCGCGGGTCCAGGGCGCGAATATCGATATCGGCGCCTACGAACAATAGACAGTCGCGCAGGGGCCTCCCAGCAAATTTGCCTTGGAGGCCTCCTGCGTCAACAATTTCTTCGAAGGGATTCGGAAGGATATGAAAATCGGAATCCGGTGAAAAATAGTGAAAACATACTATTTTTCTTGACACCAGAGTTTTGATGCTCGTAGCTTGGTTACGGGAAGTTGCCATCAGTTACATTTGCTTTCGAATTGTTTCCTGGTCCGAGGGATAAAGTGCTATTCGAGGGTGATTTGGCCACGTGATTGTAAGCGTTTACATATTTAAAACGAAGGCCGTGCCATCCGAGAGCGAAACCAGAACGCTGAGGGAAAGCCCGAGCACATTTTGTTTTAGGAGCGAAACATGGTGAACAGACTGCGAGCTTCCGTTCTTGTAGGCAGCCTTGTGCTGATGGTTTTCTACAGTGCTTCGCTATGGGCGCAATCCCCGGGCCGGCTGGACGGAGCGGTTGCGGACTCAACGGGAGCCTCTGTTTCGGGTGCCCAGGTCAAGCTCGTCAACACGGCGACCGGAGTAGTTACGAACTCCGTGTCCAACACCTCCGGCGTATATGTCTTCGCCTTCGTGCTACCGGGGTCCTACACGTTGTCGGTTGCGTCCCCCGGGTTTCAGCCGTGGTCCCGAACCATCGACGTACATGCCAACGACCACCTCGCCGTCAACGCAACGCTGGACGTCCGCGCTGCGGATGTATCGATTGAGGTCAATACTTCGGCGACAGTAGTGCCTACAACAGATTCCGGCCAGCGCTCGGAAACGCTAACGAGCCAGCAGATACAAGCCTTTTCCACGATCGGAAGAGATGCCGAAGAGTTACTGACGTTGTTGCCGGGGATCACCTCGCCCGGCCCCGGATCTTTTGGCGGCAACTACGGGAGCAAGTTCGATCCTCACGTGGTTAGTTCGGGGAACAGCGGAATTGAGGGGTTCAACGTTAATGGGAATCGCTCCGACGCAAATACGTTCAAGTTGGACGGCGGAAACATGGACGACCTCACGGGGAACAATGGAAGCAACATTTATCCCAACACGGAGTTCATCTCGGAACTGACCGTCGAAACGAGCAACTTCACGGCAGATCAGGGTGGCAGTCCGGTTCTAGTAACGGCCATTACGAAATCTGGAACCAAAGATTTTCATGGCGAACTTTACTGGACAGGCCGGAACAACAAATTTGACGCGAACGACTGGAGCAGCAACGCAGCCGGCGTCGCGCGACCAAAATCCAAGTTTAGCTATCCAGGATTCTCGCTCGGCGGCCCCATCTCCCTGCCGTGGACGAACTACAAACGCGGGCACCAGAAGAAACTATTTTTCTTCCTTGGGACGGAGTTCTCGCGCCAGACGCCTGACCTGGGCACGCAGCTAGCCGATGTTCCTTCGGCCAAGATGCTGTCGGGCGACTTCACAGACCTCACGAACAACGCTGGCTGCCAGGCTTTTTACACTGCGTACGCGGCTGATCCGAGTACTGCGACAGACCCTGGCTATTTGAACCAGCCGTGTCACATTACAGACCCGGCCACGGGCAAGTTCTTGGACCAGCAAGGCGGCCAGCTAACAGGTGTAACGGCGAACGGATCAGGGTTGCTGAAGTCGCTGATGGGGCCGAAATTCACGGGTCCGAACTTTACAGACCCCAATGGCGTTTGGAATTACGCGGGTCACCCGATCTACCCGCACAACGTGACGCAGTATGTAGCGCGTGTCGACTGGAATCCCTCGGACAAGGCGCGCATTTTCGTGCGCCTCGGACGCCAGGACGAAAAACAATTCTCTCCGTTCTCAGAATATTCCGGAGAAGGCAGCACCTGGACCTCCAACGTCCCCGATCCCACTCCTACCATTCAGGAGTACCATTCCCGCTCGTTGAACATCAGCATGGTCAACACGCTGAGCCCAACGATGACCAACGAATTCACCTTCAACACCAACGTCCTCCGCCAGCCCAACTACTACCAGGACCCAAGTCAGCTCAGCAAACAAACGCTCGGAGTCAGCTTCAGCGGAGTCTTCCCGAACGACAGCAGCGCCAGCTATCCGATTGTGCCGCAAATCGTGCCAGCTTTCGGCATCTGCGATTCCCTCAACACCAGCGGCTGCAGCGGCGGCGTACCCGGCACGGGTCGATGGGGGGCCAGCAATCTAGTGGGAGCTGGCAACTACTACAAGCAGACGCAGTTTGAGTTCAGCGACAACGTTACCAAGGTGGTTGGCGCACATACGTTGAAATTTGGCGGGTTGATCGAGCGCGCCCGCAACGATCAAAACCTCAGCGGTGGGTCCCTCGAAGGCCAACTTGTTACTTCTACCTGGACCGGGGGTACGAGCGGCGATCAATATGCCGATATTCTAACCGAGCATTTTGCCTCCTACACCCAAGTCAACCACGACCTCCGCGCCAACCTGCGCTCCTCCCAATTCGAATGGTTCGGACAAGATAGTTGGAAAGTCAGCCACAAGCTGACGCTTGAATACGGAGCGCGTTGGACGTTACAGGGGCCGTGGTATGAGGCGCGCGGTCTGGGCACGACTTTCGATCCGAGCGCGTATAAGGCTGCGGATTCCACGAATCCCTACAACGGAGTTCGGACGTCGAGCTGCCAAGGAGCCGCCTCCGGACTACCGCTGTGCGGAACCATCCCGAAAACCATCGTTCCTTATGGGCACCCGATCATCCAGCCGCGACTGGGTTTCTCCTGGGACACCTTGGGGAATGGCAAGGCTGTGTTACGCGGAGGACTCGGGTTGTATACCCAGCGCGATCCGACGAATTCCGGGTTTGGCGCCATTTTGGGCCCGCCCAATCTGTTCACGGCATCGATTTGCTGTAATTTCAATCTGAGCCAGGTCGAAGCCACCAATCCCGGTGGGCAAGGGGCATTCACTTACAGCCAGAGCAGCGCCGTTTATAACCCCCACGACGATCACGTTCCAATTGTGTACCAGTACAACCTGACGCTCTCTTCGGCGTTGCCTAAGCACTTCTTTGCGGAATTAGCTTATGTCGGCAGCCAGAGCCGCCATCTGCTGGTCGAGCAGAATATCGATTCCGTTCCCTACGGCGCATTGTGGGAGCCGGGCACTCACCTGATTAATCCCATTTACGATGGCAACCAAGGTGGCAGTGAGGGCTTGGCAGCGCCGTATGCGCCGTTCAAACAGATCTCGCAGAACAGCCACAGTGGCAATGCGAACTACAACTCGCTCCAGGGCACGTTGCGCCGTCAAGCCAGCCATTCTCTCGACTTCATCGCCAGTTACACCTACTCCAAAGCGCTCGGCGAGAGCGACCAATTTCAGACTCTGCTGCCCAATCCGTTCAGCAACGCCGGTTCCTATCACGTGCTGAGCTTTGATCGCACTCATCTATTTTCCATCGGGTATCAATACTTCGTGCCGCAGTTGGCGCGTGGAGCGATGGGCGGATCGAAGTTTGCGCGCGGCGCACTCAACGGTTGGATGTTTTCAGGGATCAGCAAGGCCAGCAGTGGCGGACCGATTGCCATTAGCGCCAACGTAACGTGCCGGCAGGCAATTGCCAATTCGACGGATACGACCGATTGCGCTCAATCGATTTGGAGCACGTCGGACACCTGGTTCGGGAGTAACGCCTGGACTTATGCGTTTCTTCCGGGCTCGCAGATTAGTCCTCCCGCCGGAATTTACCCCGACTACACCTGCAACCCCAAGGCAAATCACGGAGGTATTAACACCAGCTTCATTAATCCGAGATGTATAGCTTTGCCGGCGTTTGGGCAGCAGGGCAAAGTCAATCCGCCTTACATAAAGACGCCCGGGAGCTTCAACTTCGATTTAGCTCTTCAGAAATCTTTTCACATGACTGAGAGTCGGCGCGTGGATCTGCGGGTTTCGGCCTTCAACTTACTCAATCGGGCGCAATTGAACGTTCAGAATGCGGTAGCGAACTTCAACTGGACCTTGCCCGCCGGTGCGACGGATCCCAGTCAGGGTACGCCGTCTCTCACCAACGGAAACCTCGGGTGCCCCAAGGGCATCGCGGCGCTCGGATACAGTTGCGGCAAGACTGGGCATCGCGAGATGGAAGCCACCGTGAAGTTCTTCTTCTAATCGCTGGAGAGGGAAGATAAACTCGGCATGGAAGCCCCTTGGACTCGCCTTCGCCTCCTAATAAGTCGCCTCCTAAATAGGGCTTATAAGGAACGACAGGCGCCCCAAGGGGCAAGATTTTTTCTCGCAGGCCTGTCCATGTTGAGCTGTCGAAAACCGGCTTCGATTGCGATTGCGGTAGTAGCGGTCGGCATTTCGCTCGCTGCTCAAGCGCGAACTCCGTCCTCCGTTGCCCAGCTGAAGCACGAAGCAACCAAGGCCGAGGCTGACGGCGACAAGGTCCGCGCGATCCGACTCTACAGCCAGGTTCTCGCGAAGTCGGCGGAGTGGACCGATGGCTGGTGGTCCTATGGCCAATTGCTCTACGGTTCGCATCGCTTCGCCGACGCGGCCCAGGCCTTCGGCAGATTAACCCGTCTGGCGCCGGACAATCCGCTCGGGTTCGCTCTGCTCGGTCTGTGTGAATACGAACAGGAGGATTGGAACAACGCCAGTCTTCACCTCAACAAGGCGCTGGCCAGCCACAAGGGAATGCCGGCGTCTGTTTCTCAACCGGCCGCTTACCATCTGGGGCTGGCGCTCATGCGCCAGCACAACTCCGAAAACGCGCTGGTGACGCTGAGAACTCTTCTCCAGCAGGCACCGGACTACCCGGGTCTCCCTTTGGCTCTCGGCTCGGCTCAACTTAATTTGGAACAGGTGCCCGGCGCCAATTCGCCGCTGCTCCCGGCCGCGCAGAAAGCTGGCGAGGCCGCGATCGCCATTTTGCAGGAGCGAAAGCAAGATGCGGAAGACGCGTATCGGACTTTAATTGCGCAACTTCCTGCTCAACCCTATGCCCACCTCGACTTCGGCCTGTATCTGGCAAGCGAGCACCGGGACAAAGAGGCCACTGCCGAATTTCTCGCCGAGACCGCGACGAATCCCAGCAGCGCCGCCGCATGGTTGTGGCTGGCGCGCATCGCCTTGGACCAGCGCGACGGAGCGGCGGCGCGTGCCAACGCCTTGCAGGCCCGCAAACGGAATGCGGACGATCCAGTATCTTTTCTCATCGAAGGGCGCGGCTTCATGCTCGATCGGCAATGGGATGACGCCGTCGCACCGCTGCGCGAGGCCGAGCAGCGCGCGCCACAAAGTTCTGAGGTGCACTACGCCCTGGCGTCTGTTTTCAAGGAATTGAACCGCAGCGGGGATGCCGAACGCGAACGGCAGCTGTTCTTGCAAACGAAGTCCGAGGACGAGAAATGACTTCACTCCGCTCATCCAGTCGCAGGTTGGTGTTCGTGCTGGTAGTTTGCGCGATGGGCACAACGCTCCGCGGACAAACCCCGCCAACACAGCCGCCGGTACACCCATCGACGACTGCTTGCGCCGACGCCGATCAAGCCTTAGCCGCGAGCCAGTGGGAAACCGCAAGGAGCGAGTACGCTGCGTGCCTCGACGCCGCCCCGCCACGGTTCGAGGTTCTGTCGAACCAGGCAATGGCGCTGACGCGCCTCGGTCGCATGGATGAGGCGATCCAGAACTACCAGAAAGCCCTCGCACTCAGTTCCGGCAACCCGAAAGTGCGCTTCAATCTCGCGCTGGCGTTTATCCGGGTAGGGAACTACGAAGACGCGATCACACAGCTGAACCTGTTGAAGCAAGCAGGTTCAAGCAATTCTCGTTCCACCAAACTTCGTTCCGCCAATCCTCAGCCCTACCGACCCGCGCGTTCCAGAACTCCTCGCGTTCTGCTACTACCA
>Ga0075028_100000546_pt1 | contig 13586 bp, 13 predicted proteins | sample LitLauG_LLR_2014_FD_71390 | JGI IMG/M metagenome (GOLD analysis project Ga0075028, IMG submission 71390) | Freshwater sediment microbial communities from Pennsylvania, USA - Little Laurel Run_MetaG_LLR_2014 | ecosystem: Environmental > Aquatic > Freshwater > Creek > Sediment | place: USA... | reverse complement strand
GGCGTCTTGAGGGCGTTGGCCGGGAGGGAGTAAGTATAGAGGGTATCTTCCGTCGTGTCGGCACCCGTGCCGGAAGCCGTGAACTGCGAGTTAAGAAGCCCACTCACACCAGTGTTGATCGACTGAATAAGCGAGTTGATAGTGAGTTGCCCGCCAGCTGGGTCGTTCGGACCTGATAAGGCGGAGATGTTAGCCGCATTCGATTTCGGGGGAGAGAACGAGCCTGAGATCGAGGCGAGACACATCGCCGCAACCGCAAGGCAGACAAGATACTCTCGGATAAACTTTAACATGCTAGCTCCTTATCGCCACGATACCGTGACCGTTTGCCCCGCACCAGGGGTTATGGTTATTCCAGTTCCAAAATCGAAGGGACTTATATCCTAGGTCCCTACAACTGCGGGAGTAGGGGCCATTAGTTATAAAACTCCTTGATGATGATGCATCCATCCGCCCCATTTCCGCCAGCGAAGCCGCCAGCAGCACCGCCTGTCCCTTTGACGCCTACAGTATAGGTCTGGCTTGCGCCGACTTGAGCGGCGGTCATAAAGAATTTTACGTATTCACCGGCACCGCCCCCAGCGCCTACGAATGATGACACGGTATTGCCCCCGCCGCCACCAGAGCCAGTATTAGCCTTTGCAGAGCCACCAGCAGATGACTGGTGCGCTCCAGACCCGCCGCCGCCGAATACAGAGCTACCGCCACGAGACCCGACACCAGTATCTCCAGCGTTATATTGAGACCCTCCGTCCCCATCAGCTCCGGCAAACCTGGAGATTCTGGTCCCTGTTCCGTCCGTGCCGCCCGTGCCTCCTGCGCCGCCAACACTATTGCCCGCGCCGCCACCAGACCCGGCAGCGGCTGTCCATGTGCCGAATGCTGTGGCGGCGGACCCGTTAGTCCCCGCATTCGTTACGGAAGCGCCGCCGCCGCCGCCCGGCCCAACCATTTCGACTTCTATCCGTACTGTACCGGCAGTAGGAGTATACGTTTGAGAAGTACCTGAAGTGAATACTTGTACAGTGGGGTCTTTCCCAACCAACACCCTAACTGGCTGATAAAATATAACCTGCCAATTCCCAGAACCCAAGTATAAAGCTATGGCAGTATCATTAGCAGCAGTAGTAAAACTAGCTCCCCCAGGAAGAATAAGACTGGTAGCGTTATTAGTAAGGGTCAAGGCTCCAGAGAACTTAAGAAAATATAATGGGTAATCTGCTTGCGCCGAAGAACCAAAAGACGTTATAGTCGTAACACCGCTTATAGTTATATTGTGGGTAGCAACGGTGCCTAAGTCAGTAGTGGTAGCAGAAGCTAATGTTACATTCTTGCCTACAAAATTTAAATTACCATTTACGATCTCATACTGTGTGCCATCATACTGAGCACACACCAAATTACCAGAAACAAGCTCGCCGCCAGCAAGAGCAATAGGACCTGAAGTTGATGGTTTAAATACATTCTTAACTCCAGTGCCATTAACATTAAGAGTCGTGGCCGCCGTATTAGTAAACCCGGCTAGAAAACAAATCTGGTTCTTCTGAACAAGTGAGAACCCAATTGGAGCTATCCCGCTTGACACAACTTGCGCATTTGCGGCACCCGTCGAGGTTCCCGCTGTAAATAATTGACTGCCCCCTTGGCTGGCAGATAACGGAGTAGTAAGACCACTAAGAGAAGTTATGTTAGCGTTCGCGCCGTTATTAGCGGCGTTCGCGTTCACCTGATTAACGATGAAATTATAGTTGGACATCACCTGAGTGGCGTCCGCAGTCGAGCCGTTCGTCAGATTGAACGGTAGCGCGCCAACAACCTGAGCCTCCGCATTAGTTAGCGATAGAAGAGCAAGTAATCCAGCTAAGAACCCACGCATCACGCACCACCAACTTGGAGTAAATATCCAAGGCCCTCAAGCCTTGCGTTCAAACTTCCTATACGGAAGTTAGCAGAACTGGGGCCGGAACCCAAGAAAGAAGTTCTCTTGAAGACCACCGGGGCGTTGAAGTTAAGAGCAACGGGCGCGTATCCTTGCGCCACACCCAGCCACACGGCAGCCCCCCAAATAAACCCGCCCCATATAGTAGCGGCACCACTACCCGAAATAAGGACGCTGTTTATGTTCGACGCGTTAACGTCAAGAAATGAGAACGTGTACTGGTCCATGTTATTGAGCGCTAAGTTTATGGTGCACTCAAGAACATTGAACTCTTGCATCGCAAGAGTATCGGGCACCAGGGGGGTCTGAAAAGTCCAAGAGAGCGCCTGTCCGTTCTCCGTGTAGGTGTTGGTGAGGCCGGGGGAGGCGTTAGACTGCCATAACGACCCTGTCACCCCCACGGGGGTCATGATGAAAGAAGCCCCGAAGCCCCGTATCAAAGAGGCGGGAAAGGTATGCGGCCCGCTCCATAACTTGCGGGACATGTGAAAGAAATATTCTTGCGACGGCGTCCCCGCAGCAATGCCGTTCTGCGTCGAGACCCGTAGCACATCGCTCGCATAAGAGATGGCGATGCGGGAGGGCGTCAGAGCATAAAAGAACGGCGCTACGACGCCCGCCCCCCCGGCGCCGATGGGGTCGCTAATTTGCGCGGAGAAATTGATAAACCGCAGACCCTCTGGGGAGACGAAACATAACCCTTGCGGGGTAGCGCACACGCTGTTCTGTGAAAACGTACCAGTGGCAACATTAAGCTCGTTTGTGGAAAGCGGCGCCGTGGTACTCGCCGCGTCCCCGACAATCTGATAAATGGCACTGGTGCCATCCGCAGTCCCAACAAACGCCATAAGCGCCTGAATGACGCCTCCCGTCAGCGCGTTGAGCGGTAGCCCCACGAGCGCGGAGATGTTGACATTGAACCCAATGGTGACGACCTGTGTCCCATTCGTGCAATTTATCGAGTCCGTGGTGTCGGAGAAGATAATAGAATTCCCCACCGCATACCACGCACGCCCGTTAAACTGGGCGACGGCGGTGGGCTTCGCGGGGAACGGGATCGCGCCAGTGAGGTTGCCCGCTGACCAGACAGGGGCGGCGGGGTTAGAGATATCCAATTTTCCAATAAAGAACCCGGCCCCTGAATTGAACCCCTGGTGGGTAAAAATTATCTTGCTTCCAACAAGAGCTGCGGTTGGGGGCACCCATGCCCCGCTCGCCGAAGCCGCTGCGGGGGTGTTATTAACCGTAACCCCGGACACTGTAGTGAATAAGCCGGATATCAAATCGTAAACGAACGGCTCTTCCTGCCCCGGATTGCGGGCGGTCGCTACCAAGCCATAGACCTTGGTGCCGATCACCTCGAACACCGAGACAAAACCGGGGGTGGCGAACCCGGTAAACGGGGTCTTCTGCTGAGAGGCTGGGCGGCAAAGCCAAATGCCATTGGCTCCGGGGTCAGGGATCAAATTCGTCAGTTTGAGCATGCAACCATTAAAACCCGCCGCTCCGTCGACGGAATCAGACAAGCCCTTGGGTGTCCAACCAAATGGCTTACAATTTCTTAGGGTCATTAGAACCCCACTTGCTTAGTGTTCTTAAGCTGTGAGAAAGGGGTTGAAAACTTACGCCTGTCTAATGTTACAGTGTTGACGTAAGACTCATTGTCTCGCTGTATCGTAAGCCACTTCCTAAGGATGTCCGCCGCTTTCTTGTGGAAGCTATCCATCCGGTCATCGTTGGCCACAGCCATCATGCGAGCGGTTAGCTCGTCAAGGAGGTAGTTTTGCTCAGGGAACCAAGGCACCGTTGTGGAGGTTTCAGGGGTGGCGATATCGGGGCGCAGCTTCGCATACCGGACATCTACCTGATAAGAGGCATTCGGCGGGGGCCAGAAGTACATTTGCGGGGGGGAAAAACTGTCATCCACCGCGTAGAAAACAATCTGCGATGTGAACCCTTGCGTCACTATGAGCTGGTCGAAGTCGGATAGCGAGTACTGTATGAGTGTGTAGGGCACCCCGGATATGAGATAGAACACCCCATCTTTCAGGACGCGGAGATGATCGCTGGCCAGATTGAAATAGGGCTGTCCGGTCGTTGGACTAAAGCCCGTGGGGGCACCGGTGTCTATCTGCCACAAACCGCGAGATAGCTCGAAGTCATTAAGTTGCGCGAGGTCAGACAGCATCATGTTGAGAAACTGCCCCGCCTGCAATACATAGGCGGGGGTTTTCGCTATCTGACAGGCTAGGTTAACTAGCTGTTGGGCCTGCAACGCCACGTTTTTCCTCCAGCTGCTGAGCCATCAGCATTTGCCGGTCAATCATCTGCTGCATGCGGTCGAAGTTGTCCTTGGCCTGCTGTATCCGGGTTGCCTGTACGCCAGTAGGCTTATAGGCGCCTTTCTTACCACTAGCCAGATGCTCCTTTTGGTTGGCTTCATGGATGCCAGCCAAGTCAGCCTTCGCTTGAACGAGCGCGCGTTTGTTTAGCTCGATCTCCTTACGGAGGGTCTCAAGCACATACGCCGCTTTCTGACGCTCCACGGTCCCGACAACCTTATCGAGGATAGCGTTAATGTGCGCCTCCGGTTCGTCGACGGGAACATGGAACTGCACGACAACGTTATTAAGGTTCTCGCGAGTTTGATCGAGATTAAACGAAAAAGAATACGCAATAACCGGGGTGGTCACGGAGACCACCTTCCCATTTTTATCGGCCATGTAAAGCTGCCCTCGTTGTGACGTTCTGGGCAGGAAATACTACCTTGGGCGCGTAGTTGGTCTGGCGAGTCGGAGCGTTACGAACCGAACCATCAGCCGAAGCGACAGTCTGGCGCGGCTTCCGGTACTCATCCCGGTTGGCGCCACCTACATCCTCCTCATGCTGCCAAGTCCGTTGCATGATGTCCGCGATAGTCTGGTACACCGGCGCCGGGACAACATAAGAAAAGCCCTGATGGTATTCCCTCCCATCAAGCATGATCTTATTGGAGTGCCCGGCCAAGTCAATGGTTACTTGGATTTGGGCGTGCTCAAGACCAGCGGCAATGCGCAGTCTCCGCTTGGTTTCCTTCCGGAAAGCGTCTCGCTCAATGGTTCGTCTGGCTTCCTCAATCTCAAGGGCGACTTCTGCCTCAATTTCAAGGCACTCCTCCTCGGTAAGAAGGAACTCATTATTCTCTTCCGCACCCCCTACCTCGAACTCTTCTTCGACAGGGTCGACAGGGTCGACAACATCGATATACGCCTTGCTTTTTTTGGCCATGCTCAAAACACTCATCTTAACTGGGTAATCTTCATACTAGGTTATCGGGGGGCCGAAGCCCCCCAAACAATTAGCCGAAGGCCGGGGAGATCGAAGACGTGCTTTCTATGCGAGCAAAGAAGTTTTGGTTCTCGATCAACATACCGTAGAATGTCTTCCACCCTACGACCCTAAGCTGGTTAAGCGGATCGGACTTATCCGCCGCCTTAAGGTAAGTGAACTTAACGTCATCAAGCATAACCTGAGCGTAAGCACCGCGACCGATAACATAAGTCGGGTACACGGTCAGTCCGGTCGCCGGGGCGGCCGGGGGCACCTGTGCTATGCCAAGCCCGGTAATGACTACCGTCTGTCCGGGAGCGAGCTGCGTCGCCTGTCCGGTCAGCGGGCCGAAGGTTGGACCGGCAGCGCATAGGCCAAGGAACGCCGGAGCAGCGCCACCAGCGGCAGACACATAGACGTTGAACGTAAACCCGGCCAAAGCGGGAAGGACAACGCTGATAGAGCCGTTCAGGGCTACGGCGCGCGCGATGTCGGCCTGATAAATACGGCTCTCGTACTGGTTCTGAGTGTCGGAAGCCGTCACCTGAATAATATAGTTCGCGGCTGCGAACGTTCCGCTACCAGCCTGAGGGGCACCGGTGATAGCCGCCACACCTGTCCAAGTCGGGACAAGATTGGACTGGCAGAACCGGATTGTGCGCCACTCTCCGATCTCGAAGTTGTAGAGGCGATTAATATCCGAGTAGGACAGGGCGGTGACGATAGTCGAGTCTTTGTAGAGGTCTCCCATGACTAGCGGGTGGACGATAGACACATAATGCGGCATTGAGCGGGGGTCATCCGAAGCGCGATCTCCGCCCGCGTCAGCGTTCAGCTTCGTGTTGGTCATCTCATCACCCATATATCGGGGGGCACCGAGGGTCATAAGCTGAGCGGCAATGCGGTTAATCTCCAGTCCGGTAAGCTGGGAAGTGGAGATGAGGGAGGCGCGCGATCCAACAGCACCAACATAGTTGACTTGCGTACCGGCGTTAAGCCCGTTGAACGTATTGCGCTCCAGCGTCTCCGACACCTGCAAAGCTGTAAGCTCGCAAGCCTTCTGAAACAGTGGGTGCTTGATGGTGATCTCCGCCACGTCCGTAATAATGACGCGGTCGCCCCATTGCTGCGCTTGCGCAGTGACCTGAGCAATGGTCATTGTCTCCCCCGGAGGTGGTGAACCCTCGGTAAGGGGCTGGAACGGGAGCGGGATGCGGTTGTACCGAGTCGCCGTATAGGACGTTCCCCGGCCTTTGGGAAGGGTGACAGGATCACCGAACTGATATGCTACCAGCTGACGGCGAACCAAAGGCAACGTCTCCATGGCGATATACGCCTCAACGTCGCTCGAAAATGCGGATGCGCTGTTTGTCGGCATCGTGGTGTCTCCACGTTGCAGGCAGGTGTTACGCTACACTACCTTAGAGTTGTACGTTCTCCAGTTTCCTCCGGAGTGATTCACGTTCTGACGTAGGCTTTTTACCACGCTGCGTGGACGCAGTATCGGCCCGCGAGTTAGATGGCCTCGGTACCTTACGTGTCTTGGAAGGGACGAGTTTACGCGTACCCTTTTCGGATTGCTTAATCAACTCATCACCTACAACATACTTAAGTAAGGCCATTCGGGACATATTCTGCCCTTGTTTACGGAGGTCCGCAAGATGTTTTTCAACGGTAGCCTCGTGGCGGGAGAACAACTTATCGGTTCTGGCTCTAGCGCGATATTCTGTTCTGTCTGAATCATCCGCCCTACGGAAGTCATCCATCTGGCGGTTATAATTTATTTCCGCGCGTATCTGCTGTATGTCAGCCTCGGCGCGCTCCTCCGGTGTCATCTGCTGACGCTGGTTTTCCAGCGCCGCTTGGTTCCGCCGCGCCGCTTCCGCGCTCTCCCGCTGCTGTTCCGAACGAAGGCGCGCGGTCTCGGCGCGCAACTCATCTCTCTCCCGCTCCGCTTCACGGCTACGGTTGGCTAAGTCTTGAAAGCGCCGGGAGCTTTTCGCCTTCTTAGCAGTTAAGCGGTCCTGCCGCTCTTGCTCGGCGAAATCGAGTTGGCCTTGCGAATCATCGGAATCTTCTTCTTCCTCTTCGCCTTGTCCATCTTGTTCGCCGTGTCCATCGGCGCCGTCGACGGGTTCGGCTTCATCAAGCTCGCCCCCTTCGTCTTGCTCTTCTTGGTCTTCATCTCCTTCACCATCTTCAATTAGTTCGAAATCTTCGAACCCTTCTAGCTCAAGCTTATCTTCGCGCGGCATGTCTCACCTTTTTACGCCGTGGCTGCGGCGGGTTAGTGGTTTTCTTCTGGCTGATTAAAATGGAGATTAGTTGGTGGGCTTCGCTGGTAAGGTTATTCACACCCTCGGTCGCTTCCCTTGCTTGAGCCTTCGCAGCGTCCAGACTCGCATTATGGTGGGCAGCCTGTGTATTCATCCGGTTTTGTAAAATAGCGAGATCAGTCCTCATCTGGGACTGGTCCGCAACTAGCTTATCTAGCTTGGTGGAAGAACTTATAATGAACCAAATTAACAAAGGTGTTAATATAGCGGAAGCAACAAACGCAGCTATTTTGTAAAAAACCTTAGCAAGCTCTAGTTGTTGTAGCTCTTTGACATGGTCGAATAGAGGTACAGAGGCCATAGCCTTGCTCCGATTTGTCGGGGGGCACCTCTTCAACATTCGTTTCTCCTTGTGATAGCATAAGCTTAAAGTGAGAAACAGAAATGATACGAAGAAAGGCACCCCCCTATTCACCCTTTTACCCGGAGGTAGGTGAACAATTACGCGGCGACGGAAACTGCGGGGACCTTGGTCGCGGCGAAGCCAAGCAACGCCTCAATGAACCCCACCACCGAAGCGGCGATGCCCGCGAACTGCGAGCCGATAATCTGCGCCCAGTTCAGATTACCCAGCATGGCAACAAGTGCCTGCCCAACCTGAATAGCGATAGCGGGAATGTTGCCCATGTTAGGTTCCTATATTGGGGTCAAACTCTTTACGAACGGATATTACCCTGTCTAAAGCTGGGTGACAAGGGTCTGCAACATTCGGAGGATCACGGCCCCCCCTAACTGAGTATCGACAGCTGTTGGAGAGAACACCCCATCAGCCACATACTTACCAACGCTGTACTGATTACTACCGCCCCACACATAAGGAGAAGGCAGGCCGTGATTGCGATAGCCTTCACCATTGAACTCCTCCATCTGGAATAGAGCGGCCCCGACATGCCAGTCCGTTATTTTGTCTAGATGCTCATAGCGCATGGCGTCCAGGCACCCATCTTCGAATGTGCGGAAGGGGCCACGGCCTTTTGGCACCGTGGTAGTCTGTTCATGAAGGGACTGCCCGTTACCAAGGTAGGTCTCGAAGTCGCAGTTGCTCTCGCGATAATGGAGGATTCCGATAAACCACCAGGGCACCCCTGTCATAGTCGAGGCTGTTTGATAGCGGGCGCGCCCTGAGAGGATGCGCTTAGCCACTGCTGAAGCATCCGGAAGTCTGTCCGCATTGATGACCATGCGCTTGAACTTATCGTCGTAAGCGTTCATTTGCGCGGGTACAGATTGCGCCGGAGGGGGAAGTACGACCGGCATAGCCACGGGAGGAGGCGCCGATTGCGCGGTCCGCGCGGCTTTGGTCTGGGCGAGCAAGGTGGCGGTGTAGGCTTTCAACGCCTCACTCGCCCAATCAACCATCATATCTTTAGTCACGACCATCTTAGCTACACCGAATAGGAGGTTGAAGATTTCTTGCTCAAGCCACATCATGCCGCGTTCCCCCGCGCTTCACGCCCCGAACGCTGAGTGGTCTGCGGTTGGCCTGGAATGGAACCGGCGGGGTTTTGGCCCCCGGTAGGGTTGCGCATAGGCATCGCTCCCGGCCGGGGTTGTCCAGGCACCCCCTGGCCGCTCCCGCCCGGCGTCCCCGGCTGCCCTGGTTGCTGCGGCTGTTGCGCCATCTTCTTCTTGACCATCTGCTCTTGATGTTTCTGCATATGCGTCCGTATCGCGGTCGTGGCGGGCTCTTGTCCATGAAGCGAGGCGAGCGCGGAGAGATGCTGAAACATATGGTCTTGGTCGTTGTCGAGGGCATGGACCTCCAAGTCGAAGCCCTCCACCAGCATCTCGTTCTCTTGCATTGGAGGCTGCGAGAGGTTATCCGCCAAAGGGGTGAAGGTAAGTTGCGCGAGGCGCGGGCCGAAACCAGCCTCCACCATCTGCGCGATAGCCGGGCCGAGATTGAGACTATAACCAGGGTAGAACTGGGGGGGCACCCCGCGCAGCACGTTCATCATGGCTATCTGCTGTTGCACCTGCTGCGCGTTGCGCGCAGCCTCCACGCCTAACCATCGAAACTCATAGCGTTCCTGCATCTGCAGGGGCTGGACCGCCTGCACATTGGCCTGCATCCCCATCTTGCCGTATTTCTTAATGATGAGGTCGCGGTCCCGGAACTGATAGTCGAGGTCCACAAACCACTGTACCAAGGGGGACAGTATGCCCTCCTCCAGCACCGTCACCGCATCGGCGGTCGTGAGCACGTCAACCTGTTGCTCGTTCGCCAGCTCAGCTTGCGTCGGCTTCTTCTTCTGCCCGGTCTGCGTGATGGCGGCGGGGCTGACGGAGAGCACCTGCATAATAACGTCCCGGCACTGCCCGGCTATCGAGAAGCCTTGCTCCCATAGCTGGGGGAACTCCACGATCTTGGTGTCGTTGGGGGAGGTTTCCCAGATAGCGGCCATCGATAGCACCATGCTAGCAACGCGCGGGTTCTTCTCCGGGTCCGTCATGGTGATGGGATTGAGTGAGTACATCGCGCTGTCGAACGCGAGGTTGACCGCGTCGTTGGCACTGTACTGGGGGTCCGCGCAGAACTTCAAGCGAGGGTCGCCCTTGGTGGACCCTCCTATCTTGACCACCGGCACCGAGAGGACAGGGCACTTGTCGTTCCAATATGGATTCTCCCGGCACCCAAGGAACACGCCGTCCTCCCGCATGAAGACCTGACACAAGCGGCGCTTTGTCTTCGCCTTCTTGCCCTTGCCCTTACTCCGGTCTTTATCCTTGACCTTTAGCCGGACCCAAGTCTCGTAGACATCGACTTCCTTGCCACCCCCAACTTTAATGCCCTGTCCCTCGACCTGGTCTTTCTTCCGGTTCTTGCGGCCGATCTTATTAGCCACGTCCTCCATATGTTCGACAAGCGACTCCCCCGCCTCCTTGTCCAAGGTGCCATCCTCGATAAGCCCTTCGAGCTTAGCCTTGGACCAACGGCGAATTATGGAGACGGACCCACCCGCCGCCAGCGCATCGTCTATGCTATCGGAGGTTGCGGGCAAGACGCACAGGTCGTTGTCCGATAGCACCTCCACATCGGGCGCGCCGTCGACCACGTGCTCATGGATGAGCGCATCTTTGTTCCTCTTCACTTCGCCGGAATTGGGGTCGATGGGTATTTGCACCCGGCGCTTGATGCGCCTCTCGATCCGCTTCCACCCGACATAGAGGCTGTACTGCCCCTCCACGTCCCCGTTGACGCAAAGGGCGGGCATCACTTGGGTTCTAAGGCGGGTTGCGCCAATGTAATGCTCTACGACCGATATCACCGCTTCAGGCAGAGTGCCGTCCGTCGTAAGCACCTCCACATGCCGCTTGGACTGGGGGAAAATTTGATTAGTGAACCTAGTCTTACGGGCGTTTACAGCATTATGCGCCAACGGCAAGTACATTTTTGAATTGCCAGAGTAGAACTGATGCTCGTTGAGCTTACAATTATAGATGTCCCAGTAATCAGTGATAGCATCCGCCCGCTCTATAGAGTCTTGGTACCCCTTTTGTACTGACGTAAGTAGCTTGGACAGCTGCTCTTGTATGTCTTCGTCATCCAATAGATGCGGCGTACCTTGCTCTATATCGTCCGGGTACTCTATGTTGATGACCTCTAGAGAGTCTTTAGCCATCTCTTTTTTACCCCTTGGCCGACAGGTATCTCCTCCCGTCAGCTGTATATCTATAGGTGCGCTCGCCCTCGTCTTCTTGCGATACGGACAAGACCCTAGCTGCGCTCTCTATGGCCAGCATCAAAGTATCATAGCTGTTTTGCCGGGGCAACTTGCTGTTTGCATCGTAAGCGAACCCCCCGGTCAGGGCGCGCAGCGTCCAAGTGGCGGTGTCCGACACTCTGAACCTGTCCGCCTCCATGCGCTGCTGCAGCTCCGCCCTGCCTTTAGCGGGGTCTCCCCCCCGTCCCGGCTTGGCATTCGCGGCCATCAAGGAGGCACGCAGTCCTATAGCCTCGTATTTCTCATAGTGCTGCTTAGGTATGATGACGGCACCGTTCCTGCCGGTACCGAGGCGAAGGAAGTCCAGCACCTCCGGTGCCGCCGATCCAGGGGCACCCTGGACCACGATATCGGACAGTACATGGACACGGCGGCGGATAGTTGTCAACGCCGCCCCCGCTGTCTCCGTCGAAGTCGAACTGAGACAAAATATTATCGGGGCATAGTTGGGGATGGATGGGCGCCCTTGCGAGATGTCCAAATGAGTCGTGGGCGAGAACTGCGTGTATATCGGCTCTCCAGGGTGCATTCTCAGGGCGTACGCCAAAGCATTGAGCGTGTCGATCTTGCCGGACGGGAAGTTCCTCAACTGCGTCTGTAAGGCCGGGCACTCTTGGGCCAAGACAATCTCGCCCGCCGTAAGATATGGCTGCAAGGCCCTGATGAAGTCGAGCTTACCCCTCGGAGCTTTGATAGCCACAATAGGTAAGTAGGTTGCTCTCCTAGCCATCTCAGTGCGAAGCGGCTGCATAATAAACTCTTCGAGCCCATCCTTCTCCACTCCTATGAAGGTAAGGTTGTACTTGTCGTGCAACTCAAATATGTGGTCTATGATATCTGAGGGCCGCCATAACTGTCCTTCCGCCTCCCAAATGACGAGCTTGGAGCTTTGCCAGGAGAATACAGCCGTGCCAGTAAGCGAGGATGAGGCACGTGTGGTCCTAGCAGGGTCTATGATAGCTATAGTAGGTTGGAACGTATGCTTAAGGAGGGGGTCAACGGGTAAGTTGGTGTTGTCAAAAGCTTTGGTCCCTTCCGTGTCCGACTCGCATAGGTACTCTTGCGCGAACTCACGCGCCATCCCCATGCGCTCATACTCATCTTTGGTCGCCAGCATATCATCGAGCGGGAACCTCTCCGGCCAAGAGGACCGCAGCTTGCCGGACTTGGAGTAATGCCACACGGGCACGTTCACTACTTTGAATTGGGAGTCCTTCTGCAAGCGCCCCACGACCGTGTCAGGGGCTTGCTTGGTGCCCGCCATGCGGATGACACGGTGCTTTTTGTCCATGGCGGGCTTGAGCACCCCCATGACCCATCTCATGGTCTTGTCCACCGCCGCGCTGTCCTTGGTGCTTATCTCATCCTCGATGTCATCAAGGAACGCAAAGGAGGGCCGCGCATCCCGGAACTTTATCCCACGCAGCGATTGTCCCCGTCCGTAGGCTTGAAGGTACACGCCGTTCTTGAGAAGTGCGCGAGTCTCGCCCCAGACGGCACCGTGTTGCTCACCGAAGAAATAATGTAGCCTCTCGTTCGTATCGATCTCGTGCTTGATCGCAGTGAGGCGTTCGGCGGCGCGGCCCTCGCTCTCTCCGATAATTATCCCGTTGGTGAACGCCTCGGAGAGCGCGAGGATACACAGCGCCTCCTCGCAGAGGGTACTTTTGGCACCCCCTCTAAAAGTCACGAGAAGAACTTCGGGGATGGTCAGGTCATGTATCGTGTGGATTGTCTCATCATGGAAGTGGGGGGTGCGATCGGTGTGCCGATGCGGGAAAAGCTGAATGTGTGCTTGCGTTGGATTGGCCAACAGCTCCTTCAACTCTTCGAATCGGGCCGGTATCATTGGTGTTTCACTCGAGGATCATGGGGGTTCGTTTGTTTTGGTTCACTCAAAGATACTGGGGGTTCGCTTATCCTGGTTCACTCACAGGTAATGGGGGTTCGCTTATGTTGGTTCACTCGAGGGGGATGGGGCATCAATGGTCATGGTTCACTCGGCAGCGTTGGGAGGTCGTTGTAAATGGTTCACTCGGCAGCATTGGGAGGTCGTTGTAAATGGTTCGCTCGGCAGCATTGGGAGGTCGTTGTAAATGGTTCGCTCGATTGGCATGCGGGTCCCTCCATCGCGGCTAATTTTGCATAGCACAGAGGGGCCGGGAGGGGAAGGAAAAAAGGACCCCCGGCACACCAACATACCGGGGGTCCAAGCTCAACTTCGGAGAAGGAGCAGCGCAGAGGCGGAGGGAACCATCCGCGCGAATATAGCATGCG
>Ga0075028_100000545_pt1 | contig 13591 bp, 11 predicted proteins | sample LitLauG_LLR_2014_FD_71390 | JGI IMG/M metagenome (GOLD analysis project Ga0075028, IMG submission 71390) | Freshwater sediment microbial communities from Pennsylvania, USA - Little Laurel Run_MetaG_LLR_2014 | ecosystem: Environmental > Aquatic > Freshwater > Creek > Sediment | place: USA... | reverse complement strand
GACGAAATGCAGCCAACGAAACAGCATCAGGAGGTTGGTTTGGAAGTCGGTGGGCAGGCTGATGTTCAAGAAGAGGCTCCTATTCTGAGAAGGACGATTGTAGACGCGTGCCTGGGGAAATGGAAACCAGCCTGGACCGGATTAGCAGCGCTCGACTCTTCACCACGGAGGGCACAGAGGACGCAAAGGAAGTCCCGTGGCGCGAAATCGGGCGTCCGGCGCGGCGAGCGCGGGACCATTTGGCGGAATTAAATTGGCCCAAAAGTTGAAAACCTTGGGGTAACGCCGTATTGTAAGAACCGCAGGAGAAGAGCCGCAGCCAATTGCCTCTCCCAAAGTCAACGGCTCGGCCTCTAATAACGAAAAAAGGAGATCGGCAGATGGAAACCAAGCCGGCGCCGCAGAACATTCAAGATTCCTTCCTTAATACGGCTCGAAAGGAACGGCACAACATCACGATCTACTTAGTGAGCGGCGTGAAGTTGACGGGCCGGATCCGATCCTTTGACAAGTATTCGGTAGTGCTCGAGACCAGCAATCAAGAGCAGCTCATCTTTAAACACGCAATCTCAACCGTTGTGATGGGACGCGGGGCACACGGCCACGTCGAGCCCAAGCCGGCGGTCGTGCCGTCCCCTGCCGAGGCGGCAGGTCCGAACTCGGCTTCCGGCACAGAAGGATGAAGTGAGTCTTGCTTGCCTCGAGATGATTCCAGACTGACGGACCGGAACACATCGCGGAGCACTTCCAAGCCGGTGCTGAATCCCGCGCAGAAACAGGAAGCGGCGTTTCTGGTGGGCGTGGAGTTCCACACGAACCGGCGGGGCGCGCGGAAGGCTGCGTCTGGCTCCCTCACAGCGGGAGCGCAGGCGGCTCGTGATCATGCCACCAGTACGGCCGCGTCGCTGCCAACCGATTCTCCGGACTTCAGCTCGGAAGAGTCGCTCGACGAACTTCGCGCATTGGCCACGAGCGCGGGCGCGTGGATCGCCGGCGAATTCATGCAGCGGCGCGACCGGCCTGACCCTGCGACGCTGATCGGCAAGGGCAAGCTGGAAGAAATTGCCGGAGTGGCGGCTTCGGTTTCCGCCGACGTGATTCTGTTCGACCACGATCTTTCCCCTTCTCAGCAGCGCAATATCGAGCGGATGGTCAACACGCGCGTCATTGACCGGACGCAGCTCATTCTCGACATTTTTGCGAAGCACGCGCGCACGCGCGAAGGCCAGATGCAGGTGGAGCTGGCGCAGCTGGAGTATCTGCTGCCGCGGCTGGCGGGACGCGGCATCGAGATGTCGCAGCTCGGCGGCGGCATTGGCACCCGCGGACCGGGCGAGACGCAACTGGAGACGGACAAGCGCAAAATCTACCGGCGCATCCGGCATGTGAAACAGCAAATCGAAAACGTGCGTCGAGTCCGGGCGCAGCAGAGGCGGCGGCGGGAATCGGTTCCGGTGGCGACGGTCGCGCTGGTTGGGTACACGAACGCGGGGAAGTCAACGCTGTTCAATGCGATTACCAAGGCGGACGTGCTGGCCTCCCCGCGCATGTTTGCCACGCTGGATCCCACCATTCGAGGGGCGGAATTGCCTTCGAAACGGAGGGTGCTGCTGTCGGATACGGTCGGATTCATCCGTCACCTGCCGCACACGCTGGTGTCGGCGTTTCGCGCAACGCTGGAAGAGGTACAGCGTGCGGCACTGATTCTGCAGGTGTCGGATGCGAGCAGCCCGATCTCCGCCGAGCAGGATGCGCAGGTGGAGAGCGTGCTGAAGGAACTGGAAGCCGATAAGAAACCGCGGTTGCGGGTGATGAACAAGATCGACCTGCTGCCGGCGAAGCAGCGCGAGTCGCTGCGCGACGACGAGCAGTCCGTGCATGTTTCGGCGGCAAGCGGAATCGGGCTGGGCACGCTGCTGGGTCGAATCGACGCGCTGCTGGACGAAGACCGGCCCAGTCGCGTTCGGCTCCGCATTCCACAGAAAGAAGGCAAGGCGCTCGCCCTTCTGGAAGCGCGGGCGCGCATCTATTCCCGGCAGTATCAGGACGGACTTGTGGAGGTGGAAGCGGAAGCGCCTGATTCGCTCCTCCGGCACATGCGCGAATGGGTGGTGGAGTAAGGTCTTCCGGAAGCTTTTTGTGAGGGCCGACAGGCATGCCCTGGACATGCTTCGGCCAGTTTTTGTTGTGCTGCATGTTCCCGGAACAATCGAGTTTTCCGAAGATCCGCGATGGAGCGAAAAATGCACGATACAGAGCTTCCGGCGGTCCGGTGGGTCATGCCCTTTGACCCGTCTGTGAGCCCGGCGGCGAGAGAGAATGCAGCGTCAAGTTCATACTGTTCAATCGGATAGACGAGACTCGATCCAGGATCACAGCCCCGGAGTTCGGCAGCGTGTAGACTTGCCGAGCAGCCCGCCAGTAAAAAAAACTGGACACCTTAAGAGGTCTTCTGTGATCGAGAAACTGTACACGAGGTCGTCGTTCACTGCATCCGACCTGCCGTCGTTCCGGCGTCAGGAGACCGTATTCATCCTGCTGAACATCGGCTTTCTGGCAGCACTGCTGGCTTTGCACGTTATCTTCGCGTCGTATTGGGGGCCGCCTACCGTCTCACTGGTATTGGTGGCGGGTGCGGTGCTTCTGGTGAACACGGCCGAGCTAGCGTGGGTACGGGGTCTTACGCGACAGCCGAAGCCGTGGACGTTGACGCTGCTCACATGGAGTTCGATTTGTTTGAACCTGTCGGCGGCTGGACTCCTTGCGGTGCTAGTCGATCATGAGGACAGCCCTTATTTCGCGATCGCCATTGTTCCGGTCCTGGTGGCCGCTTTCCGCTTGTCCCTTCCAGCATTGGCGACCGTTGTAAGTGTTGCGACCTTTCTGAATCTTGCCTCCGTGGACTACTACTTCCGGCATCATCCGCCGGTTGAGGCCGGCGAGTTTTTCGAGGCGGGGATCAACGCGTTGATCTTCGCGATTGCGGGACTGCTGGTCTCGCTGCTGGTGAAGCAGATCCGCGAAAACGAGGGCAATCTAGCCAGAAACCTGCTTGAACTGAAGCAGGCGAGGGCGAAGCTGCTGGAAGAAGAGACGCTGGCGGCGGTGGGCCGGTTGTCCAGCGCCATTGCCCACGAGATTCGAAATCCGGTGGCGATGATTTCAAGTTCTCTGGCCATGGCGAAAAGATCGTCCATCGATACCGAGCAGCGGGACGAGATGTGCGACATTGCGGCTCGCGAGGCGGACCGCCTGGAGAAGTTGACCACCGACTTTCTCAGTTATGCGCGGCCACGCCGGCCGGAGAGCTCACCCACCATTGTGCTGGACACGCTGGAGTATGTGGCGAGCGTGTGCCGCGCCCACGCGGTCGAGCGACAAGTCAGCATCGAAGTCGAGGCGGCGGAATCGCTCGAGGCCGAACTGGATCCGGCGCAGATCCAGCAGGCGCTCCTGAATCTGGTGATGAATGCCGTGGACGGCTCCCCCCAGGGAGGGACGGTCCGGCTGAAATCGGACTGGGATGGATTCGCGGAAGTGAAGGTTTGGGTAACGAACAGCGGGGTGCAGATTCCGGAAAGAGTCTTGCCGCGAATATTCGAACCGTTTTTTACGACCAAGGCGCGCGGAACCGGGTTGGGGCTGGCGATTGCTCGCAATATTGCTCGCGCCCACGGAGGAGACCTTTCCGTTTCTTCGAACCAGCCTGACAACATTTGTTTTTGTCTGCGGCTGCCAGCTGCGAAGGCTGTGGCCGGCGAAGCGATAAAGGACTGAATATGGCACGAATTCTTATTGTCGACGATGAACCGCACATGAGGCGCATTCTTGCCTCCAACCTGCGGCAAGACAAACACGAAATTGCAGAGGCCGCGGGGGTTGAGGAAGCACGGGCCACGCTGAGTGGGAACGACTTTGACGTAGTCTTCACCGACCAAAAGATGCCGGACGGAGAAGGCCTGGAGGTATTAGCGGCGGTGCGCGAGAGCAACGCAAGCGTTCCGGTCATCATGCTGACCGCGATGGCCAGCATCGAGCTTGCCGTGGAAAGCATGCGGCAGGGCGCCTTCGATTTTCTGACCAAGCCCTTTCAGCCGGAAGTGGTGCGTGCCGCCGCAAATCGCGCGGCTCAGCATGCCGTTCTCTTGCGCGAGAACGCACTGTTGAAAGGCGCCGTCGTCCGGTTGGAGGGCAAGTCGGACATCTATGGCGCCAGCGCCGCGATTCAGAGCGTGCGCGAGACCATCGGCCGCGTGTCGCCGACGAACGCGACAGTTCTGATTACGGGCGAAACGGGTACGGGCAAGGAACTGGTGGCCCGGGCGCTTCATCGCAACAGTCCCAGGGCGAACAAGCCGTTTGTCGCCGTTAACTGCGCGGCCTTTACCGAAACCTTGCTGGAAAGCGAATTGTTCGGTCACGAAAAGGGGGCCTTCACTGGAGCCGATCGCGCGCGCCAGGGCCTGTTCGAGGCGGCGCACGAGGGCACTCTGTTTCTGGACGAGGCTGGCGAGATGTCTCCGGCGGCGCAGGCCAAGCTGCTGCGCATTCTAACGGATGGGCAGTTACTGCGCGTGGGATCGACAAAGCCGCGCACGGTGGACGTGCGGGTGCTGGTCGCAACTCATCGCGATCTCCAGCAGCGCGTGCGCGATGGCCTGTTCCGCGAGGATCTCTATTATCGGTTGGCGGTTGTGCCGATCCATATTCCGCCGTTGCGCGAGCGCCGCGAAGACATCCCACTGCTGGCCGAGATGTTCGCGAAACGGACGGCGGCCGAACTGAGCCTGCCGTCGCGGAAGCTGAGCCCGCAGGCAATGCAGAGTTTGGAGCAGTACGATTTTCCTGGAAACATTCGCGAGCTGAGGAACCTGATTGAGCGCGCGTACATCCTTTCGATCCGCGAAGAAATCGGGCCAGAAAACTTCCCCATGCCGCGCGCCACCGATCTCCCCATCATGGTTGCGCCCAGCAACGGCCACTCGGCGGCATACTCCTCAAGCATGCACCTTCCGGACGAACCTTTCGACCTGACGGGGTTTCTGGAGAGCACCGAAAAAGAGCTGATCTTGCGCACGTTGGGGTCGACGAATGGCGCGCAGGCTGAAGCGGCGCGCCGTATGGGACTTTCGCGAAGTGCGCTAGCCTACAAGCTGAATAAGTACGGGATCCGGGCCGTCGCGGACTAGAGGCCACCTCCCTCCCGGGCCTAGGGTGGTCACCAGTGCCATGTGATCTTAGTCACCCTGCGAAGTCCTTATATCACCGCACCAGGTCCCCAACAGGCATAGACTCAGTTAGCGGGAGGGTACTGCATGTCCACCGCCTGGACTTCCCGTTACGCGCAGCGCGCCAAGATCGCTCAAAGCTCGGCTATCCGCGAGCTCCTGAAGTTCACACAAAACCCGAAGATCATTTCCTTCGCCGGAGGTCTGCCTGCGCCAGACGTGTTTCCTGCCGAACGCTTTCGCGAAGCTTGCAACCGAGTCCTGGACACGCAAGCGCAACTGGCGTTGCAGTATGGCGCCACGGAGGGCTACGAACCGTTGCGCGAGATGATTGCGCGCCATACCTCCCGCTATGGCGTGAAGGCGAAGCCGGAGAATGTGCTCCTCACGTCAGGCTCCCAGCAAGCGCTCGACCTGATCGGCAAGCTGCTGATCAACCCGGGCGACCGGGTGCTGGTGGAGGCACCGACGTATCTGGGGGCGCTGCAGGCATTCAATGTTTATGGCGCGGAGTACGTCTCGGTGCCGAGCGACAAAGATGGTTTGCGTTCCGACTTGCTCGAAGCGTCTCTGCGGTTAGGTCCGAAATTCATGTATGTGCTGCCCAACTTCCAGAACCCCGGCGGCACGACTCTGGCCGAAAGCCGCCGTCATGAACTCGTGCTGCTGGCCGACCGCTACGGCATCCCGGTCATAGAAGACGATCCCTATGGACAGCTGCGTTACGAAGGCGATCACCTTACACCGCTGATCGTGCTCGATCGCGAGAACCTGCGGCGGGATGACGGCTACTCGATCGGCAACGTGATCTATCTGAGCACGTTTTCAAAGACGCTGGCGCCGGGGTTGCGGCTGGGCTGGATCGTTGCGCCGCCCGAGGTCATCAGCAAGCTGGTGCAGCTGAAACAGGGCGCCGATCTGCACACCTCGACGTTTGTCCAGATGGTGGCGTACGAAGTGGCGCGCGACAACTTCCTCGATGAGCACATCAAAGTGATCCGCCGCGTGTATGGCGAGCGGCGTGATGTGATGTTGCGCGCGATGGAAGAGAACTTTCCGTCCGAGGTTACGTGGACTCGTCCGCAGGGTGGCCTGTTCTTGTGGGTAAGCCTGCCGGAAGCGATGGATAGCCACCAGTTGTTCGAAGCGGCGATCCGGGAGAATGTGGCGTTCGTGCCGGGGGATTCCTTCTACGCCAGCAATGGGCACGCGGACGAAGGGCGGCGGCATTTCCGGCTAAATTTCTCCAACGCGCAGCCGGAGCAAATACGCGAGGGCATTAGGCGGCTGGGAGTCGCGATCCGGAACCAGTGGAGAAAGCTGCACCCGGGGTATGATCGGCCGGTCGATCAGCATGTGTTCGACTGAGGCGCCTGGACGTCTGGGGCTATGACCTACCGAACGGATCCTCCAACGACGGGCTCTGGGGCGTGAATAACTCCGCGCCGCTTTCTGTGATGTGCATGTCGTCCTCAAGGCGAATGCCGAACTCTCCTCGAATGTAGATGCCGGGCTCATCGCTGAAGGTCATGTGGGGTTGGAGCTTTGTTTGGTTCCCGCGCACCAGATAGGGCCACTCGTGGCCATCCATGCCCATGCCATGGCCGAGGCGGTGCGTGAAGTACTTGTAGTCGGGACCATAGCCGGCACCGGTGATGACTTTGCGCGCGGCAGCGTCGACCGAGCTAGCTTCGGCGCCCGGTTTGGCTGCGGCCAGCGCGGCGCTTTGCGCCCGATGCACGATCTCGAAAACTTGCCTCATCTTGTCGGTCGGTTTTCCGATCACGAAGGTGCGCGTGATGTCGGAGGAATATCCCTCGGTCCGACAGCCGCCGTCGATCAGGATGATCGTGCCTTCGCGGATCACCTGCGGCGTGACCGAGCCGTGTGGAAACGCGGAGAACTCTCCGAACAGAACCAGGGCCTCGCCCTCGAAGCCCAATTGACGGTGCGCCGTCTCGACCAGGTTTGCCACCTCGTGGTGGGTCATGCCAACTTTGAGTGCGCGATAGGCTGCTTCGTAGGCGATCAGGGTGACTTTCGAAGCCAGCCGCATCAGTTCGATTTCATGCGGGCTCTTGATCATGCGGCATCCGGCGGTGACCGGCGTCGCGCTGGTTAAGGTCACGCTGGGGGCGGCTTTCTTCAGGCTGTCGCTGAAGACGAAATGCACAGTCTCCTCAATCCCAATCGTGCCGCCGGCAATATTACGGTCGCCAAGCCCCTGCGCCACGCGCTCGTAAGGACTTTCGTCCTCCTGCCAGATGCGAACGTCAGCCTGAGAGCCATCCGGGGACTGCGAGATCTGCTCGCGGGCCCGGCCTTCCTCAAATGCAGGAGTGACATAAAACGCCTCGCCCTTGGCGGGCATCACCATCGCAAAAAGCCGCTCGCCGCCCCACCAGCGGATACCGGTGAAGTAATTGAGGGACGTGCCTTCGGTGAGCAGGATGGCGGACAGGTTGTTCTCGCGCATCAGTTGGCGCGCTTTTTCCTGGCGCTCACGGCGCTCGTCGAGAGTGATGGGCTTCGCTTCCGCGCGAAGCGTCTTAAGGGTGGCGATCGGGGGCGGGAGTTGCCGATCGCTTTCGGACGCTCCGGCGAGTTGTGGTAATACCGCACTCACGCCGGCGGCGAGCGAGCCGGTCTTAAGGAATCGGCGACGGGAAAACAATGGGGGCCTCCCGGAAAGAGCCCATTATAAAGACATGCGTCGGATTCAGGCGCTGGCGCGACCTTGCGGCCAGTCGAAAGGGGGCATTCACGTCTTCCCAGATGGTTTTAACATGCCATTCATCCAACGTTCATCTAAGAGAAACACCTGCCACTTAAGCTTCCAAGGGTGTGCCTTAAGGAGGCATCTCAGTGACAATTCGCCGCTTTTTCCCCTTGCTGCTGGCCGCGTTGGTGCTCGCGTCCTCAATTTCCACACTAGCCCAGGAACGCAGCCGCATTAAGCACGTTCTTTTGATCAGCGTCGACGGCCTGCACGCGCTCGACGTGGCCAACTATGTCACCAAGAACCCGAATTCCGCGTTGGCGGAACTGGCGCGACACGGAGTCACGTATTCCAACGCCCGCACGCCCGCACTTTCGGATTCCTTCCCCGGCCTTCTGGCGCTGGTGACCGGCGGATCGCCCGTCAGCCACGAACTGTTCTACGACGTCAGCTATGACCGCAAGCTGTTTGATCCCACCAACACAACGTGCTCCGGAGTGCCGGGCAACACGATTGTTTTTGATGAAAGCGTTGACGTGTACAACGCGCAGAATGTCTCGCAGGATGTGATTGATCCGGCCAGGCTGCCGCGCGGGTTCGACAAGAACGGAAAGTGCGTACCCGTGTATCCGCACGACGCGATCCGCGCCAACACGATCTTCGAAGTGGTAAAAGCCTCCGGCGGACATACGGCCTGGGCCGACAAGCACCCCGCCTATGACCTAGTGAACGGCCCTTCGGGCAAGGGAGTGGATGACCTCTATACTCCAGAGATCACCAACGTCAACGGATTCGATGCGACTGGCAGTGTGGTTTGCACAGTCGAGAACGACCAGAAGAAAGTCCAAGCGATCATCAACGAGATCAATGGCCTGACCCACGACGGCAAATCTGCCCCGGGCGTCCCGGCGGTGTTCGGAATGAACTTCCAGGCGGTCAGCGTGGGCGAGAAGTTGGCCAAGGACAACAAGGACGGCAGTTGCCTGGACGACACCGATCCAACCCTGAACGGACAACCCGGTGGCTATCTCGATGGCAGCGGCACGCCGAGTGCGGTGCTCGCCTACGGCCTCCAGAAAACCGATCAGGCATTGGCAAGCATGACTACGGCGCTGAAAAACCGGGGGCTCTACGACTCGACCCTGTTCATCGTTAGCGCTAAGCACGGCCAGTCGCCGATCAACCCGGTGAAGGTCAACAAGCCAGGCCATTTTGCGGATCTGGTGGCTGCACTGCCGGATGCGAGTACGAATCCCGCGGCCATCGCAATCGCGAAAGCCGCCGCTTGCTCCACCGGTCCATGCGGGTTTGTTCAGGATGACGATATCGCTCTGATCTGGCTGCAAGGGCAGAACATCGCGACGCAGCAAGTCGTGGACTACCTGAACGCCAATGCCAACGCGCTGTTCATCGACGAAGTGATGGGAGGGGCGGAACTCAAGCTGAGGTTTAACGATCCGGCGACGGATAGCCGCACGCCCGACATCCTTGTGCAGCCTGTGTATGGCACCATCTACACGGGGTCGAGCAAGAAGAACGCCGAGCATGGCGGCTTCAGCTTCGGCGACACCAACGTCGGGCTGATCGTCTCGAACCCTTCGCTGAAAGCCACCGTGGTGAAGACGCCGGTCGCAACCGCGCAGGTCGCGCCCACCATTCTGCACGCACTGGGACTCGATCCGCAGAGCCTGAAGTCGGTGAGGGTGGAAAAGACGGCCGTACTGCCTGCACTGCCGTAAACGCTCGCTCTTTCGAGGCGCATCGGAAGAACTCAAACGGACTGCCGAACGCAGTCCGTGTTTTTTTGTTAGCGAAAGTCTCTGAGCCAGCCTGCGAGCCATAGAAATTAGGCGATGATAGCCTGGTTCCAATGCGCCGGTTGCGGTGAGTGGAACGAGACGGAGATGGATGATTCGGCCGGCTCTCGACAGAGCTATGTCGAAGACTGCCAGGTCTGCGGCAAGCCGAACATGCTGCGCGTGAGGTGGGAACCAGGCGCTGCAGAGTTCAGGGTCGACGCTGAATTAGAATGAAGCGTTGGCGCAATTGAGGAATTCCTGGGAGGAGCAATGGGCAACTATTCTGCGACTGCGGGGCGCATGGTCGCGCACAACATGGTGACCACGCAGTTCGAACTGAACGGATTCCACGTTGTGCGTACGCTGGGTGTGGTGCGTGGAATTACCGTGCGCTCGCGATCCATCTTTGGAACGATTGGCGCCGGTTTACAGACGCTGGTCGGCGGCAACATAACGTTGCTCACCAACCTGTGCGAGAAGACGCGGGCCGAAGCATTCGATCTCATGCTGCAACATGCCGCCGAGATCGGAGCCAATGCCGTGGTCGGCGCGCGCTACGACGCGACCGAAGTGATGCAGGGCGTCACCGAAGTTCTGGCGTATGGGACGGCCGTGTTCGTGGAGCAGGCGCGGTAAAGAATGCTGATTGTTGTCATCGGGTTCAATCGCCGTGAATCAACACCAGCAATCGACCACTATTCTTTGTACAAGAAACCCGCCACCAGCGAAGCCAGGATTGCTCCAATCCACAGATCGAGCATCCATCCGAGGGGCAACATGCGCGGAACGGGCGACCAGGCGGCCTGAGCCAAGTTGCCCGGTACCCCTGCGAAGAAACCGGCAACCATTCCGATCTTGGCAGCCGTCTTTGGCCCAGCCCCCGCGGTGGCGCGGCTCCAGGCATAGAGATAGGCCAGCAGAACGGACATCGCGAATAGCAGCAGAATCCACTGTCCGGCAAAGAACGGATAGCGTGATTCTTTCAGGAAGAGCCCTTGCCTCTGCATGGCTTCATAGAACGGCCCCAGCTTCATGCCGATGAGAAAACTCCAGGCACTCCAGACCACTCCACCAGCAATGCCGCCGAGCCATACCCGAGCTTGATTCAGCTTCATTTCGCCCCCTCCGGAAGTGATGTTTATTCGGGCACAAGTGTACTCCCGGCGGGCAGTTCTTTGGCAGTTTTGTGCAGGGGGAGCCTACTTGAGAAGCAGGCGCTCCGCCGCCTGTTGCCGACAGGCGAAGCAGACTTCTCGCCGCCAACGCATCACAAGGGCCGGTGACGACTCTCACTGCGGGATGTTTGGGGGCAGACTAGGCTAAGTTTGCCTTCGATTCCCCGGAGTCGAATGCCGCCAGACTGTCAAGACCCTTCCGCCGCCGTTCGCGCGGACAAGGAGGCGCGTCATGCTGCTGTTGTTCTGGGTCCTTCTCTTCGTGGTTGCCACCTGCCTCATCCTGCTCATGCCGGCGCTGTGGGGTAAGCAGATCTATAACACATACCGCGGCGCCCGCACGGTGAACTGCCCGGAAACGCGCGCGCCCGTCGAGGTTCGCTTCGACGCCCTGCGCGCTGCTTTCACGAGCCTGAGCGGCAAACCGAAACTGCGCCTGGCGGACTGCTCGCGCTGGCCGGTGCACGCAGACTGTGGGCAGGAATGCATCCCGGATGCCGAAAAGAGCGCGCCGATTCCGGTGGTGCGCGCTGCCTTGCCGCAGAAGAACAGGATTTGTCATCTGCCGGTGCTTCTCGCGGCGGCTGCGGCCTGGGTGCTGGGTATGGCATGGCATTCCGAGTATCTGTTTCGTCCACAATGGATGAATGCCATGAACCTGAGCAAGCACTATACCCGAGTCCTAGCCGAGATGTGGATGCCGCACCTGCTCACGGCAGCCGCCTGTCTGTTGTTCGCGTACGCCGTTAGCGCGCTGGTCGCGTGGCTGGGAAGACGCACGCTGTTCAGCGGTATTCAAATTGCACTCTCGCTCTGGGTGGTGGTGGTGGCTGCGATTATGGTTGCGACGAAATCCGAAGTCGCTCCGCAGCTGATGTGGATCGAGGGCGGCTACTCGTTCCTGGGCGCGCTTCTGGTTGGCGCGATCGTCGGGGCCGTTCCGCGTCGGGTGTTTGTGAAGGACGATGAATAGATATTAACCCCGAAGGTACGCGAAGGATTTTTTTGACTTCACGCCTTCGTGTGACTTCGTGTCCTCGGTGGTTTGATTGAGGTTAGGTTGCGGCAATTCAATCCCGCAACACGATGAGTGCGCCGGGCTCCGGCCGCTGATGCAACCCGCACTCGGTTTTGGCAAGACCCGCCCATCGTCCTGAGCGTGCGTCTTCTCCGTTCTGCACCGCTTGCGTGCAGGGCTCGCAGCCGATGCTAGGATAGCCACGGTCATGCAGCGGATTGTAGGGAAGGTTGTTGCCGCGCACGTAGTCCCAAACCATGTCGTTGGTCCAGTCACAGAGTGGATTGATCTTGATCAGTCCGAACTTCGCATCCCATTCCACTTTTTGAGCATGGGCGCGATCGGGGGTTTGATCGCGGCGGATGGCGGTGATCCAGGCGTCCAGCGTGGATAATTTTGCCCGTAGCGGCTCGACCTTCCGCAGGTAGCAGCAACGGTCGGGACTGTGCTGCCAGAGCGAAGGCCCGTGTTTCTGATTCTGCTCCTCCACCGTTAGCGCGGGCTTCAGGCGCTCCACTGCGATGCCATACCGGCGTTCGATCTTCGTCAGGAGTTCGTAGGTCTCGGGAAAGAACAAACCGGTGTCGAGTGTGAAAACTTTGACGTCCGTGCGCAGCCGCATCGCGACGTCGATGAGCACGATTCCCTCCGGGCCGAACGCGGACGCCACCGCGATTCGTGGTCCGAAGCGGTGCAGGGACCAGTCGAGAAGTTCTTCGGCAGTCCAGGATTCGGCGAATCCCTGCATGGCTTGAAGCCAGCTGCGGTCAGTCATGGGGCACCGCCTGATTTGCGGTCGTGATCGCGGGCTGCGAAGGGTGCGCCTGGCCGTAGAACGTCTCGATCCGGAGCCGGTCGTGCGCCGAGAGACGGACGACGTCTCCGATAATGAGGATAGACGGCTTGGCTTGCGTGGCGAGCTGCGGAAGGTCCCTGAGTGTGGTCGAGGTCATTTGCTGTGCTGGAGTGCTGGCGCGTGACACAACCACGACGGGAGTTTGCGGAAGAAGGCCCGCCGCCGCCAATTTGCTTGCCGTGATGCGGGAGTCGGGGCCGGGCATATACAGAGCGATGGTTGTGCCCGAAGACAGAAGGGAGCGTAGATCGGGAAGGGGACGGTCGTCGGCGAAGTGCCCGGTTATGATGAGCAGCGACGAGGCGGTATCGCGCATAGTCAGTGAAACTTCCGCTGCCGCCGCGGCGGCGAGGACGGAAGTCACGCCGGGCACTACTTCGAATTCAATGCCAGCGTTGCGCAACGCCTGGATCTCTTCTCCGGCGCGGCCAAACACGAGCGGGTCGCCGCCTTTGAGCCGCACAACATCGAGACCCTGCCGCGCGAGTTCGATCATGAGGAAGTGGATCGCCTCCTGGCGCGTGCTCTTCTGGCCGCAGCGTTTGCCAACGTCGTAGATGGAAGCGTTTTTCGGCGCATGGCTCAGAATCTGAAGCGATACCAGGTCGTCGTGCAGGACCGCATCGGCCTGCCGCAGGATGCGCAACGCTTTCAACGTGAGCAGTTCCGGATCACCGGGGCCTGCGCCAACGAGATAGACTTTGCCGTTCACAATAGATCCCTTCCGACTGAGTTCATGGAGAGCCGGGCGTCCCGCCCGGCTCTCCAGCGAGCAACTGGTCGTGCTTGAATTGCG
>Ga0075028_100000541_pt1 | contig 13610 bp, 10 predicted proteins | sample LitLauG_LLR_2014_FD_71390 | JGI IMG/M metagenome (GOLD analysis project Ga0075028, IMG submission 71390) | Freshwater sediment microbial communities from Pennsylvania, USA - Little Laurel Run_MetaG_LLR_2014 | ecosystem: Environmental > Aquatic > Freshwater > Creek > Sediment | place: USA... | reverse complement strand
CTCCGCAAATTCAGTCCCTCCGATCTTAGCATTTGGATGAAATGGGGAAGGCCGTCGCCTTTTTTATTGAGCGGGTTTGCTTGCGCAGAAAGTGCCCGGCTGAAGTGTGCTGAAGGCGGGCACTAGTAAAGCGGCAGGGGTTAATTTTTCGATAGGGAAAAGGCCAGCGGCTGAAGCCGGCGGCGGAAAGCGTGTCTCGGCTTGTCATTCTGAGCGAAGCGAAGAATCTCTCTTGGATTTCCAGTGCTTGCCTGCACGTTCAATCGAAGAGAGATTCTTCGCTTCGCTCAGAATGACAGCGCTTTTCGCGCGGCTCGCAGCGCGCGCTACTCGTAAAACTGCGGAGATTTCTTTAGTTTTGCATTCCCCACAAAATCGTGCTGAATCCAGAGCTGCGCGCCCGCCTTTTGCACGAACGCTTCGATCTCCTTGCGGCTGGCCCGCGTCTGTTCCTGGTTGTACTCAAACGTGGGGACGCGGTTGAGCGTTTTCTCGGCGGGATAGTGATAGAGGTCGCCCGTCAACAGCACGCCGCCGGTCTTGGCCAGCTTCACGTACAGTACCTGATGGCCCTGGGTGTGCCCGGGAGCGGATTTGATGATCACGCGGCCGTCGCCGAAAACGTCGTAGTCGCCCGGCTTGATGATGATCGTCTTGCTCTTCTCCAACGCGGAGTACGTGGAAGGCTGCTGTGTGCCGAAGGCTTTTCCGCCGAACATGGCGTCGTGCTCCAGTTGCGGCACGAGCCATGTGGAGCCCGCGAATTCGTTGGCGTTGCCGGTGTGATCGTAGTGGTAGTGCGAGAGCACGAGATACTTGATGTCCGCCGGCGTATAGCCGATCTCTTTGAGCTGCCCGACGAGAGTCTTATCGACGTCCGCGTCGCGCTGCTGCCCGTCCGGCAACTTTACATGCTGCGTGACCATGGCGCCGGTCGGCTTCCATGAATCGTCGGGAATCGCGCCGGTGTCCCAGATCAGGTTGCCCTTTGGATGAGCGATCAGAAAGCACGCCATGGACATGTCGGAGGTCTGCACGTCTTCGTTTTTCAGGTTGAAGCGGCCCATATCCGGATTGTGCAGAACGCCGCAATCGAATACATACAAGCGCATCGAACTCGGCGGCTTGGGCTTCTGCGGGGTGGCCGGCGCGGATTGCGCGGAAATACGGAAAGGAACCAGGAACAAAACCACAGCTGCAATCAGGGTAGCGAAGCGAATCAGGTGGTGTTTCATGGTCAGAAGAACCTCGCTCTCACTTTGAAATCGGATTTCCGGTGCGTGAATTGAGCGGCATTGTACACCTTACCGGCCGCCGCGGAAATTTTCCTCTCGCGGCAATCTTGCGGAGCCCCGGCGCGGCGCGAATGGCTGGGCGGGTGTGCAAGGGTATAATCGGGCGCGAATTGCGAGGCTTCAGCCGATGGATCGACTCACCATCGAAACGCCGAGGTTGAAATTAATCGCGGCAGGCCGCGAATTACTGACTGCCGACCTGGCCGGAACCGCCAAACTCTGCGCGGCGCTTGGCGTGGCACAGCCCAGCGAGTGGCCGCCGGAGGGGAGTGACTACGACGAGGGAGCGGTGCGGTTTTTTCTGCAAATGATTTCGGTTGGCGGGGAGCAAGCGGCGGGCTGGTTCACGTGGTATGCAATTCAGCGCGCGAGCGCGGCGCAGGCGACGCTGCTGGTGGGCAATGGCGGATTTTTCGGTCCCCCGGACGATCAGGGCACGGTGGAAATCGGGTACTCGGTCTGCAAAGGCTCGCGAGGCGCAGGCATCGCGACGGAAATCGTGAGCGCGCTGCTCGACTATGCGTGGGGCAAGAACGCAGTGAAACGGGTCGTGGCCCGGACGCGTCCGGACAATACTCCTTCGATCAGGGCGTTGCGCAGAAATGGATTTTATGAAATTGCGAGCGACGATCTTGAAAAGCTGAGGTTCGAGTGCCGGAGACGTTCGAACGCGTAGGTTTATGGAATCGCCTTTCGTTATCAGACGACGAATCGCAGATCGTCCTGAAAAGTTTTTCGAAACGGTTGTCTCCCAAGCGCGGGAGGCGTACGATGCGCAGGCTCCGGCTTCGAAATCGCAAAGGCAGAGTGGGGAATTCCTCCCGGGAGGCATTCCGAAATGCGCAACCGGCTGTTCATCGCGGCGGCAGGACTCGTCGCGCTCGCTGCGTTCTCGCATGGCGCGCATGGCCGAAATGCGATGCAGACGTCGGCACAACAGAAAACGGCCGAAGCGCACCCTGACCTGACCGGCGTGTGGAACGCGATGCGCAACGACTACGATTTCGCGTCCTTCAGCAAGGGCGATCCGCCGATGACGCCGTGGGGAAAAGCGCAATTCGATGCCAGCAAACCGTCGCAGGGAGCACGCGGCGTAAGGCTCGAGGAAACCAATGACCTGGTTTACAAGTGCGTTCCGCCGGGCATGCCCTACATCTACCTGCAATTTTTCCCCATGCAGATTCTGCAGACGCCCAAGGAAGTGATCGAACTGTTTGAGTCCGATCACACGGTGCGCCATATCTATATGGACGGCCGTGCGCATCCCGCCGATCTGTCTCCCACGTACAACGGCCACTCGATCGGACACTGGGAGGGCGACACGCTGGTGGTCGACACCGTCGGATTGCTCGCGAAAACCTGGCTTGACCGCTTGGGCCATCCGAAAAGCGAGCAGATGCACATCGTGGAGCATATTCGCCGCGTGGATGCCCAAACATTGCAGGTGGACCTGCAGTTTGACGATCCGAAAAGCTACCCGAAACCGTGGAATGCGCAGATCCGCTTTCAACTGCATCCCGAGTGGGAGATTCTGGAAGACGTGTGCGAGGACAACAAGGCTTTCGAGGGTTTTGAGAAATAGATTCTTAGTCGAACGTAGTCTAGGCGCCCGGCGGCTGAATTTCACGCCGCTGACCGGGCTGTGGCAAGATCGCAGGGACTGAAATTCAGTGGAGGAACAAAGAATGAACCTCAAGAACGCGGTCGCGTTGATTACGGGAGGCAGCAGCGGAATCGGTCGGGCGGTGGCGCAATCGCTGGCCGCCGGCGGAGCGCGCGTGGCCATCACGGGGCGCGATCAAACGCGCCTGATGGAAACGGCGCGCGAATTGAACGTGCATCCCATCCATGCCGACGTGTCCGTGGAGGCGGACGTGGAGCGCACCTACCGTGAACTGGCGCAGCAATTCGGCGACCTGGACATTCTGGTGAACAACGCGGGCAGCGGAGTATTCAAGAATCTGGTGGATTTCAATCTCAAGGAATTCGAAGCCGTATTTGCCACCAACGTAACCGGGTCCATGCTGATGGCGCGCGAGGCGGCCAAAATTTTCGTCAAGCGGCAGCGCGGCAACATCGTGAACATCGCCTCGACGGCGGCTCTGCGCGGCGCGCCCAAGGGGACGGCCTACTACGCCAGCAAATTCGCACTGCGCGGCATGACCGAGTGCTGGCGCGCGGAATTGCGGCAGCACAACGTCCGCGTGTTTCTGGTGAACCCTAGTGAGGTTGTGACCAACTTCTATCAGCTTGCGGGACTGCCACAAAAGGCGAACGCTACGAAGTTGCACTCCGAGGATATTGCCAAAATCGTGAAGGACGTCCTGGAAATGGATGACCGAGCCTTCGCGCCGGAAGTCTCCATTTTCGCGACGAATCCGAAGGATTGAGCGAAGCGTGGCCGGGCCGGCGTATCAGCGGCCCGCTGCAATGCCGGTCCGCGAAATCAGCGCCGCAAAAGTATCCGCCCAGCGCTGCTACTTGATGTTGTTTTCTTTTCCTTCCTTGACGTAGGCCACGGACTTGGCGATGTGGTTCTTGCTATGGATGGATTTCTGCTTGGCCAGGTGCGCGAACATCTGAATGCCGAAGCCGCCGTCCAGATCATCGGTAATTCTTTTTTTCCAGGGGCGCCGGACAATCTGCGTGGTCAGCCGGCGCGTGATGCGCGGCTGGGTCATGATGTGATCGGCAAGCTGCCAGGCGCGCTGCAGAAGTTTGTCGCGCGGCACGACTTCGTTCACCAATCCGTATTCGAGCGCCTTCTTCGCGTCAATCGCCTGGCCCGTCAGCAGGGCATAGGCTCCGCGCTTCACTCCCAGCAATTCCATGAAGCAGCTGTGAATGCCGTCGCCCGGAACCGAGCCGATGTCGTAATGCAGATCGAAAATCACGGCGTCTTCGGCGCAAATGGTGATGTCGCACATCAAACAAATTTCGGTGTGAAATCCCGGGCCGTTTAATACACCGATGGTCGGAATTTCCAGATCGTTGACCAGCGAGCTGACGTTGATGCGGCCGTCCTTGTAGGCGTATTCGTAGGCCCAGTGCTGCAGATCGTCCTGCTCCAGTTTGAATCCCTCGGGATCGGCGTCCATCATGAAGTCCTCGCCGGTGCCGGTAAAGATCATCACTTCGTTTTCGTTGTCCGCGCCCACCGTTTTGAAAAGTTGGCCCACCGAGCGGTGGTTTTCCACGCTCAGTTGAATGGGACCGTTGGCGGTGTGCGCCTGCACCAGGATTACGCCGTCCGCGCGGCGCTCCAGCTTGTAGTGGTGCTTGAAACGTTCCTTATATTCCTCGAATTTCTGGCCGGGGACGAAATCCACGAGTGACATTTTCGTTTCTCCTTGTCGAATGGCGATGCTGAATGCCGTTACGAGCAACGAAAGCCGCGGAATAACAAAAGTTTGTCATTCTGTGCGAAGCGAAGGATCTCTCTGTCTTTGGTTTTGCCCGCACTTAGATCGAAGAGAGATTCTTCGCTGCGCTCAGAATGACAAGCCTGGTGCCGGTCCACCGGAGAAAAGATCCTTCTAGGATTTCAGCCCGGCGTTGCGCGCAATGACTTCGGTCATGCTGGACCAGTCCATTTCGCCCTGGCCCTGGGCTAGCGCGGACAGCAAAGTGTCATGCACCAGGCTGGCCAGAGGCATGGGCGCGGCGCATTCTTCCGACGCCGCGAGCACCAGGCGCACGTCCTTCAAACCGAGCTGTAAGGCAAAGCCAGCGGGTTCGAATTCCTTGTCCGCGATGATTCGCCCGTAATTGCCAATGACTTGGGAGCCCAGCAGCGCGTTCATGATCTCCAGAAATGCCTGCGGCGCGACGCCCGCTTTCCGCAGCGTGGCGTAAGCCTCGCCGAATGCCTGAATCGCGCTGATGATGATGAAATTCCCGCAAACTTTGGCCACGTTGGCCTGCCAGGGTTCGGCGCCTACCACAAAAGTCTGGCGACCGATGGCGTCGAACAGCGGCCGGCAAAGTTCGATCACGTCCACCGGCCCCGCTACCACCACCAGGAGGTTCTTGGATTCCGCGGCTTCCGGCCGGCCAAACACCGGAACGCTCAGGTAGCGCTGGCCGCGCTCGGCGTGCGCAGCCGTCAAACGGCGAGCCATGGCCGTGCTGATGGTGCTGTGCGAGAGGTGCACACTGCCCGGTTTCATGGCCCCGGCAATGCCATCCGCGCCGAAAACGATCTGCTCGAGCGCGCGATCGTCGGCCACCATGGTCATCACAACGTCTGCGTCCCGGCAGGAATCGGCGGGGGAAGCGGCGATCCGCGCGCCTTCGCGGGCCAGCGGCTCCGCTTTTTCACGGCTGCGGTTGTGGACGCACACGGTGTGCCCGGCGCGGAGCAGATTGCGCGCCATGCCCAAGCCCATTCTGCCCAGTCCGATAAATGTAATTTTCATATCCGCCAGCATAGCGAGTCCTCCGGTGGGAGCCAAGTTTTTTCAGCACACGCAAATTTACTGTTCATCTAACTCGGCGCGATTTGCGCCGATCTGCAACACGCCTCGCCGGCGGAAATCTGGCGATCACGCGAAGAACGACAACAAAACTCGCGGGCCGGTAACGAGAAACCGTCGCGACGCGGCGGGCCATGGACCGGCAACATCGGGCAGTTGCTTAAAGAAGTCTTCTCTTGTACATTCGCCCTACCCCCGCCGTAAGCAGGTCGATGAAATCGAACGATCACACTTCCGGTGCAGCGTCTTGCCGTATGATTTCGTGCGTCCCGGCAAGGACATTGCCCCCGGAAAATCAGTGCCGTTTCAAGTGAACTCGGTATGGACAGGCACCACAGGAATTCCGGAAAATCGGCGCACCGCGCGGAGGCACACGGGGCTGTAGGGCGGGCTATACCGCGGATTTTCCCGCGACCGATGTGGAGATTGCGGCGATTGACGGAAGCCGGAATTATGATCTATTCTTTGCCACCCACAGAATGTCACGAGTCGGATGGAAAGAGGCCCCCGCCGGAAACGAAGAGAGAACCTAAAATCGCAAATCGGCAAGGGTCCTGGTGACTGCGACCACCAGTAGCACGGGAAATACATCGCCGCGGCGCCGAAAATGCTCCTTGAAAAGCGCCGGGTGCAGCGAATTTTTCAAAGCCGGATTCTCCAACGGTCGGTGGAGGTTTAGGCCATGAATTCTCGACTTATCCGTAACTCTTTGCTTTTTTGCGGGATTCTGTGGGTGTGTTTGGGAGCGGTGAAACACGCATCCGGCGCGATCCCTCCCATGCCGGCGCAACGGTCGCTTCCCGGCACCGCGCAACATGCCAAGAAGCCGGTCCCGCTGGACAAATCCCTTCCCGCCGAATTTGCTTCCATTCCTGGGCCGATGCGCTCGTTCCTGCGCATGTCAGCGATCAGCCAGAAAATTACGCCAACCGAAGTCCTGCCGCTGCTGGCGCGCAACGTCGTGATGAGCGGCTACCAGGGAGACCGCCCGACGGAATTTCTGGTGCTCCTGAACTGGTACATGGATCAGGCGCGTGAATTGGAAGAACTGGCTGGACCCGGCGAAATAATCCACGTTACCAACTGCGACGATTCCAAAACACTCCTGGTCATTCTCGGCTATCGCCTGCAGCGCGCCTGCGGCCCGGACGCTGCGCTGGAAACGGCGGACGCCAACCGCGCCTTCCTGACCATTGATTCGGGCTTCCCGCTGGCCGACCTGGAGGAGGCCCTGCGCGACGGCAAGCCGTTTGACTTGCCTTACACTTCGACGAAAGTTCCCATCCTCTACCAGTCTTCCGATTGGGTTCAGAACAAGAAGAACGCCAATCGCGGGGTGGTCGATTCCATCCTGCGCGATCCCGAAATGGCGCGCCTGTATTGGGCCATGTCCCGGATGGATGGCGAGACGGGACAGTTCCTGTGGCAATCGATGGGGCTGAAAAAATTGCTGCTGGCGGCGCCGGTGCTGGATTTTTACGGCAGCCAAATCAGCGTGCGCTCAGGAAGAGTTCTGGTTCCGGGCGGCGTGCCCGCGGAATCCGCGTGGCGCGACCTGGTGGGGGCCAATCCACGGTCGCCTGCGGACTTCATTACCAAGCTGGTATCAAAGGATAGCGGCTGGCTGGCGGCGTATTTCGATACGCTCTCGCGGGTCAGCCAATCGCAGCAGGCCTACTTTACATCCACGCGCCACATCCAGCATATCTACGAAGCGCTGCGCGGGCGCGACATCACGCCCAGTCCTACGCGCCACTCGTTTCGCCCGGATCCCGGTCTCTTCCTGCTGGAGGCGCGCCTGAAATTCGAGCCGGATGGCAAGCCGCACATTCCTGGAGACATCGAGGTTTGGAAAGCGGTGATGCGGCGCAAAACCGATTCCAAGCTCGTTCGCGATTGGGGTGACAAAGCAAGCGGCTGGAATAATCCCGACCAGGTGGTCGAAGGAATGGTCGGCGTTTCCCGCTACCCGATGCCGGATGGCCCGGTGTTCAATTTTCTGGCGCTGACGGAAATCGATCGCGGCCGCCCGCACGATCAGCAGTTGAGCGTTGCGACAGCCAGGCTCCTGGCCGACAAGTTTCCCTTGTTCGGCGATCAGTACCCGGTATTCGCCGAATTTCATGCACTTAACGACGACTCCATCGTCAAATTTTTAGCGACGGCCGAGGGCCTGAATCAGGTCTCTGATCGCCTGACGAAAACCGACGCCCTCGGAATGCTCCAGGCTAACCTGAGCCTGTGGCAGATTCTGGCGCGCCAGGGGGAAATACCCGACGCGCGAATCAATGACTCCTGGCAAAAAATCCTGGCGCCATTCAGCACGCTGCACACTTCCGATCAGGTGTACAGCGCCGGGCGCGCGGCGCTGGCCGAGCTTTTGCGTTCCGCCACCAACAAGCCATACCTGTCGCAGGATCAGATCTTCACGCTGCTGGCCGGTCCCGAGCAATTCACGAAAGAGGGGCAGCAACTGCGCGCCCAGATGGCCAGCCGGATGCACCAGGTGATCGACGACCAGCGCCTGGTTTCACTGGACACCATCATCGCTCTGGGTGATGGCCTCGATCAGCTGGCCAAGGGGAGGGAGGTCGCCGACTCCCTGATTCCGCTGGCCGGGGAACTGCGCGAATTTGAGATGCCCAAGCCGCTCTTTACCAAGAGCGAGCGCACCGAATTTGCCGCCGGCGTTTACAGCAATCGCCACACCGCGCTGCAGATGCGCACCGACCTGATCCGCATCATTAAGTCTCCCAGCAGCCCGGCGGAGCTGACTCAAGCGCATGGTCTGCTCACTCCGTTCCTTCGGGACACGCTGGTCGGCCTGAACTACGCCTATTACGAGCCGCCCGGCGCGCAGATGATGCACAACAATCCGCTCTTCGTGCGCTCGCACGATTTCTCGGGTGGTGACTACTCGGGCGAAGCCGCCAATGCCAACGACCAGATGTGGCGTTCACCCCGCATTTTCGGCCGCGGCTGGACGGCCAGCGGAGGCGCGCATTTGATCGGCTCCATGGCCGATTTGCCGTATGCGCTGGCGCGTGTGGAGCAGGACTTCATCGTCCCGCAGAACGTGCAGTCCCTGATCTGGGAAGACCTGGTGCCGGGCCTGATCACCAGCGCTGTGCTGCCGCGGTGGTGGGATGTGACCCGCAACGAAATGCACGCGGTCGCGCTCTACCAACGTGCCGGCGAGGAATTGCTGTCCGCAGCGGCGAAAGACGAAAAGCTGCGCGAGCCCGTGCTGGCGCTGCTTTCGGATTGCCTGCTTCCTCAACGGCTGGAGGCGGTGGAAGCCGCTCTGAGTGCGGGCCACGATGAGGCTGCGCTGGCGCAGATAGCCCCGGCGGAAAGCTTTTATCTGGCCGCGGAATTCCGGCGCCGCCATCCTTCCGAGAAATCCGTGTGGGGCCCGGCGGGAAACGAACTCGCTGAAGTGCTGGCGCGTTTCCCTGCCGAGACCAACTCCGAGCGCATCTCGGAGGATTTTGGCGTGCCGCATCCCGCGCTGGCGCAAAGCTATGGCCGCGAACTACTAAGCATGAAGCCGATTCCCACGTTCCTCTACTACTCCAGCCGATTGATGGCAGAGTCGTGGGATTCCGGGAACATGTACTGGGCGCGGCTGGCCGATGAAAAAGGTTACTCGCCAGTGATGCTCAATACCATCGTGCCGCAGTTGACCCGGCGCATGATCGAACAGACTTTTGCGTCGCACTTGGAAGATTGGTCGGCGGTGCTCCGCGCCATGCACGAAACCGGAGAGGAATTCCGGCAGGGCAAGGTGGCAGCGCTGCCAAAGGGCGGGCCGGTGGCTGGGCTGTAATTCGTTTCTGGATTTCTTTTCAAAGGTTTCACATCGGGGTTTCACACAGGGGTTTCAGGCAGGGGAGCGGGACGCGCAGCAATGCGCCGATAACTCGCGGGGGAATCATGGCAAAGCGAAGCTTGGTGGAGGGCGTGGGAGTAGCAATCTTAATGGGCAGTTGCGCAGCCTGGCTGATGGCGCAGGACCGGCCGCAGGAAGCCGGCGGCAACGTCATCCGTGTGGTTGTCTCCATGGTGCAGCTCAACGTCGCGGTCACGGACGAAAAGGGAAACTACGTGACGTCGCTGAAACCTTCGGATTTCGAGCTGACCGAGGACACCATTCCCCAGAAGGCCGCCACCTTTGAAGAGGGCAACGAAGGTCCGCAAAACCTGCTGGAGACCGCCCAAGGTTCCGCCCAATCCGGGGATCCAGGCAGCGGGGAAGCCGGTGAACACCGCCGCGCCGGAGCCCAGAACGCCACGATGGACAGTGTCGCCTCCGCCGTCAGCGGCTCCAACGTTTTCATTCTGTTTGACACCAGCAATTATATGTTCCGGGGCCGCGGCTTCGTTTTCGCGCAGGATTCCATCGCGGAGTTTGTACGCACGCTGGATCATCCTTACCAGGTCGCGTTTTATTCCTACAGCCGGAACTTCTACCGGGCCGCATCGCTTACGTCGGATCGCTCCCAGGTGCTGCGCGGCGTGCGCGAAACCGTGAACGGCGATGACTCCGCGCTTTACAACGCCCTGTTGATGACCCTGAAAGACGCGGCGCAATCTTCCGGCCGCAAAGTCGTGGTGGTCTTCTCCAACGGCCCGGACAATTCCAGCATGGTTTCACCAGAAGACGTTGACGAACTGGCGCAGTCCGAAGGCGTGCCCATCTACATCATCAGCACGCGGGAAGCCAAGCTGGATGCGGCTTCCGCCGCTGTGTTCTCCCGCATGACGGCCACGACAGGCGGCGAAGCCTACTTTGCCAAGAGCTGGAAAGATCAGCGCGATGCGTTCAACTCCATCCGCGAGGATTTGGCGCACCTCTATTTCATGAGCTACTACCCGCAGCCGAATCCCAATCGCGGCTGGCGCACGATCACCGTGAAACTGACCAATCCGAAATTCAAAAAGTACCGGATCCGCACACGCAGCGGCTACCGGCCCATTCCGGCACGCGTGGCCATCGACGACGTTGCCGCAGGTCAATAGTTCATCGGTGAGTTTCGGAATTTTTTCCGCTCGAGAGTAACTACCGCTTTGTCTGTAGGCACAGCGTCGGCTGATTCCTGCCTACTGTCCCTTAGTACAGTAGTAATTTTCCAGACATGTATTTAAGCTGGCTTGGACTGAAGGAATTGCACGTCTCCCAAGGGTATTCGCAAAGGAAGAGAACTCACCATGGACAGAAGGAAAGCAGCAGTCCTAGCCGGCCGCAGTACGGCTCCTGATGGCTCAAAGGAAGAACGCCGAAAGACCCATCGATTTCTGGTTGCGGTGCCCGTGGAGGCGAGTTGGCGTAACGCGGAAGGCGTACCTGTCCTGGTACAGGCCGTGGCCAAGCAGGTGAACGCCAACGGCGGATTCCTGGAAATGACGGTCTATCCTCCTGTGGGCAGCCGCATCGGGCTCACCAACTTTTTGTCCGCGGAAACGACCGAAGCCCGCGTGCTGGCCACGCCCAGTTCGCGTGAAGGCGTGGCGCACGGCATCATCGTGGAGCTGATTACCCCCAGCGAAAGCTTCTGGGGCGTGAACCTGCAGGTCAAGAAAACCTCCGTCGAGCTGCAGAAGCTGGAAAAGTCGCTTCAGGCCGAGGGCATTGATTTCCGGCTGTTGAATGAGTTTCGCGATACCGTGGATACGCTGCGCACCACGGCCCTGGCGGTGCAGCAATTACGCGAGTATCAGCTGAAGGGGCAGGACGCGTCTGAAGTGATCCGCATGCTGGTGAAGGATCGCGTCCGCCGCGCTACCACCCTGTGCCATGAGCTAGTGGCCGACATCGACGCCGGAAAGATGTCCCGCGAAACCAAAGATGTAGAGGAATTGTTTGACGCCATGGAACAAGCCTGCGACCGCGTGCGGCATCTTCTAAAGAGCCGCCATCCCGATCGCTACGTAACCACGCGCACCTGAAGTTTTCTTGCGAACTGACTTTGTCTTTTGTTCGCTTTATTCGAGAACCTTTCAATGCCGCAGAGGCGCGGATCAACCGCGCCCCTGCGCTCCCCGCCTGAACTTCTAGAACCGGAACACCAGCCCCGTGGAAATCCTCGGGCTATGCTGCACCCCGCCGAAAAAGTGCGTAATCACGTCGTCGGCCTGAACTACTCGCCAAGAAATCAGCGGCAGGATGCGCAGGTCCACGCCTCCCCCGATCGCTGCCGAGACCGAAGTGTTGGCAATGCCGTTGAATGAAACGTGGCCCACGCCGATGAGCGCGTGCGCGAACGGCGACAAACGCCCGGGAAACGAAAACTGCGGTCCGGCCATGAAGTGCAGTGTTCTTCCGTCCGGCGAGGAGGGCAATCCGAACTGGCCGTCCAGATCGGCCGCGATGCCCAGCCATTCATGCAGCTTGTACTGCCCGGTGATTTCGACGCCATTGAGATTTCGCGATGGGCTGGTGCGCAAGTGTTCGAACGAATAGCCGCCGAACAGATCCATGGACCCTTGAGCTTTAGCCGAGATGGAAAAAAGGAAAATGAGCGCAAAGAGGAAAAGAAATCGTCGAGCCATGAATATAGCCTCCGGCCTGAATTTTTAGATTGAAGTCGCGGCACTGAAAATCTCGTCGGTCCGCGTTTAAAGGCTGGGTTGCCTTCTGTGATGCCGCAAAACTTGCGGCGGTCGCTTCCTGAAACTGGCCGGGCACGCCAAAAAATCAACGTGAGTTTCAGAAACGCTCATAACGATGAATCGCGGGCGGGGCGGGGAACCCGAGGAGCTAAACGAACCAGTCGCATTGTAGTTCACAGGCCGCGTCGCGCGCAGGCGCAGCGGCAAATTTATTATCAAATGTTTCTGTATTCTTATCCAATAAAAAGGAGGACAGGTCGCCGGTGCAATGAAAACTGTACCGGTGCCGGTACTGCGCAGCGGAATACGAGCGAACGATTCGCGAGGCTACTTGATCGGGTTCAGATCCAATCCAAAGTGAGGGTCGCCGTAAGTGCCGTTCACCAGCACCGGCACCACGGAACCTTGCTTCTTGTTCAGAAAAGGATCCAAAACTTTCGCGAACACCGCCTTGATTCCGCTGGTGCTCTGGGAAAATTTGGCGTCCATCCTTACGGTGCCATGCAAATCAATCTTCTGATTCAGCAGGCTGTACGTGCCGTGCATGCGCGCATCCGCTCCGGGAATATCAAACACTAAATCCGGAAATGTGGCCACGCCATCGTGGACGCTGCTGTGCCCGTGCACGTGCGCAGCAACGGGATCGGCCGGAATCTCCTCCCCATTTTCCTTGCGCTTTTTAAGGCCTTGGGCGGTCAGGCTCAGATCGTTCACACTCTCCTGCCGGGAGGGCTTATGGAAATGGCCGTCGGCGATGTCAAATTCTCCTTGCAGCGTTACCTCCTGCAAGAACGGCTTTCCCTCCGGCGGAACCGTGATGTGCGCTGTAAGATTCGTCACGCCGGACATTGGCGGGTGATTGCTGTGCACGAAAAGATGCAACAGGTCCTGAATACGGCCGTCTCGCACTTCGAAATCGAGCGCCGTAAACTTTCCGTCGAAGCCTTTCCTCCCGGCGACGTTTCCTTTTGCGCGAATCGCGGTGTTCAGATAAGACGCGTTGACGGTGGACAGCGCCACGTCCCCGTTCAGGGCATTGACCAAAAGATCGAAGCGCGTCTTGAGCGGAGCGGCGTTCCCGCTGCGCACGACCTCAAAGTCCGCGGCATCTGACGTCCCTTGCACCTCCACGCGGTTGAGCGACCCGGAGAAACTGCCCTGTGAGTCCACTTTCCCGGCGATACCGCCAAATACTCCCAGGTCGGCGCCATTAAGAGAATAATTCCCG
>Ga0075028_100000538_pt1 | contig 13625 bp, 9 predicted proteins | sample LitLauG_LLR_2014_FD_71390 | JGI IMG/M metagenome (GOLD analysis project Ga0075028, IMG submission 71390) | Freshwater sediment microbial communities from Pennsylvania, USA - Little Laurel Run_MetaG_LLR_2014 | ecosystem: Environmental > Aquatic > Freshwater > Creek > Sediment | place: USA... | reverse complement strand
ACCCTGACCTGGCAGACCAGCAATGCGACCGATGCCAGCATCGACGGGATTGGCGCCGTGCAGACCAATGGGTCGCAAACCGTGACTCCGGCGGATTCGACGACCTACACTCTGACTGCTAAGGGAGCCGGAGGGACGCAGCAGGCCACAGCACGGGTCACCGTGACCCAGCCTCCGCCCCCTCCACCTCAGCCTTCGGCTACTGAGGAAGAACTGTTCTCTCAGACCGTCAAGGACATCTACTTCGATTACGACAAGAGCGACGTCAATCCCGACCAGCAGCCTGCTCTGCAGGGTGACGCCGACTTCCTGAAGCAGCATCCCAACATCACATTCACGATCGAGGGACACTGTGACGAGCGGGGCTCGACGGAGTACAACCTGGCGCTGGGCGACAGCCGGGCCAATTCCGTGCGGAATGCCCTGGTACAAAGTGGGGTCAGCGCTGATCACATCAAGACCATCAGTTACGGCAAGGAAAAGCCGTTCTGCACCGAGTCTACGGAGCAGTGCTGGCAGCAGAACCGGCGTGGTCACTTCGTGTACCAGAAGTAGCTTTTCGTAGCGCCGGCATCCCTTCGGCTGCGCTCAGGGCAGGCTTGCCGGCTGTCTCGGGGGCGTCCCGCCCGCGAATCCGAGGGCAAGATGCCCTCACGACAGTCGGCGGGACGCCGGCGCTACAAAATCCGGCGTGATACCTTGACCGAATCGCGCTACTCAAGCGTGCGCGGACGCGTTATCCTCAGACGGTAACAGATCGCTCTTTGTCCCTTATGCCCTCTGGCCCGGACGTGCCACATATTCTTCGCATCTTAGGAAACGGACTATGAAAATTCAGCGATACGCAGTCGTATTGGCTCTGTTGGCCGGGATCTGGTCAGGCTCGACGCCGGCATGGGGCGTGAACAAAGAAATGGTTCAACTGCAGACCCAGGTGCAGGATCTGCAGGACCGAATCGCGCACATGCAGCAATCCTTTGACGAACGCATGGGCGTAATGCAGCACCTGATCGAACAAAGTACCGACCGCGCCAACAAAGTGGCGGCGTCGGTTACGGAGCTACAGACCACATTGCAGAAGCAGCAGACCGACAGCGGCGCTCACGTCGATCAACTTTCGGGCCAGATCCAGTCCCTGAACGACACGCTGGACGAACTCAAGGCGCGTCTAGGTAAAGTCAGCAAGCAGCTGGAGGACATGCAGTCAACCCAACAGAGCATCGCCGTCCAGCAGACCCAACAACAACAGCAGGCCTCCGCTCCGCCCCCGGATGTGCTCTACAACAACGCGCTGCGCGACTATCAAGCGGGAAAGAACGATCTGGCGGCGCAGGAATTTGCCGATTACGTGAAGTACTACCCCAATACCGATCTGGCAGGAAATTCGAATTTCTATCTGGCTGACATTCAATTTCGCCAGGGGAACTATCAGGCTGCGGTCAAGAGCTATGACCAGGTTTTGCAGAGCTTCCCGGATGGAAACAAGGCAGCCTCGGCTGAATTGAAGAAAGGTTTAGCTCTGGTCGAACTGGGACAGCAGGAAGCCGGAATTGCGGCGCTTCGCCATGTGATCCAGCGCTATCCCAAGTCAAATGAGGCCCTCCAGGCCCGGGAGCGTCTGCGCAAGCTGGGGGTTGCGACTTCGGGAACTACGGCGCGCAAGGACCAGTAGGCTTCGCGTCCCCGTCCTTGGGAGGGCACGACTTCAGTCGTGCCATACATTGCGTGGAAGCTGTCCGGCTTTAGCCGTTGAGGTTCGCTGTTCCCGCCGGCCGGCACTTTTCAAACCCTGTACGGACATTTGGGACAAATCAGCGCAGCTTTGCTCCGCCGAACAGCCGAGGGCGGCTGTCCCCACGTGCGAGCGGTTAGGCGGCCGTATGCTTGTGATGACGGTGGTGCTTGCGACGGTGATGCCGGCGTTCGGGGTTGTTACGTGCTTCTTCCCGGTGCGCCTTCACGCCCGCGTGCGCTTGTCCGTTCGGCGTGTTTTGCCCCCAGCCGCCCAGGGTCAATACCGTCACGATTGAAACTGCGAGAATTAGACGCCTCATGCTCGCTCCTTGATCTCTTTCGCCGATCTTTACAACTAACCCCTATCACCGGCAAAAGTTTCGCGCCAGGCAACCGGTCACATGCTAATGTGATCTGTAGGCCGTACCTACTGGATCGGATGGGTCAAGGATAACCGATGACTGACTTCAAAACTGCAAAAGATCAGGACCGTGGCAAGGGTGCGGTCGAACAGGACGAACCACAGCAGCCGGGTAACACTTCGCTGCAAGGTCAGCTCGGACATCGGGACCAGGACCCGCTCCTGAAATCCTCCGATACCGATTTCCCCGAGCCCGGAGGAAGCCCGGAACACACCGGCGAGAGCGAGAAAGATTGAGGAATTGGGGGAAATTTGGTAATTGGGTAATTTAGTAATTGTGAAATTTAAAAACGGTTTTTGGTTTTCAATTACGCAATTACCAAATTACCCAATTCCCCAACCTCTTTCCTACTCTCCCGTTTCTTTCTCCTTGTCCTTATGGCGAAAGTCGAGTCCGAACGACGGATGCTCGCGCGTGCCTGTAATCTTGATCGGCAATTCGGTTTGACCGTTCTTGCGGAAGAAGGGGTCGAAAGCCTTCAGGAAAAATGATTTCGCGCCGGTCATGGTCTGGGAAAGCTTGGCTTGCATGCGCAGTTTGCCGTGGAAGTCGAGGTCCCCTTTATCCAGCCCGTAGTTGCCATTCAACGCCACTACCGCTCCGGTTACGCTGAAGGTCAAGCCTCGAAATGTGATTACTCCGTTGTCCAGCACAAACTTTCCTTCCAGTTCGGAAATGCTGCTGCCTGCATCCTCATTCTCCGGCTGGCCTTGCCCTTTGCGGCTTAGGGTCGCGATCTTGCCTGCGACCTCGGAGCTGGCAAATTCGGCGTGTGCCACATCGAACTTCCCATCCAGGTTCAACCGGTCGGGGATATCCCCTTTTTCCGGCGGCAGTTCGAACGTGGTATGAAATTTAACCGCACCCGTCATGAGAGGCTTGTCGGCTTTGACCGCCAGCAGCAGCAAGTCTTCGATCCTGCCCTCACTCACTGTCACGTCGAGGTTAATAGTTCGGCCCTTCTCCGGAATCTTGACGATTCCACCCTGGGCTACGATGACGGTGTTCTGGAGACGAGCGGTCACCGGGTGCAGGAGCGTGTCTCCGTTCGTGCCGTCCACCGTGGCGCTGAAGGTCGTGTCCAGGGCCACGGGATGACCGCCGATCCGGACCATGAAGTCAGGGGTTGAGGTCGTGCCTTCGACTTCGATCTTCTCCAGCACACCGCCAAACTTCCCCCGGGAAGACAAAACTCCGCTGATACCCTTGAACACTCCCAGATCAGCCTTGTCGAACGTGTACTGTGCGGCGAGCGGGGTCTGTCCGGGATCGTCCGGACTCCAGGGACCGAAACTGCCCTTGGTGTCGATTTCGCCGGGCGGAACCGCGTTGGTGAGCTGAGCCGTAAACGATGCAGCCCGGTCGAGTCCGACTGAATGCATGACCAGATGATGAATCGCGAAGACGTGGGGATCTTTGTCGGCAGACTTGGGCAACAGGCGCAGTTCTGCGTCGTCGGAGACGATCTCCTGAATCAGAACTGGCCCTTTCCGCACCTTCGACCAATCCTGTTTTATTCTTTGAGCCGGGGGCGGTATCTGGATCACCAGGCCCTTGAGCTTGACTTGCCCAATTTTCCACGGCCTCCACAATAGTCCCGAGATACCCGCCTGGGCGGAGAACTCGGCAATCGAAATCAGGGGAGGCACATCCGTTCGGCCCTCGTGGCGCAGAGCCAGCCCCGAGCCTTCGATGCGTGCCCCGGGGAAAAGATAGACATGAAATTCTTTCAGTTCAACGGTGGCATGAAACTTCTCGCCGAGCATCTCGACGGCTTTTTTGCGAAGGTACGGGTTGGACAGGTGGATTCCGGTCACAATAAGCGCCACCACGGCGATCACGACCAGTGAAACCACGACCAGCAGAATCTTGCTTACCGGCCGGGCTTTCGAGTCAGTCATAGACGGAAGGGTGGTTTTGAGCACCCTATTCAGACGTCGATTATAGGCAAAGAGTTGGCAGAGCGGATGGCTACATTCGTACCGCCGGGGGAATTACTGGCAACTGACAACTAGAAACTGACAACTGACCTGTTACCTCAGCAGCTGAAGCCGCACCAAAGATGCGCTCTGAACAGGTTGCAGAAAAAACCGGCTAAGATCGAACAGCGAACCGCAGGCGCTGAAGCGCCTCACATTGTAAGCGGCTTAGTGGCACGACCGAGGTCGTGCCCTTCCCCACAACCGTGCACTGCGCGAGTTTTTCCGCAAGCTGCGAAGCGCTGCTCCACCCAAAGCACGCTGCTCCAGTCGCCCCGGCTACTGGGTACTGGGTATTGGCTACTGAGTACCACCCACTAGCGCAGCTCTTCCATCACCTGCTCGAGCACTTCCCTGCCAGGCCGTACGACCGATTCTGGCAGCGTCGCCAGCGGGTGTTCGGTAATGTTCAGCAGATCAACGAAGCTGGGGGTCTTGGTGTTGACATAGAACACTCCGGTCAGCACCTCGCCTTGTTCATGAGCTTCGTTCAGGCGGGTGATGGCCTTGATCCGGTTGGTGGGGTCGTACTCCTCTTCCAGTTTGCGCAGGCGAAGGCGGGACCCGTCGTGCATGGTAACTTCGGTCGTAGTCCCGGGATCGTAATCGACTGTGATGTCTTCGAACACAGGCACGAAACTGACTTCCTGCAGCGGCTCTTCGTGGTCCTTCATGTACTTGTATGACTTGGTGGAGCCCTCGTGATCGTTGAAGGTCACGCAAGGCGATACCACATCAAGCATGACTGTGCCCTGATGGGCGATGGCGGCTTTGATCATGGCGTGAAGCTGTTTTTTGTCACCGGAGAACGACCGTCCGACGAAAGTCGCGCCCAGCGTGATCGCCATGGCGCAAGTGTCGATGGGCGGCAGGTCATTGATCACGCCGGTCTTCAGGCTTGAGCCCATGTCGGCGGTCGCGGAAAACTGGCCTTTGGTCAGGCCGTACACACCGTTGTCCTCGATGATGTAGATGATGGGCAGATTGCGCCGCATCAGGTGAATGAACTGGCCCACGCCGATGGAAGCGGTGTCGCCGTCTCCGCTCACGCCCAGTGCGATCAGGTCGCGATTGGCCAGCACAGCCCCGGTGGCGATGGACGGCATGCGGCCATGCACGGCGTTGAAACTGTGCGAGCGTCCCATGAAGTAGGCCGGGCTCTTCGACGAGCAGCCGATGCCGCTGGGCTTGATCACGCGCTCGGGCGGCACGCCCATCTCGTACATGGCGTCGATGATGCGCTCGGAAATCGCGTTGTGACCGCAGCCCGCGCACAAAGTGGTCTTGCCGCCTCGGTACTCCACGATCGGCAGTCCGATGCGGTTGGTTTTCGGAGCCGGTGCCCGAGTGCCGGTGGTCGTGGTCGCCATTTACTTGCCCTCCATGGAAATGAGTTCGTCGGTCACCGAGCGTGCGTCCAGCGGCAGGCCGTGTATGTGGGCAATGCTGCGCAGGCGAGTCAGGAGCGCGGGATCCAGGTCAAGCTTGAGCAACGTGAGCATCTGGGCGTCGCGATTCTGCTCTACTACATAAATGCGGTCATGCTGCTTCACAAAATCGTGAACCTCGCGGGTGAAGGGGTAGGCGCGGAGCCGCAGATAGTCAGTCTCGATATCGTATTCCTGGCGCAGCTGGTCGCGGCTTTCGATCAGGCCCCAGTGCGAAGTGCCGTATCCGATGATCCCGATCTTGGACTTCCCGGTCTGGACCTCCGGACGGGGAACAAACGAGCGCGCCGTCTCGAATTTGCGGTTGAGCCGTTCCATGTTGCGCTCGAAGTCGTCGGCGCGTTCGCTGTACTGCGCTTTCTCGTTGTGCCCGCTCCCGCGGGTGAAATAAGCCGCAGCGGGATGGTCGGTGCCCGGCAAGGTGCGATAGCCGATGCCGTCTCCGTCAACATCCTGGTAACGCGCAAAACCACCCAGCCGGTCGAGATCCGCCTTGCCAAGCACCTTGCCGCGATTGATTGGCTTCTCCGGATACTTGAAGGGGTCGGCCATCCAGTTGTTCATGCCCAGATCAAGGTCGGACATGACAAATACCAGGGTCTGGAACTGCTCCGCCAAGTCGAAAGCGTCTCCCGCCATGCTGAAGCATTCCTCCACAGAACACGGCAGCAGCAGGATGTGCTTGGTGTCTCCGTGGGAAAGAAAGGCGGTGGAGAGAATGTCGCCTTGGGAAGTGCGGGTGGGCAGGCCGGTGGAAGGACCGACCCGCTGGATATTCCAGATCACGCCCGGAACCTCAGCGTAATAAGCGAGGCCGGCAAATTCTGCCATCAGGGAAATTCCCGGACCGGCCGATGACGTCATGGCCCGTGCGCCCGCCCAGCCTGCGCCCACTACCATGCCAATCGCGGCCAGTTCGTCCTCGGCCTGGACGATCGCGAAGGTGGCCTTCCCGTCAGGGCCGATGCGGAAGCGCTTCATGTATTCAATCATGCTCTCGGGCAGGGACGAAGAAGGCGTAATGGGATACCAGGCGACTACGGTCGCTCCGGCGAACACGCAACCGAGAGCCGCCGCGGCGTTGCCGTCAATGATGATCTTGCCGGCGGTCTTGTCCATGCGCTTGATGAAATACGGATCGCGCTTGACCAGATTAGCGACCGCGTAGTCGTATCCCGCATTGACCGCAGCCAGGTTGAGGTTGGCGGCCTTCACCTTCTTGGCAAACTGCTTGCGGATGGCGTTCTCGACCTCGGCGAGATCGATCTCCAGCAGCTTGGCCACCACACCCACATAGATCATGTTCTTGACCAGCTTGCGCAGCTTGGCCTCGGGACACACGGGAGCCACCAGCTTGTCGTACGGGACGGCGTAGAAGACCAGGTCGGAACGCAGACTGCTCAGCTTCAACGGCTCGTCGTACAACACGGCCGCTCCCGGCGCCAGCGACATCACGTCTTCCTGCGCCGTCTCAGCATTCATGGCCACTACGAAATCAATTTCTTTTTTCCGCGCGATGTAACCGTCTTTGTTGGCCCGGATGGTGTACCAGGTCGGTAGCCCCGCAATATTCGAAGGGAACAAGTTCTTCCCTGAAACTGGAACTCCCATTTGAAAAATGCTGCGCAACAGCACCGTGTTGGAGCTCTGCGAGCCCGAACCGTTGACCGTCGCGACCTGAATGCTCATGTTGTTGACTACAGGTTTTTGCTCCGCTTGGCTGCTGCCTTCGCGGAGGGATACATCCGTGGTGGCCATTCCCGTCCTTCCCTGTCCCGGAGCGGACATGATTCGTCCGCAATGATGATGAAGTCAGAACCATTCATTATACGGCAGGGAAACCCTGCGTGAGCAATCAGGGATGGCTGTATGCGCGGAGGTACCAGCTTTGGAACTAAATTCTACGAAATGTAGCGCCACCACTCGCCTGCGAGCGTGAGAATACGTCACTTTTCACATTGACAGTGCCCGCCGCTTGGATGACAATCTGCGTCGCTCGCCCCACTGAACGAAAGACCCTAACTCACAGTCTTCACAATGAAGTGTGCCAGTGAACTTTCCGTGTGCGACGAATGGCCAACCGGTAACAATCTCGCTCTCGAAACAAATGAACTTGGAGGCACCTTGAACCGAACTCTCAGACGAATACCTGCCGCTCTCTTTTTCCTAACGATTGCCGTTCTCGTCAGTGCAGCGCAGGACGTGCCAGACTCCAAAGACCCCGCAGGCATGAAGCGTTACGAAGGAAGTGAACTCATCGGGTATCGCGCGCCCAAATTCGATGAGTATCTTTTGCCTCTCGGCGCTCCTACCGAGATGGAGCCGCCAGCATACGAGAAGAGCAAGCAGATTGAGGGCCAGGTAAGTTATTACACCTACCTCGCTCCCGCCGGACGAACGCCGGCGGAACTCTTTCGCAACTACAAGCAGGAATTTCAGCGCCTCGGCATCGAAATACAGTACGAGAAAGCAGCCGGGCAACATGGCTGGTTTGGCCCCACCTTCAACAAGGTCGCGACTGAAAGTGAACTCTCTCAGATCCTTGCTTATGACGAAGATGACGAACGTCTGGTAGTGGGTATGAGTAAAGGTGCCCAGCCCAGCTACTACGTGGTCTTCGTGACTGCGTACAGGGATGGCGTAATTCCGGAGCGCCTGGAGGGAAGAGTTGCCAAGGGCCGAGCGCTCGCACAACTCGTCGTTGTGTCGCCGGATGTCATGGAAAAGAAAATGGCATTCGTAAATTCAGACGACATGAAACAGGCAATTCACGATTCCGGCAGAGTGGCACTCTACGGTCTCTACTTCGATACCAATAAAGATGCGGTCAAAGCGGAATCCCAGCCCACCCTGGCAGAGATTGCGAAGCTATTGAAGAACAATCCCTCGCTTCGTCTGCACGTGGTCGGGCACACGGACAATCAGGGAAAATCAGACTACAACCTTGACTTGAGCCGCCGGCGGGCCGCCAGTGTCGTAGCCGAACTCACCGGCAAACAGGGCATTGCTGCGAACCGCCTGGATTCGTTCGGCTGCGGTATGTATTCCCCGGTCGCGTCGAATGACGCGGAGGACGGGCGGGCCAAGAACCGTAGAGTTGAGCTGGTGCAGTGGTAAATAGACGAGGTCAGGCAACGAATCTGATTGCAGCGATCAAAGACGCTCAAGAGTCAGCCGATCGGGTTCGCCGGCAAAATACTTTTTTAACGCATCCTTGAAGATCTGATTTTCGCCAGTAGTGCGGGCAAACAAGGTCATCGAAGAATGGAACTTCAGATCGTCAGGGTATCCGAAAATCTGGTTGATCGAACGTCCCTCGACCAGGGTCACCAGCCGGCTGCACTCCCTCAATCGCGGCCCGAGAATGGGGTGTCTGACATAAGCCTCGGCCTCCTGCAAAGAAGAGATTGCGAACTCAATCGCCGTCGGACTGCTTCCCAGGCCTTTGATCTGAGGGAAAATGAACCACATCCAATGCGTCCGTTTCCGGCCGTGGCGCAATTCTGCGCATACCTGCTCGAACACCGGATTCTGGGCGTCGACGAAGCGCTCTAGATCGTAAGCATCACTCATGATCCGACCTGCTCTTGGCTCTTCCACAAGCCGATTTTGTTGCGAGCCGATTTTATTGCGGGGTACTTTATTGCGAATCGGTCAAGAGACGGCGGAATCGCCTCTAATCTTCGACCTGGAGAAACTGCGCCATGTTGCGGAACTTGGTGTAGCGGGAGTCGAGCAATTCTTTGACTCTACCCTTCTTCACATCAGAGAGATGCCTCTGCAATGCGGCATCGAGCAGCAGAGCGGCGGCTTCGTGATCTACGTGGGCGCCGCCCTCGGGCTCGGGGACGATGTCGTCGATGCAGCCCAGTTCTTTCAAGTCGTCGGCAGTGATGCGCATGGCTTGGGCAGCGAGCTCTTTCTTGGTGGGATCGCGCCACATGATGGAGGCGCACCCTTCCGGCGAGATCACTGCGTAAATGGAGTTTTCCATCATCAGAACGCGGTCGGCGACGGCTATGGCCAGTGCGCCTCCGCTTCCACCCTCACCGGTAATTGTGGTCACGATCGGAACTCGCAGCCGTACCATCTCGCGCAGGTTGCGGGCGATGGCTTCAGCCTGGCCGCGCTCTTCCGCCCCCAGACCGGGATAGGCGCCCGGAGTGTCCACAAAAGTGAACAGCGGCCTGCCGAATTTTTCCGCGATTTTCATGGCGCGCAGGGCTTTGCGATAGCCTTCCGGATTGGGCATGCCAAAGTTGCGGTACACCTTCTGCTTGGTGTCGCGCGCCTTCTGGTGCCCGACGATCATGACCTCTTCACCATGGAAGCGAGCCATGCCGCAAACTAAAGCGGGATCGTCTCCGAAACCGCGGTCTCCGTGGATCTCGCTCCAGTTGGTAAAAATGCGTTCAATGTAGTCGAGCGGGTAAGGACGCTGCGGGTGGCGGGCTAATTCCGTCTTCTCCCAGGCCCCGAAATGGGATGTCATTTCTTTACGCAGAGACTGAATGCGATCATGCAGCTGCTGAATCTCACCCCGCGTCTTTTCATCCTGTCCCGCTGCACCTTCCAGGCGGGTGATCTGCTGCTCGACCTTCTCCAGTTCCTGGTGCGTTCTTTCGCCAAAGCCTTTGCTGCCGTCACCGTTGCGCGCGGCCCAGCGGGCTTCCACCATGGAAAGCAGAAACTCCACTCCGGTCATCACCAGTGCGTCATTCGCCACGTCGGGCGCGCCTTTCGCTTGCGCCTTCGGATTTCTGGAATTGGGTACTTTCATCGGCTACAGTGTTCAAGATGTGACCTGGTTTCAGAATGTTCGGGACGGTTCCCTCGGGGGTTTTAAGCGGCACGGCTGAAGCCGTGCCCTCCCGAATTATTCCCAAACCTTTTCGATCTCAGACTCAGTCAATGACGCGTACCGCACCCCGGCCGCACAATTCCTCGACGCGAGCGATAAAATTGCGGTCCGGTTCGACATTATAGCCTTCCGCTTCCATCACCACCATGAAATCGCCCTGGCGTTCCACGTCAAACAACACCTTCGCCTCCCCCTTACGTTGCGCACACAGAGAGTGCAGTGCATCGACCGTGCCCTCGCTCGAACTCTCCAGCGGGATGCGAATGCGCAGCGAGTTCGGCAGGGGTACTTTCGCGTCCTCTAAAGGATTGATTTCGTTCACCGTCAGCTTGGGGTTCGCGCCTTCTTCGATGCGCACGCCGCCGCGGACCAGCACCGGCACTTCCAGCTTTACCTTGTCCTGCAGCTTGCGGTAGGCCTCGGGAAACACCAGCATCTCTACCGAACCCGCCATATCCTCAAGCGTACCCTGGGCGTAGAAATCGCCGCGCTTCGACTTGAGCACGCGAATGCTGGTGATGATGCCGGCGGTGGTAATGTTCTCGTCTTTACCGGTGGAAGACTTCATATTTGAGATTTCTTCCGTGCTGAGCGCGCGCAGGTCTTCCAGCTTGTCGCTATATTTTTCCAGGGGATGCCCGGTGATAAAGAATCCCAGGATTTCTTTCTCGTTGGCCAACCGGGTATGTTCGTCCCAGTCCGGCGTATCGGGAAGCCTGTCATTGGCGACGGAGACTGCCTCGTCCTGAAAGACTCCGAAAAGGCCATGCTGGCCGGACTCAGCGTCTCGTTGAGCTTTCTGGGCTCGCTCGATAGCCCGGTCGAGAACGGCCATCAGCTGGGAACGTCTGCCGAGACCGTCCATAGCGCCGCTCTTGATCAGCGATTCCAGGACACGCTTGTTGAGCAGTCGCAGGTCAACCTTGTCGCAAAATTCGTAAATCGAGCCGTAACGACCAAGCTCCTTGCGGCCAGCCACGATCGACTCGATCGCGTTGTGGCCGACGTTCTTCACCGCAGCCAGACCGAATCGGATGGCACTGCCGTGAGGAGTGAAGTTCGCGTCACTCACATTGATGTCAGGCGCCTCGACCGCGATCCCCATTTCGCGGCACTCGTTGATGTACTTGACCACATCGTCTGTGCTGCCGGTCACCGAAGTCAGCAACGCAGCCATGAACTCTACGGGATAGCGCGTCTTCAGATACGCGGTGTGGTACGCCAGCAGCGCATACGCCGCCGAGTGTGACTTGTTGAATCCGTAGCCGGCGAACTGCGCCATGAGATCAAAAATCTTTTCGATCTTCTTCTGAGGATATCCGCGCTGCACTGCGCCTTCGATGAAACGCTCGCGTTGCTGCGCCATCTCCTCGTGCTTCTTCTTGCCCATGGCGCGCCGCAGCAAGTCGGCCTCGCCCAGGGAATAACCGGCCAGGCGATTCGCGATCTGCATCACCTGCTCCTGATAGACGATGACGCCCAGCGTCTCCTGCAGAATCTCCTGCAGCTCGGGAAGTTCGTACTCGATCTTCTTGCGGCCGTGCTTGCGATCGATGAAATCGTCGATCATGCCACCCTGGATCGGGCCCGGGCGGTAGAGGGCGTTCAGGGCGGTGAGGTCTTCGATCGAGTTGGGCTGGTAGCGGCGCAGCACGTCGCGCATGCCGCGTGATTCAAACTGGAACACGCCGGAGGTGAGCCCTTTATGGAAAACTTTTTCGTAGGTCTCGTGATCGTCGAGCAGGATGCCTTCCAGCACGATGCGCTCGCCTCGGGTCTGCGCGATGAGCTTCAGCGAGTCGTCGAGAATGGTCAGCGTGGTCAGCCCAAGAAAATCCATCTTCAGCAGACCCAGCTTTTCGATGGCCACCATGTCGAAGGCGGTGACGATTTCGTCGTTCTTGGTTTTGTGCAGCGGCACGAGTTCAATGAGCGGCCGCGGAGAGATCACCACTCCGGCAGCGTGAACTCCAGCGTTGCGCACCATGCCTTCCAGTTTTTTCGCAGTGTCCAGCAATTCGTGGATTTGCGCGTCGCTGTCATACACCTGCTGCAGCGCCGGTGACTCCCTGATAGCCTCCTCCAGCGTGATGTTCAGCGTGGCCGGCACCATTTTGGCGATGCGATCGACCTCGCTGTACAGCACGCCCATGGCTCGGCCCACGTCTTTGATCGCCGCTTTGGCCGCCATGGTACCGAAGGTAATGATCTGGGCCACGTTTTCCCGGCCATACTTGCTGGTGACGTAGTTGATCACTTCCCCCCGCCGGTTCATGCAGAAATCGATGTCGATATCCGGCAGAGACACGCGTTCGGGATTCAGGAAGCGCTCAAAGATCAACTCGTGCTGCAGGGGATCGAGATCGGTAATTCCCAGGGAGTACGACACCAGCGACCCCGCCGCCGAACCGCGTCCCGGCCCTACCGGAATGTCGCGCTCGTGGGCGTAGCGGATGAAGTCCCAAACGATCAGGAAGTATCCGGAAAACTTCATCTGCTGAATGATGCCTAGTTCGCGTGCCAGACGTTGTTCATATTCAGCCAGACTATGCTTCAGCCGCCCTTGGGCCTCGAGAGGACGCAGAGCTTCCAGGCGGCGCGCGAATCCTTCCCGCGTGACGTGTTCGAAGTAGCTGTCCAGGGTGAATCCAGCTGGCACATCGAAATGAGGGAACGGGTTGCTGACTTTTTCCAGCCGCATGTTGCAGCGTTCCGCGATAGCCAAAGTACGGGAAAGCACGTCCGGTGAATCTTTGAAGACGCGATGCATTTCGTCATGACTCTTGACGAAAAACCCCGTCCCCTGAAACTTCATGCGATTGGTGTCCTGGATGGCCTTGCCAGTCTGAATGCACAGCATTACATCCTGGGCATGCGCATCGTCTTCACAGAGATAGTGGCTGTCATTCGTCGCCACCATCGGAAGACCCAGTTCTCTCTCCAGCCGGAACAGGTTGGAATGGATGCGATGTTCCTGCTCCAGGCCCTGGTCCTGAATCTCGAGAAAGAAATTGTTTTTGCCGAAGATGTCGCTGTAGGTCGTGGCTGCAGATCGCGCCGCCTCGTAGTTGTCTTCCATCAAACGCTCGGCCACTTCGCCTTTCAGGCAGCCCGAGAGCCCGATCAACCCTTTGGAGTGTTCCGCCAGGAATTTCTTGCTGACGCGCGGCTTGTAGTAGAA
>Ga0075028_100000536_pt1 | contig 13633 bp, 13 predicted proteins | sample LitLauG_LLR_2014_FD_71390 | JGI IMG/M metagenome (GOLD analysis project Ga0075028, IMG submission 71390) | Freshwater sediment microbial communities from Pennsylvania, USA - Little Laurel Run_MetaG_LLR_2014 | ecosystem: Environmental > Aquatic > Freshwater > Creek > Sediment | place: USA... | reverse complement strand
CGCGCCACTACGCTCTGGCGAGGAGCGGAGCTATGGCGCGATTCCGGCGCTCGGCGAGCACACAGAACTAATTCGCCGCGAATTTTTTAAATAGCAATCAGTCTATCGCTGCATGCTCCGGCTTGGCGCCGGACGTCCGTCGTACGGTTCCGATGATCAACACCGATGGTATCACCGCCAGTGTCAGGATCATCAGAAGCTTAAAGTCGTTGAGATAGGCGAGCATCGCCGCCTGCTGCGTGACGATCACATCGAGCAAAGCGCGGCCGGTGTCGGTGTGCACGTCTAGGGTCCCCGCCACGTCCGGCATCTGCAGCGCGTCATTGAACGGCGTCACCTGTTCGGCCAGCCGCGCATGCATTTCCGTGGTCTTGCTGGTCAAATTGGCGATCACCATCGATATCCCGATTGACGAGCCGATATTGCGGGTAAGCGTGGTGATGGCGGTTGCGCCAGTGCGCAAATGGTCGGGCAGGGTCGCGAAAGCGACTGTCGAGATCGGCACAAACAATAGGCCGAGGCCGATGCCTTGCACGATGCTGGTGACGACGATTGTTGTCTTGGTCACGTCGAGCGAGAAGCCGGTCATATAATAGAGAGTGCCACCGGCAAGGATCAGCCCGCACAAGATCAGGTAGCGCGGCTGCACCATACGCATCAGGCGCGGCGCCGCCATCATGGTGATGAGCGTACCCACCCCGCGCGAGCCGAGCAAATAGCCGGCGGTCTGGATCGGATAGCCGAGCAGGTTCTGCATGAACGGGGTGACCAGCGCCATGGTGCCGAACAGCACCACGCCGATCACCACCATGAAAATGCAGCCGCTGACGAAGTTGCGGTCCTTGAACATCTCGAACCGCACGAACGGCTCGCGTGTGGTCAGCGAATGGGCGAAGAAGTAGTAGAAGCCGGCTACCGAAACGATCGCTTCAATCCAGATTTCATTTGAACCGAACCAGCCGACCTGTTCGCCGCGATCGAGCAGCAATTGCAGCGAACCGATACCGATGGCGAGCGCGACGAACCCGAACCAGTCGAAGCGCAGATGTTCGTGTTTCTTCGTCTCGCCCATGAACATCAACATGCCGAGCACGGTGATCACGCCGATCGGCAGATTGATGAGGAATACCCAGTGCCAGGAGTAATTGTCCGTTAGCCAGGCGCCCAATGTCGGACCCATGATAGGTCCCAGCATCACGCCGACTCCCCAGATCGCCATCGCTTGCCCGCGCTCCTCCACCGAATAAGCATCGAGCAGAACCGATTGCGACAGCGGTACCAGTGCGGCGCCGGCCATGCCCTGCAAAAGCCGGAACAGCACCATTTGCTCGATGTTCTGTGCCAGCGCGCAAAGAAACGACGCGACAGTGAATCCAGCGACGCAGATGATGAACAGCTTCTTGCGGCCAAACCGATCCGAGAGCCAGCCGATCGGCGCAGTCATGATCGCGGCGGCGACGATGTAGGACGTAAGGACCCAGTTGATCTGATCGAGCGAAGCCGACAGCGATCCTTGCATATAGGGCAGGGCAACGTTGGCAATCGTGGTATCGAGCGCCTGCATGACCGTCGCGGTCATGGTGCAGACCGTGATCAGTATGCGCCGCAGCTTCGGATCCATCGATGCAAAGCGCGCGGTCATTTTACTTCTTTTGCCTGCGCCGACATGAACGGCAGCCTGCTATGACCCGTATCGATCTCGACATTCACGCTCATTCCGGAGCGCAGCAAGCGCGTGTCCTCACTCTTGTCGAAGGCGATCCGTACGGGCACGCGCTGCACAACCTTCACCCAGTTTCCGGTCGCGTTCTGCGGCGGCAGGATTGAGAACTGCGCGCCGGTGCCGGGGCTCACCGAGACAACCGTTCCGGTGAATGTGTGGTCGGGAAAGCTGTCGATATCGAGCGTCGCCTTCTGTCCGACACGCAGATAGGTGATGTCGGTTTCTTTCGGATTGGCATCGACCCACGGGGCCTGGTCGTCGATGACACTCAGCACTGGCGTGCCGGCGGCGACAAAACGGCCGAGCTGGATGTTGTCTACCTGGGTGGCTGTACCTGACATCGGAGCGCGCACGATCGAATGGTCGAAGTCGCGTTGTGCGCTATCGAGCGCGGCCTTGGCCTGCGCGTACTCGGGGAATTGCTCGAGCGGCAGATCGGGATTGTCGAGCAATTGGTTGAGTGTGGTCTCGCGCTGCTGCACGGCAAACTCCGCCTGCAACTGTGCCGTGATCACTGCTGCCTGGGCCGTGTCGAGATCGGCCTGCGAGCCGGCCTGCGAGCTCACCAATTTGGCCTTACGGTCGACGTCCTTCTGTTTGAGGTCGACATTGTTTTTCGCGAGCTCGGCGAGCGTCTCCAACGACTTGAGATTGGTCTTCAGCTTGTCGAAATTGCTGCGTGCGGTGTCGAGCTTGGCCTTCGCCTGCTGCAATGCGAGCGCAAAAGGCTCACGGTCAAGCGTGAACAATTCATCGCCGGGATTGACGTGCTGACCTTCGCGAATGGCCACATGCATGATTTTGCCGGAGATATCCGGTGTGATCAGCACCTTTTGGGCGCCGACATATGCGTTGTCTGTCGATATATAGCGCCCGCCGGACAGATAGATGACAAGCCCGATCACCAGGGCAATCGCGGGTAAGCCGACGAGCAGGATCATGCGCAAGCGTTTGCGACCGATGCGCGCGAACAGGCCGCTGGTTGCTGATTCTGTTTTTGCTTCCGGCGATGTTTTGGCTTCAGGTGCCGGCACGATCTTCAAGGCTTTGTCAGTCATGACTTATCCAGCGACTGCTTGTTGTTGGTTCGGGTTGCGCGCAATGGCTGAGCGCAGATTGTCTTTCACGCCGCCGAGTTCCTTGAGCATGCGCTCGATCGAGGTCGTGGAAACTCCGTTGAGAACGATTTCCATCATGTCGGCGCCGAGGTCGGCCAGCCGGTCGAGCAAGGGCTTCGCCGCCGGCTTGAGGTACAACCGATTGGCACGCCGGTCGTTCGGATCAGCACGGCGTTCGATCAGACCGCTATCGGCCAGCCGGTCGAGCAGGCGGGTCAGCGTGATCGGTTGAAGATCGAGCAGGTCCGCGAGTTCTGTCTGCTTGAGGCCCTCATGGCGGTCGATGCGAACCAGCACGGCCCATTGCGCCCGCGATATGCCGAATTGACGCGCCCGCTGGTCGGCATAGGTTTTCAGGAGACGAGCTACGTCCATGATTGTAAAAGCAAATTCGCGTTTTATTGGTTGCGTTGGCATAGCGCCCCTCGTCTTGATCGGACAATAATAAGCATGCTTATAATAAGCACAACATGTCATTTTGTCAGGTCTGCCGCGCATCTAGCGCACGGATGACGCGCGTATTGGCGTCGGGCAAAGTCGTGACGCCGCCTACCGCAACAGGAACTCACACATGGACATCGGCTTCATCGGACTCGGCAATATGGGACAGCCGATGGCACGCCGGCTGATCGAGGCCGGTCATAAGCTCATCGTTTATGACACCCGCAATGATGCGGTCGCAGCGCTAGTGACGATCGGCGCGCAGCTTGCGTCGTCGCCAGCCGATGTCGCCGACCGGACCGAAACGGTCATGGCGAGCCTGCCGTCGTTACTGATTTCGGAAAAGGTCGCGCTCGGCGAGGGCGGCGTCATTCACGGGAAACGCATCAAGCGCTTCATCGATCTATCCACCACCGGCTCGCGCGTTGCCGCCAAAATCGCGGCGGCGTTGGCGAAGAAAAATATCGTGCAGATCGATTGTCCGGTGAGCGGCGGCGTCGGTGGCGCCAGCAAGGGCACATTGGCGGTGATGGTCTCAGGTCCGAAGGCCGACATCGATCTGGTGAAGGATGTGCTCGCGGTGTTCGGTAAAGTCTTCATCGTCGGCGAGAAACCTGGCATGGCGCAGACCATGAAGCTCGCCAATAACTTCCTCTCTGCTACCGCGATGGCGGCGACCGCCGAAGCGGTGGCAATGGGCGTGAAGGCGGGGCTCGATCCAGCGGTGATGATTGACGTCATCAATGCTGGTTCCGGCCGCACCACTGCTTCGGATGGAAAATTTCCACAGGCAGTGCTACCGCGCACATTCAACTATGGCTTTGCCACAGCGTTGATGCTTAAGGACGTTCGACTGTGTGTCGAAGAGGCCAAAGGCTTGAGTGCTCCCAACTCCGTAATGAGCGCGGTCCTCGACCAATGGGAAGCCACTAACACAGAGTTTGGTGGGGACAGCGATTTCACCGTCATCGTCAAGATGATCGAACGCCGTGCCGGCGTCACCGTTGGTGCGGAGAAAAAATCATGAGCGACGATATTCATGAAGTCTATGCGGTCTGTTACGCGACCCACGCGCGCAAGCGATCGGAAAACTATATCTTCGGTGATCCGCATGACGAGATGACTTCGATTGCCTACTACGTGTGGGTCATAAAAGGGCCCCACGGAACTTTCGTGTGTGACACGGGCTTCGATGAGGCGGCGGCCAAGGAACGGAGCCGCACAATCATTCATCCGGTGGGCGTGGGTCTAAGGGCTCTCGGTGTGCAGCCGGACAAGGTCGATCACGTGATCGCCACTCACATGCACTGGGATCACGCCGGCAATTACGATCTTTTCCCCAATGCGCGCTATCACATCCAGGATACCGAGATGGCCTACGCTACGGGCCGCTGCATGTGTCACCAGATGCTGCGTATCCCGTTCAGCGAAAGCGACGTGCTGGCGATGGTGCGCAAAGTGTTTGCCTATAGGGTCGAATTCCATGATGGAGTCGAGGAGCTCGCACCCGGTATCACGGTTCATAAGATCGGCGGTCACTCAAAGGGTTTGCAATGTGTGCGCGTGAAAACAAAGCGCGGCGCAGTGGTGATCGCGTCGGATTGTTGCCATCTTTATTCACACCTCGATGAGGGCCGAGTATTTCCCATCACCTACAGCGTCGGCGACACGCTCGAGGGTTACAAGATACTGAAGAAGCTCGCGACTTCGCGGCACCACGTTGTGCCGGGGCACGATCCAGAGGTTTTGAAAATTTATCCGGCGGTGAAAACGGGATTGGAAAACTGGATTGTACGGTTGGATGTGGAACCGAAAACCTAGCCTGTCATGGCCGGGCGTGTCCCGGCCATCTCGCCTAGGAACGCGCGGCCTTGCCCACATAAGCAGAGTCGCCGGGACAAGTCCGACGACGACGACAACTCGGAAAAATCACACCAACCCCAGCTCCGCGAACGCATCCTTATGGTGCTCCGCGCTTTCGGAGCCGAAGCAGCAGAAAGTCACGCGCGTAATGCCACGCGGGCGCGCTGCAATTTCGGCTGCCGCAGTGCCCACGGCAATCCGTGCCGCGAGATCTGCCGGAAAACGATAGACGCCGGTCGAAATTGCGGGATAGCTGATCGACGTCAGCGCATGACTCGCCGCAAGATCGAGCGCCGCGCGATAGCAGCTCGCCAGCAGCGCTTCTTCATTTTTATTGCCGCCGTTCCATACGGGGCCGACGGCATGGATCACGTGCTTGGCTTTGAGCCGATAACCGCGTGTGATCTTTGCGCTACCGGTGTCGCAGCCGCCAAGAGTGCGGCATTCGGCCAGCAATTCCGGCCCCGCCGCGCGATGGATGGCGCCATCCACGCCGCCGCCGCCCAACAGCGAGCGGTTGGCGGCGTTGACGATCGCATCGACATCGAGCGTGGTGATATCTGCGACGATGATGTCAAGGACTGTCTGGCCGATCTCGGCGGTAAGCTCGGTCATGCGCGCGATTATATCACGCGCTTGCGATATCCGGCGCGGCCTCAAAATCGACACTCGAACGCTCGCCGATGTCGTCGTAATGCGCATCGAGGAAGCGGCGCGCGGCACGCCGGCCGTTAGTGCGCAGCATTTCGAAGAAATCGTAATCGGTGTTGAGCCGGCTGGCTTTATCAAGCGTCTGTGCCGAGCCGGTGAGGGCGATGCGGTGCACGTTGATGCGCCGGTATTGCCCTGCGCCAGTACCACGCGGCAACTTGCCCTCATCGATCAGCTTGCCGACGAAAGTGATGCCGCGCAGCTCCGACATCAGTGAGGAGTTGAACGTGATCTCGTTTATCCGCGCCAGGATTTCGTCCTGCGTCTTCGGCAGTTGCTTGCGTTGCGGTGGATTGATCTGAACCAGCAGCAGATTCTCCGTCTGGGTGGCACCGATTAGCGGGTAGAGCGCCGGATTGCCCACGTAGCCGCCATCCCAATAAGGCTCGCCTTCGATCTCGACGGCGCGAAACAGATGCGGCAGGCAGGCCGAGGCGACGATCATGTCCGCAGTCATTCCCTCGCGCCTGAACACGCGCAGCTCTCCGGTCCTCACGTTGGTGGCGGACACGAACAGTTGCAGATCCTTGCAGGCTCGCACCGCATTGAAGTCGACGAAGCGTTCAATCAGATCTTTCAATGGGTTGATGTTGAGCGGATTGAAATCGTAGGGCGACAGATACCGTGTCATCGCCTGCATCCACAGGCCGACCGGCGTGTCCTCGATCGGCCAGAATGAAAACAGGCGATCGACCGCACGCCGCTGCAAATCAGGCAGATTGCCGCCGAGGCTCGCCGCCTTCCAGAAATCGGCGAGCCGCTTGCGCGCTTCCTCGGGCCCGCCGCGTGCAAGTCCGTCCGCCAGCATGATCGCGTTGACCGCGCCGGCGGATGCGCCAGAAATACCTTCGATCGTCAGCCGGCCGTCATCGAGAAGATGATCGAGGACGCCCCAGGTGAAAGCGCCGAGTGCGCCGCCGCCCTGCAATGCGAGATTGATACGCTTGCCCGCTTTCGGGATTTCCGATTTGTCACCACCGAAGGCACGGGAAAGAAATTCGATCATTGCTTTACTGCGCGACCCAACCACCGTCGATGGAATAGGCCGATCCGGTCATCGTCTCCGCTGCATCGCTGCACAGGAACACGGCGAGCGCACCGATGCTTTCAGGCTTGGTGAATTCGTGCATCGGTTGCTTCTCGGACAGTAGCTTGATCGCCTCGTCTTTAGCGCTCCCGCCGGACGCCTTGGCGCGCGCGTCGATCTGTTGCTGGACCAGCGGCGTGAGTACCCAGCCAGGACAGATGGCGTTGCAAGTCACACCCTCATTAGCGGTTTCCATTGCGACCACTTTGGTGAGACCGACGAGACCATGCTTGGCCGAGACATAGGCAACCTTTTGTGTGCTGGCGACGAGTCCATGAGCCGAAGCAATATTGATGATGCGGCCCCACTTCCGCTTTTTCATGCCGGGCACCGCGGCGCGGATCGTATGGAATGAGGATGAAAGGTTGATCGCAATGATCGCGTCCCATTTCTCGATTGGGAAATCCTCGATATTCGCGACGTGCTGGATGCCGGCATTGTTGACGAGGACATCGAGTGTGCCGAATTCCTTCTCGGTTGTGCGGACCATGTCGGCGATTTCCGCCGGCTTGGTCATGTCGGCGCCCGAGTAGCGTGCCTTGACGCCAAAGTCCTTCTCGATGCCGGCGCGGATCTGTTCGATCGCGGTTTTGTCGCCAAAACCGTTGAGCATGACATTGGCGCCGTCCCGCGCGAGCGCTTGGGCGATGGCGAGACCGATGCCTGAAGTCGAGCCGGTAACGAGCGCAGTCTTGCCTTTGAGCATGGCAGTCCTCGTATGCTTGGGCCGCCAAGACCGACTACGCGGTCTTGGACCGGCGGGAACCTGCCCCTATTTTTGTTGCACCGCAATATATATGTTCATGACTTAGGGATTCGAGCGGTTTGCCGTTAGACTTGAGTCGGAAGGCGGAACATTCCTTGGCCAGAAAATCATCCGCGCAGGCGATATTTCCGAAGCCGGACCACGACCATCAACGCTGCGCGAGCGAGGCCATCGCCCGCGCCGAAACGATATGCGCGGCACGCAAGGAGCGCCTTACGCCAATGCGGCGCCGTGTGCTGGAGGCGTTGCTGGCGAGCCATCAGCCACTTGGCGCCTATGAGTTGATCGATCGGCTATCGGTACGCGGGACGCGCCCAGCGCCGATTACAGTTTATCGCGCTCTCGATTTTCTGCGCGAGCAGGAACTCGTCCACCGTATCGAGAGTCGCAACGCCTTCATCGCCTGCGTGCACAATCACGATAGCAGTGACCCGGTCGTATTCCTGATCTGCGAGAAATGCGGGGCGGTCGGCGAAGCAGCTTCCGCCGTAGTAGCCGACACAATCAAGAACGCGTCGCGTGCAGCGGGTTTTGTGCCGAAGACTCCGGTAATTGAGATCTCAGGCATCTGCGCGCATTGCAAGGCGGTGTGAGGCAGTCCCCGCATTGTCCAGTCCCGCTTACACTTCGACCACGCGTCCGCTCGACGCGCTCGCTGCAAGCATCGTGGTGGTGCTGTGCTTGTCCTGGGGTTTCAACCAGGTTGCGACCAAGCTCGCGATCCATGATATCCCGCCGCTGACACAAGCCGCCGTCCGCTCCGCTATCGCCGCGATGCTGATTTCGGCGTGGTGTCGATTGCGCGGTATTCCTCTACTCAGACGTGATGGCACGTTGTGGTTCGGGCTTGTAGCGGGCCTCCTCTTTGCAGCCGAATTCATCTTGATCTTTCAGGGCCTCCTGTACACCACCGCTTCGCGCGCAACGTTGTTTATCTACCTCGCGCCGTTTTTCGTGGTGCTCGGCGCGCGAATCGTCCTGCCGGCGGACCGCTTCAGCGCCGCGCAATGGCTGGGCCTTAGCCTATCCTTTATCGGCATGCTGATCGCATTCGGCGTCCCGACGCCGGCGATGGATCCGCGTCAGATCGTCGGCGATGTCATGATGGTCGGCGCCGCGTTGTTCTGGGCGGCCACCACACTGATCATCAAAGCCAGTCCTCTGACGCGCGTCTCAGCCGAAAAGGTGATGCTCTATCAGCTCGTCGTGTCGGCCCCAGTCATGGCTGCAATAGCGCTCGTCATCGGCGAACGTATCACGCACATGCCGTCAGCGTTGGCAGTCGGTTCGCTCGCCTACCAAACCGTGTGGGTCGTCAGCATAACTTTTGTTGTTTGGTTCGCGCTTATCGCGCGCTATTCAGCGAGCCGTCTTTCAGCTTTTACGTTTCTTACGCCGCTATTCGGTGTTGCCGCCGGCCATTTTGTGCTTGGCGAACCGCTGACGCCGGCTTTCGCCGCCGCGGTCGCACTGGTTGCCGTTGGTCTCATGCTGGTGAACAGGGCGCGCTGATGTTAGGAATTGAGCATCTCAGGGACATGAAAATTTTACAGTCAGTTCGTTTGCCTGATCCATCGGCGTTTCTGGCAGCTGTTATTGGGTTAATTGACTCATCATGCAATTTAACCCATGCCAATGCGCGCGAATAGGCGTATCGCAGCGGCGCGCTAGACGTACTATATTGGGTTGGCAATTTTCGAGGCCAGAGTAGTCGCGAATGGGATTGTCCGAGCGTCACAAATCTGTCGGGGTTGATGTGGGTGGCGTCGTCGTTGGCGGCGGCGCACCGGTTGTCGTGCAGTCGATGACCAACACGGATACCGCCGATGTGGAGGCGACGGCGCGCCAAGTTGCAGCCCTTGCAGCGGCCGGCTCCGAGCTGGTGCGCATCACGGTCGACCGCGATGAGGCCGCCGCCGCAGTGCCGCGCATCAGGGATCGGCTGGGGACATTCGGCGTCCGCGTGCCGCTGGTTGGCGACTTCCATTACATCGGCCATAAGCTGTTGGCCGATCACCCGGCCTGCGCCGAGGCGCTCGATAAGTACCGCATCAATCCCGGCAATGTCGGCTTCAAGGACAAGAAGGACAAGCAGTTCTCCGCCATCATCGAGATGGCGCTCAAATACAATAAGCCGGTGCGCATCGGCGCCAATTGGGGCTCGCTCGATCAGGAACTCTTGACCCGGCTTATGGACGAGAATGCCAAATCCGCAACTCCGCGCGATGCCCGCGACGTCATGCATGAAGCGATGGTGCAGTCGGCCGTGCTGTCGGCTGCGCGCGCGCAGGAGCTTGGCCTGCCCAAGAACCGCATCATCCTCTCGGCCAAGGTGTCGGCGGTGCAGGACCTGATCGCGGTCTATGACGAACTGGCGCGCCGCTGCGACTACGCGCTGCATCTGGGCCTGACCGAAGCCGGCATGGGGTCGAAGGGCATTGTGGCCTCGTCTGCCGCCATGGGGGTTTTGCTGCAACAGGGCATCGGCGACACCATCCGCATCTCGCTCACGCCGGAACCCAATGGCGACCGCACCCGCGAGGTGCAGGTGGCGCAGGAACTGTTGCAGACCATGGGCTTGCGCACCTTCGTGCCGCTGGTGGCGGCCTGCCCGGGTTGTGGGCGCACCACCTCGACCACGTTTCAGGAATTGGCCGCCGACATCCAGGGCTTCATCCGTGACTCAATGCCGGCCTGGAAAACCCGCTATCCGGGGGTGGAGACGCTCAACGTGGCGGTGATGGGCTGCATCGTGAACGGCCCCGGGGAATCCAAGCACGCCGATATCGGAATCTCGCTGCCGGGTACCGGCGAGCAGCCGACCGCTCCTGTGTTTATCGATGGCAAGAAGGCCGCCACCCTGCGTGGACCCACGCTCTGCGCCGACTTCAAGCAGATGGTGATCGACTATATCGAACGGCGCTGGGGAACGACCGCGCGGGCGGCGGAGTAAACAAGCAGGCTGCGTGTCTGGCGTTGGCTACACCCAGCCACCACCGTCCTTGCCGCGGTTTGCAACGCTCGCTTCTTCGAGATCCAATTCGTATTCGATACGCCGTCGTGCTTCGTCGGTGATTTTGCCGTCGCGCAAGAGCCGGTAAATGAATGCGCGTTCCGCGTCGATTAACTCGGCCTTGACCTTGGCGGTTTGACGAATGTTATCGAGGCCCTCGGTCAAGTTCCTCGGCAGGATCTGCACGCGACTTTGATTGCGCGTGCGCAAATGCTCGATCGCTTCGTCCGGCAGGTCGTGGTCTTTGATGGCTTTCGCCAGCCGTTTCTCGACCTGCTTCAACGCGGCCTTGCGGGCGCGCAGCTCCGCCCTGATCTCATCTTTGTGTTCCCTTTTTCCGATGTGGCTAAGCCCGAGCCAGCGTACGACGGAGGGCAGCATCAAGCCTTGGCCGACCAGAGTAATGATGATAACGCCGAAGGTAACGAACAAGATCAGGTCGCGGTGCGGGAACGGCTGGCCATTGAGGATCACAAAGGGGATGGCGAGTGCAACGGCGAGTGAGTCGACGCCGCGCATGCCGGTAAAGGCCAGAAAAAAAGGCAACCGCCAAGGCGGCGATGGGTCGCGCTTGCGCAAGCGTGAGCTAAACCAGCGTGGAATGTAGGTCGCAGGAAATACCCAAAGAAAGCGGGCTGCAATTACAATCAGGGTCGTCCATGCAGTCGCTACGAGTAATTCCCAGAACGAGAATGCGTGGCTCTGTTCGAACAGCGTGCGCGCCTGCAGCCCGGTGACCAGGAATACGAGGCCTTCGATGAGGTAGACAATGAGGTCCCAGAAGAAAATTCCTTGCAGCCGCGTGCCTGACGGAATGAGAAGGGGCCCGTTCCAGCTTACGTACAGGCCGCACGCCACCGTCGCCAACACACCGGATCCGCCCAGGTGCGCGGGCACCCAGAATGCGAGATAGGGCGTCATCAGAGACAACGTAATTTCGACACGCGGCTCATGTGCCCATTGCCGCATACGCAAGCTCAACCACCCAATTGCGAGCCCGTAAATTGTCTCGCCCACAACGATGAGGACAAAGGTCTCGGATGCGCGTTCGAGTGAGAATGTTCCTGTACTTACGGCGACGACGGCAAAACGGTAAAGCACCAGCGCAGTAGCGTCATTGGCGAGACCTTCACCCTCAAGAATTACGACAAGCCGTCGCGGCAATCCTAGGCGCCGTGCAATAGCGAGCGGCGCCACGACGTCGGTCGGCGAAATTATCGCACCGAGCAGAAACCCGACAGCCCAATCGAAATTCAAAAAATAATGAGCGGCTGCCGCGATCGCGCAGGTCGTGAACAACACGCAGCCGAACGCGAGCAGTGCGATTGGACGCAAATTGAATTTGAACTCACGCCAACTCATGGCAACGCCGGCGGAATAGATGAGGGGCGGCAATATCACCAACAGCACGAATTCCGGTGCGAGCTCGACCTTCGGAAGACCGGGAATGAACGCCACGCCGATTCCGGCAATGACCAGCAGGATTGACGGCGCAATATTCAGGCGTTTGGCAGCGACCGCGACCGCTGCCAGCACCGCCAACATGAAAACTAGCGTCTGTACGACCGCGGTCATCGATCCAGGGCTTACTTGTTGCGTCAGATCAGGTTGGAAATGATATTAACGGTCAAGGCGATCACGGAGACATTGAAAAAGAATGCCAGCGCGCCGTGCACCGTCGCGATGCGTCGAATCACTTTACTGGTGATCACAACGTCCGAGACCTGCGAGGTCATCGCAATGACCAGCGAAAAGTAGAGAAAGTCCCAATAGTCGGGCGGTTGCCGGCCGGGAAACGTCAGGCCGCCGATCGCGTGATCGCCGCGCTCGCCGTAATATTCGTGGGCATAGTGCAGCGCAAAGATCGTATGCACGAATCCCCACGACACGAAGATGGTGACCATCGCGATTGTAACGCCGAGCCCGCTTCGGGGTTGCGAGGCAACTTTGGCAAGCCCAAGTTCCGCGACGATCGCCCCCATGATCGCCAAACCGGAGAGGCCAGTGAGGACCAGCAGCGCCACCGCGCCTTCGTCGTCCTCCGCGGCGCGGCGCCGGATCTCGTCAATGCCGCAGGTGACCATCAACTGATAAACCAATGCCAGATACAGCACGACGCCAATGTCCCAACCGAGGAGCAGCTTGGTCGCCATGCTCCAATCGGTCATCGCCAGCGCGAGGGTCACCGCCATGCCGACGGCGATGGAAATCAGCAATCGCGCGTGCAGTCGCGCAAGGCGAACCGGCAGAATGGGTCGAGCGACAATCTTGCGGGCCACTGGTGCTCCTTCTACGTCGTTCGCTCGGCGATGAAGCGTGCGGCGGCGCGCAAAGTATCGGCTTTCGCGCCGAACGGCGCCAGTGCCGCGTCGGATTCCGCGATGAGAGCTTTTAGACGAGCGCGAGCGCCGTCGGTTCCGAGTGCGGCAACCAGCGTAGCCTTGCCAGCCGCAGCGTCTTTGCCGGCAGCTTTGCCGAGGGTCTTGGCGTCGCCCTCAACGTCGAGGAGGTCGTCGGCGATCTGGAATGCTTGGCCGATTGAGGCGCCATAACGGTCGATGCTTGAGCGTGCCGCGATGTCGGCTTGTCCAAGAATGGCGCCCGCGCGGCAGGCAAATCTTATCAACGCGCCCGTCTTCATGGCTTGCAGCGTGGCGATCTCTTTCTCGGTCAATGCGCGTTTTGCTTCAAAGCGGCCTTCAGCTGCGAGATCGAGCATTTGCCCGCCGGCCATACCACCGAGACCGGAGGCGCGCGCGAGCTCGGCAACAAGCGCGACGCGCACCGCGGGATCGCCATGCACTTCAGTCCGCGCCATGACATCGAAGGCAAGCGTCAGGAGTGCATCGCCGACGAGAATTGCAGTCGCGTCATCGAAAGCCTTATGGACCGTCGGCCGTCCGCGGCGCAG
>Ga0075028_100000532_pt1 | contig 13688 bp, 13 predicted proteins | sample LitLauG_LLR_2014_FD_71390 | JGI IMG/M metagenome (GOLD analysis project Ga0075028, IMG submission 71390) | Freshwater sediment microbial communities from Pennsylvania, USA - Little Laurel Run_MetaG_LLR_2014 | ecosystem: Environmental > Aquatic > Freshwater > Creek > Sediment | place: USA... | reverse complement strand
CCGCCGTTGGACTGCATGATTCGAACATTCGGCGATTTGTCCGGCCTGCCATTTGACCGGCGATCTTTTCGTGCGCGGGCGGCCTGCTGGCGAGCGATGCCATCAATTTGCGAAAGGTAAGCGCTCATCACCGGAACAAGATACGCGTTCACGACTGTGGTCGAGGTGCGTTCGAACTCGCGATATTCAGGAAGAACTTCGTGGGAAGTTGAAACCGTACGTTGCGATCCGGCCAGCGCTTTGGCCAGCAGCTTTTCATGCGCAGGATTCAGAAAGCTGAACAGCAGGCACACTGCTACCGAATCCGCTCCGCTTCGGAGTACTTCCCGCACTACACGCCGCACTTCCGCTGCGGACATCGCGGCGATCACCTTGCCGTCGCTATCCAGCCGCTCGCGGACACCGAAGCGCAGCGCCCTTGGCACCAGCGGCTCGGGCTTCTGAAAGAGCAGGTTGTAGAGTTGCGGTCGCGCCTGTCGCCCTATTTCCAGCACGTCTTCAAAGCCGGCGGTCGTCACTAGAGCCACGCGGCCGCCCTTGCGCTGCAGCAGCGCGTTGGTGCCGACCGTCGTGCCGCAGATCAGTTCCAACTTTGCGGAAGAATCCTGAAGCGGCTCGATGCGTTGTAGTGCGTTTGCGATGGCGTCAGACGGCTGCCGAGGTGTGGAGGGAACTTTAAGGATTTCCAGGCGGCCGTTGTGGACGTAGACGCAGTCGGTGAATGTCCCGCCGGTGTCGAAAGCAATGCGCATGAGAGGCGGGATTGTACCGCTTGCCAAGCTCATCTGGAAATCCACAGACTGAAGTCTGTGCTACTTGTGGCGCATGCTTCAGCTTGCGCAGGGTTGTTTCAACAGGTTGTTTCAACAGCCCGGCCACTTAACGCGCCGCAAGCTAAAGCATGCGCCACAGAGTCGCCTCGACTCGAAAGAAAACAATTCCGCGCTAGGCGCGCTGCAGCAGCGGCCGAAGTTCGCGAATGTTTTTCAGCTTCTCCACGTTCAGGATTTTGTCGATCAGGGCGGTGCACTGGTTCGCACCCAACACCGGTGCGATCAGGTCACGGGCCTTGGCCACGATTTCTTCGCGATCCATCGGATTCTCCGGAGTGCCGCGTACAGCGTCGACCCGTTCGGTAAGCTTGGTTCCATCCGTAAGCGTAACCTCGACGATGGCCACGCGTTTGGGAAGCAGCTTGTCCAGCTCGGGATCGGGGGTTAGCTGCACTTTTGCGCGCAGAGCCATCACCGCCGGATCCTTCATGCGCTCGTTGTCATGAGACTCGCGGAAGGAAACGGTCTTGTCGATCATCATGACGGCCATCAGATGCTGCAGGCAGATGTTGGCCATGTCGCGATTGTTCACCGTGTTGGCGCCGGCCTTGTCGAGCCGCGCCACCACTTGTTGCACCTGGGCCGGTTCGAACGGATGCTTTTTCCTCATCAACTCCAACGCGTCCAGTGGCGATTGGACGGGCGCGCCGACGGTCCAGCGCTTGATGGTAGTCAGACCCACTTCGAAACGTTCGCCGAGTTGCTCGGTGAGCCCGGCCGGATCGGCCTTCGGCGAATAGGTCAGCACGAAATTGTCCGGGCCGGAGAGAATATCGCCCACGCCGGTCCAGCCGGATTGAACCATCATCGCCGCGTTCACGCCGTTGCGCGCCGGCATGCCTGCAAATGTAAAACCCTTGGAAATATGGTCGCCGTCGCGCCGCCAGGTGCCCATTCCGGCGCCGGACTGCTGGGCCGCGTAGTCCAATAGCCAGCGCATCTGCTGGGCGTTCAACTTCGCCGCGCAGCCCGCGGCGGCTGTCGATCCGAACGTCCCGATCAGATTGTGAGTGTCGCGGACGTACATGCCGTCGCCCACGGTGTGCAGGACGCGCAGCGCCAGGTCATAGCCGAGCGTGACGGCGCGCAGAAAATGCATGCCGTCGATGCCGAACAATTCCCCGCTCGCCAGGCTCGCCGGGACGATCGAGCATCCCGGGTGCGCTCCGCCACTCGAATAGTAATCGTCGGTTTCGTCCGAGTGCGCCAGTTCCGCGTTGATGATCGTGGCTTCCAGCGGTCCACCGAGCATTTGCGACGCGACAATCGTTATGAGCTTTTCTCCCGCGTAGGTCTTCGCGAATTGCATTGCCTGCCGGCCCGGCGGCAATTCGGAGCCGGAGATCATGGCGGCGACGGTATCGAGCACGTGGTGCTTGGCGTCGTCCATGGCCTTGTCCGGCAGCGGCCGGCGGAAGGCTTCGCTCATGTAAGTGCTGAGCTGGGCCATCACCGGGCTTACGTCTTCGGCCGCAAGCCTGCGGCTTAGGGGCAAGCCGGTCGCGGCGGCCATCCATAGCGCGCGGCGCAGTAAGGTGCGGCGGCCTATGCTGGAATTGTTTTCACCTGAATTTGAGACATGTGTTCCCGTGGTTTTCATACTCTTGGGTCCCTTCTCCGACAGCGAAAATTTCAAAAAGGCTACCAGACCGGGAGCGGAGTCTCAAGCGGAGAGTCCGTCAGAGCGGACGGGTGCCGTACGGGTTGCAAGGATTGAAGAGCGGAGGCGTGCATGGGACGCTGAAAAATAAAACGTTGTCATTCTGAGCGGAGCGAGGAATCTCTCTTTCTTCAGTCCTTGCTTGCTCTCCAATCGAAGAGAGATTCTTCGCTTCGCTCAGAATGACAATCTTGAGGGTGGTGGGATGGAAAGGTTCTACGACGGCGGTGTGAAGGTGAAGAATTCCCACATCGCGGGGGCCGTTGCCGCCGCGCCGGGGAGTTTTTTGATTCCCAGGCCTTCCAGCATCAGGCGCAGAATGCTGGCACCCTGATAGAACGTAGTGGACTGATACGCCGGTTTGGAAAAAGGACTGACAACGACCGCAACAACGTGCCCACCACCGTGCGTCGCGTCGTTGGCCGATTCATCGAACGCGATGACCAGCAGGCCGTCCTTTTGAAATTGCGCGCTCTGGACCAGCGGATCGATATTCTTCTGCAGCCAGGCGTCGGAGATCGCCAGGCTGCAGTCATGCGCGTCGTCGCACATGTTCGGTGTGATGAACGAATAATCCGGCAATGCTCCACTCGCCAGATCGGCGGCAAACTGCGTGAACGGCACGACGTTCAGCAATTGCGCGGGGCTGTTCTGCACATCGGTCATGTAATTTAGCGGGACGTGACGCGCCACATAGGCACCGCCGTCCGGGCCGATGGCGTCATTTCCAACGTATCCCACGGACGGAATCGATTCCGCATACTGCTTCCAGGTTTTTCCTGACGCCAGAACTTCCCTCACAACGTTATCCACCGAAACCGGGAACGTTTGCGGGTAAAGCGATCCATCACTGGTGAGAATCTGTCCGGTGGTCCACATGAAATACGCGCCGATCGAGGATTGAATATCGGAATAATATTGCGTGGCCAGTCCATATTTATTGGCCAGGCCATTCAAGTACGGCATCGACGGGCTGCCCGCAACGTCGGCGTAGTTGGTGTTTTCGAGCGCTACGATCAGGACATGCCCGAACGGCGCGGTGGAGACGGGAGGATTATTGACGGTGACAGCGACTCCCGCGCTGGCCGTGGCCTGGGCCATCGCGTTGCTGGCGATCGCGGTGAGCGTATGGCTGCCGTTGGTGAGCTTCGTCGTATCCAGCGAAAGTGAAAATGGCGCGGCCGTTACAGCCGTGCCAGAGTTCACGCTGTCCACCTGAAATTGCACGCTGGTCGTGTTCGCGGACACGTTGGTCGTGACGCTGACCGTCCCCAGAATCGTGGCGCCTGCCAGGGGCGAAGTGATCGAAACGGTTGGCGCGACCGTGGCAATCGTGATGCTGAATCCAGCCTGTGCTTTGGCCCCGGCGCTGTCCAGAACCTGAATCGTAAACGGAAATGAGCCCGCCGCTGTCGGAGTCCCGGCGATCACAGCCGTAGCGGAATCCAGTTGGAGTCCTGGTGGCAGCTGCCCGCTGAAAAGCGACCAGGTGTATGGCGTAGTGCCGGCCGTGGCCGCGAGCGCGGCGCTGTAAACGGTTTGCACCTGACCCGCCGGCAGGCTGTTGGTGGTGATCGCCAGGACGGGATTGCTCACCTGAACGGCAACCATGGCGCTGGATGCGGTCTGCGAGGCCGCGTTGCTGGCCATGGCGCTCAACGTGTGGCTGCCGTTGCTCAATTTCGTGGTGTCCAGCGTCATCGTAAACGGAGCGGTGGTCACCGGCGCACCGGAGTTCACTCCATCGACCTGGAATTGGACGCTGGTTGTGTTCGCCGATGCGGTGGCGCTGACCGTGACGCTGCCCGAGACCGTAGCGCCGGACGATGGCGACGTGATGGACACGCTCGGTGCGGTGGGAGGCGGCGGCGTATACGTCGAAGCAGAGCCGCTATAGCCGCACCCGGCCGAAGTTGCGACGAGCAATCCGAAGATCCAGATTGCGTGAAACGAACGTCGATGAAGTGGCTGGGCTCGATGCAAAGGAAAACTCACTTGAATCACGTCACGCTTGCGAGAAAATTCACGAGCCCTTTCCGGGCCGCGTCCAGGTGCCCTGACGCGAGAGGGAGGCAAGTGTAACCGAGTAATACAGCTCTTATGTGATTACGCTTTTCGAAACAAGGTTGTCAATCGAAAACAACTCTACGCCACTCGCAGCGTTGATTGTGAGTACTGGAACCTAAAAATCGCTCCACTCTTCCGATGGCGAGAGCTGAAGCGGATGGGCGCGCAGCCAAACCTCATGCGTATACCCTCAATCTAATATTTCGATTGGACTTCGCATGGCCTCGCCGCTAGTGTCTTTGCCACAAGCCGCTAATTTACGGGCTGCTGTGTGTGCGAAATCACATTCCGTGTCGGAGATCATGTCCAACATCCTGGAGATTCAACAGCTCGTTGACCGCATCTACGAAAAATACAGGAGCATCGACGAAGGCGAAGTAGCGACGTACATTCCGGAGCTGGCCAAGTCCGACCCGGCTAAATTCGGCATCTGCCTGGCCACGGTCGACGGGCGCGTGGTGCAGGCCGGAGACTGGCAGCATGAATTCACCATCCAGTCGATCTGCAAGCCCTTCGCATTTCAAATGGCCCTGGAAGAAGTGGGCCGCGAAGAAACGCTGAAGCACGTGAGCGTCGAGCCCAGCGGCGACGCTTTCAATTCCATCGAACTCGAGCCTGCGTCCATGCGCCCCTTCAATTGCATGGTGAATGCCGGGGCCATCGCCATTTCATCGCTCATTAAAAAAGATCCGGTGGAATCGGGGATTGCGGAGTTTGTCGGCAAGATGGAGCGCGCGGCCGGCAGGAAACTGCGGATCGACATGGATGTTCTGGCCTCTGAGGCTGCCACCGGGCACCGCAACCGGGCCATCGCTTACCTGCTGCTGAATTGCGGCATCGTCGATCCGGGCGTGAACGAAACGCTGCATCAGTATTTTTCGCAGTGCTCGCTGCTGGTTAATTGCCATGACCTGGCGATGATGGCGGCGACGCTGGCCAACATGGGCTCGAATCCGATTAGCGGCGAGATGGTTTTTGATTTCCGGTACATCAAGGATGTGCTGACCGTGATGTTCACCTGCGGGCTGTATGACAGCGCGGGAGACTGGGCCTACCGCGTCGGGCTTCCGGCGAAGAGCGGCGTGGGCGGCGGAATTATTGCCGTGGTCAATCGGCAATTGGGCATTGCCGTCTATTCTCCGCGGCTCGATTCCAAGGGCAACAGCGTGCGCGGCATTCTGGCGTGCAAGGATCTGGCCAGCGAACTGGGACTGCACGCCTTTGATTTTACAAATATCGGCTCCAACCTCATCCAATCCCTTTTTTAAGCGGCGGCTAGGGAAACGGCGAGGCGCAAAGGGCTCGCAAGAGGATCGAACGGAGCGGCGACGCCAACACTTTCGGCGGTGTGGCCGGGCGCTGCGCGGAGAAATTAAACGGGGGATGACATGGCAATATCGCTGGAAGAGTTGACGGGTGGGATTACCAAGGTAACGCTTGACGGCCGGTTGGACATCGACGGCGCGCTGGCGGTGGATAACGAGATGAATGCCATCGCCGGAAGCCGCAAAGCGGTGCTGGTCGATTTGCAAGCCGTGTCGTACCTGGGCTCCATGGGATTGCGATCACTAGTGGCTCCGGCGCGCATGTTGAAAAGCCGCGGCGGCAAGATGGTGCTGTTCGGTCCGAACGAGTTCGTCGACAAAGTGTTGAAGGCCAGCGGGATTAATACGATGATCCCGGTGCATTACGAAATGCAGAGCGCGCTGGCCGCGCTGGAGTAAAGCGGCTGAAGCAACACGCAGTATTCGGGGCCACATGTCTCTTCACGGCAAGCCAGAGACGCAGGACCGCTTGATTCTGGACAGCCGGCTCTCCGAAATCGTCCGGGTCGCCGAGTGGGTCGAAGTCCTCGCCGGGCGGCATTGCATGTCCGTTAATATTCAATTATCAATAAATCTCTGCCTGGAAGAAACTCTCGCCAACGTTATCCGCCACGGCTATGCCGATGAGCCGGGCCACTCCATAACGGTCGGGTTCGATGTTACTGGTCCGGCGTTTTACCTATTCACGGTGGAGGATCACGCGCCGCTTTTTAATCCGCTCGAAGCGCCGGAGAAGACAGCGCTTCATCCGGATCGGGATTTTCGCATCGGGGGCCAGGGCATCCGGTTCCTGCGGCGCTTCGCCGATCTGCTGGAATATGACGCCACGCCGGCGGGCAATCGCATGCGCATGGGATTTCGTGACGCGGAAACGGCCGCGATCGCGAAATAGCCGGGAGACAGCCTCTGAAGCGGATGGGGTGCGCTTCCCTGTTTAGATTTTCGCGGCGCTCAGATTGTCCAGCACGGATGCGGCGGTGGTCACGTTATCGACGCCGAACACCAGAAGCACTTCGTTCGATCCCGGTTCCACTCCGCAGTAGGAGTAGTCGATGTTAATGCGATTATCGCCCAGCCGCGACGCGGCCAGGCCGAGTTGCCCGGGCCGGTGCGGAACGCGCGCCACGGCTACTTCGGTTTCCTCGAAATTCATGCGCAGGCCGGCCAGCACGGACTTTGCCGTGGCCGGGTCGTCGGTCACAAACCGCACCAGGCTTTCGCGCTCTTCGACGTAGGATTGAAATCCTACGATATTCACTCCGCGATCAGACAGCGCGTGAAAGCACTGCCCCAGCGCGCCCGGCTTATCGACGATCGTTACGCGAAATTCCTTTGCCTTGGCCATGCGACCCGACTCGCTTTCTCGTCCGCCGCGCGGCGAAGGTGTTCGCGCGACGATTTCCGTTTCAGGTAGCGCCCGCTTTCGGGCGGTCGCTACCAGCTCCAATCCCGAATTCTCAAGGGCTCACGTGATCGACCACCCCACACGACTGCAGTCTACACCAGCCGCAGGTTCGGTTCCGCGTTCAGGTCCGGCGTGGCCAGATCGCCGGCCAGCAGGTGGGGATAGGCGGCCGCGGCGATCATGGCAGCGTTGTCCGTAGAGAGCGCGCGGCTGGGAAAGTACACGCTCACGCCCGCTGCGGACGCGTGCGAGACGAACCGCTCCCGCAATTCGGAATTGGCAGCCACGCCTCCAGACACCAGTACGGTTTTCGAGCCCGTTTCTGCGGCGGCGCCCAAGGTGCGGTTCATCAGATCGCGAACCACGGCAGCCTGAAAATTTGCGATCAGCGCGAGCGTGCGCGGACTGCACAGCGGCAGCAAATCGGCTGCTTTACGCCGTCCCTGCTGCAAGGCTGTTTTGCGCGCTTCGATCTCTTCGGCGAATTCAGGATGTTCTTTCACGTAGTAAAGCACGGCGGTCTTGATCCCGCTGAAACTGAAATCGTAGGGATTGCCTTTGATTTTTACGGGATTCAGGCGCAGCGCGTCATCGGCTTTCAGATTGGCTCCGGCCGCCACTGCCTTTCCGGCTAGTTGATCGACGACCGGGCCGCCTGGATAGCCGAGCGAAAGCAACCGTGCGACTTTGTCATAGGCTTCGCCTGCGGCATCGTCCCGAGTGCCGCCCAGGCGCCGGTACTGAAAACTGTGTGCGCCCGCGCTGCCATTCCCGGCCGCGGCTTGCACGTGGTACAGCAGCGTGTGGCCGCCGGAAACGATCAGGCAAACGGCGGGCAGCTCCGGAATTTTTCCAGCGATGTGCGCTTCCAGGAAAACGGCGTGGACGTGCCCTTCCAAATGATTCACAGGGACGAGCGGCTTGCGAAGCTCCGTGGCCAGCACCCGGCCGTAGGTCACTCCTACGAGCAGAGATCCGACAAGGCCCGGCCCTTGCGTTACGCCGACCGCGTCCAGATCTTTAAAGTCGATGCCGGCCTGCCCTAGCGCTTCGCGCACCACGGGAACGATCTGCCGCAAGTGTTCGCGGGAGGCGAGTTCGGGAACAATTCCCCCGTACTTGCTATGGATATCGAGCTGGGAGGACACGATACTCGAACGAATTTCGCGGCCGTCGACGACAATCGCCGCGGCGGTTTCATCGCACGAAGACTCGATTCCGAGAATGGTAGTGGGCATGGCTGACTTCTTTCCAAAGGAAGCTGGGATTTTAGCACATCGTGGGACATGCTTTAGCTTGTCCCGTCGATGGCCTTGCCAGCGATTAGTATTTTAGAAAACCCGGACAAGCTGAAGCATGTCCCACTTACAAGATTGGAATCGCTAGGGCAAACGATGGATTGACACTCCGCGCGAGCGCCACGTAAGGTGGCTTCAGAGTTCCGATTACTATATGACTGAACAAACAAGACGAGTTCGCAAGGCCGTTCTTCCCGCAGCCGGACTGGGTACGCGATTTCTTCCCGCGACCAAGGCGCAGCCCAAGGAAATGCTGCCGGTCGTCGACAAGCCGCTCATTCAATACGTGGTCGAGGAATGCGTGGCCTCCGGAATCGAGAACATTATTGTCGTCACCGGGCGCGGAAAAAATGCGATCGAAGACCACTTCGATTCCTCTCCTGAGCTGGAAAGTTTTCTGGAGGAAAAGGGGAAATCCGACCTCGCCAAGCTGGTGCGCGACATCGGCAACATGGTCCATTTCAGCTACACGCGCCAGAAGGAACCGCTGGGCCTCGGGCACGCTGTGCTGGTGGCCAAGGAATTGGTTGGCAACGAGCCTTTCGCGGTGCTGCTGGGGGACGTGATTATTCCCGGAGCGAACCCGGCGACCAAGCAATTGGTCAGCGCGTACGAGAGTAGCGGCTTGGGCGCGATCGCGGTGGAGGAAGTGCCGCGCGACCGAACCGGGCTGTACGGAATTGTGGACGTGGACCAGAAAAACGGCACGGGCGCCGACAAGCGAATATTGAAAATCCGCGACCTGGTTGAAAAGCCCAGTCCGGCCGAAGCGCCGTCTACCCTTGCCGTGACCGGCAGGTACGTGCTGCCGCCTGAAATTTTCGATTGCCTGGAGCGCACCAAACCGGGACGCGGCGGCGAAATTCAACTCACCGATGCGCTGCGCCTGCTGGCGAAGGAGCGCGGGTTGCTGGCCTACGTGTACGAAGGGAAATCCTACGACGCTGGAGACAAGCTGGGATTCCTGAAAGCCACGGTGGAAATCGGGCTGGAAAACCCAGAGTTTGGCGCGGATTTCCGGGAATACCTGCGCGGGCTGAAGGTTTAAGCGACGGCGGTTGAACGCGTCACTTCTCTTTGCTGGAACTTGAAGTTTTCTTGCTGTCTTTCGATGTCGCAGACTTGGAATCGGACTTCTCTGATTTTTCGGACTTCTCGCTTTTTTCCGAAGACTTCTCGCCCTTATCCGACTTGCTGGAGTCGCCCCCGGACGTTTTCTTTCCGTAGTCGGTGACATACCAGCCAGAACCTTTGAACTGGATCGCCGGAGCCGTGATCACGGACTCCACTTTGCCGCCGCAGTGCGGGCATTTTTTCAGATGCGGACCGTTCAGATTCTCAATCTTATCGGTGTGGCGCTTGCATTTGAGACAGGCGTATTCGTAGAGCGGCAATGCTAGTCTCCTTCAGAGTGCTTACGGAAACTTCTATCCTAACACGAGCGGGCGCGATTGTGATTGGTCGTGCTTTTTGAGCGCGGGCGGCCGCAGCTTTTCGGAAAACTTCCAAGGATCGGATGGGACGACGGGATCAGATATTAATGAGCTGCGATGGACTTTCGGAACCCAACAGGCTGAAGCCTGTTCTACTGGTGCGTGTTAAACTTGGGCGCTTAAGGAGCGCTGAATGGCTGACGAGCAGGACAATTCGCGGACCGGGTGTCTTTACCTGGTGGCTACGCCGATCGGGAATCTGGAGGACATCACGCTGCGGGCGTTGCGCGTTCTGAAGGAAGCGGACGTGATCGCCTGCGAGGACACCCGCCAGACCCAGAAATTGCTGCAGCACTATTCCATTCACAAGGAAATGATCAGTTACCACGCGCACAATGAGCTGACGCGCGCTCCGGAACTGGTGATTCAACTCGAAGAGGGCGCGCAGGTCGCGCTGGTCAGCGACGCGGGGACGCCGGTGGTATCCGATCCTGGACATCGGCTCGTGGTGCTCTGCCTGCGGCATCATATTCCAGTGGTGCCCATTCCCGGACCTTCGGCATTCGTGGCTGCGCTGGCAGCTTCGGGAATGCCGACCGATGAATTCCTGTTCGTGGGATTTTTGCCGCCGCGGGCTGGAGCGCGCCGAAAAAAACTGGACGCCTTGAGATCCGAACCGCGGGCGCTGGTTTTTTATGAAGCGCCGCACCGCCTGGCGGACACCCTGGCGGATGCCGCCGATCTTCTGGGTGAGCGGCACGCCGTGGTGGCCCGGGAAGTCACCAAAATCCACGAAGAATTCCTGCGCGGCACGCTGGGGGAGTTGCGCGATGCGGCGAAGCAGAGGCCTCCGCGAGGCGAGATCACATTGTTGATAGGTCCGGCGGCGGAAGGCGAGGCGCAGCCGGTCTCGTCCGTTTCCCTGAAAGAGCGGGTGGCGCAACTGGAAGCCGAGGCAGGGCTGGACCGCAAGGCGGCGCTAAAGCAAGCGGCGCGCGAACGCGGCCTGGGCAAACGCGAAGCCTACAAGCAACTCCTGCTGGAGCGCTGAGGCTCGCGCGAGACGCCTGGGAAAGGCCGTCCTACTCGGTCGCTTCCGAAACGAAGAGCCGTGTAAACCGCGGGCCGGTGAATTCGACGCCGACAAGCGTTTCTTCGGGGCGCCGGCCCTCGGCCAGATGCACGACGCGGCCCTGCGTGGCGAATTCTTTTTCTTCGCTGTTGGTGGTGGGCGGCACGGGAATCTGGATCTCGAGTTGATCGCCGAGATCGAGGGGATAGCGGGAAGCGAACGCCAGGCCACCGCGACACAGGTTTTCACTTTTGACTCGCTCTTCGAACTGATACCCGGTGCGGTCGGTGCCGCTCACGACCATGGTCAGGCGAATCGCAATTCTACGTTCCCGGCGGCGCTCTAGGGCTGGGGCCGAAGCGCTGGCAGCGGTCATTCTCTACCTCCCGAAGCGAATTTCCGATCAGGTCACGGTCTGGGCAAAAAAAGCATCCACTCGTTCCAAAATCTCCGCGGTGGTGCGCGAACTATGCACGCAGCGCCGAAGCTCGGCGCCGTTGCGCACGCCGTGCGTGAAATAGGATGTGAACTGCTTCATTCTGCCGATGGCATCGGGCCACTCGGTATCAACCATGTTGCGAAAAAATGCGGCCAGCAACTGGTAGCGGTCCCACTCAGTCGGCTGCTGGTAGGCGCCCGTCGCCGCAAAATCGGCCATCTGCTGAAATATCCAAGGGTTGGTGGAAGCGGCGCGGCCGATCATCACGGCGTCGCAGCCGGTTTCACGCAGCATGCGCATGGCGTCTTCGGGCGAATTGATGTCGCCATTGCCGATCACCGGCATGCGCACGGCCTGCTTCACGTCACGAATCACGTTCCAATCCGCACGGCCCGTGTAGCCCTGGGCGCGCGTGCGCGGGTGCACGGCAATGCCCTCGACGCCGATCTGCTCCGCGAGGCGCGCGACTTCCACGGCCACGATGCTGTTCTCATCCCATCCGGCGCGAATTTTAATGGTCATCGGGATTTTCACAGCGCTGCGCACGGCGCGCAACACGACTTCCAGCGCCTTCAAATCCCGCAACAGTCCCGAACCTCCGCACTTCACTACTTTTCTCGCCGGGCATCCGAGGTTGACGTCCACAATGTCAAAACCCAACTGCTCGACCATTCCCGCCGCGCGTCCCATCACGGTCGCGTCCGCGCCGAACAACTGGCCGCTGATGGGATGCTCGTCCGGAGCGAAGAAAAGATACCGCGCCGTCCGTGAGTTATTTCGCGTGATGCACTCAGCGCTCGTGAATTCCGTCATGATCAGGCCGCAACCGCCGAGGCCGCGAATCATGCGGCGAAAAACGGTGTCCGTGACGCCGGCCATGGGAGCCAGCACGGTCGCCGGAGAGATGTTCACGTTGCGAATAGAGTACGAAGCCGGAAGCATGTTGTTCAGAGTAGTCGATCGTCGAGATTCGGCGAGGGCAATTCTGCTACAGGAGCCGCAGGGGCGTCAACAGTGTCGGCAGAGGTGGTAGACACTGTTGCCTCGGGACGCCGAGACACGGGTGAAACGGTTGCGCGCGATACGGGACGAATCTCTGCAGGAGAGCGCTGCGCTGCGGGCTTTGTCCCGCCGCCGAACGCGGACAGGGAGGAAAGATGCGCCGCCAGCGCCTCCTTCGAGCCGTCAAAAAATCCATCCACAATTTTTTCCACGGCCTTCAGGCGCGCCTCTTCGGCGCTCAGGTTGGCGCGGTAACGAAACGCGCGCCCAGACTTGTAACGGGTCACGATTCCCTTTTGCGCCAGGCGGTCCATGATGGTCATCACCGTGGTGTAGGCCCGTGGACGCGTCGCGGCCAGCGCCCCATGAATTTCGCGAACTGTGCTCTCCCCGAGCGGCCACAACACGCTAAGGCACTCGAGCTCCAGTGGGGCGAGATCGAGGATCGAGTGGCGCGGGCCGGCAGCCTTGGAGTTTTCCGTCCGCTCGACGGAGCTATTTGTTTCCATGATTCGAGCTCCCGCCTTCCGGCGCTGCGCCGGATTCGGATTTTTTCGCGGACGCGGCGGAAGCGCCTGACAGATACCGCTCCGTACGCAGGATGCGCCGCTCAAGGGCGCCGCTATAGGCAGTCCAGTTTTCCTCTCCCTGATCGGACTCCAGCGCGTTGCGGACCGCGGCCATTTTGGAATCGAGATCGTCGAGGTAGTGCAGCATCAAGGCTTCGCGAAACATCGGAAGCTTGGGAGAACCGAATTCATATTTCCCGTGGTGCGCGGCGAGCATGTGCTGGATCAGGACTTTCAACTCGGCGGGAAATCCGGGGATCGCATCGATCTTTTTGCTGACCAGTTCGTACTCCAGCAAAATGTGGCCGAGGAGCTGGCCTTCGTCCGTGTAGCCGAGCGAGCGCTCGTAGCTTAGCTCCGTCAATTTTCCAACGTCGTGGAGAACCGCGCCAGCCAACAACAAATCGCCATTGGCTTCCGGATAATGCGTCAGCACAACCTTGCACAGGTCGCAGAGGCTCAGTACGTGTTCCAGCAGCCCGCCGTAAAAAGCATGGTGCATCACCTTGGCGGCCGGAGCGCGCTTCAGACGCGGAACAAGGGCGGGATCCTCCACCACGCTGTCCAGCAATTGCCGCAGCCACG
>Ga0075028_100000528_pt1 | contig 13757 bp, 10 predicted proteins | sample LitLauG_LLR_2014_FD_71390 | JGI IMG/M metagenome (GOLD analysis project Ga0075028, IMG submission 71390) | Freshwater sediment microbial communities from Pennsylvania, USA - Little Laurel Run_MetaG_LLR_2014 | ecosystem: Environmental > Aquatic > Freshwater > Creek > Sediment | place: USA... | reverse complement strand
GGGAAGACCATCGCCGGCTCGCCCACCGGGTTCAGCGCATTGATCTTCTCGGCCAGGCGCGTCAGGCGCTCGTGCCAGTAGTCGCTCGAGATGTGGATGAAGTCATCCGCGGCATCCTTGATGGCCTTGACCACCGCGGGGTGCGCGTGGCCGGTGCTGCACACGGCAATGCCTGCCGCGAAGTCCAGAAATCGATTGCCATCGACATCCCAGACCTCGACGCCGCGACCCTTCTCGATCACGAAGGGGTAGTCGCGCGGGAGCGATGGCGTGGTGACGGCGACATCGCGCTCGAGCAGGGCCTTGGCTTTCGGGCCCGGCAGCGCAGTACGGATATGCGGATTCGACATGATGACCCCCGGAATTTCCCGCGCTGGCACTGGTTTTCGCAGGGCGCGGACTCCGCAGGCTAACGGAGAGGAGTCACCAAAAGCAAACTCCGGGTGCCGTAGTCAGTCGCGCAACAGGCCCATCTTGCGCGCTTCGTAGACCGCCTCGGTTTTCGAGCCGACATGCAATTTGCGGTAGGTGCGCTTCACGTAGGTCATCACCGTATGCGGCGAGACCTGCAGCAGCCGGGCAATCTCCACGAAGCTGTAGCCCTTGGCGACCAGTTCGAGCACGCTCTGTTCGCGCTCGGAGAGCGGTTCGATCAGCGGATCGCCGCTGGTGTCGTGGGTCTGCTTGTTGCGGTTGAGGAGCTGGCGCGCGATCACCGGACTGATGGGGCTGCCGCCGGCGTGGATGGACCTGATCTGCGCGATCAGGTCCGCGGGCAGCGCGTCCTTGAGCAGGTAGCCGGTCGCTCCCGCCTCGATGGACTGCAATACATGGCGCTCGTCGCCGAACATGGTGATCACCATGATGTCGCAATGGGGATGCAGGCGAGTGCAGGCGCGGATGACTTCGAGGCCACTCATGTCGGGCAGGCCCAGATCGACCAGCAACACCTCGGGATGGGTCTTCGCCAGCGAGTCCAGGGCGGCAGCACCGCAATCGGCCATGCCCAGCAGTTCAACCTCGCTGGATGATTCCAGAATCGCCTGGAAGTGGGCGCGCAGGCGCGCATCGTCTTCCACCACCGCGACGCGGATGCGCGCTGTGGCGGGCGGCCCTGCTTCATGCCCTGCGCTCATGGCCGGAGTCTAGCCAGAAGCCGTGCGGACGTCGTCACCTGAACAGGGTTCAAGGTCGCGGGTCAGCGGTAACAACAGGGTGACGCAGGTGCCGGAAGTGCTGGAGCTGATCGACAGCGTGGCGCCGATCTGCGCGGCACGATGGCGCAGGTTGGCAAGGCCCCGCCCTCCAGGCTCGCCGCTGTGCTGTTGCGTGTCGAAGCCACGGCCGTCATCGCTGATCACCAGGCTGACGGTGCTGCCGGCCGTGGTCTCCACACGGATGTGCTGCGCACCTGAATGCTTGACGATGTTGGTGATCGACTCCTGCACGATGCGCAGGATGTGCAGGGAACTGTTCGAATCCAGCCAGGGGAGTGGCGGCAGCTCGGTCATGTGCCATTCCATCGCCAGTCCCAGACGGTCCAGGCGCGGCGCCAGCCGGTAGCGAAGCGTCGCCAGCAACATCACCAGGTCCTGCCCAATCGGCTCCAGCGAATCGATCATCAGCCGCATTTCATCGACGGCATCGCGCAGCACTACAGCCGTGGCTTCGCGGTCCATATTGCCCCGCTCGACACTGGCCAGCGTCGAGATCAGCGTAGAGCCGAGGCCATCGTGGATCTCGCGCATCAACCGTTGCCGCTCATCGTCCTGCGCGCGCTCGCGTTCGTAGTGGCGCAGCTGTTCGTAGCTGCGCTGCAGTTCCTGCTGCCGGCGTGCGAGGCGCTGCTCGAGCGAGGCATTGAGCGCCGCGCTCGATTCCAGAGCCTCGCCATAGCGGCGCGCCAGCGCATAGATGAATGCCAGCAGGATCGGCAAGGCCGCGTAGGGCAGCAGGAAGAAGTGCTCCATGTTGATCGCCCAGGATTGCAGCAGTGCGTCGTGGACGCCGAACAGCAAGCTGATCCACAGCGCTGCGGCCAGTGCGAACTGTTCGGCCTTGCGCGTGCGCAGCGCCGCCAGCGTCAGCATGCTGGTGACCAGCACCGATATCAGGGTCTGGCCGGCATTGACGATGACATCCTGGAACCAGATCGTGTCCGGGATGATCGGCAGGTTCAGCACCGTCAATACGATCGCCCCCCACAGCAGCGCGCGCTCGGTGCGCGCACGTCGTTCATTGCGCAGCCGGAAGGCGAAGACGTAGACCGTGAGCGAAAGCCAGTTCAGTGCACTGTCGGTTACCCACCAGAACATGGAGATCGGCTGCGGGTAGTGCGGCAAATGATAGTGCAGCGTGCGCAGTGTCCACAGCGCTGCGGCCAGCGCGAACAACAGGTAGACCGATGCCTGCCGCAGGCGCAGCCAGAACAGCAAGGCAATCACGCCCGCGGTCAGCATGGCCATGCTGCCAATGCGCGGACCGTCGATGCGCCAGAACTGCTGTACCGAATACCAGGAGTTCACCGCGGCAAGCGTGCCGACCCGGAGCGAGGGCACGCCGCAGCCCCTGGCGCTGACCTCGCATTCAAGACTCAGCAGCACTTCCCGTGGCGCAACGGCGCCGGGCGGCGGCAGCACCAGCATGACCGGCAAGTTCCACTGATTGGCAAGCGAGTTGTCGGTCTCGGCGACCGGCAGGCCATCGACGTACAGCGTGGGGTGCGCGGCACTGTACATGTAGGCGCTGTAAGCGACCGCCTGAGGCGGACTTGACGCCGGCAGCGCCGAGGGCACGCGCACCCATAGCCTCAGCCGCGAGTGCACGGGTCCCAGCACTGCCGCGTCGGATTCGGTCCGCGGCAGCGTCGCCCGGAACCAGCGCAGGCCTGGCGGCACTGGCCCGGCCTGAGCAGTGCTGGCGTTGGCGCCGTGCGGCTCGAAGGCGATTTCGGCGGTGGTGATGTGCTGCAGGGTAACAGCCGGGTTCGCGCACAGTCCTGGCACGGCCCAGAGCCAGAGACCCAACGCGCAGCCGACCCGGCCGGCAAACTTCATGGCGTGCCTCCTTGCAGTGGCAAGGATGCGCTGATCGGTGCGGCTAGTCGACCACCGTCTGCGACTGCTCGCGCAGGTATTGCGGCAGGTAATAGAACGAGCCGATCGCCTTGCCGGTATTGCCTGAACCCTTCCAGCCGGCGAAGGCCTGGTAGCCGGGCCAGGCACCGGTGGTGGCGCCCTGTGGACGATTGGCGTAGGTCACGCCGGCCTCGATGTTGTCGTGGAACCAGGCGATCTCGTCGGCAGCGCCGTAGAAACCCGCAGTCAATCCGAGTGGCGTGGCATTCGCGAGCTGCATCGCTGCTTCATTGGACGCTACGCGTATCGACATGAGGATCGGCAGGAACATCTCCACCTGACACAGCGGGTGATCGACTGGCGCTTCGGCCAGCGTGGGGCGCACGAACAGGCCATCGGCATATTCACCCTCGCGCAGCTGCGTGGCGCCGCTCAGCACGCGCGCACCCTGTGCCGGCAGTTGCGCCGCGTAGCGCGCGTAGTCATCGTAGCCGCCCTGCGTGGTCACGGGTCCCAGCGAGGTCTCCTGCAGGGCGGGATCGCCGATGCGCAGCGCCGCGATCCGCTGCAGCAGTTTCTCATGCAGCGCGTCGGCGACCTCGCGATGCACGTACAGGCGCGAGAGCGCCGAACATTTCTGGCCGCCCATGCCGAATGCCGAGCGGGCGATGCCAGTGGCGGCGCGTTCGAGATCGGCAGCAGCAGTGACGATGCAGGCATTCTTGCCACCCATCTCGGTGATGCAGGGTCGCGGAAATCCGCCGCCCTGCAAGCTGCGCAGGATACCCATGCCCACAGCGTGTGAACCGGTGAACGTGGCGCCAGCCGTCAAGGGATGATCGATCAGTGCCGCGCCGATCGCGCCGCTCGAACCACTGAGGTAGTTGAATACGCCGGGCGGCAGCTGTGCATCGCGGATGCAATCGGCGAGCAGGCGACCGGCCCAGGGCGTGGCGCTTGCGCCTTTCAGCACCACCGTGTTGCCGGTCACCAGCGCGGCCGCGACCGGCCCACCTGCGAGCGCCAGCGGAAAATTGAACGGCGCGATCACGACCCAGGGGCCATAGGGCTTCATCACGCTGCGATTGCGCGAGCTGACGCCAGCGATCGGATCGTTGGGCAGCGGATGATCGTACCCGCCGTTGCGCTCGAAGTCGGCGCTGTAGCCGCTGAAGAAATCGGCCGTCTCCTGCGCCTCGCCCAGTGCCTCGAGTCGATTCTTGCCCGTCTCGAGCGTGAGCGCGGCGGCGATGTCGTAGACGCGCTCTTCGATCAACTGCCCGACGCGACGCATCAGCTGCACGCGCGTCGCCAGCGGCGTGCGTCGCCAGGCGGGCCAGGCGCGCTGCGCTGATCGCAGCGCCGCGTCGGCATCCGCAGCGCTGGCCAGTGCGAAGTGGCCCAGCTGTTGACTGCGCCTGGCAGGATTGAAGGTGGCTGCTGAGCTGCCCGCCGTCTGGTCCACGCCGTTGATGTGCAGTGGATGCGTACCGCCCAGCTTCGCCAGCATGCGCGTCATGGCGGCCTGGTAGCTTGCATGCATCGATGGCGGCGGATCGAACATGGTCGAATAGGTCAGCTTGAAACTCATGCTCAGGCTCGTGTGGGAGTGGTCATTGCGATCGTGAGTTCACCCAGCAGGCGTTCGAGCAGGTCGAGCGCATCCGCAAGGTCCTTTTCATGGATGACCAGCGGCGGAGCGAGCAGCAGCAGATTGCCACGCGCCGCGAAGGATACGCCCGCCTCCAGCGCAGTGCGCAGCAGGCCCTTCAGGGCGACGTGCAGGTCTGGCCAGGGCGAGAGGGGTTCGCGACTCTTGCGATCGCGCACCAGTTCGATCACGGCGAACAGTCCGTGGCCGCCCCGCACCTCGCCGATCAGCGGCTGGCGCTGCTGCATCTGCTGCAGGCGCGTGAACATCGCGGCACCGAGGCGCCGCGAACGCTCGATCAGGTCTTCGGCCTGATAGCTTTCAATCGCGGCCACACCCGCCGCGCAGGACAAGGGATGGCCGCAGTAGGTGAGACCGGTGTACAGCATCTGTGGCTCGAGTACGCGGGCGAGAGCGCCCGAGAGTACGACGGCGCCGAGCGGCAGGTGGGCGCCGGTGAGACCCTTGGCCAGGGTCATCAGGTCCGGCCGTCCTTCCTCGCCGTGACGTTGCCAGGCAAACCACTCGCCGCAGCGACCGAAGCCGCTCATCACTTCATCGGCGACCAGGTAGACGCCGCGCTCGCGTGTGTGCTGGCGCAATGCCGGCCAGTAATTGTCGGGCGCCACGATGCCATTGGTGCCGGCATTCGCCTCCATCAGCACCGCAGCGACGTTGGCGGCACCGCGTGCGTCGATGAGCTGCGCGACGTTGGCGGCCGCAGCAGTGCCGCAGGCGCTGGCGCTCGTAGTGCCATTGGGACAGCGGTAGGCATAGGGTGGCGGCACATGCGCGACGCGCAGGCTGGCCGGATCGATCTGCGTCGCGGTGCGGCTGTCACCCGAGAGCGCCATGGTCGCGTAGCTGGCGCCGTGATAGGAGCGATCGCGGGTGATGACCCAGCCCTGCGGCTTGCCGCTGGCCTGGCGCGTGAATTTCACGGCGTGTTCGTTGGCGTCGGCACCGCCCAGCGTGAAATACACGCGACCGTCGCTGAAACCCGATTTCTCCAGCAGCAGTTCGGCGAGCCGCGCGCGCGGCTGTGCGCCCCAGGCATTGGTGACGAAGCACAGCTGCTGCGCCTGTGCCCTGATCGCTTCGACGACCCGCGGATGCTGGTGACCGAGATTGCTGCATTCGGCCAGGCTGCTAAAATCGAGAATCGATTGCCCTGCATCCGTTTGCAGGTGGGCGCCGGCGCCACCCACAATGGTGGGTGCATTCCACTCGGTCTGTCGGCACCAGCTGTGCAGTACGGTTGTCTTTTCGGCGCGCATGGCAATGGGCAGGGAGAACTGTCGCCTGCCCATGATTGCATACGGCGTCGTGTATTGCGAAACGGCGGCGATGCCTCTAGGCTCGATCGATGAAAACACTGCTCGCCGTGGCGCTGTTGACCTGCTCCGCACTGTGGGCCGCCGAAGCTACGGAACCCGCTGCCACGCCATCGATCCTCGGCTTCACTGCGGCGCATGCCGAGCGCGAACAGCGGATCGAAACCGCGTTCCAGGCGCTGCCGTCGCCTCAGCAGGCGCGAGCCTGGCATCGGGAGTTTTCCGCCCGGCCGCACCCGGCGGCTTCGCCACGCAACAATGAGCTGGCCGGCATCATCGCGGCCGAATGGCGCAGGCAAGGCTGGGAGCAGGTCCGATTGCGCCGCTATGAGGTGCTGCACTCGAGCCCGCGCAGCGTCTCGCTCGAGATGACTGCGCCGCGGCACTACCAGGCCGGGCTGCGCGAGGACGCCTACGATGTCGACGACGCCAGCCGTGATCCGGACATCTCCAGCGCTTATTTCGGCTACTCCGCTTCAGGCGATGTCACGGCCGAACTCGTCTATGCGCACAGCGGCAATCCCGAGGACTACGAATTGCTGCGCAAGCAGGGCATCAGCGTCCAGGGCAAAATTGTGATTGTGCGTTACTCGAACCCCTACAGTTACCGGGGTTTCAAGGCACTGACGGCCGAGCGCGAGGGCGCGGCGGCGCTGTTGATCTATTCGGATCCCGCCGAAGACGGTTATACCAGGGGCAAGGTGTTTCCCGATGGCCCATGGGGACCCGAGAGCCACATCCAGCGCGGCGCGATCACCTACGACTACATCGTGCCAGGCGATCCGACCACGCCAGGCTGGCCCTCGCTCCCGGGCGCGCGCCGCGTGCCGCTGACCGAGGCGCGCTCACTGCCGAAGCTGATCGCGATGCCGCTGTCGTGGCGCGATGCCAAGCCGCTGCTCGAGAGCATGGACGGGCCCGAAGTCGTGCCGGAATGGCGTGGCGCCTTGCCCATCACCTATCGCTACACCGGTGCGGTCACGGTGCACGTGCACGTCGACATGGATACCCGCATCAAGCCGTACACGGTGGTTGAGGCGCGCATCACGGGCAGTGAATTGCCGGATGAGTGGGTGCTGGTCGGCAATCATCGCGATGCCTGGGCCGGTGGCGGTGTCGACCCCGTGAGCGGCACGGCCTCGATGCTCGAACTGACGCGCGCGCTGGGGCAGCAGAAGCGCAATGGTCACCGGCCGCGCCGTACGATCGTGGCCTGCAGCTGGGATGGCGAGGAATATGCGCTGACGGGTTCGACCGAATGGGGCGAGCAGTTCGCCGACGTACTGCAACGCAAGCTGGTCGCCTACCTGAATGTCGATGAGAGCGTAGCTGGCGCGGCCACCACCGCGGGGCCCGAAGGTCTCGCTTTCGATTCCTCGGCAGTGGCTTCGCTGTCGCCCATGCTGGTCGAAGCATCCAAGAGTGTGCGCGCGCCCTCAGGAAAATCCCTGTACGAGGCCTGGCGCGCCACCGCCATGCGCGACCACAAGACCACTACTCCACCGACCGATGCCGAGCTGGCCGATCCACGCATTGGCAGCGGTTCGGACCACACGGTGTTCCTGAATCACCTCGGCCGAGCGGTGATCAACCTGGGTTTCACCGGCGACTACGGCGTCTATCACAGTGGTTACGACGATCACTACTGGATGTCGCATATCGGTGACCCGACTTTCGAGTATCACACTGCGCTCACGCGCATGTGGGGTGTGACGGCACTGCGGCTCGCAAACGCCGACATCCTGCCCTTCGACTACGGCGCCAATGCCGCGGTGCTGGAGACTTTCCTGCTAGAACTGGAAAAGAACAGCCACTTCGACCCGCAGCAGCTCTCGCTCGCCGCCCTGCATCAGCGCGTGGCGGAATTCGCGGCGGCAGGGCAGGCGCTGCGCGCCGCCACGCTGGCGACGAGCGCGGCGAGCGCAGCAGCCAGTGCCCGGCACTTGCAGCACCTGAATGCGCAGCTGCTGCAGGTGGAATCCAACTGGCTGGATCCGGCCGGCATTCCCGGACGCCCCTGGTTTCGCCATCTGCTGTATTCGGCGCGCTACACCTATGCGCACCTGGAATTCCCGGGCCTCACCGAAGCGGTGGAGAGTTCGAACTGGCCGCTGGCTGCCGACCAGGCACAACGTCTCGAGGCCGCGCTGGTGAAGAACACGCAGCTGCTGCGCAACGCGCTCACCGACTGGCAGGGCGGCCATTGAACTAAACTTATAGTTGACAAGCCGGGCGCGCGCGGCTAACTTCTACTAACACCTTAGTAGGGAGCCGCCATGAGCATCGCCCTGACCGACCGCGAAGCCGATGTGATGCAGGTGCTGTGGGACCACGGCCCCTCGGTAGTGGCCGAAGTGCGCGCACGACTTGGCGACGAGCTGGCCTACACCACGGTGCTGACGGTGCTGCGCATCCTGGAAACCAAGGGTTACGTAGGCCATACGGAGCAGGGGCGTGGGCACCGCTACCACGCCTGCATCGAACAGCAGTCGGCGCGCAAGAGCGCGCTGCGCCACCTCACCGACAAACTGTTCCAGGGTTCGAGCGAGCTCTTGATGACGCACCTGGTGACAGACCAGAAACTCAGTGCCGAGCAGATTCAGCGCATGCGCAAGCTCCTGGCGGCCAAGGCGCTGCAAGGCAAACGCTGATGCTGGCCTGGATGCTGCTGGCGATGGCGCCGGCGATGGCGCTGTGCATCGCCGGCCTGCTGGCCGAGCAGGCAGCGCGCCAGCGCCTCGCGCCGAGTCGCTGGGCCTGGTTTGCGGCGCTGGCCACTTCGATGTTGCTGCCGCTGGTCGGTCCGCTGCTGCTCGAACTGGCTCCGGTCAGGTTGCCATTGCCGCCGCTCCCACATGCCTTGACCGGACGATTGAACGGCGGGTCCGGCGCCACACCCTTGCAGACTCTGGATACGCTGGCGCGCATCCTGTGGCTGCTGCTGTCGCTCGGTACCGGCTGCGCCATTGCCGGCGGCGCCTGGCTGCTCGCGCGGCGGGCCCGCGGCTGGAGCAGGACGCAAGTGGGCGCTACCGTGGTCTATGTGGCGCCGCGTTCCGGGCCGGCCGTGTTTGGCTGCTGGCGCCCGCAGATCGTACTGCCCGCATGGTTGATGACGGCGCCGTCGCGGCAGCGTGAGCTGGCACTCGCGCACGAACGATCACACCTCGAGGCCTGTGACCCGCAGTTGCTGGCGGTCTCACTGGCGCTGGTGGCGCTCATGCCCTGGAACCTGCCGCTGTGGTGGCAGTTGCACCGCCTGCGCTGCGCCATCGAAGTTGATTGCGATCAGCGCGTGCTCCGCGGTGGTGGTGATCTCGTCGACTACGGTGAAACGCTGATCGAACTCAGCCAGCACCAGTACCGCCACGCCGGCCTGATGGCGGCGGCCCCGCATTCCCAGTCATTTCTCGAACGGAGGATCAGGATCATGTCCACACAAGCTCATCGCTGGAGCCGCAGCGCGGCCGCAGTTCTGGCCTGTCTCGCCGTCAGTGTCGTGGCGCTTGCGGCAGAACTGGCGCCACCCGCCGCGCCGGTTCCGCCAGCGGCGCGCGCCGCGGCACCCGCAGCGCCGGCCCTGGCAGCGCTCCCCGCCACGCCGGCGCTCCCTGCGCTTCCGGCATTGCCAGCGCTGGCAGCGCTGCCGCCCAAGCCCGGCACGCACACTGTAGTTTCCACTGACAGCGATGAAGCCAGCGAGGCGGAGGATGCAAGCGACTCGACGATGGAAGCGCAGAGCGCTGCCGAGCGGGCCGAAGAGGCTAAGCAGGAGGCCGAAGAAGCCGAGGCGGATGCGCGTGAAGCCAAGCGCGACGCCGAGGAACAAATGCAGCAGGCCACTGCCGCCAAGCACGAGGCTGAGCGGGCTGAAGCCGAGGCGCGAACCAAAAAGCTCGAGGCTGAGGCTGCAGAACGGGCAGCGCGCGCACCGGGCGCATCGTAACGCCGAGACGCGCGGAATCAGGTAGCCAGTTGACCGGATTCATGCTGCTCGTTCAGGGCGCGTAGATGCGATCGAAGATGCCGCCATCATTGAAGTGCTCGGCCTGCGCTTTTCCCCAGCCGCCAAAGTCGGCAATGGTCACGAGCGTGGCGATCTTCGGAAACTGCCCGGCGTATTTCGTGGCCGCCGCCGCATCGCGCGGCCGGTAGTAGTTGCGGGCGATGATGTCCTGCGCTTCCGGCGAATACAGGTATTGCAGGTAGGCCTGCGCGACCTTGCTGGTGCCGTGGCGGAGTGCGACCTTGTCCACTACCGAGACCGGCGGTTCCGCAAGCACGCTGACCGAGGGATAGACGATATCGTAACTGCCGGGGCCCAGTTCATTGAGCGCCAGCCAGGCTTCGTTCTCCCAGGCGAGCAACACATCGCCGATACCGCGCTGTACGAAGGTAGTGGTCGAGCCGCGCGCGCCGGAGTCGAGTACCGGTACGTTCTTGTACAGCTTGCCGACAAAGGCCTGCGCACTCGCGGGCGTGGCGCCTGGCTGCCGTTGCGCATAGGCCCAGGCGGCCAGGTAATTCCAGCGCGCGCCGCCTGACGTCTTGGGGTTCGGCGTGATCACGCTCACGCCTGGGCGCACCAGATCGTTCCAGTCGAGCAGCCGCTTGGGATTGCCCTTGCGCACCAGGAAGACGATGGTCGAGGTATAGGGCGTGCTGTTGTCCGCCAGACGCTTTTGCCAGTTTTCGGGCAGTAGCCTGGCGTTCTTTGCAATGGCATCGATATCGCCCGCCAGGGCCAGCGTGACCACGTCGGCTTCGAGGCCGTCGATGACCGAACGCGCCTGTTTGCCTGAGCCGCCGTGCGACTGGCGCACCGTCACGGTGTCGCCGGTTTTGCCCTTCCAGTAACTGGCAAAGGCCCTGTTGTACTGTTCGTACAGCTCGCGCGTTGGGTCATAGGACACATTCAGCAGGGTCACTTGGGCCGCCAGCACGGGGCCGGCGCCAAGTGCGAGGGCCGCCAGCAGCAAAGCAGGTTTGAATCTCACGTTCAGTACTCCAGGCCAACAATCGTTGCGTCAGAAAATCAGGGCGAAGCGCGTCAGTGCGGCGCGCTCATCGGGGCGATCACCGCTGGCGGCACCGCCGGTGAAGCGCGTGACCTCGTAGTCCAGCTGCCATTTGAAGTTCTGGCTGAGGTACCAGTTGAGGCCGAATCCGAGGGCGTCGGCCTTGTGCACCGAGCTGGCCGGATTCGCAAACGAAGTGGCGCCGCCGCTGAAGGCCTCGTCATCGAAATGGATGCCCTGCACCCGTGCCACGAGCTCGATGGCTCCACTGCCCGGTTTGCCCGGCAGGAAGCTCGAGCGCGTCGTGAAGGCGGCGTAGGCGGCTTCTTCACCGGTGAGGAACCAGGAAGCCGACACTTGCCAGGCGCTGTGCTGCAAGCTGCCATAGCGCGTGGTGGTGGCATCGATCTGGCGGCGCACCTGCTGCGTCACCTGCGCGTACTCACCCAGCAGGCCGAAGGGGCCGACGTAGTAGTAGAACTGCGGTGACACGCGCCGGCGCACGCCAGCAGCGACAGTCGCTTCGTTGATCGTGGTGGTGCTCGCGGTGTCGCCGCGATAGCTGAACAGCGACTGCTGGCCCGGTGTGCGGTAGGTGGGCAGCAGGCTGGTGGCGCTGACCGCCGTCGCCGAACTCGTGGCGACGCCGGTGCTGTTCACATAGCTCGCGCCCACGCCGATGCCGAGTCCGCGCAGCGCGAATGAATCTGAATTGGCGAAGGGCAGCGCGAACAGACGACCTTCCCAGTCGCGCTTGCCGTCGTTGTCGGCATCAGGCGTCGCGTTGGCATCCGTGCTGCCACCATCCGCGGTGCCGTTGAAATAGCCGGCGGCATAACTGAGCGTTCCGCCGAGCAGTGTTCCCGACAGCTGGATGCCCAGATCCCGGTTCGGCACCAGTCCGCTGGGGAATCCGAGTTCCATGAAGCGGTTGTACTGATCGGGCTGTAGTCGCTCGAGGCCCACGGGTCCCTTGAATTTGCCGGCCTGCAGCGCCAGCCACGGCTTGAAGCGCGCGGTGACGTAGGCATCCTGCACGATCGCGCGGCCACCGCCGAAGTCGGGCATGAAGCGGAAATCATAGATGCCGCCGACGGTGCCCTCGATGTAGGGGCGCACGCGCCGGAACAGGAAACCATCGGCGGTGCTCGGCGTGTTCTGGTCGAGGAAGAAGCGAGCGTCGACGGCCAGGTTGCCGCGCAGCTTGATCACTGTGGCGGCATCGCCGGAGCTGATCGAGAGGCCGGCCGGTGCGGCCTTGACCACCGGCGCGGCCTTGGCGGCCGTGGTCGCAGTTTCGTCGGCCAGTTCCAGCCGGCGTTCCAATACCTTGATGCGCTCTTCAGCGCGCTGGAGTCGTTGCTCCAGCGTCGTCTGCGTGTCACCGGTCGCGCCAGCGGATTGTTCCGCCGACTGATCGGCCGCCTGTGCCATGAAGGTCACGCCACTGGCCAATGCGGCGATCGAAAGATTTCTCAGATTCATCGTGTACTCCCACGCTGTCGAAATTCATTGTGGGAGGCTGCGCGGGCGCAAAGCAGTAACCAGCGGGTGATATTTCTGTCACCCGCCGCAGTGCCGCGTGGGGCTTCGTGCTAGGCGGTGGCGCAGTACTGGCTGCGGCCGCCGTGCGCGCGCAGCAGATCGACGTAGTAGCCCGCCATGGCGATGGCGCGCTGCATTTCCCGGGGATTCGCGTCCAGCAGCGGCTTCACCGCGGCGCTCCACTGCGCGGCGCAGGTGCTGCCTGGGTCGCTGGAGTCTGCGCACTTGATGAAGGCCACAAATGCATTGCGGTAATCTGCAAATTGCGCACGTGACATCGGGGTGCCATGACCCGGAACGGCCAGCGCGAACGGCGTGCGCGCGATGTCACCCAGTGCCCGCAGCCATCCCTGCGGACAGGCAGTGTCGAGGAAAGGTGCCGGCAGTGTCACCAGGTCGCCGAGCGCAGCGATCCGGCTGCTGCGGTCGAAGAGCCAGACATCCCCGGCGGTCGCCGCAGCGGGCGCGAGGTGCACATCGAAGCGGCGCCCTGCGAGCTTGAGGTTGCCTGAGGCCTTGATGAACACGTCGGGCTTCAGCGCTGCACCATTGCGGATGGTAGCCAGGTCGAGACGGATGTCGGCGCGCGTGTCGGCAGGAATGCTTTCATCATTCAGGTCGTGCTGACTGTCGCGCGCACTGGCTGCGAGGAAACCGACCAATGCGCCATCGATCGCGTCACTGGCATACACGTGCAGTCCGGGGAAGGCCGCGCGCAGCGCAGGATTGCCACTCACATGGTCCAGGTGCCAGTGACTATTGACCACGGCGGCAATCGCCTGGTGGCTGGCGGTGGCGAAATCAATGATCGCCCGTGCTTGCCAGTCGTGGCGGCCGGTATCGAGCACGACCAGGCCGGCAGGCGCAGCAAAGATGACGCTGTTGCCGTCGGGTTCGCGATCGGCGCGCATGCCGCCCGGAATCAACCACACGCCGGCCGCGATTTGTTGTGCCTGCGGGGCAGGCTCGGTGACCGTCGCGGCACAGGCCACGGTTGAAAATCCGAGTACGCCGATCGACAGCAGAAAAGCCTGCGCCACTAGTCCTTTCATCGGCGGTCTCCGCTATCCTTCGGCCGCAGATTACACCCGCACTCGTCGTATCATGGTCCATTCATACCGCAGGAGCAGCC
>Ga0075028_100000525_pt1 | contig 13805 bp, 8 predicted proteins | sample LitLauG_LLR_2014_FD_71390 | JGI IMG/M metagenome (GOLD analysis project Ga0075028, IMG submission 71390) | Freshwater sediment microbial communities from Pennsylvania, USA - Little Laurel Run_MetaG_LLR_2014 | ecosystem: Environmental > Aquatic > Freshwater > Creek > Sediment | place: USA... | reverse complement strand
CATTGGACCACGACCTACCAAAATCAGTATGGCAAAATCTCGACGATCTATAGCTATTCATACAATTGATCGGGATCATCAATGTAACTAATTGAAAAAGAAAAGGTTCCTCTTTGGTTCCTAAAATGCCCCTAACTTTACCAACGGTTCTGCCGGTGGGGCGTCTTCTGTGATTCAAGTGGTTCGCGATAGCAACCGTCGGCAGCCAACAAGATCAGCAAGATAGCTTGACAAGGCAGTGCCCGCGGGCGGAAAATTCTGCGCAATCAGAATCGTAACGGCGCAGGGCACTTGGTTTCAGCGATCGCGAAGTACCAGGATTCGGAACGAAAAAATCCGTGCACATCACAAAACCACACGCCATTGTTTCTCAAGGGGGTAGGTCAATGAGAAGACTGCAGTTTTGCCTCGTAGTGTTTGCCCTTCTGGCTCTGACTTGGAGCGCGTTCGCGCAGGTACAGAACGGTCAGTTCACGGGCACCGTAACGGACCCAACGGGCGCCGCGATTGCCAATGCCAAGGTGACGGTGACCAATGCCGCCATCAACATGAACACGACCGTCGCGACCAACTCCAGCGGCAACTACACGGTCAAGGAGCTCCCGGTGGGTTCCTACAAGCTGACGGTGGAAGCCCCCGGCTTCAAGACTGCGTCAAACGTCAACGTGCCCATGAATGCCGGTGTCATCGCGCACGTGGACTTCAAGTTACAAATCGGCAAAGCCTCGGAAGTGGTCGAAGTGACCGGTGAACTGGCCCAGGTCAATACCGAAGATGCCAAGCTGGCAACCACGGTCAACGCCTTGCAGATCAACAATCTGCCGCTGAACGGCCGGAATGTGTTTGACCTGATGCAACTCAGCTCCGGTGCCGTAAACGTGGCGGGAACTGATTTCGAAAACGGGCACAACACGGTAGTCAATGGCGTTCGCGAAGACTTCAATGGGTTCCTGATCAACGGTGTGTCGAACAAAGGGTTGAGCGGCGGCGCCGTAAACGTTCCTATTCAGGATTCGGTCGAAGAGTTCCAGCAGCTGGGCTTGAACATGTCGGCCCAGTACGGCAACAGCGCCGGTGGCACCGTCAACCTGGTGACCAAATCGGGTACGAACGCACTCCACGGCACAGTGTGGGAATACCTTCGGAACAGCGCCGCTAACGCCAACGACTTTTTCTTGAACAAGAATGGCGTCAAGGAGCCTGCGCTTCGCTGGAACCAGTTTGGTTTCAGCTTGGGCGGTCCCATCAAGAAAGACAAGCTATTCTTCTTCGCCTCCTACCAGGGAAGCCGCTTCACCACGGTCGGGACTCCCTCGCCCGTGGTCGTAGAATCGCAGGCATGGCGGGATGCAGTTAAGCAAGCGGACGCCAACAGCAACGGTAAGATCAACTCGGTTGCAAGTCTTCTGTATGGAACATTCAAGCCGAGTGTGCAAGGAACTCCGTTTGTGACCGTTGACTGCTACGTTTTAGGTGGCTCTAGCAACTGCCCAGCGGGAGTCGGGGTCGATTCTAAGGGAAATCCTGTTCCGCTTACGGACAGCGGGTTCGCCAGCTACGAGGACTATAACTGCCCCGACAACACCACTTCCGCCATCGCTGCAAGGTTTCAATCCATTCTGGGCGTGCTGGCCACTGACAATTATTCCAAATGTGCATCGGGTCGTCCAGCGTTACAGGCGGGTACGATCGGTCGCACCGCGGCTGGTTCCTTGTTGACCATTCAGAACAACACCGTAGCTCTTTTCAACTCGCAAACCGGGAGCGGCATCAACCAGAACCTGTTCAACGGTAACGAAGCCACGTTGCGGCTGGATTACAACTGGAATTCGAACAACCGCATTTCCGCGAATTACAATCTCTCGCGGGTGACGGACAAGTTCGGCCCCTGTTCCTCTTCTTGTATGCGGGGATTCAACAATCCGCAAATTCTCCGCACGCCCAACGGCCAATTGAGCTTTGTCCACACTTTCACACCAACCATTCTGAATGAATTCCGGGCTGGTTACACTCAGAATGTAAACCTGATCAACACCACCCAGGGCGGCGTGCCATCGACGGCTTTTGACGACGCGTCGGTCGGATTCGGCTCCTATAGCGGATACCCGCAGTTCTTTAAGGAGAACATTTACACGTACTCCGACATGGTGTCGATTACACACGGCAACCACAACATCAAGATCGGCGCGGATGTGCGGCGCAACATCGAAAACAGCGAATTTAACGTAGCGCGCCCCTCCTACTACTTTTTCGATCCGATCTTCTTCGCGGCGGACGCTCCTTACCAGGAAGCGGCCGGCGTTAATCCTGGAGTCTGCAAGCCACCCTGCTCGGCAGCAACCATTCAGGGGCTGGTATCAAGCAACACAATTCCGAATGCGAATCTGGAAAGCAACATCCGGCACTGGCGGAATATAGAGATGGGGGCCTATTTCCAGGATGACTGGAAAGTCACCAAGCGCCTGACGCTACAACTGGGCGTGCGCTACGACCTGTATCGCCGACACAACGAGGAAAACAACAAGGCAACTACGTTCCTTCTGGGGCCGGGAAGCGACGTCTTCCATCGCCTGATTAACGCGAATGCTCCTGCGGGTACACCGGGAGTTTGCGACACTGCAGCGCAAATGGCGCTCGCACAGCTCGCTGGGGTGTGCGGACCGGGCGGGTTTGAGGCGGCTTCGACTCTGGGCAAGGGCCGACACAAGGACTTCGGTCCGCGTGTGGGATTTGCGTGGGACGTGTTTGGCAACGGCAAGACCGCGTTGCGCGGCGGCTTCGGTATCGCCTACGAGGGCACGCTGTACAACCCGCTGTCAAACTCGCGCTGGAACCTACCCTACTATTCATTCAATCTCGTCGACAATTTCCTGGGTGGCGACGTCAACAGCGTGGTGTATGGCCCAACGAACTGCGGCAACAACAACACCAACGTAGGCAATTGCGTGGCGGTCGGCGGCGCACAGTACACTGGGTCGGCTCCTCCCGTCGCTCCCGTCTACCTCGGACCGCCCTCGGGCACCCAGGGCCAGGGCACAATCGGCGGGCAAGCGCACGGCAACATTGACGGCTGGAATCCACAGAATCCCAACTTGGCATCGCTGACGGGAATCGTTTTCCCGCAAGGCATTGATGACCCCTACGTGTACAACTTCTACCTCGGCATTCAGCATGAGATTTTTTCCAAGACCGTGCTGGAAGTGAACTACGTGGGCACGGCGGGCCACAAGCTGTTCCGGGCCGAAGATATTAACCGGCTTCCCGGAGCCCTGTTGCCGGCCGGTGCAACCCTCACCAACAACCTCGGCGAGACAGTGACTGGCTATGGTGGCCGGCCGAACCCGAACTATGGACGTCTGCGGGTCTGGGAGAACGTAGTGAATTCCAACTACAACTCACTCCAGCTGTCCCTGAAGCGCCAGATGAGCCACGGGTTGCTGTTCAACGTGAACTACACTTATAGTCACTCGATTGACAACGGCTCAACCTGGCACAGTGGGTCCACCACGGCCAACGGAGCCGCTGGCGGCGAGGGCTTTACCACCGACCCGACAAATCCCGCGCTGGATCGCGGCAACTCGATCTACGATATCCGCCAGCGTCTGGTCCTTAACTACGTTTGGATGTTACCTGGCCAGCACCTGAAGGGGGTGGGCGGTTACCTTCTGGGTGGCTGGGCTCTGAACGGAATTTGGCAGTTCCAGAGCGGTGCTCACTGGCAGCCCTTCCGCGGAGGTGGGCCCAACCTGAGAAACTCTGCTGGTGGTCACTGTAGCGCAGCGGACGTTGCGGCGGGGAATTGCGTCAACAAAGGTGGGGACTACCTGCTGACACGCGGCAGGAACGAGCGTCCGAGCAGCAGCGTTCCGCGCTTCGGCGATTTCAGCCACAACACGTGGGCAAATGGCTGGGCCAATGGCGGACAAACCAATCTTCCGGTTCTTTCTGCGCCCTGTCTGGCTTGCGTTGGCAATCTGGGACGCAACACCTTTGTGGGTCCCGGAATTTTCCAGGCAGACATGAGTCTGTCGAAGACTTTCAACCTGACCGAGCGGTTCAACGTGAAGTTTGATGCGAACGCTTTCAATGTGTTCAATCGCACCAACTTCGAGCTGGCAACCAGCGGCACCACCAACAAGAACGACATCCGCAGCGGAATATTCGGCATCGCGGGTGGCGTCATCGGGCAGCGCACGATGCAGTTTGGACTGAAGCTGCTGTTTTAGTTGAGATTGTTTTTCGGGCCCGCTCTCGATCTCTTGAGAACGGGCCTTTTCTCTTTGCGCGTGAAAGCGATGATTGCCAGACTGGTTCTCTCGTTCCTGTTCTCTCTAGCGTTGCTCAGGCCAGTTTCTTCCATTGGGCAATCGCAGATTCTCGGCAAAATCATCGGTGAGGTCCGGGTCGGACGGGGCGAGTTTCCGCCGCGCCAGATCATGCTTGAACTGCGTTTGCATGGGGGCACCATAGAGAGCGTCTATGCCGACAATGAGGGGCGTTTCGCATTTTCGAACTTGCAGGCCAACAGCTATCAGGTTGTCGTCAACGACGAGGATTACTACCCATGGGAGCAGCGGGCGGACGTAAACCCATCCATATCAACGGTGTCCACAATGCATATCCTCCTTCGGTCCCGTGAGGACAAGAACAAGGACGACCCGATCGGTGCGCGGGCTACTGGAGGCAACCCCTACCTGGTCGATCGTGCCGACTACAACAAGCGATTCCCTAAGAAGGCGCTGAAAGAGTATGCACGAGCGGTTGACGCCGAACACAAAGGGAAGCGAGAAGAGGCTATCGGACACTACGAAGACGCCCTGAAGTTGGCTCCGGATTACTACCCCGCTCACAACAATCTAGGGGCACTGTATTTGAGTAAGTCGAACTTCAAGTCGGCAGAGGAACAGTTCAAAGACGCTGTCCGTCTGGATCAGAACGATGCGCAGGCATATTTCAATCTTGCTAATTTATTCCTGCTGACTAGCCACTATTCGGAGTCAGAAGCGGCTCTGTCCTCCGGGCTGCAGCGGCGCCCCGACTCGGCCTTCGGGCATTTCCTCGAAGGCAGCCTACAGGCTCGGACCGCGCGATATGCCGAGGCGGACAAGGAATTGCATGAAGCCCTGAAGCTCGACGCGACTATGTGGCAGGCGCATCTGCAATTAGTCAGTCTCTATCTACAGCAGCGGCGACGGCAAGATGCCATCGACCAATTGCAGACCTTCGTCAAAGCCTTCCCTTCCACGCCAGCGGCATCCAAAGCGAAAGAACTTCTTCACACGTTACGGAGCGAAAGCGGTCCGGCCCAACAACCTCAATAGGCTGTTGAAAACGATTACAAGTCTGGCGTAGCATGAAGCTCACATCTATTGGAGAGATGCGATGGATAGCCCTTTCAACGCTTGTACGGTACGTAAGCTTTTGCCAGTCTTGGGAATCCTGATCGCGATAGAGACTGGTGTCGGTCAAGACGTCTCCGCGCCACTACTTCGACTACAGGAATCGAGAGCCGCTCTAAATATCGAAGCCAATGTTCAGCATGGGCAGGGCATGTGGGGCATCACCTTCGGCAATCCGGGAGATGTTTGGCAATACCCGAATTCGTTGTCATGCCTGGTGGTGTACGGAGACGGAAAATACGTTCTGGAAAAGAGAGACGAGGTGACTGTCGGCAAACCGAAAGTTAAGGTGGCAGAAGGTAGTCTGGGAGCCGACGATCTGCAGCGTTTGAAATCGATTCTCGAGGACGAAGCACTGAAGAAAATCACCACTCCAAAGATGCCCGACCTTCCCGCAGACACACAGGCTGTGCGAGACGTTGAGAGCCTGGACGTGCAGATCGACCGAGCGGGGACTCAGCAGCGCTTCACCACAGTGAAAGAGCGAGTGAAAACCGGTGCTCTGATTTCAGCGACCTCTGGACCCTCGACCGGAATGGATGCCTACCTGGATAACGGGGCGCCTTACAAGAAAACGCTCAGCCCGCTGATGAAGTGGTTCGAGGGCGTACAGAAGAAAAGCAAGTCGGATCTGAAAGAAGCGAAACCTCAGTACTGTGCACCGCTGAACATTGGATAAAACTATGACACGTCAGACTGCAATTCTTTGTGGCGTCCTTGGAATCGGCTTGGCAGGCGCTATAGGCCAGAACGTGCCAGCAAAGAGTTCATCGGTTTTCCTGCTGCTCAACGAGGTTCAGACGGGGGCCATGGCCTCCGACCAATATTGCACAGTGGTTTTTGCTGACCACCACTTCCACGCTGAAAAAGCTAACCGCAAATTGGGAAAAGACAGAGATCGCAGAGTCTACGAGGGCGTATTGTCGGACGCCGACTGGAGTGCGCTGGCGGGGATTGTTGACAGCAAGAAATTCAAAGAGCTTAACGTGCCGCTGGCCGTAGCGCCTTTGGTCGTAGAAGATGCGCACATGTACACGATCAGTGTGGCTCGGGACAGCAAGTTTCAAAACATGGAGTTTCTGGACAACAAGAGCCGGAAGCCTTACGAGTCGCAACTGAAGCCGCTGCTGCAATGGTGGAAATCGGTTCGCGGCGAGCACCGGGCGGAATCGAAGGCGTCTCCAGATGCCAAGTGCTCCTTGGACAACACCCACGCGACCTTTGGTCAGTAGGCCACAGGTGGCAGGCCGTAGTGATTTACTGGGCCGGGACGAATTTACAGAATTTTCCCTCAAGTTCGCAGGCCCGCCGGTATTCCTCGAGTGCCGCTTTGTGCTGGTGCAGACGCTCATAGTCATACCCAAGGTTGAGGTGCGCTTCTGCCAGCGTGGGATCGACTTCGATGGCACGGCGATGCTCTCGCACCGCTTTCGAGGTTCGATTCGTCTGGGCGTAGCAAATCCCCAAAAAATTGCGGATGTGCGCGTCTTCCAACCCTAGCGCAATGGCTTTCTCCAAGTGAGTGGAAGCGGAAGCGTAGTTTTTCTGCTGAAACAGCGCCAGCCCCAACTCCCGCTGCCCTGGCGAAAAGTTTGGCTGGATGGCGATCGCTTTCTGGTACGCAGACAGCGCCGCTGCCGGGTTGCTCCCGGCTTCCAGGAGGCCGGTCTCGTACCACGCGCGATAATTTGCGGGATTGCTCTGCACCGCTTTCTGGAGCCAGTTTCTTGCCTCGTCGGTGTGGCCCAGTTTCGACAGTGCGCGGGCCAAGCCGGTCATGGCGTTATCAAAGTTAGGATTGAGTGCAAGGCAGCGCTGTAGTTGGGCGGCGGCGCTCTCCCAATTCTGACGCCGCAAGGCCGACTCGCCCAGCAGGAAGGGAATCACATAGATGTTTGGATCTTGTTCCTGAACCTGTCGAAGAAGCGCTTCCGCCCGATCGTCGTCACGTTGCTGAAAGGCGTCTTCGGCCCTCAGGATCGCGTTGAAGACCACGACCTTGTCCTTGGGATCAGGCAGGCCCTCCTTCAGCGATTCGGGCGACACGGCGGCGCGAAACCCTAAGTAGCCTAGCGCGCGCAGCTTTTCCTGTGCGTCGGGAGTTAGATTGCCAGCGCCGGGATTGTGGCTTACGAACGGATTGTGAGCCAGCAGTTGCCGCGTTTTTTCCTTCATGACGGCAGCGGCTGCGGGCTGCTCGGCTGCGATGTTGCGCATTTCGCCAGGATCGTTCTCTAAATCGTACAGTTCCGCCTTCGGCGATTCGATGTAGTGGAAACGCTGCGTCTGGAGAGCGTGCAAGGGGCTCCATCCGAAGGAACTGAAGGGATAGAACGTTTCGCTGTAAGCGGAATCCTTGCGATCTGCGTCGGCCGCGAAGAGGCTCGGCGATTGAAACTGGCGCTGGATCGAATCTTTCACGCTGGCTAAATGCAAAAGCGATGGGGCCACGGCGGTAGTTTCGATCGGCTCGTGACGTCGGCTGGGCCGGATGCCGCTCCTGGCGGGCGGTTTCACGATCAGCGGCACGTGCACGGTGGAGTTGTAGACGAAAAACCCGTGTTCGTCTTCGCCGTGTTCTCCGAGTGACTCGCCGTGATCACTGAGCACCGCCACCAACGAAGAATCGTACAGCCGGCGCTGCTTCAGCCAGTCGATCAGATTTCCGAGTTCGTGGTCGGCGTAGGCGATCTCGCCGTCGTACAGGTGGCCTTTGTACTCGGTGCGATACGGCTCCGGCGGATCATAGGGACTGTGAGGGTCATAAAGGTGCAGCCAAAGGAAGAACGGGCGGCGCGGAGTCTGCTTCAGCCACGCCACCGCATGAGCCACACTTTCTTCGGCCCGGCGGTCTACCAGGCCGATGTCCTTTTTCTCGAAAGTCTCCGCAGAAAATGCGTCGTCGTAAAAATCGAAACCGCGCGCCAGTCCCCAGCTGCGGTCAAGCACGAAAGCGCTCACGACCGCTCCGGTGGCGTAACCCGCTTGTTTGAATGCCTGCGCAACCGAGCGAAATTGCGGCGCGAGCGGTTGGCCGGTGAAATCTTGCACACCGTTCTGAAAAGGATACGTCCCGGTCAGAATCACGGCGTGCGAGGGCCACGTCAGCGGAACTTGCGCGATGGCGCGCTCGAACACTACGCCGTCCTGTGCTAACGCGTCGAGCGTCGCAGTTTTGACGGTCTCTGCGCCGTAACATCCTACGTGGTCGGCGCGCAGGGTATCGATCGTGATCAGGATGACGTTTGGGCGCGCCGGTGCCTTTGCCGCGACCGTCGTAGGACGCGCTTTCTGCGCGACGGAGGCAAAGCTTGCCAACAGTGCAGGGACCAACACAAAACGAAGAATCCAGACACGATGAAACATGGGTTTATTTCGGCGCCAACCGCTGGGCGCTCCGCATCTCCTCATCGGCTTCGGCGGTTAGACCCTTGGCAGCGAGAGCGCGCGACAGCGATTCATGTGCGCCCATTTCCTGCGGCGCCAAGGCAATCGCGCGACGCAGGTTAGTAATGGCATCGTCGAGTTGCCCTTTGTACATAAGGGTCTCGCCTAGAGCACGGTATCCGCGAGCCAACTCCGGATTGATGGTAACCGCCTGGCGGAACGCGTCGGCCGCTGGCGCCAATTGTCTTTTTTGCAGGTAGGCCACGCCAAGATTGTAAGCCGCTTCGAAGTTTGTGGCATCCAGTTGCAGGGTCCTCTGCAGCGTTTCGATCGCAGCATCGATCTCTCCCGCGTGAGCTTGTGCCATCCCAAGGTTGAAGAAAGCGAGCGCGAAGTCCGGACTCAACTGCACAGCTTTCTGCAATTCCTCTACAGCTTCGGGAAACATCTTGCTCCGGTAATAGTTGAGTCCTTGCAGGTAGTGAGCAGGCACGGAATTGGGCTCGGTCTTGAGGGCGGCTTTCAATTTTTCAATCGATTCCCGATAGCGTGCGTGTTGACTGTCGGCAATGGCATCGGAAATCAGCTCGTAGGTGGCAACGCGGTCTTTCGGGTCGGGCAGGTCGCGATTGGCGACGTTCGGGTCGCTGCCTCCGGCGAAGCCAGCGTAGCCCAGCGACTTCAACCTCTCCATTAGCGCCGGGTCCAGACCTGTCTTCTCGGCCATTTCCTTGCCTGCACTATATTCGCGGATCAGCGCGGTGAGCTTGGACCGCATTTCTTCCGCTACCGCTTTCTTGTCAGACGCCAAGTTGTGCTCTTCGCCCGGATCTTTTGCCAAGTCGTACAGCTCGGGCTTGGGCGCGTCGATGAAATGATATTTTGCGTTCTCAGTGGCGCGAAGTTCACTCCAATTGAAGTGCAGGCGCGGGAGAAATGTTTCACCGTAGAGTTGGCGGGGCAGATCGGGTTTATCTCCGCGCAGTTGCGGCAGCAAACTGCGTCCTTGCACCTGCGAAGGAATCTCCAATCCGATGGCAGCCAGAACGGTAGGCATCAAATCGACCAGGGAAACTGGATCGCTCACCGTTCGAGGTGCCGCACCAGCGGGCAGGCGGATGATCAGCGGCACATGCATGGTGGCGTTATAGACGAAGAAACCGTGTGTCTTCTCACCGTGCTCGCCCAGGCTTTCGCCATGGTCTCCGCTCAACACGATCAGAGTGTTCCGATACAGGCCCTTTTCTTTTAGAAAACGGAGGATCCGCCCAACCTGCTCGTCGGCGAAAGCGATCTCGCCGTCGTACGGGTGCGCGGCATACTCACGGCTGTAGGGCTCCGGCGGACGATAGGGGTAATGGGGATCGTACAAGTGCATCCAAAGAAAAAATTTCTTTGACGAGTTCTTGCCAAGCCAGTCAAGGGCAAGATCGGCGACAACGTTCCCTGGACGCTCCATCTCGTCGAGGTTCGCTTCCTCCAGGCGGCTGAACTCGAAATGGTCGTAGTAAAAATCGAATCCCCGGTTCAGCCCAAAGCGCGAGTCGAGGACAGCCGAGCCGATCACGGCTCCGGTCGAATATCCAGACTGCTTCAGCACCGCAGCCAGAGTCGGTTGCTGCGGGCTGAGCTTGTTGCCGCTGAAGTCGTGGATGCCGCTCAGCATCGGATACGTTCCCGTCAACATCGTGCTGTGCGAGGGCAACGTCACGGGCACAACGGCGAGAGCGCGTTCGAACCGCGTACCGTCGGCAGCCAGACCGTCAATATTTGGCGTCTTGATCTGTTTATACCCGTAGCAGCCGATGTGGTCGGCCCGCAGCGTATCAATCGTGATCAGCACGACGTTAAGGGCAGGTTTAGCGGGCATTTGCGCCGCTGCGGGGAACGCGGTGAGAGCCGCCAGGACAAGGAAAATGCGCCGGAAAGAGGAGAACATCGGATACGTTAGTTTATCGCAAGCGCCAACGAGCCACCACCAACTTCACCGGAAGACTGTGATAGGCTGAGCGCTCATGAGATGGTTCGCCATTTTTTTTGGCCTGCTCGGGATTGGGATTACCTTGCTCGGAACCGAGGCCTGGGGACAGACTCCACAAGCGCGGAAACCGGCTCCTGACATTTTCCTGATCACCATCGACACTCTGCGCGCCGACCACATCGGCTGCTACGGGTACAAGCAGATCGAAACCCCCGGACTCGACGCGCTGGCCGCAGACGGCATCCGCTTCACGCAGGCCTTCACTCACAGCCCGATCACAAACACCTCGCACACGACGATTCTGACCGGCCTTCTCCCCAGCGTGCATGGCGTCACCGACTTCGGCGTGCCGCTGTCTCCGCAGCACGCCACTTGGGCGGAATTGTTGAAGAAGCAGGGCTACCATCCGGCCGCCTTCATCGGAGCGGTGATTCTCGATAGCAAAACCTTGGCTCCCGGCTTGGATCGCGGGTTCGATTTCTATGACGATTTTCCTGCCAAGGCCGAATCAAAAGAGCGCTGGGGACGCGTTGAGCGTCGGGGCATGGAGGTCGTCCAGCATGCCGTGGGCTGGCTCGACAAGCATCGCACTGGGCCGCGCTTTGTCTGGGTCCATCTTTACGACCCCCATGATCCCTACGAGCCGCCGCCGCCGTTCTCGGAAAAGTACAAAGACCACTTGTATGACGGCGAAATCGCCTATGCGGATTCAGCGCTCGCGCATCTGATCGCGTACCTCAAGAAGACTGGCTCCTACGCCAACGCAATCGTCGTCGTGGTCGGCGATCACGGCGAGGGATTGGGAGAGCACGGAGAAGAAACCCACGGCCTCTTCTTGTATGACTCGACCCTGCACGTGCCGCTGATTCTTAAGATGGCAGGCGCGGCTCAGCGCGGAACTGCGGTCGATGTGCAGGTGCGTACCACTGACATTCTCCCAACTATTCTCTCGCTCACCAATACTCCAGCACCGGTGGAGTTGAATGGCGAGTCCTTGCTTCCTGTGATCAAAAGCCCAGCACAATCCTCGCGAGCACTGTTTGGAGAAACCGACTATCCTCTGCGTTGGGGGTGGGCCCCGTTGCGTGCCCTGCGGGCCGATAACATGAAATTGATCGAAGCGCCACGGCCGGAATTCTACAGCCTCGCATCCGATCCGTCCGAATTGAAGAACCTCTACGCAACTGACAGCACGCAGGTGCAGAGTTTGCGCACCGAGATGGCAAAATGGAAATCCAAGCTGCCGGAGGCTGCGTCCACAAGCGCAGCAGGCTCGCTTCCCGACCCCAAAGACAAAGTCGAGATGCAGAACCTGCTGCATCGCGCGATGCTTGCCTCCGATGATGACCGATCCAGCGACGCGCGGGGCTACCTTGAAAGAGCTCTGGCGCTCGATCCCGATTCACCGACCGCACTGCGCCAACTCGGTGAACTGGAACTGGCTGCGGGAGACTTCGGCAAAGCTGCCACGCATCTGAAGCATGCCCGCGCGGTTCGACCAGATGATTCCACCGCCGCGTTTGAGTTGGGCCAGGCGCTGGAGAACGCGGGCGACGGGCCGGGTGCGCGGGATGCCTTGGAAACCAGCCTGAAACTCGCTCCCAGTCAGCTTTCTGCGCGTTTGCTGTTGGGCCGTGTTTACCTGCGACTGAACGACGCGAAGAACGCCCAAGACCAGTTCGAGGCTGCCCAGTTGATCGACTCTAGCAACACCGGGGCACGCCTGGGACTGGCGGAGGCGCAGATCCTGCAATCGAAATTTGCCGATGCATTGCCCGATCTGGAAGCTCTCACCAAAAGCGACCCGCGAAACGCGGCGGCGCTACAACTCCTTGCCCGAGGCTACCGCGGAGCGGGCCGAGAACAGGACGCCCGGCAGGCGGAGGGCAAGGCAGCAGCGCTGGAAAAGAAGTAAGACACAATGCGAAGCAGCCAAGGCCATTCACAGTCCTTTCACATTCCTTCTTTATCGTAGGGATGCTGTTTTCTCTTAGCATCAGGAGTTGCGCGAGTTTTGCCATGGCCCGGAAACAGCCAGTCTCGGCTTCACGAACAAAGCGGCGCTCGGTTCGCGCTCGTCCGCAGTCAGCAACTCGCGTGGAACTAGACGCGAGCGAAGACATTCCTGACGATGAGTTGGCCGCGCTTGTCGTGCGTGGCTGTTTGATCGCGCGTGACTCGGTCTTTAACGTAAGAGACTTTCTCAGTAGCGGTTCGCGTATGGCCTTTCTGGCCATCAAGGACTGCGAGAAGGAACTCGATCAGATCGAACGGCAGATTGACGAACAATTGCCCGGCGCCATCACGCGCGTGGGGGAAGCGAAGGCGCGCCAACTTCTGGCCTGCCTGAAATTCATTACGGACCTGGAGCGCATCGGCGACCTTGCCTACAGTGCAGCGATGCACCTGCACTCGCGGCGAGAGAAACTGCCGCCGCTCGACTCGCGGCAATTGGTGGAGATGGCTTCCCTGCTCTGCGACATGCTCGAACAGGTTCACCAGGGTTTCGTCAAACGCGAGATAAGCTACGCCAAGAGCGTTTTGCAGGCCGACCCCGAGGTCGATCACCTCTGTCACGCCTTATTCCAGCGGCATCTGGCCGAAACCAACACCCCCGATGGCCGGCAGAATTTCGACATTCTTCTTGCCGCGCAGGCTCTGGAGCGCATCGGAGATCACGCCAAGAACCTAGCCGAGGAACTTTGCAGTCTGGCCGAAGGACGCTCGCTGCGGCACAACGCCAGGAAGCTCTCCACTTCGTAGCTTTGGGAAATTTGCTTAGATCAGGTGGTGATTTCAGCAAATGGTTCTTGGGAAGGGCACGGCTTCAGCCGTGCCGCTCAGAGCCAAGAATAATGCGGGCTTTAGCCCCTGAGGGTGGCGTTCTTTGCCCTCTTTTGTATTTTCTTAAGCCAGTCCTAGCAGGCTGCTGAAAAACTCATTTTTGCAGCAGAAGGCAATCCTCAGGCGCTAAAGCGCGGCTGATTTTAGAGGACTTAACGGCACGACTGAAGTCGTGCCCTTCCCAAAACCTGCGC
>Ga0075028_100000522_pt1 | contig 13830 bp, 12 predicted proteins | sample LitLauG_LLR_2014_FD_71390 | JGI IMG/M metagenome (GOLD analysis project Ga0075028, IMG submission 71390) | Freshwater sediment microbial communities from Pennsylvania, USA - Little Laurel Run_MetaG_LLR_2014 | ecosystem: Environmental > Aquatic > Freshwater > Creek > Sediment | place: USA... | reverse complement strand
GGGTACAGTTGTCACGTATAGTGACAGGCGAAATGTCATTCCAAGACTGCAAGGACGTCCTGCCTATTGTCGGTTCCCCGGGAATTGCCTATCGTGCGCCTCACATTGGCATTGAAACTTTAAGCGAGCTCCAGGAAGCGATTCTTGAGCCGCGATATGTGAGAGCTGATGGAAATGAGAAAAGAAATTCGATATCGACTGGATGCCCCGGCGGTGTTTACCTGGGAAGGCGTGGGTCACAGAAGGTTTCAAGGGGAAGGGATCACGCGCGACGTAAGCATTCAGGGAGCATTCATCCTGACGGCGACAATGCCCCCGCCCGATTGCACGATTCAGGTGGACCTCCTCCTACCCTCGCTTGCGGGAATGAAAACCATGATGCGCGTCACGGGGAAAGCTCGAGTCCTTCGAGTGGAGCACCGATCCACGGACATTTGGATCCACGGTTTTGCCGTTGTGACCGACGATCTAAATCAATGGGGCTTGATGCCCATGCATGCCGAGTCTGAATTTGCGCTCGCCGGAGCCGGAAGAGCGCATTGAAATCAAATACGAATCAGGACGATCTGGAAACACAACTATCCAAGACTATTTGGGTCAAGGTTTCCTGTAAGTCAGAGAGCGGAGCTATACGCACTTGGCGGAAATGGAAACGGAAATTCAAGGTGCGACGGGCGCGCCAAACTGGTACGCCCTTTTTACGCGCCATCAGCACGAGAAATCCGTGGCGTTCGCGCTTTCGAAGAAGAGTTACGAGGTCTATCTCCCCCTCTATCGTTCCGTCCGCCGATGGCAGGATCGCGCCAAGGCGCTGTGGCTTCCGTTGTTCCCGGGCTATGTGTTTATCCGCGAAGGAATGGACCGGCAGCTCCAAATCCTCACTACGCCTGGAGTAATCCACATCGTGAAATGGGGCGGGCGCCCGGCGATTGTGCCGCCGAGTCAATTGAATGCGATCAGGCAGATTATCGAAAGTTGTCCAAGCGTGGAAACTCACCCGTATCTGCAATCGGGTGATCGCGTACGTGTCAAGACTGGGTCTTTGATGGGGCTGGAAGGGATTTTGACCCGCAAAAAAGGGGTGGCGCGGCTGGTCGTTTCCATGGAAATGCTGGGCCGTTCCGCAGCGGTGGAGATCGACGTATTGAATGTGGAGAGAATTGGACCAATCCCTGCGCCAAAACTGTCCCGTGGGTTTTCCGTCCCCGCCTAAGGGTGACTCACGTCGAAGATCGAATTCTGGCGATCCAATGGACGCGTCCCTATTTCAATTCCATGTAACCGGAGCGGAGAATTCTCCGAAGCCCTTCGAAATATCCGATACGCCTGCCGTCGCATGTTCCGCCCGGCGCGCCCAAAGACCGAGTCCCATGGAAAAAGTGACAACCAACTCTCGCAACCTTGATCTGCTTCGTTCTTTTGCCGTAATGCTCGTCGTGGGTTTCCATTTAGCGAAATTCTTCAACTGGCGGTTCGAAACCTTGCGCGTCACGGATTTCGGGTTGCTCGGTGTGATGCTCTTTTTCGTGCACACCACGCTAGTGCTCATGTTTTCCTTGGAGCGGCAGAGTGCGGCCTCGAGCGCCTCTCTGTTCGTCCCCTTCATGGTCCGGCGGTGCTTCCGAATCTACCCGCTTGCAATCCTTCTCGTCGCCTTCGCTTTCTTGTTCCACATCCCGTCGGACCTGCAATTTGGCGGATTTAATTTGTTGCACCAATCGGCGGGGAACTTCCTCGCGAACCTTTTGCTCGTTCAAAACGTGACGCGGGAGAAGGCGAACCCGGGCATTCTATGGAGCTTGCCGCTGGAACTTCAGATGTACCTCGTTTTACCCGCACTATTCCTTTTCGCTTCGCGCGTGAAGTCGTCGTGGGGAATGATTGCATTCTGGTGGTCGGCGGTCGCGCTATGGTTCGCGGTGGGACGCTCCACAGGCATGCTGCCCTTGAGCGAGGGGGGCATCCGCTCGCCAGCGGAAGCGCTGCTGAAATTCACGCGATTCGCGCCGTGTTTTCTTCCGGGGATTGTGGCTTACAAACTTTGGCGCCGGCCCAGATTCTTACCGGCCGCGGGTTGGCCCTTTTTCTTGGCGCTTTGTTGCGCGACGTTCCTGTGGCTGTCCGGAAGTCAGCCGATCGAAACGGGATGGTTCATCTGTTTCACGATCGGTTTGTGTTTGTGTTTGTTTCGGGAGATGCGGGAAAATCCGCTGACGCGCCTCTCGAAACGAATCGCACGCTATTCCTATGGAATTTATTTGCTCCATTATTTTGCGATTTGGTTTGGGTTCGTGGTTTGCCGGAGATTGAACGTCGAGCTGCAAATCGCGATTTTTGGCGCGGTGCTCGTGTCTCTCTCGGTGCTTCTCTATCACACCGTAGAAGCGCCCTTGATCGCGGCCGGCGTCAGGGTTTCGGAAAAACTCATGCACCGTTCCTACACTCTTGGAGTCAACAGCCATTCTGCCAAACCTGCGGCGCATATCTGTCCGGACTTGGGTAGGTCGTCGTGAAAATGAACCGATTTCATGAATCGATTTTTGTAGTGCAGTCAATTCTGGGTCTGGTGATTTTCCGTACTCCAACTCCTGCGCTCGCGCAAAGTTTGCCAAACAGAAACAGCCAGCCCTCGCCCCAAGTGCAAACTGCTTCGGAGATCAATGAGCGTTTGCAACTTGCGAACGAAAAGCTTGCTGGAGCGACGACGGAATCCCAAGCCAGTGAATCCCGCATCGGCCCTGACGATTTGCTGAATATCACAATCTTCGAAGCGCCGGAGATGAACAGCACCGTGCGCGTTTCGGCGAGTGGCGAGATTTCTCTTCCATTAATGGGAGCGGTACATGCTGCCGGACTCACGCCCAGAGAGCTCGAATCGGTTCTGCAAGGGCAGCTGCGCCGCACTTATATGAAAGATCCTCATGTCGGCGTGTTCGTTCAAGAATTGCAAAGCCATCCTATCTCCGTCGTGGGCGCGGTGAAAATGCCGGGCGTATTCCAGATTCGAGGAACGAAAACGTTGATCGAGATTCTTTCCATGGCCCAAGGTCTCGCCGACGACGCGGGCGATACTGTCCTCATCCAGAACGGCGCGGGGTATGCCGAATCGGCAAATTCCAATGGCTCACAAGCCGCGGCGCCGGAAAAGAACGGCGAAATCGAGGAGATCAATCTCAAGAAATTGCTGGAGTCTGCTGATTCCGCCTTGAACCTGCCGGTACGTCCCGGCGACATCGTCAAAGTTCCGCGCGCCGGAATCGTGTACGTGGTTGGGGAAGTCCAGAAGCCGGGCGGTTTTGTGTTGCAGAATAACGAAAATATTTCCGTGCTACAGGCGCTGGCGCTTGCCGAGGGCCCCACGCACACTTCGGCGATCAGCCGGACTCGAATTATTCGCACGGACCCCGCCACGGGAAAGCGGACTGAAATCCCAATGAACCTAGGCAAGATTTTTTCCGGGAAAGCGCCGGACACGTTCCTGCAGCCAAAAGACATCGTTTTTGTTCCTAACAGTGCGGCGAAAAGCGCGCTCTACCGGGGCTCGGAAGCCGCCCTGCAGACTGCCACGGGCGTCGCGATTTACAAGTGGTGAACGCATGGCTCCAGACGGCAACGATCAGAACAAGATGGAAGTGTTCAGGCCGCGCGGTGTTCGTGCGGACCGGGGACGCGCCATGCAGAGGGCAATCCGCCCGGCGAAGATGGAAAAGCCCCCCGATCTTTTGGCCTGGTGGAGAGTCATCCGAAAGCGCCGCTGGACGGCGCTGACCGCTTTTTCCGTGCTGTTTGTCTCCGTCCTGGCCGGATCCATCGAGGAAAAACCCGTGTATCGGGCCAAGGCGCTGATCGAGATTGACAAAGAAAACCCCAGCGTCGCTAATCCTCAAGAGCTGTTTCAACTGGACGAAGTTTCCGACGCCTACCTGGAAACGCAATACAAGGTCCTCGCCAGCGATGATCTGGCCGAACGCGTCATCCATCAACTCGGCTTGGACCGGCAGGCCGAATTTCTGCCACCTGCGCGCGCCTGGCCGTGGAGCGCGAGCGCGGCTGCGGCGCCTCCGATCTCTCCCCCAATCGGCAGCGGGGCTGTTCCCGACCTGTCGGTCCGGGAAACCGTTCTCACGCGTTTCCAGGATCGTTTGGATATCAGGCCGATCCGGCGCAGCCACGCTGTCGAACTCCGCTTTGATTCCCAGGACCCCGAATTGGCGGCGCGGGCCGTGAACTCGGTCGCCGAAAACTACATCCAAAAAAATCTCGAAGCGCGTTGGGACGCCACGCAAAAGGCATCCGAGTGGCTTTCGCTGCAATTGAAAGACCTGAAAGCCAAACTGGAAAGATCCCAGGACGATATGCAGAAATATGCCGCCGCCAATGGCCTTCTGTATCTCGAAACGAACAAGGGAGACGCGGAGAGCATCGTCAACCAAAGCGTTCGCGAGGTCCAGCAAGAACTGACCAAGGCCGAGGCGGATCGCTTTGAGAAGGAATCGATTTTCCGGCTCGTGCAATCCGGCGACTACGGTTCGCTCCCCGGCGTGTTTGACAACAAATTGTTGCAGGATCTCACCGTCCGGCTCGCGGACCTTCAGCGGCAGAACGCGCAACTTGCCGCTACATTCACGGAAGACTACCCGAAGGTCAAGGAAACCCAGGGTCAGATTGCGGAAATTCAAAGTTCCCTGGAGAGGGAGCGCTGGCGCGCGGCGCAGAAAATCAGCAATGATTACTTCGCCGCGCTCCGGCGCGAAAAATTGGTGCGGCAGGCGTTTGCGAAAAAGCAGGCGGAAGCCAACCAGATTGCCGAAAAATCCGTGCAGTACGGAATCTTGAGCCGGGAGGTGGACACCAACAAAGGGTTGTACGAAGGATTGTTGGAACGGCTCAAGGAAGCGGGCGTCTCGGCGGGCCTGAAAGCCAGCAACATACGGATCGTGGATCCGGGAACGGTTCCTTATAAACCAATCGCCCCAAATTACCCTGTCAATTTAGGGCTGGCAGCGTTCCTTGGTTTGGGGCTCGGGGTCTCGATGGCATTCCTCAAGGAACATTTAGACCAGACGATTCGGTATAGCGAAGACGTGTTTCACTTCTTGGGTGTTCCGGTCTTGGGCTTTATCCCCACGTTCGGCGCCTTGAATGGAAGGAAGTATAAAGGCATCGCCCGCGCGGATCGGGAACTCATCTTCGGCATGGCCGGTTCGAGGACCGCGGAAGGCGGCGCGCTGATCGAAGACCATCCCCGGCATGATCTGGGCATCCACAAAGGGTCGGCCTTTTCGGAGGCATTTCGTGAACTTCGAACTTCTGTCATTCTCTCCGCTTCCGGACGTTTTGCGAATTCCATTTTGGTGACCAGCGCTCAGCCGGCTGAGGGAAAAACCACGGTCGCCGTGAACCTTGCATTTTCCCTGGCGCAACTCGGCAAGCCGGTTCTCCTGGTCGATGCGGATATGCGCCGTCCAAGCATTCAGAAGTATTTCCCGCAAACGGGCTCAGAGTTGAGCAGGTATCTGGCTGGCCAGGGCGCGTGGCAACAGATGGTATTTCCCACGCCGATCAGCCGGTTACACGTTCTGCACTGCGGCCCTATCCCGGAAAATCCCTCTGAACTTCTCTCCTCGGACCGGATGCGGGCCTTGATTCAGGAATCGATGGCCACCTATCGCTTCGTCATCCTGGATTCGCCGCCTCTCCTGAACCGGGCAGACAGCCGCATCCTGGGCAGCATGGTGGGCGCAACGATTCTCGTCGTCAAAGGTGGACAGACGCCACGCCAGGTCGTTCAGTACGCGGAATCACAAGCGCGCTCCGTGGGAACCAATCTGATTGGGGTTGTTCTGAACAACCGCGACTCCTCGTTGAATGATTACTCGTATTACGCCTGCGCTCGTCCAAATGAAGAAGCGGGCGCGGCATAGTCCGCGCCAGTTCTCGTGATATTTTCCAGAGCCAATTTCGGAACATTTTCCACGAGCTTGGTCATCCAGGCTTGCGGCGCGGGCACCGGCATTCTCACCGCCCGCCTGCTGGGTCCAGTTGCCCGAGGCGAACTTGCCACGGTCATTTTATGGCCCGTGATATTGAGCAACCTGGGACTGATGGGCTGCAACTGGGTTCTTGCGCGGGAAGTCGCAAAGGATCCCGAACGGGAATGCGATTGGGCTGCCATTGGAGTCACGGTCGGACTGGTTACCGCCGTGTTGTATCTTTTGGCCGGTTATTTCCTGATCCCGTTACTGCTTCCGTCGGATAGAGGTTACCTGCTTCCGCTTGCGCGGCTTTGCTTGTTGCTTGTTCCGCTCGACATTCTCAATCAAGTCTTATTGGCCGTCGAGCACGGCCGGATGCGCTGGCGCCGCTACAATCTCCTGCGGCTTTCCTTCTTTATTTTTTATCTCCTTCTTATCGGCTTTCTCGGTGTGACTCACAGGAATCAGGTGCGTTGGTTCGTTTCGGCATTTCTCGCAAGCCAATTGTTCGCTGTCTTCTTGCGCCTTTGGATTCAGAAGAAGTCACTTGCTGCGAGCAAATTCCGATTCGACGCATGCCGCCATTTGTTACAAGCGGGTGCGCCGTATTTCGGAGCAACCGCCAGCAATTTGATCTCGCTGCAACTTGACACCATCCTGGTCGTGAGCCTGCTCAGTACGGAGGCTGCCGGAATTTATGCCGTCGCCGCAGCCTTTGCCAACGGACAGTCTTCACTCGGCGATGCTTTGGGGATCACTTCTTTCGCCGTTGTTTCGAATGAAAGAAATTCGGGGAACCAGGAAAAGTTCATTACCGAAATGTTTCGCCAATCCGCTTTGGCTTCGTGTGGAGCGGGCCTGGCCCTCGCTAGCCTCATTCCATTCCTCGTCGTGCCGCTGTTTGGAATCGAATTCTCGCGCGCCATCCGGCCCGCCGTGGTTTTAGCTTTGGCAGCGACCCTTACGGCTTCGGCCAATATCCTGAATCAAGGATTGCGGGGCGCCGGACGTCCTCACGCGGGCCTGGTGAGCCAATTGCTCGGAACCGGCGTCATGGCCCTCGCGGCTCTGTTTTTCTTGCGGCGGTTCGGGCTTATGGGAATGGCTTTCGCCGTTTGGATGAGCGCGTGCGCGCAACTGCTCGCGTTGGTAGCCGCCGCGGCGAAATGGTTGAGAATCTCGCCGGTCCAATTTTGGCCGTTTGGAGCGGGAAATGTCCGGTTGTTTTTCCAGCAGGTGGCTGATTTGCGATGGCGATATTCGCGCTCTCCCGCCTGAGCCTTCTTCGGAATTCAAAATGAGAGAAATCCTCGGATACATTACTCCGGTACGCGCATTTTCCAGCGCGGGGGAAATCTATATGCAAGCGGCGTCCGGGCGGGTCGCTGAAGAGCTTGCCAAGCATTATGAAAAGGTCTGCGTTTGCGCCAGAGTCGTGCACGGCGCTCCTCCCGAGCCGTTCGACGCCGCGTTGAATGCGCCGAATCTCGAACTGATTGCGCAACCTTTTTGGGGCACAACCGCAGGATCACTAGTCCATTTGTTCGGAATCGCTCGCGCCTACATGCGAACCTGCCGGCGAGCGGATGTTCTATTCGTCAGGGGAGGATGCCCTTACACGGCGTTGCTTTATTTTTGCGCTGCGGTATGCCGCAAACCCATTTGCCATTGGATCGTCACTGATCCCGTAGCGCTGCTGCGAACCCACACCAGGAGAGGGCCCGTGCTGGATACCTTTGCCTTGCTCTACGCGCTACAAGATCGGCTCTTCACGCGTCTGGGACAGTGGGTCACTAACGGGACATTGATTTGCAACGGCCGCGAACTGGCCCACGTACACGCATCTCCACGGACGGTCGAGGTAGTTTCGAGCACGATTCGTGAAAACGAGTTTTTTTCTCGCGCTGATACCTGTCAAGGCCGAGTCGTGCGAATCCTTTTCGTTGGCTTCCTCCGCCCCGAGAAGGGAATCGAGTACCTGCTGGACGCCGTCTCCCAGCTCAAACCCGATGTGCCGTGGGAGCTGGAAATTGTGGGGCCGCCTCAATTCCCGGACTACAGCGAAAAACTAGACGAAATCGCCGCCGCGCGAGGCATACGCGAGCGCATTCGCTGGACGGGATACGTACCGAACGGCAAGCCATTATTTGATCGCATGCGCGCCGCGGATTTCTTGGTTCTACCCACGCTTTCCGAGGGAACGCCGCACGTTTTGGTGGAGGCTCGGGCCAATGGCTTGCCATGTATTTCGACTACTGTCGGAGGCGTGCCGACCACCGTTACGGACGGATACGACGCGCTGCTCGTTCCTCCCAAGGATGCGCGGGCTTTGGCGCGGGCCATGGAACGCGTGATCCGCGACGCCGAATTGCGCCGCGCGCTGATTCGCAATGGCTTGCTGGCGGCTCGCAAGCAAACACTAGATCGATTCATTGCCACAGTGGTCAGGGAACTGAACGCGGATACCGATGCGGAGAGAGCTGCGGTTCCGCAGGAGTAAGAGCGGGAACATGCGAGTGCTCCAATATCTCTGGTTCCATTTCATCAGTGTTGCCACAAGCTGGTTGCCCGATCTGCGGCCTGTCCTGCGGCTGCGCGGATTTTTGTTGCGGCCTTCGTTCGGAAGCTGCGGGAGGAATCTTCAAGTCTCGCGGCATGTGACCATCAACTTTACGAATCGCCTGGAAATCGGGAGCGATGTCTTTCTTGCGACTGGCTGTTGGTTGCACGCCCGGGGAGGTATCGTCCTGGAGGACGAGGTGCAACTCGGACCGTACGCGGTTCTGGTCAGCGGAGACCACACGCAAATCGACGGATCGTACCGGTTTGGCCCGAGCAATCTTGCGCCCATCCGCATTTGCCAGGGTTCTTGGATTGCGGCCCACGCGACGGTCACGAAAGGTGTAATTGTCGGACGCGGCGCTCTTCTCGCGGCGAATTCCGTGGCCACGCACGATGTTCCGCCGTTTGCGATGGCGGGCGGCGTCCCCGCGCGCGTCATTCATAAAGAATCGCGGATCGAAGTGGTTCGGTGATCACAAGTGCCAGGAATCCCAAGGGTGAAAAATAATCTTCATGTATCCCACACCGACACTTTGGCTTGAAATTGGCGTCGCCATTCTGCTTGGACTCGTGTTCCTCTGGTCAAAGCCCGAGTACGGCCTGTTCCTGTACGCCTTCTCCCTCGGATTTCCCGACTTTGCCTATCCTCTCGGCACGACGATCAACATTCGGCTGGATGACGTACTCATCGTGCTTTTCCTGGCGCGCACCATTCTGTGGGCGCCGGCTCCGCTCTCTCGAAGGCAGAGAAACATATTCACGTGGCAGGCGATTTTCCTTGCGGCCTGCCTATTATCCATTGCCGTGGAAACAGCGCAGGGTACGCCCCCCGGTGGCTATGACGCAGCCAGAATGGCCGGATGCGCCGTCATTCTTCTCGTCGTCCCTCTACTTGTGCAATCGGAAAGAAGGCTTCGATTTTTCGTTGCCGGCCTGATGTGCGCCGGGGTGGCCCTGGTGATTCAAGTTCATCAGCATCTGGGTGAAAGTTCATCGAATGATTTTGCGAATTTTCAGCAATGGAAGAGCGCCGCCACGTTCGGCACGTGGAACCCGAATACCATCGGCCAAGCCGCGTTATTGCTCGTCTTTGCCGCCGGCTTGGGTGGAATCATTTTTTCAAAAACACGGGCAAACAGAATTCTCTGGCCCTGTCTCGCCACGGGATTCGCGCTCGTGCCCGCGTTGGTCTTTGTGCGCGGCACAAGCGTGAGTATCGCAGCGGGGTTCCTTGTGTTTCTTTGCATGGCGCGCCGCTGGAAGTGGGTCCTGGTATTCGCTGCGGTGTGTCTGTTCGCTATCTTGTATCTGCATTCGCGGGACCCTCAACTGATGGAAGATGCCACCACCGTGAATGTAACAACGGGAGAAGGTTTCAGTCACCGGTTTGATCGTTGGGACATGGCATTTCGGGCCATTCAAAAGGGTCCCCTCATCGGCCAGGGATTTGGGCAGGAACTAACGTATTTGACCCTACTCGGAAGCGAGGGCCGCGCGCACAATACCTACCTGGCGGTCTGGCTTGAATTGGGATTGGGCGGTCTTCTTCTGTTCCTGGCTGCCGTATTTCAATATGTTCGCGCCGGACTTTTTCTCTACGGAAATCCGCGATTTCAGTCCCAGGGAGCATTGATCCTGGCGCTGACTTTTGCGCTGTGCCTCGATAGTCTCGGCTTGTCCACACTCTATTGGGAAAAGCTGCCGACCATTGCGCTGGCCCTCGCCGTGGCGGTTGTCGGCATGTGCGAGAGGAATGATCTGGAATTCGCTGTAGGAGAAAATCGCATCCCTGCATACGAGCCCTTCGCGCAACATTCGTAGACTCATCTTTTGTTCCCCGAAAGATTGCGTTTTGTGATGCCAAACCCGCCTGTGGGAAAGGAATGGTCCATGCCGCAAAGCCAAGCGATTCACGTCTCGGTGGTTGTCCCCTGTCGGAATGAAATTCGATACATCCGCGCGTTCCTCGATTCCGTTCTTCGCCAGGAACTTGGCCAGATCCATATGGAGGTCCTGGTCGCCGATGGCATGAGCGACGATGGGACGCGGCTCGTCCTCGACGAATTCGAAAGCAGATATGCGGCCATCCGGGTCCTTGACAATCCCGAAGAAATCGCTTCCACAGGGTTGAATCGGGCGATTCGCAAAGCCCGTGGAGAGATCATCATCCGCATGGACGCCCACTCGACCTATCCCGCCGACTACGTTCGTTCCTGCGTCGAAGTCCTCAATGAAACCAATGCCGACAATGTGGGCGGCCCGGCAATGACGCGCGCGGACGGGTACATTGCGCAGGCCATCGCGCTTGCCTTCCACATGCCTTTTGCCACCGGCGGCGCCAAGTTTCGCAATCCGCGATACCAAGGCCCGGTGGATACCTTGATGTACGGTTGCTGGCGCAAGTCCACATTGGAACGCATCGGCATGTTTGACGAAACACTGGTCCGAGCCCAGGACTGCGAATTGAACGCGCGGCTTCTCTCCTGTGGCGGAACATTGTGGCAGTCGCCCAAAATCACTTCCTGGTATCGGCCCAGAGCCAGCCTTTCTGCGCTGTTTTGGCAATACTTTCAGTACGGATTCTGGAAAGTTGCGGTGGTTCGGAAGCATGGCAGGCTCGCGTCCTGGCGAAATCTTGTTCCAGGTTCCTGCTTGCTTGCTGGAGCCGTTTTGCTGCTTTGCGCCACGGCTGCAAGCCTCGGCGGATCAGCCTGGTGGCGAGACATGTTCCTTGCCGACTGGTTTACGTTGGTCGGCATGTATTTCATCGCCTCGTTCGCCACTGCTTTTTCTGTCGCAAAGCGGGAAGGGTGGGGCTTCTTTCCCTGCTTGCCCGTTGTTTTCGCTACTTACCATTTGTCCTACGCGCTCGGTTTTGTTCTGGCCTTGTTGTATCGTCCCGCGGCCGGGGACCGCCCAAATCCCATTCGGAAAGTCCTTACAGCCATCACAAGATAATTTCTAATCCCCGTTCAATAGCGCCGGTATCGCCATAAAAAAAAGGTGACCGGCTGGAGGATATTCCCGTGGCCCAGCGCGAATATCAGCGAACTAATTCCGTGCCCAGGCGCCGAGACATCCCGGATCGTGTCCTGCGGCGTCTGTTTGACACGGCTTGCGCGTCGGCGGGGCTGGCCCTTTTGGCTCCGATATTTGCGTTGATTGCCTTGGCGATCAAGCTCGACGATGGCGGCCCGGTTTTGTATTCTCAGTACCGCGTTGGGAAAGGCCTTCGGAAGTTTCGTCTCCTCAAATTCAGGAGCATGTTCTCCGGCTGCTCGGAAGGCAGTTTGCTCACGGCGCCCCGGGACACGCGGGTCACGCGAGTCGGCCGTTTTCTGCGGAGAAATAAATTGGATGAACTGCCGCAGCTCGTGAATGTCTTGAAGGGCGAAATGCAGTTGGTGGGCGTGCGGCCTCAGGTGGAGAAATTTGTCGACATTTTTCCCGACGAGTATGGAGAGCTGTTGCAAACGCCGCCTGGAATTACGGGTCCGGCATCTCTCATCTTCCGGCATGAAGAACTGTTGTTTCTGGAAAATTCTATCGAGGAACATTACATCGCGAAAATCTTGCCGATCAAATTGGAAATCGCGCTGAAGTATTCGAGGACCCGCACCTTCCTGTCGGATCTTGAAATTCTTTTCCGAACGATCCTGGGCTTCCAATCTCCGTCCACGGCCTGGGAAGGCCCAAAATTCGATCGTGCCGTGCAATCGCTTTCTAAGTCTGTTTCCAGAAATTCTTCCTAAGCTTTCCGCTTCAACGCAACGGATTCTGATCCATTCCATCAAAACGATGAATTGGACAAAATTCCAGGCTTCCCCTAATCTCACACCTGAGCAGATAGCAATCCTGACCACCCCGGGGCCGAATGAACACCCACATTCGGCCCTCCTCCCTGCAAAGTTGCAACGCTTCCTCGACCGCTAAGTCCCTTTTTTCTTGTATCTTAAAATTTCAAAACCCTGCTTTGCCCGGCGTCTCCCTAATTCAATAATCACAGTCATCAATTTTTCATCCAAAGGTGCGTGCCGACCTGCGATAATCGGACTGTTGGCTCCCGCTCGTTGGCTTCAGATTACGGTAGTAACCAGGAAGAAGGGAATCATGTTGAGAGGTAAAATCTCCATCCCTCCCACGGCGAAGTGTCCCGGTTGCGGCGCGGTTCATGCACGGGCGGCGCTGGAAGCGAACCTCTACATCTGCCCGGGATGCAATCATTATTTGTCCATGCCTTCGCGCGCGCGCATTGCATTGCTTGCCGACAAAGGGACATTCCGTGAACTGGACCGCGAACTTGTGTCGGTCGACCCGCTTGGATTTGCAGACCACAAATCCTATCGCGTTCGTTTGCAGGAGGCTCGCAGGGAAACCGGAGTCCGGGAAGCCGTGACCGCTGGATTTTGCAGAATCGGAGGCCACCAGGCGGTGTTGGTTGTTTTCGATTTCGCGTTTTTGGGCGGCACGATGGGTTCCGTGGTGGGTGAAAAAATTGCTCATGCCTTCGAGGAAGCTACGCAGCGCCGAATCCCGCTCGTCAGCGTGGCGGCCAGCGGTGGCGCTCGCGTGCAGGAAGGCATGTTCTCGCTGATGCAAATGGCCAAAGTTGCCGCCGCTGCTTCGGTGCATGACCGTCAGGAACTCGCTTTCATATCCATTTTGACGGATCCCACATTTGGCGGCGTTACAGCCAGCTTTGCGTCCCTCGGCGACATCCTGATAGCCGAGCCGGGCGCTCAAATCGGATTTGTGGGGCCTCGAGTCATCGAGCAGACAACGGGCGTCGCGCCCCCAAAAGATTCACATCGGGCCGACACGTTGCTCAAGGCGGGATTGATCGATCTCGTGATCGGGCGGCGCGATTTGACTGCGGTCACTTCTTATCTAATCGGCCATTTAAAGCGGAACAAAGCGATGGAGGCGGGGAGTAAGGACCTACCGCCAGCCGTAAAATCCAAGCATATTTCCGCTTGGCAAAAGGTAAGTCTCGCGCGGCATTCTGGCCGCCCCACCGCAAAGTATTACATCGCCCATATGGCGTCGCGATTTCTGGAACTCCACGGGGACCGGTGGAGCGGTGACGATCCCGCAATCATCGGCGGCATCGCCGAATTAAACGGCGACACAGTGATCATGATTGGACAGGAACGCGGCGGCACCCCCGAGGAAAAGGAGGCATCGCATGACGGCAAAGCGTACTCCGAAGGCTACCGCAAATCACTGCGCCTGATGAGGCTTGCTTCCAAGTTTAAGATACCGGTCATCACCCTCGTCGATTGTCCGAACGCCC
>Ga0075028_100000521_pt1 | contig 13837 bp, 12 predicted proteins | sample LitLauG_LLR_2014_FD_71390 | JGI IMG/M metagenome (GOLD analysis project Ga0075028, IMG submission 71390) | Freshwater sediment microbial communities from Pennsylvania, USA - Little Laurel Run_MetaG_LLR_2014 | ecosystem: Environmental > Aquatic > Freshwater > Creek > Sediment | place: USA... | reverse complement strand
CCTGACAGCCATGGCCAGCGGCGGTACCCGTCCCAGCCGGTTCATCGCATGCAGTGAGTTATTGGATCGATGCGTCCACCTGATGCAGATCGGCATGCTAATGCTGTTGTTGATTTTCGAGAAGCGTTTGAATTTTTCGTGGCGGAGTAGTGCAATGGCTATCGCACTCGGAATGGGTGTTTTCGCCGCGATGGATTTAGCTCTGTCATATGCAGAAATGCGATTCCCACAATTTGCGCGGCAAATGACTGAAGGATACTGCGCTGGTTTCGTTTGCATCCTGGCTTTCTGGGCTTACAGCCTACTTTCCAAGCAGCCTGCTCGCAGCACCGCCGCCGATTCGCCCACGCGGCTGATCCTACAGCGCTGGAATGAAGCACTTACCGGCTACGGCTATGGCGATGTTGCTTATGCTTCGCACGCCACCGATTCCTTCCTGCCCAATGTTGAGCGCACTGTGGACCGTGTGATGGCCCGCAAGATCGTTCGCTAACCAACAGTTTCGAATTACGCCTCCAAAGAGAAAAGGCCGGACTGAAAATGTCCGGCCTTTTAGTTTTTTCCCGACTCGTTATCCCGCCCAGTTCTCATTGCTTCTGCGAACCAGCAGCGAAGCCAGGTCCTGCGCAGCAATGCAAACTGCGGCAGAACCTCAAATCCGCATCGGCATCACCACGTAGCGGTACTTGTATTCGCTCTCAGGGGCCTCGTCAGGGCGCAACTGGCCGGCGGACTGGGAATCCTTGAACTCAAAGCGAACGTCGCCTGTACCGACCACCTTGAGGAATTCCAGCAGGTACTGCGAATTGAAGCCGATCATAATGGGATCGCCGTTGTAGGCGGTTTCCATGGAGTCTTCTGATTCGCCGGTTTCAGTGTTGGACGATGAAATCTTCAATTCGTTCTTTTCCACCTTCAAGCGGATGGCGTTCGACCGTTCGTCAGCGAACTGGGCAACGCGTTGTATAGCCGCGGAGAGCTCGTCACAATGCACAGCCACGGACTTATTGTTGTCCCGGGGCAGCACGGCTTCGTAGTTGGGAAACTGTCCGGTCAGTTGGCGCGAAGTCAACAAACGGCCGCCAATGCGGAAGAACAGCGTGGATTCGTCGCGGGCAAAATCTACGGTCTGTGCGTCAGTGGAATTCAGCAGTGTGCTCAGCTCACTCATGGCTTTCTTGGGGACCAGGATCTTCATCTCGCCGCTTACGTTTAGCTTGGCCGCGTTGTTTTCAATATGCGCCAGGCGGTGGCCGTCCGTGGCTACCATGGTGATGGATTCCGGCTTCAGCACCAGCAAGGCGCCGTTCAAGGTGTAACGAGACTCTTCGTTGGAAATGGCGAAAATGGTTTTCGCGATCAGGTTGCGCAGTGTTTGCGCCGGCAACTGGATGGTATCCGCGGGAAATACCGGCAGAGCAGGAAAATTAGCGCGCGCCATGCCCACCATTTTGGTGTTGGAGCGTCCGCTACGGATCTGTACCCAGTGATTTTCCAGAAGCTTTACGCTGATGTCGCCATCGCCCAGCAGCTTCACGTAGTCATACAGCTTGCGGGCAGGGACGGTGCATGAGCCTTCCTTTTTCACTTTGGCCACGCAGGAAGTCCGCAGGCTCAAATCCAGGTCGGTGGCGGTGATGGCCAGCTTGTCAGTGGAAGCTTCAAACAAAAAATTGGAAAGAATGGGGATGGTCGTCTTGCGCTCCACCACGCCCTGTGTGGCGGTGAGCTCTTTGAGCAGATCAGATTTGCTGACGCTGATTTCCATCGTGGTTCCAACCTCAGTAGCCGCGGCGGCAGGCATAATTAGCCCCCTATATTATCGGTTTTTACTTTAACGTCAGAAGATAAATATATCCAGCAGTAGCAGTAGATGCCTGCGGAAAAGTGGGAATCAACGATAAATATTTTCAACGCAGGCGCTTAGCTGCCGATTGCCGTCTGCAATTCTAAACCCTGGAAGCGTGAACCGTCTGCAAGACCGGCAGCCACTCGGTGTTAAAGCACGTTCTTGCACACTTTCCACAAAGCACCCACAGGCCGTGCACAAGGAAAACCGGTGCGTACCGTGGAAAACAAGGAGATACACTCTTCGGCGCGGGGTTCCCTGCTGTTAAATGCGGTCTGGCTTAGCCGTTCAGGATCTCAGTAAGTTTGTTGAGCAAACGAACCAGGTCTTTATCCGCCTGGCGTTGCTCATCAATCTTGTCCACGGAATGCATCACTGTGGTGTGGTGCTTGCCCCCGAACTGGCGTCCGATTTCCGGCAGGGACGCTTCCGTCATTTGCTTGGCCAGATACATGGCAATCTGCCGGGGAAAAACGATGGCCCGGGAATTGCTCTTGGCCTTGATCTCTGAAACACGCAGTCCAAACTGCTCGGCGACCGCCCGTTGAATGGAATCAATGGTGATTTTGCGGGCTTGCGAGTCAATAAAGTTCTTGAGCACCTGCTGCGCCGTTACCAGGTTGACTTCAGCGCCGGTCAGCGAGCAGTAAGCAATCAGGCGAATGAGAGCGCCTTCCAGTTCGCGAACGTTGGTCCGCACATTGGACGCGATGTACAAGGCCAGATCCGTGGCCAGTACCACCCGTTCTGACTCGGCTTTCTTTTGCAGGATGGCGACTTTGGTTTCCAGGTCGGGCGGTTGAATGTCCGCGATCAGGCCCCACTCAAAGCGCGAGCGCAGGCGGTCCTCCACGCCGGCCAGTTCTTTCGGCGGACGGTCACTGGCGATAACGATCTGCTTCATGGACTCGTGCAGCGCGTTAAAAGTGTGGAAGAATTCTTCCTGCGTACGTTCTTTCTGGGCCAGAAACTGGATGTCGTCAATGAGCAGAACGTCCACGTTGCGGAACTTATCGCGGAAACTGGTCATGCGGTCATAGCGCAGCGAATTGATCATCTCATTGGTGAATTTTTCGCTGGAGAGATAGCAAATCGCCGCTTGCGGCTGGCGGCGCTTTACTTCCGCGCCAATGGCCTGCATTAAGTGGGTCTTGCCCATGCCCACGCCGCCATAGAGGAAGAGCGGGTTGTAGGCCTTGGAGGGACGCTCTGCAACGGCCTGCGCAGCCGCGTGCGCGAACTGGTTGCCGGCGCCGATGACGAAAGCGTCAAAGGTGTACTTGGGATTGAGCTGGGCGGCGGAATCCCAGTCAAAGCGCGCTTGCTTGCCCGCGACAACCGGCCCGTTGGGTCCGTTGGGCACTGAAACCGGAGCAAAACCGCCATCCGCCCGCAACGGCGGCGCAGATGGGTCTTCATCCGCGGTGACAAACTTTACGTCCTGGTATTCGGGGACCTGGGTATCCATGGCTTCCTGGATCAGGTCGCCGAATTTGTCGCCGATATTATGGAACTCCGGCGTGGGTACGCGCACATAGATCACGTTGCCGCTGGTATGGCTGAAACGCGTGGGCTTCAGCCAGGTGTCAAACGAATGGCGGCTGATTTTTTTCTCCAGCGCAGCCAGGATTCGTAGCCACGGGTTCGCAGTTGCGGTAACGGTCGCAGTGGATAATGACATGCCTGAGTTGTTGTCCCTATTTTGCGGACCGGCCAGGGTCCGTTTTGGAATGTTGTTACCGGGTGTGGCGCAAGTGCGATCCAGAATCAGTTGAACAGATAGTCGTGCAACTAACTTTTTCTAGACTGGACGGCATACTAGCACGAACGTTTCTCTCTTGTGACGCATGGAGTCAAATTTTTTTCGCAAACTTTTCTTACACTGCGCGCTCAACGCGCGTTCGTCAAGCAGATAGTTTGCAAATGCTGCGGTCATGGTGCAGAAATTTTTTTTCTGGCAAGTCGCCGTGCTTTTCAGCGCAGAATTTTTGTGCGCGGTCACACCCCAAGGGTGACTGAGAAGAGTTTTCCGCGGCCCATTGGCAACCAGCCTGGCCGAGTTGAGGATTTGGCGGGATTCCAGGGGGTAACCCCAGGGTGGGTAGCGCAGAAGGCCTCATTTCCTTTATACTTTTCGTTTGCCCCGCGCAAACATATTTTCTCATCAGAGTAGGAGCGCCGTACTTCAATGCCCAAGCGCACGTTTCAACCTAACCGTCGCCGCCGATCCAAGGTGCACGGTTTTCGCACACGTATGAAAACAAAGAGCGGACGCGCAGTAATCTCGCGCCGTCGCGCCAAAGGCCGGAAGCGAGTTTCCGTGAAACCCGGCTTCCGCGAGTAGATCTCTAGTCTGACCCAGTGAGTTTTTCGCCGTGTCCTGCCGTGAGTGAAGTCCAGAACCCATCTCCGCGGAAGTTCCCTCCGGGTTCGCGGCTCTTGAAGCACGCGGACTTTCAGGCGGTTTACCAGCAAGGCAGGAAACACTTCTCGGGTAACGTTGCGGTGTTTTATCGCGAGCGTTCTGGGGCCCCGGGCGCGCGCGTGGGATTTACAGTGAGCAAGGCCCTGGGAGGCGCGGTGGTCCGTAACCGCATTCGCCGGCGCATGCGCGCAGCCGTAAGACGGCATTTAGCGGCTTTGGTTCGTCCGCTGGACGTGGTGCTGCACCCGCGAAAATCAGTGCAGGCAATGGATTTTGGAAAGCTGGATGTCGAAATCGGACAGTTGTTTGCCGCCATCCAGAAAGGCAAGGGCCGATGAGAACCTGGCCGGAAGTTTTGTTGAAGCTGTACAAGCAGCTGGTGTCACCGTGGCTGCCGGCGAGTTGCCGTTACGTTCCTACCTGTTCAGAATATGCAGCAGAAGCGGTGGCCCGTTATGGAGTTTTCCATGGTGGCGCCCTGGCCTTCTGGCGTCTGGTACGTTGCAATCCTTTCGTGCGCGGGGGTCATGACCCGGTGCCCAACAACGATTTACCGAAAAAAGAATTGAGATCATCCCCTTGACCGAATATCGCAACCCCCAACAGGATCCCGGCTCTGAGAAAAAGATGATGCTGGCTTTTCTGGTCGTGTTCAGCCTGATCATCGCCTTGCAATACCTGCTGCCCAAACCGCAGCCCGCCAAGACCCAGCCGGCACAGGAAACTCAGCAAGCCGCCAGTGCAAATCCTGCCCCGGCATCCTCCGGAGGAACTCAAGCCGCTGGAACACAGACGGCGCCAGTGGCTTCCGTCGCGGCACCGGCGGCCGCAACCGCCGTTCCCGTCAAGCTCGCTTCCGCCGAAACCGAAAGCGTTCTGGAAAACGATCTGTACCGCATCACGTTTACCAATCGCGGCGGACAGGTAAAGTCCTGGGAACTGAAAAAGTTCAATGACGAAAAAGGCAAGCGGCTGGACCTGGTGAATCCCATCGCGGCGCCCAACCTGGGCTATCCTCTTTCGTTTTTCACGTACAACGCTGATCTGACCAGGAAGCTGAATGAAGGCCTGTACGTAGCCAGCGCCACCGGCACACTGGATCCGCATGAACCGCTGGTGTTTGAATTTTCTGACGGTACCGTGACTGCGCGCAAAACCTTCCGCGCCGACGAAAAGTATGTGATCCGCATTGAAACCGAGGTGACCAGCGGCGGACAGAAAGTAGCGGCGTATCCGCGCTGGGCCGGCGGACTGGGTGATCAGGTCACCGTAGCGTCTTACGGATTCAGCCGCGTGGACTGGAGCAAGAACGGCAGCATTGAACGCAAAGCCGCTTCTTCAGGCTGGGCCGTGACTGGAAAAAAATGGCTGGCTGGTGGCGACACCGTGCAAGGCCCGTTTGAGTGGGCCGCCACCGTGGACCAGTACTTTGCCGCGGTGTTCATGCCGGACACGCCCAAAGAAACCGTCGTGGTCACGCTGAACGATTCCATTGATATTCCCAAGAGCGCCACGGACCCCAACGCCGGCAAGGACAAAGTCGCGGCACTTGGTCTGGCCTTTGGACAAACCACTGGGACCACCAGTGCGCGTCTTTATGTGGGCCCCAAAGCGGTAGACATCCTGGACGGCACGCATCCCCAGACCGGCTTGAATCTGGGTGGCATCCTGGATTTCGGCACCTTCGGTTTCATTGCCAAGCCGCTGTTCCTGTGGCTCAAGTGGACGCACGATCACTGGATTCCCAACTGGGGCTGGGCCATCGCATTCCTTACGCTGGTTATCACCATGGCCCTGTTGCCGTTGCGCATTTCCGGCATGAAGTCTCAGCTGAAGATGCAGAAAGTCCAGCCGCAGATGAAGGCCATCCAGGAAAAATACAAGCGCTATAGCATGACGGACCCACGGCGGGCTGACATGCAAAAAGAAATGTCAGAGCTGTACAAGCGCGAGGGCGTAAATCCCGTGGGCGGCTGCTTCCCCATGCTGCTGCAAATGCCTTTCCTCATCGCCTTCTACTCCATGCTGGGGAACGCGATTGAATTGCGCCATGGATCGTGGCTTTGGATCAAGGACTTGTCGTCGGCGGACCCCATCCATCTGCTGCCCATCCTGATTGTGGTCACCATGTTCCTTACCCAGAAAACCATGCCGCAGACGGGCATGGATCCGGCACAGCAAAAGATCCTGAACCTGATGGGTCCGCTCATGCTGGGGTATTTCAGCTGGTTCGTGGCCTCAGGACTTTGCGTCTATTGGGCCATCAGCAACGTTCTGAATTACGTGCAACAAGTGGTGATCAACCGGTCAGAACTGGGCCAGCAAGTGCGCAAGAGCATGGACCGAAGAGCCACGCGCAAGAAGTGACCGCTGAGGCGGGCGTAAAATCTGTATTGAGTCTGTTTCTTGAGGGAAGACGAGTACATGCTTCAGGACAAGGTTGCAGCCGCAAAGAAGATTGATGCACTCCTAAAGAACGTGATTGCCACGGGCGATTTCCGCCTGAAATACCGCATCACGGTGAATCCTCCGGCGCCTGAGGGCACGGAAGCGCCGGAAATCCTGGTGGAATTTGCCGGTCCGGACAGCGACCTGGTTCTGGAACGCGGCGGTGAACTGCTGCGCTCGTTTGAAACCGTGGTGCATGAAAGTCTGCGCCTGCACGGCGAAGAACATGACAAGATTTCCTTTGACTGCAAAGGCTACCGCGCGGCACGCCAGCAGGAACTGCGCATGGCCGCCGATGTGGCCGCGGAAAAAGTCCTGAAATCCGGCGTGCCGTATTCCTTTGCGCCTATGTCGTCGCGCGAACGCCGCCTCATCCACCTGGCCTTCCGTGATCATGAATCTCTCATGACCCAGAGTGAAGGCGAAGGCGGACGCCGCTTTGTGGTGCTGTCTCCCAAAGACTACCGGCCCCCCAAGGCCAATCCCATGCGGCGGCGATAGGTTCCCTTTCGGTTTAATATCCAGACACCGACGGCGGCATCGTGCGGCCATGACTGTTGCATGATGACTGCTGGATGAAGATCCGAGCGCCGCCAGCGCGGTTTCTCAAAGGCCTATAACCCGCCCAATATCCTCTCGTGAAGCGGCGATAGGTTCACCTTTCAGTTTAAAATCCCAGACGAAGCTTGTGGCACCATGCCGTGATGATTGCAGGACGAAGGTCCAAGACATCGCAGCAGCAAACGATCAGGAGCAGGAACAATGTCCACTGACGTAAAAATGATTGGCGAAGTCCCCATCTTCGAATTGATGGACGAAGAAGAACGCGAAGCCCTGGCCCAGATGATGAATTGCCGTGACTACCCCGAAGGTAGTGTCCTGTTTCACTATGGCGACCTGGGCGGCGAAATCTTCATCCTGCGCAACGGCCGCGTCGAGGTCTATTCTGAAGGCCCGCAAGGCGAGAAAATCCTGATTACTGAAAACGAGCGCGGCGAAGTGGTGGGCGAACTCTCGTTTCTTGATGGCGGTCCGCGATCCGCCACCGCCGTGGCCAAAGAGCCTACGCAAGTGCTCACCATGCATCGCGAGCGGCTGATGGAGTTTATTGATAAACATCCGCACGCCGCCGTTGACCTGCTTACCGTGGTGGGGCGGCGCTTGCGGCTTACGGACGAACTGCTGCGCAGCCAGGTCAGCCGCAACGTAAACGAAGAAGCGGAAGAAATGATGACCCTCGGCCAGCGCGTGGCGGACAGGGTGGCGGCCTTCGGCGGATCGTGGCCGTTCATCATTGTTTTCGGCATCATCATGTCAATCTGGGTGCTCATGAATTCCACCGCGCTGCTGCGCAACCACTTTGATCCCTATCCTTTTATTCTGCTCAATCTTTTTCTGTCCATGATTGCGGCCATGCAGGCGCCGGTCATCATGATGTCGCAAAACCGGCAGTCGTCCAAAGACCGTCTCAAGTCCGACTTGGATTATGAAGTCAACCTGAAAGCTGAACTGGAAGTGGCCCAGCTCAACCGCAAGATTGACCACATTTACGAACGGTTGGAAGAGCGCTGGGCGCGCCAGGAACAGCAGAACAATCATCACTAGGCGATGATTGGTTTCTAGTGTTTTGACGGCTGTGTCGTTTTCGGGAAAACGATACATGTGTCAGGGCATGACATTTAGCGCTTAGCGCTGGGCGGGCCTGCGGCGCGCTGTGAAGTCATGCCATCAAGCCGCCAGCACTCCTTGGCTTTAGCCGCTGTCAGCTGTAGGTAAGTTGCCATGAATCTTGATGACACCATCGTCGCGCTGGCCACGCCGCCCGGCAGGGGCGGCATTGGCGTGGTGCGCTTGTCCGGTCCGCAGTCCAAGCCGATTGCGGAGAGCATGTTGCGCTTGAAGCATGAGCTCGCGCCCGGCCGCGCGCTGCTGGCAGAAGTGATCGAGCCGGAAACCACGCAGCGCATTGACGAAGCCGTGGTCACCTTCTTCGCCAAACCCCATTCATATACGGCTGACGACGTAGTGGAGATTTCCGCGCACGGCGCGCCGGTGGTTTTGCGGCACATTGTGGAACTGGCCACCGCAGCAGGCGCTCGGTTGGCCGAACCCGGCGAGTTCACCATGCGCGCTTTTCTCAACGGACGCATGGACCTTACGCAAGCCGAGGCCGTCCGCGACCTGATTGATTCGCAAACGCTGTATCAGGCCAAAGTCGCCGCACAGCAGTTGGAAGGCGCGCTGTCAAAGCGCTTGCAGCCGGTGAAGAAGAAACTGGTGGACCTGATCGCCATCCTGGAAGCCGGCATTGACTTCGCGGAAGATGACGTAGCGGTGATGCCCGCGGAAGAAATCCGCCAGCGCCTCAACGCTATTGAGCAACCGCTGGAGACTCTGCGCGCCAGCTTTGCTTATGGAAAACTGGTGCATGAAGGGCTCACGCTGGCGATTGTCGGCCGGCCCAATGTAGGAAAATCCAGTTTGTTCAACCGCTTGGTCGAACGCGAACGCGCCATTGTCACCGCCACTCCGGGCACCACGCGCGATCTGGTCACGGAAACCGTCGCGCTGGGCGGAATCCCCATCAAGCTGGTGGACACCGCCGGCATCCGCCAATCGACGGACGAAGCCGAGAGCATCGGCATTCGCAAATCCTATGAAGCGCTGAGCGAAGCGGACATGGTGCTGGTGGTGCTGGACAGCACGCAGCCGCTCTCGGCCGACGATCACGAACTCTTGCGCGCGTGTGAAAGCCGGCGCGCGGTGGCCGTTGCCAATAAATGTGATCTTTTTTCAAGTAAAACCGCTGAAGATGGACTTGCTGGAGGCGACCATTCGGCCTCTGTACATTTCTCCGCTGCGTTGAATGCGGACGCTCCACTCGTGAACGGCCATAAGGCCTTCCCGACATCGGCTCTCACCGGCGAAGGCATTGAAGCCCTGCGCGCAGAAATCCTCGCGCAAGTCTCCGGCCGTTCCGGCGGTGAGCAGGAAACCGGCTTCCTCACCAACATCCGTCATCAGCGGCTTGTCGAGGAGTCCCTGGCCAGTCTGGAAGCCGCGCGCGTAGCCGTGGAGGGACGAATCCCCCACGAGATGATCATGCTGGACCTTTATGGAGCGTTGCGTCCGCTGGACGCCATCACCGGCGAGACCACCACCGAGGACATCCTGAATTTGATTTTCAGCAGCTTTTGTATAGGGAAGTAGAGAGGATGGCCCTGTGAGGACTTAGCGCCGAGCTTTCTTTACTATTTGACCACGAAAATGGATTCTTACTCCTAGTTGTACCGAGGAGGATTCCTTCTTCAAGATCTCGATCTCCACCGATTCGGAATCCAGTTTTTTGATTACATCCCAGAGTTCGTACTGAACAGCTTTCTTCGGAGTCAGTACTGGCCTGCTTCGAAAATCCTGGAGAGTGAGCACTTTGCCGCGATAGCTGAGCGAAAAGTCGGGCCAATGCTCCATAGCCCGCCGAATCACTTCAGGAGACGGCGCGTTTTTCCCGTCGCGGTAGTTGTAAACCGTTTGCCTTTTTACCTGGAGGGCTGTGGCGATTTCCTGTGCGCTGAGTTTGGCTAAGAACTCCTTCATGCGAGAGGAGAACTCAGTTTTCAGTTCGGGATCCGAAGGGCGTCGAGGCATACAAATTTGTTTGACTTTCCAAATATATTTGACGCAAAATGTAAAATATATTAGGCAGCGCCGATAGGCAATCCTTTTATACTTGGCGTGCTCAGACTGCCAACAGAGTTCCGCCAGCATCACACAAACGGAGGGAAATCATGGCAACTGCTCCTCCAACTCGCCTCACAACCGAGCTTGAGCTTTACGAAGCTCGCAAGTCTGAATGGCTTAAAAGCAATCCCGACGAATTCGTGGTTATTAAAGGCGACTTGGTCATGGGTTTTTTTGCGGATTTTCACGTCGCATATCGCGCGGGCGTAGACAAGTATGGCATCGACACAGATTTTCTCGTTAAGCGCGTCGTGCCCCAGGAACCAGTCTTTGTAGTTTTCTAACGTGGCCAGACACTGTTCGCCCCGCCCAGATCCGAGAGACCTTGAGAAATTTGGCCCGCGAATCGATATTGAAGTTGGCCCTCCAATTTTTCGTGACCAAAAAGTGCAAGGCGACAGAATCTTTTCTCATATGCCTGCACTAATAGACACAGGCGCAGGTCGTACGGTTTTGACACCAGAAGCGGTTAAGAGGCTCGGCCTTTCCGTCGTGGACTACACGACACTAAGTCGCGCTGGCGGCATGGACAGAGTTACAGTGCATGTCGCGTCCATCCAATTTCCCCGCTACAAGATGGCAACCATAGAGGTTATCCAAGTGGCATGCTGTGAACTTCCAGGAGGTCTTTTTCAGTGCCTGATCGGTAGAGACATTCTTTCTCGTTGGTTGTTCACCTATGATGGTAAGTCGGGGGAATGGTGTATCGACGAAGAGGATCTTGCAGCGTGGGTTGAACCACCCGAGGGCACTCTAACATAGCTGCGGTCAATAGCCGCCTCTACTTCACCGCCACGCTCACCGTCAAAATGCCTTCAATTTCGCTGTTGTCTTCGCGGTAGCGCTGGAAGGTGAGGCCGGGTTCGCCCGTGAAGGTATTGGCCAGACGGAGTTCCTTGATGATGTAGCGTCGCAGGCCTTCGCGGCCGACCTGCAGATCGTATGTGGCGCCGGTGAGATAAAAAGGATGTCCGTGGAAGAACAGCAAGGCCACTTGTTGCTGCTGCAGCCCGGCAATCACGCCGTCAACGTTGGAAGGCGCGCCCGCGGAGTAACGCACCTGCAGCTGGACATGCCGGCCGTCATCCAGAACAAATTCCCGGTTCATCACATTGGCCAGCGAGTCCATGGAAGGCAATGTGTCCACGCAGAGTTCGCCCAAGTTGATGCGCATGATCCAAAAGCTCTGGTCCAGCATCACGCCTTGCTTGCGCAGCATGGTTTCCAGGCCGGCAGCCAAGGCCCAGTTTTCGCAGTGTTGTTTGGCGGTGGAGAGCGCGCCGGCGCCTACGTCAATCGACTGGTCAGGAAAAGTCTGGAAGGCCTGTTGGGGCTTCTTGCCTAAACCACTGGCCAGCAGCGCGGCCAGCGCAAGAAAAAATCCGAGATGAACAAAGCGCTTCATTGATCGAGAAAACCGGGATCAAGAGAATCAGTAATCAAGAGAACCAGTAATAAAGAGACCCAGTGACTAAGCCCAGTGTACCGCCGTTTGCGTGTTCAGCGGATAGAGCTTTCGTCGTAGGTGGCTTTAGAGTAAAGCCCGCATACACAGGAAGCAGTCCGCCGGAATAGACGTTCTGCGAGTGCGGGGTTGGAGAAACCTTACTTGGCCAGGCCGGACATGGCTTTGCGGAAGAGCGCATCAAACGATTCGCCGGCAGTGTTTCCCAGCTTGGCCAGGGCCCGTTCCGCCAGAGGGCGCTGGTAGCCCAGGTTGACCAGCGCGGAGATCACGTCCTCTTCCACCGGAGTGACCGTGGACGCAACCGCCGGCACGCCAAAGGACTCCAGCTTGTCGCGCAGCTCCAGCACCATGCGCTCGGCGGTCTTTTTGCCGATGCCCGGAATCCGCGTAAGCGCCGCCACGTTGTTGCCGCGGATGGCCGCGACCATGGCTTCCGTGGGCATGCCGCTCAGGATGGTGACTGCCAGCTTGGGTCCAATGCCGCTTACGCTGATGAGTTTTTCAAACAACTGTTTCTCGTCCGTGCGCAGGAAGCCAAACAACGTGAGCGCGTCTTCGCGGACGTGGGTGTATACGAACAGCGCGACTTCCGCGCCCACGGCCGGCAGCTCAGAAAACGTGGGAATGGTGATACGGACGTCATAGCCCACGCCGCCGGCTTCCACAATGGCCTGGTCCGGATGCTTCGAAAGTAATCTGCCGCGCAGGTGTGCAATCATCGTTGTTCTTGTCGCTTCGCTCCCAACCGCGGAAGTGCTTCGATTCCCGCTAGATTTTTCAAGGCGTCTGAACCTTGAGCGGATCGGCACGCATGCCGGTCTGGCTGTTTAGTTCGAAATGTGCCGTCCCTCGAACGCCTGCAAACATCTGCCAGTAAACATCAGTCCGCCACTTTGATCATCAGCTTGCCCAGGTTCTCGCCGCGAAACAGCTTGAGCAGTGTATCTGGGAACGTGGAGAAGCCTTCCACGATGTCTTCGCGCGATTTGAGTTTGCCGGCGGCCATCCACTCGGCCATGGCTTTTATGCCTTCAGCGTAGCGCGCGGCGTAATTGAAGATCACAAAGCCTTCCATGCGGGCGCTGTTGACCAGCAGTGAAAGATAATTGGCCGGGCCTTTCATGCCGGTGGTGGAGTTGTACTGCGAAATAGCGCCGCAGATCACCACGCGTGCTCCGCGGGCCAGCTGGCCCAGCACAGCGTCCAGAATTTCACCGCCTACGTTGTCAAAGTACACGTTCACACCCTTGGGGCAATGTTCACGCAGGGCGGCCTTGATGTCGTCTTTCTTGTAGTCGATGCAGGCGTCATAGCCGATTTCCTTCACCGCTAAGGCGCACTTCTCCGGACCGCCGGCAATGCCCACCACGCGGCAGCCTTTGATTTTGGCGATTTGTCCGGCAATGATGCCCACGGCGCCTGCCGCACCGGAAATTACCACGGTGTCTCCGGCTTTGACCTGGCCTACATCGAGCAAGCCGAAGTAGGCGGTAAGCCCAGTGAGACCGAAGACTGAGAGGTACACGGGCAGCGGCGCCATGCGAGGATCAATCTTGTTCAGGCCCTTGCCATCAACGGTGGCGTATTCCTGCACACCCAAAGCGGCGGTCACATGGTCGCCCACGGCAAAGCCGGGGTTCTGTGATGCGATGACGCGTCCAATGGTTCCGGCGCGCATGACTGCGCCAATCTGCACCGGTTCAATATACGAGCGGGCGTCATTCATCCATCCGCGCATGGCGGGGTCGAGCGAAATATAGAGCATCTTGACCAGCACTTCACCGGGGCCGGGATCACGTACCGGCTCTTCGGTGTAATTCCAATCGGCAGGTTTGGGAAGGCCGACAGGCCGGGCGGCCAGGCGAAACTGGTGGTTGATCAAGGACATGATGATGGCGTCTCCATA
>Ga0075028_100000517_pt1 | contig 13878 bp, 13 predicted proteins | sample LitLauG_LLR_2014_FD_71390 | JGI IMG/M metagenome (GOLD analysis project Ga0075028, IMG submission 71390) | Freshwater sediment microbial communities from Pennsylvania, USA - Little Laurel Run_MetaG_LLR_2014 | ecosystem: Environmental > Aquatic > Freshwater > Creek > Sediment | place: USA... | reverse complement strand
ATTCAAGATGAGGCATCTTTGACAATGCTTGGACGACGCGCGGAACGTCTTCAGATTGCAGGCCGGATTTTGCGGGCTCGGGGTCGAGCTTTATCTCCAGCAACACACGCAATGGTCGGCTTGGGACGCGGCGAATCGACGACCCGGCGCCTGCCATCATTTCCGCTTCGCCGACGGCAAATTCCTCGCGCGCGCGGTCCAGTTTGGTGGCTAGGGCGATGCTGTCTACCGAGTCCACGCTGTCAAAGAGCGCGGCGGCCCGTGCAGCCTTGTTTTTTTGAACGTGGCCGATCATGTGCCAGACAATTTCTAGTCCCGCCAGACTCGGCGCTTTCGATTCGCGCTCCTGCACGCGGTTTTCGCCGAAATGGCGAACTCCGGTTTCGTACAGCGCCTGGATTCGCCGCGCGGAATGTGTTTTTGAAACCGCGATGAGCGTGATTTCATCGGGGCGGCGGCCGGAGCGGGACGCGGCTTTGAATATCCGCTCGTGTACGTTAACGAGATTTTCCTTCAAGGCATCGTTCGGAGAACGCATCGCGCGAATTCTAGCATGCGGGGAGTAGTCTCTCTCCAATTTGGATTGGAAGCCGCGTGGTTGGATGTTGCGTGGCGTACGCCCCGTAAAGAGGCTGCACGTTTCTGCCCTTCCCTTAATTCGTCCGCTCCGCATCTTCGATTTATTCGCATCCCGAAATCGTTGCCGTCTTGCGGCATTTACAACCTCACGCTAGACTTCCAGCGACACTATGAATGCACGCGGAAAATTTATCGCCATTGAAGGGATCGACGGGTCGGGCAAACGGACGCAGTTGGATCTGCTGGCCGGTGAGTTGAACGCGCGCGGACTCTCTACCTTATGCATCAGCTTTCCGCGATATGACTCCTTCTGCGGGGCCCTCGCCGGACGCTACCTCAACGGGGATTTTGGCCCGCTGGAATCGATCGATCCGCATCTTTCCTCGATGCTGTATGCCGCGGACCGCATGGAAGCCAAGCCGGAGATGGAAGCGGCGCTGGCCGCCGGCACCATGGTCCTTTCCGACCGGTATGTCGGATCGAACCTTGCGCACCAGACTGCGCGCGTGGCTCCGGAGAAGCGTGAAGAATTTATTTCCTGGCTCAAGCAGCTCGAGTACGGAATCTACGGCCTGCCGGTGGAAGATCTGGTGGTTTATCTTCGCGTGCCGGTGGCCGAAGCGCACCGGTTGGTTGGATTGAAATCCGCCCGAGCCTACACCAACAGGAAGCGGGATATTCATGAGGCGGACGTGACGCATCTGGAGCAAACGGCGAGTGTGTACGACCGGCTGGCAACCGATGCCAATTGGACTCGCATCGAGTGTGTAGATGATCGAGCCGGCGCTTTGCTTTCGCCGGAAGAGATCCACAAGGCGGTCGTTCGGGCTGTGGACGCCCACCTTCTGCCGGCGGCGCGAGTGAATTCGTAAATTGCGACTGTATATCAAGGAATCTTCGTGAGCTTCTCGGACTTTTTCGGCAACGCGCGCATCGTCACCGCACTTCGCGGCATGCTTTCCTCCGAACGCGTTCCCCACGCCATGCTCTTTACTGGCCCACGGGGAGTCGGGAAGTTCACGCTAGCCCGGATGTTTGCGCAGGCGGCCAATTGCGAACGGCTGCGCGACGACGCTTGCGGCGAGTGTGAAACCTGCCGAAGAATCATGCGGCTGGCCGATCTGCGCCCTCTCATCGAACAGGGATTGACGCAGCGAGGCGAGCGGCCGGACACCGCGACGGTGGAGCGCGTACCGTTGCTTCTGGAAACCCATCCTGACGTCTGGGCCATCGTTCCCGATCCGGTGCGCTTGAAGGAACCTGTGGCGCGCCCTGTTTTGCACGTGGGCCAGCTCCGCGCCGTGCAGCGCGCCGCCTATTTCAAGCCGCAGGGACGCCGGCGCGTGTTTCTGATCGACGGCGCCGAAACCATGCGCTGGGATCTGGCAAATATTTTCCTGAAAATCCTGGAAGAGCCACCGGAATCCGCCACTTTGATTTTGATGGCTCCCAATCCGTTCCAGCTCTTGCCGACGATCCGCTCGCGCTGCCTGCAATTTGCGTTTTCACCGTTGAGCATCGAAGAAGTGGAAAAAATATTGAGCGAGCGCACCGACCTGAAGCCGGAAGAACGCCGCCTGGCCGCACAATATTCAGAAGGCTGCCCGGGCGCCGCCATCGGTTTGGACCTGACCGCCGTCGCGAAATTGCACCGCGACGCGTTGACAATCCTGGAACGCTCCGCGGAAAAGCGCGGCGTTTCCGATTTGTTTGCGGCCACCGCGGCGCTGGCCAAGAGCCAGGAAATCGCGTTTGAAAATGTTTTGGAAGTGTTCTATAGTCTGCTCACGGACCTGCTAGATCTGTCCAGTACTTCCACGAAGAAGGTGTTACGAAATCCAGCATTACGCCGGGAACTCGAAACACTCAGCAAGAAGATTGACGTGAACTGGATTCAAAAAGCCGTCGACGGCCTTGACGTGCTGCACTCCAGAACGCGGCGGAACATCAATCGGTCTCTGGGACTGGACGCGGTGGCCATTTCCCTGACCCGCCCCTAGACGGGCACAAAAAAAACTGTTTCCAGGCAGCGGGTACGTAACCTGATCCGGCCGAGGTGCATCATAGCTGGTGAGATTTCTCACTCAGTGCGTGGAATTTCATACTTGAAGGAGCTGTTATCGTGAATCGCAAGCTGTTTCGCCCTACTCTGACGGAAATGAAGGAACCTCATACCAGTTCGAGCCGCTCTCATTCCGCGACGTCGGGTCCGCAGCCGCACAAAAAACCGGCTCCGCCCGAACAAACCCACGCAGAGAACTTCTATTGGATCAAGCAGATGCAGGCGCGCACGCCGGTCGTGATTGTCATGACCGATGGAGAGAACCTCCACGGCAGCGTCGAGTGGTATGACCGGGATTGCATCAAGTTGACGCGCACGGGAAGCCCAAATTTGCTGATTTATAAACAATTCATAAAGTACATCTACAAAGATGGCCCGGACGCCGCCCAGGGCGGAGTAAACGGGCAGTAGCTTGATCGAATTGTAATCTACAGGTAAACCTTCAGCTTTCTCACGGGCGGGATCGTAGTTCTGCGGAAGCTCTCTGCTTACTTCCCTTCAGGCGTCGCGGGAATGGGTTCGCTGGAGGAGGACAGGCTTTAGCCTGTCTGGTTTAGATTTCTGCCTGCCACAACTCAAAACCAGACAGGCTCAAGCCTGTCCTACTCTCTCGGCGCATACACGGAGAAGGTCATCAGGGCCTTGCTGACCAGGCGGCCCTTGTGGTCGGTCACGTCGCAATCCACCACGCTGGTGGTTCTTCCAATACGCAGGACGCGGGCATCCGCCTGAATGGGGCCCTCGGCCACAGCTTCCAGGAAATTGATCTTCATCTCGATGGTGGCGACGCGAGATCCGGCAGGAGCGGCCAGAAACGAAGCGAAGCCGCCTGCAGTGTCCGCCAGCATGGCTAGGACGCCGCCGTGCACCACGCGATGGATCTGCTTGTGCAGTTCTTCGACCGGCATGCGAAATACGACGCGGCCGCGTTCGGCCCGGACCAATTGAATGCCGAAATGATTGACGGGGTTCGAGTGGCGCAGGCGCTCGGTGACGCGGGCGAGGTCAGCTTTGGACAGTTTTCCTTTAGGTTTCATTGAAATTGCCGGTCACCCTTTCGTTCTTGCGCCCGTCCAGGCGCCTCGCAAATGCTATTCGCCAGGCCAATTCTGTCGCTGCGTCGCGAAATCCGGGGCACCCGAAATTGTTGTTACCTCAAGGCCTTGCGCCGCGTCCAATAGGCCGAGCACAGGGTGCCGGTCCGGAGTTGGGCAATCTAGCATTGCGGTTGAGTGGGTGCAACAGATTCTCTGCCGGGTGGACGGGAGTGTTTGTTAGACTCTGTCGCCAGACTTCCCGCTGAGTTGGGCGGTGAGCCGCCAGATGAAATGGCTGGCGGTCGGACGGCGAGTCAGTCCCGACGTTCCGGGGCCTACGCAGACGATTCATTCGGAAGAACATGAAAATTGGCATCACATGCTATCCAACGTACGGCGGCTCGGGAGTGGTGGCTACCGAACTGGGCATGGAACTGGCCGCCCGCGGCCATGAAATCCATTTCATCAGCTACGCGCCGCCCATCCGGCTGACCGATACCAATGAGCGCATTCGATTCCATGAAGTGGAGATTTCCAGCTACCCCCTGTTTGACCATGCCCCCTACGCGCTTTCCCTAGCCGTAAAAATGATGCAGGTGGCGGAGACCGAGGGGCTGGACCTGCTGCACGTGCACTATGCGATTCCCCACTCGGTCAGCGCGCTTCTGGCGCGCATGATGGCTGCTCCGAGGCGCCTGCCGTTCATCACCACGCTCCACGGCACGGACATCACGCTCGTGGGCAATGATCGCAGCTTTCTGCCCATCACCAAATTCTCCATCGAACAATCCGACGGCGTGACCTGCATTTCGCACTATCTGAAACAACGCACCATCGAGGAATTTGACATCAAGCGGCCCATCGAAGTGATTCCCAACTTCGTGAACTGCGACCTCTACTCCCGCAAGCCGGATGAAAAGATGCGCGCCGAATGGGCGCCCGGCGGCGAGCCGATCCTCATGCACCTGTCGAACTTCCGTCCCGTCAAGCGCCTCACGGACGTCGTGGAAATGTTCGCCAAGGTGCGCGAGAAAATGCACGCCAAGCTGGTGCTGATCGGGGATGGCCCGGACCGCGGCGCCGCCGAATACCTGGTGCGCAAAAAGAAGCTTGCCAAGGATGTGCATTTCCTCGGAAAGCAGGATCGCGTGTACCAGTTCCTGTCGCAGGCCGATCTTTTCCTGCTGCCTTCGGACATGGAATCCTTCGGCCTGGCCGCGCTGGAAGCGATGGCCTGCGAAGTCCCGGTGGTGGCCACCAACGTCGGCGGGTTGCCGGAAGTCGTCGAGCACGGCGTGGACGGCTACTTGTTCACCCCGCGCGAAGTCGAGATTGGCGCGCGGTACGCTCTGGAGATTCTTTCGCAGCCCGACCGCGGGCGCGCCATGGGCCGGACGGCGCGCGTGAACGCCAAGAAAAAATATTGCGCCAATGACGTGATTCCGCTATATGAGGCGTATTACCGTCAGGTCAGCGGAGCTCTGGCCGTGACGCACTCGTAATTAGACTTGGGATCGAACCGCTGAGGGGGATGTGTGCTGATAGAGCGTCGAAAGCCGCGCATGGGCTGGTGTATTCGCACCTTTGCTGTGCTCTTCGCACTTTCTGTGCTGACAACGGCGCCGAGAGTTCTGCGTGCCCAAGTCAGCGCGTCCATCGTTGGAACCGTCACCGACCAATCCGGAGCAGTGGTCAGCGGCGCAACGATCACGGTCAAAAGCACGGACACTGGCGCGACGCGCCAGGTCACCACGGATGATCTCGGCTACTACCGGGTGATTTCCCTGCCGCTCGGGCACCAGGTGCTGACGGCCGAGAAAGCTCCCTTCGCCAAGTACGTGCTCGACGGCATTGAATTAGTCGTAGGGCAGATCGCGGTGGTGAATCCCACGCTGAACATCGCCCCAGGCGAACAAATAATTGATGTTTCAGCCCAGGTGCCCATCGTCAATACCACGCCGGCATCGGTCTCGGGAATCGTCGACCAGAGGCAGATCAAGGATCTTCCGCTGAACGGGCGCAGCTTTGACAATCTGATCGCGCTCAATGCCGGCGCCATCAACTACGCGCTGAAAAGCCCCAACACCAGCACCAGCAACGGGAATACTTTTTCCGTGGCTGGACGCCGCACCAGCGAAAATCTTTTTCTACTCAACGGCATCGAGTACATGGGATCGAGCCAACTCGCGGTCACTCCGGGAGGCACGAGCGGCTACCTTCTGGGTATCGACGCGGTGCGCGAGTTCAACGTGCTCACCGATACGTACTCCGCCGAATACGGCAAGCGCGCCGGCGCGCAGGTCAGCGCCGTCACGCAATCCGGGACCAATCAATTTCACGGCACGATCTTTGAATTCCTGCGCAACAGCGGGCTCGATTCGGCCGGACCTTTCGATCAGGGCGTGGTTCCCGCATTCCGCCGAAATCAGTTCGGCGCGGCCGCGGGCGGACCATTGAAGAAGGATCGCCTATTCGTCTTCGGCAACTATGAAGGTTTCCGCCAGTCGCTGAACCTGAGCAGTGTAAGCGTCGTACCGGACGCCAATGCGCGCTTGGGCATTTTGCCGAACGCCTGCACCGGAGTTGCGACTCCGCTCGTTACGGCCAATGCGACCATGGAACAGTATGCGTCGCTTTTCTGGCCAACTCCGAATGGTCCGGAGCTTACAGTTCCTGCGTCGGGAACGGGCTGCCTGAATACGGGACAGGTTCCGTCCGGAACCGCCAAGGCTTTTTACAATCCTAATGAGCACATCCGCGAGGATTTCGGCACGCTGCGCCTCGACTACAATCTGGCGAAAGACGACACGCTGACCGGCGCGTACACCATCGACGACGGCACCAGCCTGATTCCGCTGGCCGATCCCCTCTTCGCGTCCTTCACCCCGCTGCGCATGCAGGTTGCCAGCCTGAATGAGACGCACATTTTTTCGCCGGCGGTTCTGAATTCCGCGACGCTCGGATTTTCCCGCGCCTCCTTCGCGCTGGATTCCGTTCTCTTGACAACGATTCCCGGAAATCTTTCCTTCGTGCAGGGACTCGGGCCGGGAGGTATCGTCGTGGGCGGCGGCGCTACAACCACCGCCAATGGCTCGATCACTTCCGCTGGGCCGAATAACGCCGCGGGCGTCGAGAACCACCGCAACCTTTTCACGCTTCAGGATGACTTGCGAATCAGCAAGGGCATGCACCAGTTCAGCGTTGGCGTTTGGTTTCAGCGCCTGCAGGACAATGAAGACAGCGCCTCGCGCCAACTGGGACAAGCCACCTTCGCCAGCCTGACGACCTTCCTTCAGGGCAACATCGGAAATACCCCGTTTCAAATTGTGCCGCTGCACACGGAACTTGGCTGGCGAAGTTTGTTTGCCGCCTGGTACGTCAAAGACACCATTCACCTGCGCCACAACTTGACGATCGAAGCCGGACTGCGCCACGAACTTACGACTGGCTGGAATGAGGCCAACGGCCGCGCCGCGAATTACGTCACTGACGCCTCCGGCGTGCTGGTCACAACTCCGATCGTCGGGAATTCGGCGTACACCGCTAACAACGCCAAGCGGCTTTTCAGCCCACGCGTAGGTCTCGCGTGGGATGTATTCGGCAGCGGAAAAACAGCCGTTCGCGCCAGCTATGGAATGTATTACTCGTTGATTGACGATCTGGCGTTCCTCATGAACTCACTGACGCCCTTCAACGGCTCGGCATCCTTCGCCAACGTCAATCTGTTCGCGATTCCCGGCTTTCCGTTCACTCCGGGCGTCGCGCCACCGCCTTCGTGCGGCCCGGGAGTTCTCTCTCCCTGCACGATTTTTTCTCCACAGGGTATTCAGGCGAACGCGAAAACCGCGGCGGTCCAGGAATGGAATCTCTCGGTCGAGCAGCAACTGGGGCGGAATACTTCGCTGCGCGTCGCATATGTAGGCTCGACCGGAGTTCATGAACCCGTGAGTGTCGATCCCAACACGATTGCGGCCCAGGTTTGCGCCTCGGCAGCAGGATGCTCGTCGGGCGGAAACGGCGCGGTTAAGGGCACCGTCGCGCAGAACGCGCTTTATATCCCCGGCCCAGGCAGCAAGCGGCCCAATCCATTTCTCTCCGCGGGATTTTTCTGGCTCACCGAAGGCACCAGCAGCTACAACGCATTGCAGGTGGACGTGACGCACCGCGTCACCAAGGGCCTGGAATTTCGCGGCAACTACACCTGGTCAAAAAATCTGGACATCAATTCCGGATTAACTGGAGCGCAGGCCAACAATCAGGCGCAAATGGTTCTGAACCGCAACGATCTGCGGCGCGACTGGGGTCCGTCTTCCCTAAATCCAGCTCACCAGGGAAGCGTTTCGGCCACCTACGAACTTCCCTTCGGGCACAGCCAGCGTTGGCTGAGCGATGTGTCGCGCGTGGAAAGCAAGATTGTTTCGGGTTGGCAGGTGAATGGAATCGGAACGTTTCTGTCAGGCTTCCCGTTCACGCCGCTTGTAGGCGCGAACCGCTCCGGCGACGGCGACACGCGGAACCCGGACCGCCCGAATCTGAACGCGGCATTTACGGGTCCGGTGGTGACGGGAAATCCGAATCAGTGGTTTAACCCCAAGGCATTTAGCGTGCCCACGCCCGGCACGTACGGCAACCTGGGGCGCGGCACGTTCACCGGGCCCAATCTTGCCAACGTGGATTTTTCAGTTTTCAAAAACACCGGGATCACGGAAAAAACCAGCCTGCAGTTTCGCGCCGAATTCTTCAACATCCTGAATCGCGCGAACTACGCCACGCCGAATACCACGGTCTTCTCGATCACACCGGGATCCGCGCCCGCCGTAAGTCCCTCGGCCGGCGTGATCACGACGACGGCCACCTCCCCGCGGCAAATTCAATTGGGATTGAAGCTGCTGTTCTAGTTTTCGTAGCACAGCCACTCTTGGCTGTGCGGGTTTGTAGACTTCAAGAATTCTCACAGCCGAACGTGCAAGGCAGCATTTAACCGATCGAACCGGTTTCTCACGATCCGCACCGTGCAACTTCCAAATCCCCACCCTTCCAAAAAAAGAAGGGTGGGGCACCCAAACCGGTTTTCGTAGCACAGCCACTCTTGGCTGTGCGGGGTTGTAGGCGTCGCGGCAGGCAGGGTGAAGTGTTCGTTGCAAATACCGCACAGCCAGGAGTGGCTGTGCTACTTAAGGCTAAATCTTCGTGGCGGGAAGAATCGCGGAAGACTCCGCCGTCGTGGGCATCAACTCAGGAATCTCGATGCGCGTGCTCGTGCCTTCGCCCTCATTGCTGGTGATATCCATCCGAAAATCGGCGCCGTACAGCACGCGCAACCGTTCGTGAACGTTGCTGATGCCGATGCCGTCGGCGAACACCTGAGCCATGCGTTCCTTGGGAATTCCCACGCCGTTATCTTCAATGGCGATGATCAGCCGGCCGTCCTGTGATTCGGTGCGGATGGTAAGCTGCCCGCCGCCGATTTTCGCGGCCAGTCCATGTTTTAAGGCATTCTCAACGATAGGCTGCAGGAGCATGCTGGGAACGAAGGCGTCGATCGTATTTTCGTCAATCTGCTTATGAATGATCAGATTGTCTCGTCCGAAGCGGGCCACTTCGATATCGAGATAATCGTCAATGAAATCGAGTTCCTCCTGCAACGGCACAAACGTTTCGTGCTTGCGCAGAAGCCGCCGCAGAATGTTGCTCAGCTTGATCACCACGCCGCGCGCCATATCCGGATCGTAGCGAATCAGCGCGGAAACCGTGTTCAGCGTATTGAATAGAAAGTGCGGATTGATTTGCGCGGTCAGCGCGTCCATGCGCGCTTTCAGCAGCAATTGCTGGTGCTGCTCCAGATTCATTTCCAGGCGCGTGTTGCTCCAGATTTTAATCGGCACGGCGACCGCCATTACCGTGGAGAGCAGCACCAGCGCGAATCCCCAGCTTTGCCCGCCATTCAGATAGAAAAGCCATTGCGGCTTGGTGGCATGGCCGAGCGCTTGGCGCGCCAGTTCCAACACCACGATCGCGCCGAGCGGCAGCATTTCCCAGGTCACTTTCTTCTTGCGGAACAGCCGCACCAGCCAGCGCGGCGTACTTAAAAACGTGTACGGACCCAGCCGCCAGATCTCTTCCGTGTTCGGCAACGCTTGCCGGATCAATCCGCCGACGAGCCCGGCTGCGGCCGCCACGGGCATGGACAGCCACTCATGATGCAGAAACGCCGGCAGGCTGATGATCGAACCGCCGAGCGGCCCGACGACGCGGCCGCCGAGCAGCCCCAGCAAAAAAGAACCTTCAAGCATGAGATCCGCCGCGCGATACGGCTGCCCGACGATGCGCAGCAGCACTCCGAACAACAGCGGCGGCGTGACGAACAACATCAGTTTTAATTTCTGGTCGGAATCGCGGAGTTCGGTGAACAGCACTTTGCGGAACGTGGCGGAACGCGCCAGCCACGCGCAAATCGAGGCCGCCGTTCCCACATGCAGGAGCAGCGTGAGCAGCAAATCCCCGCCAAAAGTGAGCGTTTTCATGGGCCGCGTCCGCTGCGGCAACCTTAGCCAATCGTCGCCCCGATGTAAAGCGGCGCTTGCGGTCTCGGCAACATAGGCTGCGAAAATCGCCGGATGTTTAGAACACAGGCTCGAAACGCCGGGTGCCGCACCCTTATGGTTTTCAAGGGTGCGGGTTTAGATGTCGGGTGCGAGAAAAATTCAAAGAAGCGTTGCCGGAAGATTTGGATAGGCTCTCAAATCTAAACCCGCACCCTTAAAAGGCATAAGGGTGCGGCACCCACGGGTCGCGCAACGATGCCAACCCAAAGGTTGACACGATACACGCTGCCAGCCTGATATACTGGTGGGCCTTCATGACACGAAAAAAAACACATGCAGCACGCCCGTTGAAGAAGCGGACCAAGGCGGCCATCCGGATCGTAGCGCGCGCCAAGTTGCCGACGCGTTTCGGACCATTTGAAATATTGGGCATTGAAGGACGCAATGAAAAAGAAAGCGCCGTGGCCCTCGTTCACGGAAAAATCCGCGGGAAGGCGCCGCTGGTCCGCATCCATTCGCAGTGCCTCACCGGCGACGTTCTGTCCTCAGAGCGCTGCGATTGCCGCGCGCAACTCGAGCTTTCCCTTCGCCGCATTTCCGCCGCGCCTTCAGGAATCTTGCTGTACCTGCCTCAAGAGGGGCGCGGCATCGGCTTGATGAACAAGCTGCGCGCCTACGAACTGCAAGATCAGGGCAGAGACACCGTCGAAGCCAACGAAGAACTGGGCTTCGCCGCGGATTCGCGCGACTACGGTTTTTCCGCAGAGGCTCTGCGTCTGCTCGGCGTGCGCAAGGTCCGCCTGCTCTCCAATAATCCGGACAAGGTCCAGCAACTCGAAAACTCCGGCATCCGCGTCGCGGAGCGCGTTCCCTGCCGCCCGCGGACCACGAAAACATCCCGCGCGTACATGGAAACGAAGCGGACCAAACTCGGCCATTTGCTCGATCGTCTGTAGCCCTTTTCAATTAGGTACGCTTCGGATTACAGCTCGCACTCTAGGAGGATCGTCGATGACTCCCGTCATTCACTCCGGCTGCGTTTTTCTCGGCACTTCCCCCGCAAAGCTCTACTCCATTTTCATGACCTCGGCCAAACACACCGCCGCCACCGGAATGCCCGCAAAGATCACCGCGAAAGCCGGTGGAAAATGGTCGGCGTTCGGCGGGATGATTCTGGGAAAAAATCTCGTGCTGATACCGAACCGGATGGTCGTGCAAACGTGGCGGTCGTCAGCCTGGAAAAAAGGCGATCCGGATTCAATCCTGGTGGTCAGCTTTGAAAAGGCGCCCGGCGGCGCGCAGATCACGCTCGATCATGTGGGAGTTCCAACTTACGACCATGATGGCGTAACGAAAGGCTGGGCGAAGTATTACTGGGAACCGTGGAAGGTGTATTTGGAAAAAAGAAAACGTCCCGCCTAAAACTAAGGTTGGCCTAGCCGCCACCGACCAGGTGCACAATCTCGTAGCGATCCCCGGGCATCACCGCCGTCGCGCCCCACTGTGCCCGCGGTAGAATTTCCATGTTGCGCTCGATCGCCACGCGCCCGCCGGGCAATCCCAAATGCGAAAGCAGCGCGATCACTTCCAGCCCTTCCGGCACTTCACGCGATTCCCCGTTCACGATGATTTCAATTGCTCCCGGCATCACAACACTGCCGCGGGAGCCTTCTCCGCGGACTTGGCCTTCAACCGAAATCGCAACTGCCCGAGGCGAGTCCCATCGGTGGCGCGAATCACCAGCGCGGTCCCGTCGGCGACATCCTCCGGCAGGGGAAATTTCAGCGTCGCGCAGCCCTGGGCATCGGTGCGCGCTTCGGCGCAGGGAACGCGCCGCCGTTGATGCTCAAGGCAAACATTCACGTCGGCGTCAGCCACGCGCTGCTGCGTGCCCGCGGCGCACAGCTCGATTTGCAGCGTGACCATGTTGCCCGCGGAGTACCACGATTCCGGATTGGCGAGCTGCACTTCCAACGCGGATTTCGGATCGGCCGCTTTCGGCGTTTTCTTTTCCTCTTCTTTTCCGTCCAGCGGGATCGTTCCGGCCTCCAACTCTGCGATCACGGCCTGATGCTGCTGCGAAAGGCGTTCGTGCAGGGCTTGCGCCAGCACTTTGGGCTGCGCGCCGCCCGCGAATTTCTGATAGCTGGTGCTGCGTTTGTAGATCACACGTCCGGCGAGGTACACCACGGTGTCGAGAAACGGGTGCGTTGGCCCGCGGTCCTCGGTCTGTACGTGGTAGATGTTTTCTCCCACCTTAACATTTGAGTTAAAACCGAAGTTCATACGCTGCCAGCCTCTCTCCTGAGCGAACGTCTACGAACAGTTCCGGTAACCAAATCGCAGAATTTGCCGATATATCTTTCAAGCGCATTTGACCACTCGGCGCTTCATCGTTATTATAGCTTGTGCTCAGATGACAGGAAACGACCTCCAAGCATACGCGCCGCTACTTTTACACCTCATCCTGGCCATGGTGCTTTCGGGAGCTTTGCTCACGCTTTCTTCCGTGGTGGGGTGGAGACGCCCCTCGAAGATTAAGATGCAGGCCTATGAATGCGGCGTGACGCCGACGGGCGACGCCCGCGCGCCGTTCTCGGTGAAGTTTTATCTGGTCGCCATCATATTTATTTTATTCGATGTGGAAGCCATCTTCCTGTACCCGTGGGCGTTTATCTTCAAATCTTCCACCGGCTGGTTCCTGTTCGTGGAGATGCTGATTTACATCGGCATCCTGCTGGTGGGTTACTTCTATCTCTGGAAGAAAGGGGCGCTCGACTGGAATCGCCCAGAACCGCGCCAGGATCGGAATTCGTGACGGAGACTGCTGACCTCGAGAAAAACCCCATTATCGCCAAAATCCGCGGTTGGCGGCCGGAAGCGATTACGGACCTTATATTCTTTCGCGGCGAGACGACCGTGGTGGTGCCCCGCGAACACCTGCATGCCCTGGCGCAATTCCTGATTTCGGACGCCGCCATGAAATTCACCTATCTTTCCGACGTTACCGGCGTGGACCGCTTTCCGATCGAGCCGCGCTTTGAACTGAACTATCATCTCCTCTCGATGTCCCAGCGCGAACGCATTCGCCTGCGCGTGCGTGTTCCGGGCGACGATCCTGTCGCGGATTCCGTGGTCGATCTCTGGCCCACCGCCAACTGGCATGAGCGCGAGATTTTCGATTTGCTGGGCATTCATTTCGCCGGGCATCCCAATTTGCGGCGCATGCTGCTGCCCGAGGATTGGGAAGGCTATCCCCTCCGCAAGGATTATCCCGTGGAGGGTCCGCGCTGATTTCTGATCCGGAAACGAGCGAACCTGCGCTATGACCACCGTACAAACTGCCACCGGCCTTGAGCAAACCATGGTTCTCAACATGGGGCCCCAGCACCCGTCCACGCACGGCGTGCTGCGCGTGCTTCTGGAGCTGGATGGCGAAAACATCATCAAGGCCGACGTGGACATCGGCTACCTGCATACCGGGATTGAAAAAACCGCCGAGAATCTTACGTATTCCCAGGCCATCACGATTACGGACCGCATGGATTATCTGGCGCCGCTGTCCAACAACCTGGCGTATTGCCTGGCGGTGGAAAAGCTGCTTGGCCTCGAGGTTCCCAAGCGCGCGCAATACATTCGCGTGCTGCTCACGGAA
>Ga0075028_100000513_pt1 | contig 13896 bp, 17 predicted proteins | sample LitLauG_LLR_2014_FD_71390 | JGI IMG/M metagenome (GOLD analysis project Ga0075028, IMG submission 71390) | Freshwater sediment microbial communities from Pennsylvania, USA - Little Laurel Run_MetaG_LLR_2014 | ecosystem: Environmental > Aquatic > Freshwater > Creek > Sediment | place: USA... | reverse complement strand
CCCACGTCCGCATTGGCCGCCCTGCCGCGCTTCCCTCTCAACTCAGTTGAGGATGCGATGTCATGGTTTCGGAATTTCTATCGATGCGCTCGCTGCAGCCGGACGTGGACCGACGAGTGGTCCGCGACGTGCGACGACGATTGCCCGCACTGCGGCGCGCGGCACATGTCGCCGTACAAAAGCGAAGATGCCGGCGAGGACGAAGACGCCGGAGCCGACGATGCCGACGAGGAAGACGACTATGAGTGAGGTCGCTCCCCTCTCAAAGTCTGACCGCATCCGGGTGCTGAACGACAACTTCCGCAGCACACTCAATGGCGGCCAGGTGGTCATGACGCAGGACGTCGATGCCCTGCCGTTGGACACCAAAGCCCGTGTCATCTTGGCCGTTCAGTCCTTCAGCAATTTCACGAAGGAAGATGATCCGCACGGCGAGCACGACTTCGGCAGCTTCGAAATCGAGGGCGAGGATTACTTCTTCAAGATCGACTACTACGCCCCCGACCTAGACGGCGGCTCAGAAGATCCCGCCGACCCGGAGAAGACGACGCGCGTGCTTACCATCATGCGCGCCGATGAGTACTGAAACCAGAAAGGAAGGAAAATAAAATGTCGACCCAGCAACCGACCTACCAAGCGTACACCGTCGTCAAACGCGAGGGCCAGGATGACTTCTGGCTCAATATCGGCGCGGCGTTCATGCACCAAGATGGCGAAGGCTTCAACATTATGCTGCAGGCCTTCCCAATCAACGGCAAAATCGTGCTGCGCCCGCCGAAAAGCGAACCCGAGACGCACGAGACCCCGCCGAAGGACAACGGGGTCGAGCGCGACCGGCAGACTGTCCGTGACGCCAACGACCGCCGCAAGAACACGCGGCGCGACCGCTCGCAACGCTCGTAGAAAACGATTAACCACCCATCGCGACGGCGCGAAATAACGCTCCCGCAGATAGGAGCGCCGCGCCGGGGTACGTCTGGAGAATCTGACGACAGTGTGATGCTGCTCGCTCCCACCCGTGCGAACCGTAACAATAAAAGCTCTTTGAACTTTGCAGCTCGCACCCGAGCTACGCTGCGAACTCAGCCCCGCCACTTCGGTGTGTGGGGCTTTTCATTTTTATGAATTAACAATGTGTTCGATCACACAAGTCGCTGCCAAGCGCGGATTGCTTTCAGGATAATCTTTATCGCCACCCAGGAGGTTATGCCCGCCACGATTGACGGTATGAAAAAGAAATTTATATTCAACAGAATAATTGTTGTTCCTACCGAATCGATCGACACTCCCTTAATCACGTAGTATACAGACCAAAAGGCGTATTGAACTGCAAAGATTGTAAATGACCACAGGAATATCTTCGTTATTTTACTCATAACAGCAAGTATAACACGGTCGTAGTTTGTCCGCTCCGATAGCCCCGCTCTTGAGGAGCGGCGCTTATGAAAGTGGTAAAAGCTCACCTGCCGACCTACCCTACAGCAAAGCGGGGATTGGCCTGAGCGTGAAATATTTAGTAAAACGATTCTGCGCTACACGTGACCAGCGCTTGCTGCCATTATTCGCCTCCCTATTTCGGTGCCGATCGCTCTTTCTCACTCCCCAAAACGAATCGCCACTTGGATGCTATCCTAAGTTCATTCCGGCCGGACAAACGAATCGGCCATTCGGTTCGCAACCGCCAAGGCAACGTCAGTCCCATTTTGTCAAGTCCATCTGAAAATTGATATGGTGTCGCGCACCATCTGTGTCATTGGCGCAAACTATCAACGCGCCCTTTGAACTTCGCAGCTCGCACCCGAGCTACGCTGCGAACTCAGCCCCGCCACTTACGTGCGCGGGGCTTTTCATGGCGTTAACATTCCAGTAAAAGCATAGAGAATCTTTCAAAAGGGGGGCCTACGTGAAAACAGGTGATCTGTTTGCGGTGCTCCGAGAGGAATGGCCGGTCCTAAAGGCTGCGCCTTGGTCGATAGGCAGCCTGCTTGCTGCTGGCCTCACCGCGGGTTTTGGCATTGGGTGCCTATACTATGGCGGTACAGTTTCCACCCTCCGCGAGCGCCTGCAGCTCTATCAGGACAAGCTGCAAGTCGCATCGCCTGATGATGCGGCGAAAAAGCTCAATCAACTGCAATTGACAATTGACCGACTGGAGTCCGAGCGCAAACGCGAACGGCACCTGTCAGAACAAGAGAAGAGTAATCTAAAGACCGCGTTCAAGGATGTCGTTGCCGCTTTGCCAGCATTTTCTGTTGCCGGTTTACACGATCCGGAATCTCTGCAATATGCGAAGGAGTTCATGGAAGTCTTCGATGATGCTGGCGCCAAGGTCAAAAACAAGGCTGACAAGGGTATGTTTCCCTTGTCCGTAGATGTGCTCTCGCCTTCCGAGATTGGGATCTTTGTCGGCGTTTCGAATAAGATCAAGCCGCCACAATCAGCGATTTTGTTCGCTGAGACTCTGAAAAAGGCCGGGTTCGATGCAAAATTTGAAGATGCTTTTAATCTCTACGACGATTTCGAATTCGTCGTTGGATTTAAGTGAGTGTCTCTCAACATAAATGCTCTTTCTCAAGCGCAACGAAAGCCATAGCCTCTGGAAATCGCTGCGCTATCAACACTGCAAGCCGTCTCGCCGCACAGCCCTTCCAAACCCCTGCTATAATTCAGCTGTGCCCGCCGCAGTGTCCGTTCCCACCCGTGCGAACCGTAACAACAAAAGCTCCTTGAACTTCGCAGCTCGCACCCGAGCTACGCTGCGAACTCAAGCTCCCGCATTGCGCGGGGGCTTTCCTTTTACAAGCTCACTGCTTACCTTCTTATGAGTAAAGAATTCAAACGAGATGTGGCGATTGCCTGCGTCGGAGGCGCCACCTACCTCGCCTATGTGTCTCTGATCTATCCGCTTATTTTGCAAGCGCAGTGGCAAGTCACCGCGTTTGCAATAACCGTTAAGCTACCTGCACTTCTTTGGTTTTACATATTTGAGATACTTCGTAGTGCGAACATACCGCTGGCGCTACTCCGAACATTGACCTACTTTTGGTATTTCATTTTTGGCGCTGTAGCCACAGCAGCTGCCACAGCTATCCTGCGGCTGACAGCAAAACTCTCCCATAAATTCCTCGCGCCATAGAGCCGCCACGTATATCAATATGACAGCTTCAGACGGGACTGTTGGCGGCCGTTGCAGACCATGTAGAATTCGTTTGATTGTACGAAATGTTCGCCTGTATGCTCCGAGTATCTTGAATATTGTCAAAAGCGGGCAAGCCGATCGTCTCGTTGTTTCCAACAAAACCGGCAACCGCGTAGTACAGTGCCATGCTGTGCAAATCCGGAGAGCCCGCAATCGATGGATGATCCACTACGATCGAATCGCCGGCTTCGCCATCCTTGAAACCGGCGTATGGCGCCAACCATTCTGCATTTGACGCCGGATCGCCGGCAACGTGAACGTTGATTATCCGAGCATCAGCTCCAGATGGCACGGTCTCGGTCGAATCGGCTGGAACGACATAACCAGGATCGGCAAACGTGACTCCCTCAAACCGTAAATCTTGATTGCCGTTCAGATCCGCTAAGTGGTTTGAGTCAGACAGATAACGCTGCACCATTGCAGCGCCGAGGCTGTGTCCTGTTACATACACATTGGTTATTGTGTTATTTGGATCGCTGATGTAGCTATCTACTGCAGTGAGCAGTGGTTCAAGCAGCTGATAGTATTTCGCCATATTGAACCAATTATTTATGTCGGGAGTTGATTCTCCCAGGTAGCCATTCACCAAATCGGTAACAATGTTGTCGCCAGCTGGCTTGTCGTTTGTTCCTCGAAACGCTATGTACAGCGAGCCGTTTTCCGTTCCTATCAAGGCCGCTGCATTGGCGTTAGCATATATTCCATTTTGCAGTCCGAGGAGCTTAAACGCTGAATTATTCACTTGCTGCGGCTTAAGACTTGCCATGTCTGGATCAGAGGCGGTCAGCAAGTGAAATCCTGAAAGCTTTGTTAGGTTTGAATAAAGGGTGTCGGCCTCCGGTCCGCCGGGATTGTTAAATCCGGGCGTAGCGAGTTCTGCGGGTGCCAGGTGATAGGAGGCGTCGGCCATTTTGGCCATAAATGGAATCAATACACCGTCGAAGATAGTCCCTGAGGCACTCGCCGAGAGTGGATTGATCGTTGTGGTTCCGCTTGCATTTGACAGGGAAACTGTAAAATTCTCCGGCAATCCTCCATTCTCCGGAAACGTCTGAGGTGCAACATTTACGGATATGGTCTTGCTCGTTTCCCCGGGTAGAAAGCTTACCGTTCCGCTCGGAAAGCGGCCGCCGACGAAGTCTTTCGCATCAGCGGCGGGATCTTGATTGGTACTAACCATCCACTTGACGCTTGCAGTGGTAGCAGAGTTCCCGGTGCGCGTCACAAGAAACGTAAACGGAGTGTATTCGCTAATGCCGTCGTTCAGATCAGCGCTCAACGCAGTGACGGAAAGGATTGCTTTGGTGTCAACTTGGAGTCCAAGATTAGCTCCAGTCACACCGGTCAAATCCGTGGTGGCTGGGCGATTTTCGGCGAGATCGGTAATCGAGGCGCCCGAGGACAGGACAATTTTGCTCACCTGCAAATCGAAAGTAGGCTTGTCCGAGTTGGCCACAGTATAATCGAACACGAGCGCGCCCGTTCCGCTCCCGCTGACATAGGTAGCGGTACCTCCGTCATTCAATTTCAGCGCGGGTGTGCCGGTGACATTTACCGTTTCGCTCATGGTAAGGGTGATTGCGACCATGCTTCCGACATTAAGAACTCCGTTCGATGGCGACGCGGAAATCATGCTCACCGTCGGCGCCGTGGTGTCGATTTGTAGCCCCGTGAGGGCCGTCAGCGCATTCGCGAAGTCCGCCGAGCGCCCGCCGGCATCGGTGACCGAAACTCCGGTTGCCAGATTGACGCTGTCGACGTGAAGATTACGTATGTTCTGTCCCACCTTCACGGTATAATTGAAAACGAGAATACCGGTCGCGGGGTTCGAAGCCGCTGCGCTGTAGTTTGCCGTCCCGCCATCGTTGAGCGACAGCGTCGGTGTACCCTTGACCTTCACCGGTCCGCTCATCGTGAGCGTGAACGCAACCTTCTTGCCTGCATTGAGGTCGTTGCTCGCCGCCGAAGTCGATAGTGCCGTTACGATGGGATCTACCGTATTGATCTTTAACGCCAAGTCCTGGGTCACTGCCCCGGACAGACTGTTCCCCGCACCATCCTGCACGGCGGCGTTTGCGTTCGGCACGAGACCAGTTACCTGGAGGTCGAGAGCGGTGTCTCCCTGCTTTACCGTGTAGGCAAACTTCAACGTGTTTGTTCCGGTGCCGCTGATATAGGTAGCGACCTCATTGTCATTGAGTTGCAGCATTGGCGTGCCGGTGACATTCACTACCTCACTGGTGCCGACCGTGATTGTGATCACGTGACCGGCGTTGAGATCCTTCAATCCGTTGTCCGTAACTGCTGTGATCGAGGATACCGCAGGCGCCGTGGTGTCTATCTGCAGCGTGCCCGCGGGATTGAAGCCATTCGCGCCGTTCAAATCGGCGGCCGTTCCAAATGCGTCCGTAATCGTCGCGCCATTGAGGCTTAGGGCATTGGTCGCAGCCAGCGCCAGGTCGGGGGTGTTCTGTCCGCTCCCAAATGCCCCTACTGTGTAGGTAAATACCAGAGCGTTAGAGCCAGAGCCGCTTTTGTAGAAAGCCACCCCCCCATCATTGAGCGCTAGGGTCGGTGTGCCACCGGCAACCGTCACCGCTCCACTAAAGTTCACCGTGAGCGTGACCGTGTTGCCAGGCCCGAGTTCAGCGGTGCTCGGTGTGTCAGAAACCGACGAAATGACCGGCGGCTGGTCCATGGGTGTCGGCGTCGCGATCCAACCGTGATTGCCGGTACTGTCCTGGAAATATCCGACGAGTTGGCCCTCATCGTTAATGCCCGTGGCAGAGGCGGCCAGGGAATCGGTTAACGTGATGAATGTGCCAGCGTTGTATAGGAAGCCATAAGTACCGCTGTCGTCGGAGTAATGTCCAACAATTTCACCGTTGTTGTTGATTCCGGTCACAACGGTGCCGCGGGTCGCCAATGGATCATCGAGCGTGCTATATGCTCCACCGCTGTACGTGAACCCGTGCGCGACTAGGTTGTCGTCGTAGTAATATCCAACGATCACCCCAGCATCATTGATGCCTGCTGCGTGGGTACTCGTAACTACGTCGTTTCTTGAAGTGGCCAGAGGGTCGTTTATTGTCGTGTAGGTACCACCGCTGTATAGAAAGCCGAGCGAGCGACCGCCGTCTACGTAGTCACCTACAATCTGACCTGCATCATTGATGCCGTACCCAATATGCCAGGCAGCTGAGAAGTTCCCGCTCCCGAAGCCGTAGGCTTGACCGTCCCAACCGTTGTAGTGGCCAACGACCTCCCCCGCATTATTAATTCCCGAAAGATAGAGGCTATTAGCTGGCGAGTTGATCGTTGTATACGTGCCGTCGGTCTCTACGAATCCAACGATCTGCAGGGCTGACTCGGAAAAAAAGTACCCGACGACCTGGCCTGAATCATTGATTCCCGTGGCCCAGGTGTAGCCCGAGATACCGCCAAAACTGTAGCTCGCGGGATCGTCCAGGGTCGAATACGTATAGGTCGGCATTCCCCAACTCCCCTCAGCCAGTGTAGGTATAAAGTGTCCGCAATCCCAGGTGCAGAGTCAATCCGCTTTCAACCGCTCTCATGCTGTGCAATTCTCAGTACGCGCGGCGTCACCGTGAGTCGTGCAATCGGCTTTTAAAAGGGGAAACCGATGGCAAATGCATCAAAACCCGGGGTCGGCGGGTTCCTGGAAAGACTCGATCGTACGGCAAAGACGTATTCCAATATAAAGACGCTTGCGGGAGCGGTTATCACGGCGATCGGCGTCGTGTTTGCTGCGGGCATCTACTACAGCGAGCTGAAGCACAGGCTTGATGATTATGTAAATCGCATGAGCGCCCTGGAGACAACGGTGGCAACTTTAAATCAGAAGCTTCAAGCTCAGGCGTCCGCGTTGGATCTCGAAAAGCAGCAAATTCGAGGGGCGGTAAATGCCGCGCTTACCCGACTGCTTGACGTTCAGAACAGTGGGCCGCCATTTACAAATACCGAGCCAGCAAATAATGGCGGCGGCTTTTCGGCGTCTCAACCTCCCGGTCGATGCCAACCTGGTCAAGTTGTTGTGGGGATTCAGCCTTACAAGGAAGGAAACGGCATTCGATCAATCATTATGCAATGTGGCACACTACCCAGAGTACAAGTGCAATAGCTGTCCAGAAAGGCAACCAGTCTGCTCCAATGCAAGAAGTTCCAGCGAAGAAGTCGCCAGACCCCATCGACAAGCACGTTGGCGCTCGGTTGCGTATGCGCCGATCGCTGCTGAAGATGAGTCAGGCGAAGCTCGGCGATGCGCTGGGCCTGACATTCCAGCAAGTACAGAAATATGAGAAGGGCACGAATAGGATTGGGGCAGGTCGATTGCAGCAAATTGCAAGTATCCTGCAGGTGCCGCTGGATTTCTTTTTCGAGGGAGCACCGACGCCTTATCGGAAAGGCGATGGACACGGGGACGGCCCCTCTCCGGCGTATGTGACGAAGTTTCTTGCGATGTCGGACGGCCTTGCGCTCACCAAGGCCTTCGTGCGAATTAAGGATCCTTCCGTCCGCCGCAACATTGTAAGACTGGTCCAAACAATCACCGCCAGCGGCGACGACTGACTACATCCAGTCCTCCAGCCGCTTCAACGCAACCAATCCCCTTCCGTGGCCTAACCAAGCCACGGCACACCACCAAACCCTCCAAAATCCGTGACGTAGATTCGGCCTGAACGCGCGCCCCTCGCCCGGGGGCAGTCGGCTGCGCGCCCCGCCGGCATCGCCATGCTGACGCTCATGCGGTGCCCTCTAACCTCTCGGGGCCCGCGAATGGTCTTCGTTTCGCCTGCCCCCATGGGCTCGTTATTGCTGTTCCGGCCGAAATTCGTTCTCATAGGAATAGCAATTATTCAAATCGGCTTGCGTCCAATCATAATGGCTAGAGATTGCTCGTCCGCGAGCTCTGGAGCTAATCCCACTGACACTCTAGGTCCGATAAGCTTCTCTTTTCGGATTAGCTCAACAAAGGATTCTAGAACCATCGGTATATCTTGTTGTGATTTAATCCCGAGTTCTACGCCAATCGGCGGCGCGCGCGTTAAATCCATTTGCGGCTGAACCTGACCAATTATTTGCCATCCGGCGTCTTCAAATATCTTGCTAAACTGACTAGCGAGATTTTCAGCTTCTGGATCCATAGCGACATACATGATTTGAAAGGTATGTCTTCCGGAGGCGCGCAAGGCTGTGGTTATCTGTATTGAGGCGTCCTTGGAAAGTGTCCTCGGTTGCTTGATGGCTTCTATCTGAGATTTAAGTTCGTCATTCGCCTTTCGGAATTCCTCTTGTCTTATCGTAGATTGTTTTGCGGAATCCTCTAAAGACGTCGCCCTAAATCTAGCGTCGTCTAACCCCGCATTTGCTCGGTCCATTTGTAGTTCGGCGTCATGGTCGCGAACTCGCGTCCCCCACATTAAAAAAATTACGGCGACTGCCGTAATAATGGCGCCAAGTATGGAGCCTCTCCACCCCCATGTGTAAAACCTATTTCCCGTCTCGAGAGAGACATCCAACCACGACATCTCCGACTCCATTTGTGTACGTGGAGCTGAGTCCCGCACAGCGCTCTAGGACGCGGCAAGGCGCGTGCTGACATGGAAGCTGCCCCTCAGCCCGATGGTAATTGAGTGTCCGCAATCGCAGGTGCAGAGTCAATCGCCTTTCAACCGTCTGGATTCTATGCGAGTGTCGGCCGCTAGCGGCTAGGGAGGTTATTCGAATGGCGGATGACGGAGGCACGTCTCAGCTTGCGGTGATTGCATCGGTCGTATCCGCATTTGGGGCCACGGCATTTTTGACCGGTGCGCTCTACAATTTTGGATATTTCTACAGCATGGATTTGAACTGGCTGACGTACCTCAGCTATAAGGATCACATTGCGACCATCGTCTTTTTTGCCGGGCCAGTGTTAGTTCTCGCCGCCGTGTTTTACTTTTGTCGCAGATGGAAATATCTCGATCGGGTGGCAAGAGTTCTTATGGTTTGTGCTTTTGCACTTTGGTGGCCTGAAACTCAAATGCTGTTTGGAGGCAGTTCAGCTTCGCGACAAATCATCGTGCTTTTAAAATACTGGTCTTCATTTCTAGTCGTAGGCTATCTAATTTCAGCTACGCTGCGTCTGATCGTGAATTTGAACCAAAAGACAACCGGAGTTCTTGGCCTTGCGATCATTGGTCTAACTATCTTCATTATTCTGTACGGGAATTCCTCGTTTCAGCTGGACGCCGCGCGTACGAATTTCGAAACTGAAATCACCACTGCCCAGGCCGACCACTCTGAGCAGGTTCACGTTCTGCGAAGTATTGACGAGGGAGTCTTCCTCATCAAACAAGAGTCGCCCGACGAAATAGTTTTCGTAAAAAAGGATGAAATCAAGACGCAGATAAAGAAACTCAACCCCAAATGACAGTTTCCAGGTCTCAATTGTGATCCTGAGGAGAGTGCCCATGGACAATCTCACAGTTCCAAGGCGCCGCAAGGTGATGGTGACAACCACTCCAATCCAACGGGTCAACCAACCCCCTTCCGTGGCTCAACCAAGCCCCAGCACCCGACAAACCCTCCAAAATCCGTGACGTGCGTCAAATTGCCTATTGGGCCCAACGGTGTGCACGGGTCCGGTGTCGCTTCGTCAAGGTGCCGTGTTCTGCTGCTGAGCTTTGGCGTTCATACAGTTCCGCACACCGACGCCATCTCTCCGCCATCCGGGTCCATACAGTTCTGTTCTCTGGCGTGTTCGAAAATTTAGACATGCGCTCGCATTCAGCGGCGAACCTCACGAATCTCTCTGACGGATCCATTTGGCTCTCCTCCTGTAACAGGTACCTGACCAACCAATGTGAGCCCATCCAAATGGTTCCACGACCAACACCAAATTGGGCGGATTAATTGGGGTGCATAATTGTACATTATGGGCGATTCGAATCATCTATGCGCTAAACGCCCTTACGCGGTACCCAACGTCGCCAGATTGACTTACTCTTCCGGAATATTTTGCGCCACACATCATTCGGGGGGCGCCTCAATGACATTCACTCGGAACGCCACGCAATTCGTTTTTGACCCTGAAGCGATCGAGCCCATGGTGGTTGCCTTTAAGGCCGCTTGCCACTCCCTCCAATTGTTCGATCGGGACGATCTCCTGACGCAAATCGTCGCGAGGAAAGTTGTTGAGGTCGCCGGGGCTGGCGAGCGGGATCCCGAGCGGCTTCGCGACCTGGTATTGATCGCTCTGGAAGAGTCAGACCAACACAGCGCCTGGCCGCTTAGTCATAGGGGTCGCTATTAGGACACCGGCTGGAGATGAACCGAAAGACGAGAGCTCGACCCATCGGCGTTCCCCAACCAATCCCCTCCCGCGGCTCAACCAAGCCGCGGCACACCACAAAACCTTTCAAAATCCGTGACGTGAATTTTGTCGCTTGCAGCGCCTCCTCTCAAGGTTAGGCGTGCCTCAATCCTTCAAAACTGAAGGAGAGGCCGCTCCCGCCAAGAAGCGGCCTTAAGTCTGCATCTTCACGCCGAACGAAAGATATCAGCCCGTAAAGACGGCGCGCTTTTGCGCCACTTCCTCCGCCGCCGTTGCGGGTTGTGCCGGAAGCTGAAGCACCGTTGCCTCCTGACCCTCAGATAGCTCTGTCAGGAGGAGCATTTGTCCATCCGGAAATTCCAGCGCATCATGGTGCATCCCCGGCTTGTCTTTGTTGACTTGTCGGAAGATTGCCGTTGTGTGACCGAGTGTTACCGCCTTCCAACCGAGCAAACCGGTTCTTGGAACTGTAATCTCGCTCGAAAACGCAAGCTCGGTTCCTGGAAGGACACAAACTGCCGTGGTGGAGGCTTCGGGCGCCGCGAACCCTCGGGTGCCGGTGCCGAAGTTGCGTGTAGTAAGTTTGTCGCCGACCTTTGCAGGACGCGACAACACGCTCTGTAGGCTATAGTCGCACATGCCTAGGAACTCCTCTGTTGAGGCCCCCCGGCAGACCCACTTTGATCAAGCGAGATACAGGATATCACAATGTGCCGCTCCGGCGAGCCATCGAAACATTAAATTTTCAAACCTTGTTTGGGTTTCCTGCCGCAACCGGGATTTTCTGCTCTTGCCGTGCTGCATACTTTAGATGCTCGACAAGCGTGCAGCACGAGCTACTGTTTCCAAAACCTAGAACATGCTCGACGACACCTATGCCGCAAGTTATTTGCCCTCGGTGTGAGGGCACAAAGGAAATTCAGTGTCCGAATTGCGTGGGCCTCGGCGAGCGCTCCGGCTTTCCATGTGCACGGTGCATCGGCCGATGCGAAATCATCTGTCCGCGATGCAAGGGCAAAGGCACTGTCCCGAAGCAGTATAAGGTCTCTACCCCGCGCGGCGTCCGCTCCACAAAAGCGGACTAACAAAAGCCTCTTCAAATACTAAGACCTCATCGGAGGCGACCTATTCGCTGCCACCTAACGTTTGCCCGTTGAGGGGCGTCGATAAATAATGGGAGCGAAAGTGCTTTCTAGAGCGGTGCTCGACGCCTTACAATGCCAGAAAAAAGCGTGGCCGCCAAAATGAAAAAGCCCCAGCGTCGGAGGGGGTGGCGCCGGGGCTCAAGGTACCGGGGAGATCCTGAAGAGAGGAAATATTCTCCAGAAGCTCCACCGCTTTTGTACCACTGAAAATGCCACCTCCAAGCACAAACATAGGTCATGTGACCAAAATTAGGACAGCGTCAAAGTGGCCTACCAGCCCATACTGCGCGAATGTTCGACCAAGCTAGACTTGCTTTGGTTCTCAACTGTCCGAAATGCGGCCGAAGCGGAGAGGCGACAATTTCGGAAAATGTTAGTCCGGCTGCGGGGCATCCCGACTTTATTGTTCATACGATTTCTCCCGAATTTAGGGTTATTGATGTATCCATTCATTGGCACCGGATCATGATTCGTTGCGCCTGCGATGAGGTGTTTGGTGTCATTCGGCGTCCAAAGTCCGCGACGTAGGGTGTCGAAGCGTATATGATGCATCAATGCGTCCCCCAACAAGCACCTCTGGCGGTGACTCTATCTGTCGGCATTGCGGGGCGCGGTACGTCGTCAGCTACACCGAATTGCCCATTGCAGACAGCGGCAGCGTCTATTGTGATGTGTGCCGGCGGCGAATGATCCAGTGGAATTCCTCCCGGCAACCATCCTCCAAACTCGTGAAGCGACCCGAACAAAAGGACAAGAAGCGCGGAGAGGCCTCATAGCTGGGCCGCGACCAACTCCTCCCACGCGGCTCAGCCAAGCCCCGTAAGTGGCGAAACCCTTCCAAAATCCGTGGCGTGAATCATGCAGACCCGACCCGGCCGATGGTGGAACGACGGCGAGTGTTGGTTGCTTCCCTGTTGATGTGTTACACTTCCTACATATTGACGATGATAAATTTCAAAACAGATTTGATCGTATTGAAAAGCGCCTCGAAGAAGGCTTCACCAATGTACAAGAAAACTTCACTCAGGTGCACGGTCTTATAGACGCACTCGCGACGACGTGCGCTCGCGAATTCGCTAGCATCAACGAGCGCTTCGCCGGCGTCGATTCGCGCCTCGAAGCGATTGAAGGGAAAATAGAAACATTTGCGCGCCGTGTTGACGACGAAGTCGAATCCCGCCACGCCCTTGGCGAACGCGTGTCAAAATTGGAAAAGACGATCTAGCTTCCCGAGTGCATCCCGTCTGATCATCCAGCTTGTGTACCGGATGCATTCTGCGCCCTCTCACCGCGCAGGCCCGATTCAACGGCCTCCGCTATGCGTCTTCCTTCGATCTTGTGCGCCGTACCGACTAGCTCTTCGATATGTTCGTCCGGCCACGCCCACGTTAGTATCTTGTCGACGAGCCTTCTTAGTTTGCGCTCTTTCCGCATCATCTGCCAATGATATCACAGGTGCCGCCGCCAACTAGTGGAACCAATCAACGCCCCACAACCAATCCCCTCCCGCGGCTCAACCAAGCCCCGGCACCCCACCAAACCGTCCAAAATTCGTGACGTGGAATTCGGACCCGTGTCCCTCTCCTATTCTGCGGCCACTTCCAGGTGCCGCAGGATATTGAAACGGAAGAAACCGAGGGCGCCGACTGAGGCGGCCTAGCTGCTCTTGAATTCCTTTGTGATGCACTCGCGCAGTTTGACGGGATCGTGCTCGCCCATGCGCGCATACTCGATGAGTGTTGTTGCGATCAACTGGGTCACTGGATCGGCGCGATTAGTCACGCGCAGATCAATTAGAATGCCCTCGTAAGCCAGCTTCATGGCTTTGATTGCGTCCGGCTCAAACGTGGAATCATTTCGTAAGAGGCGATAAATGGCCACGGCTGGATTCCTGCGAGATATTACAACGGATCGTGATCCGCGGAGTTCAGGTGATGGGCAATAACCTGATGCGCCGCACGGCCAACACGGGCGCCCACCTCGATGACGAAAGTGTCCGCAATCGCAGGTGCAGAGTCAATTCCCTTTCAACCGGGAAGTTTCTGTGCAATCCTTCCTGACGCATTTTCAGTGGGGGCCTGTGATGTCAAAAGTGCCTTGTGCGATTCTGTCCACTTTCGCGTTCGTGGCAATTTCGGCTTTCGAACCGGCGGCCGCTCGAACGCGGTATTTTAGCGTGTCCGATGGACCACCGAATGAAACTTTCACAATTGCTC
>Ga0075028_100000509_pt1 | contig 13941 bp, 13 predicted proteins | sample LitLauG_LLR_2014_FD_71390 | JGI IMG/M metagenome (GOLD analysis project Ga0075028, IMG submission 71390) | Freshwater sediment microbial communities from Pennsylvania, USA - Little Laurel Run_MetaG_LLR_2014 | ecosystem: Environmental > Aquatic > Freshwater > Creek > Sediment | place: USA... | reverse complement strand
GCCAGCCTTCGGTCGACGGCATCTACCGTTTGGTCGGCTGAGCCTTTTTGTCGGGCTGGCCCTTTTTCACCGGCAGCGCTTTCTTCTCGGGCAGGGAACGCGGCTCGGGCGCCGAGCTGACTGCGTCGTCGATGTCTTCGAGCAGGCTTCGGATTCGCGAAGCATTGGCGCCGAGATCGTGATCGCCGAAGCGCGAGGCCGATCGCATATCGATGCGGGCGCCTTGCCCGATTGGGGTCACCCGGATCACCACATCGTCACGGAATCCCATGATCGGCGAGCGCGCGACCGCTTCGATCACGCCGTCTCGGCGGCCCAGCGTCGGTGCGCGCGCGTCGCCGATGTACCATTTGCGTTTGGTCACCAGCGCTAGCGCGGCGTCATAGGCGACCTTGGGGGGCGCGTCGAGTTCAAGCGGTGCGATATCCGGATAGGCAGTGCGCTGAAGCGCGGCCACTTCCAGACCAGGATAGTCGTTGCGTCCACGCGGTCGCAGACGCGTAAGAACTTCGAAGCGCGGGGGATTGGTCGTGTCGGTGGTAATGTCGGAAATTGGCGGCAGCCTCAAGGCACGCGTGCCGAGATAGGCGGGGTAGGCGAGCAGGGCCAGTCCAAGAAACATACCGAGGAGCGCCCGTCCGAGGCCGGGAACTCCTTGCCGCCAGATCACGACGAAAGCCGCGAACGCGAGCAATATGGCGAGGCCGGCAAAAACCAGTGCAGCGGCGAAGGTGGCGAGCGCCGGCACGATCTCCAGCAGGCCAGACCGCACGATGATGATCGAAAGTGCGGCGACGGCTAAAGCGAACAGCGCCAGCCGTGACGACCAGACCGCCACTCTCGACATTGGCTCATCGTGGAACGGACGCCGCGCCATGGTCATGACCCTGCGCAGATTTGCTTGAGCGCCGCCCACTCGCCCGCTTCGAGAAAGGGTAGGGGCGACACGGCTGCTGCTGATTTATTGATGGCGGCAACACGTGCCTTCGTGTCCGGATGGTCCATAAGGATTTTCATGCCAGGTTCGGTGGCACCGCCGATCTTGTCGAGCATGGTCGCCAGCGCACGCGCATCACCGCCGGCCTTGTTCATGAGCTCAGCGCCATAGGCATCCGCTGCTGCTTCTGCCTCGCGCGAATAGGACGATTGCAGAATGGTCTTTGCGGCAAGGACAACAGCACCACCACCGACAAAATCGCCGAGCAGCATTCCGAACAGGAACGACAAGCCGCCGCCCTCCAGCACCGCTTTGGTGCCATCGCGATGGGCGACGTGGCCGATTTCATGCGCGATCACGCCCGCGACCTCGTCGGCGTTGTCAGCCTTGGCAATCAGGCCCTGGAATACATAAACCTGTCCGCCCGGCAAGGCCATGGCATTGGCCTCGTTTCGGCGCACCACATTGGTGCGCAGGTGCAGCGGGAGAGCAGCGACGGCTTCAAGACGCCGGACCAGTTTGTCGAGCGCGATGCGGCCCGGAATTTCGGCGGCGGCTATCCCGCATTCGAAGGCTGCGCCCGCCTTGCGGATGTCGAGCATGCCACGCACCTGCGCATTGACGGCATCGCCCAGCATGCTTTCGAAGGTGACAGGCAGCAGCGGCGTCAGGCGCTCCGCAATCGCCGGCACGCCGAACCAGCCGACCAACAGGAGCGATGCGGTGGCGCCCACACTCCAGCCGATGATGCGCATGCCTTGACTGCGTTGCAATGCGCCGGTTCGGTCGACATGGGCAGAGCGTGCGTCAATCTCGGCGGCAAAGGCGGAATCCCGAATTTCCAGCCGCTCTAATGCTGCGCTGCCGCGACGGCCGAGGCGAAGCATGTCATTGAAAGCGGCGAGCCCTTCAATCTCCTCGTAGGGCCATTGCGCCCATAAGCGGCCGTCACGGTCGGAAATCTGCAATCCGGTGGGCGTAAGTTCGACGACCGCATCACGACGAGTACTGGTCACGCCGTCGAAGTAGATGCCGGCGCCGGAGTTCATGAGCGAGACCCTTCAATTCCACGCGGCATCAATAGCTACCCACATTGAGCGCGTCAGCCAGGCCCTCACCGAGCGCGGAGCTTGGCCGGCCCTTGGCCTTGACCTTCTCGAGTGCAGCAAGGCCGGACAATTGCAGCGATTCCATGCCTAACTGCCAGAGGGACAGCAATACAGTGGCGCGGTAGATGGTCGAGAAGCCGAGAGCGATAATCACATAGCCCACCAGCAGAGCGAGCGTTGTTGCGATCTCACCGGCGGTATCGACCTTTCCGATGCTGGCCGCTACGCCCATGACCCCAAACAGGAACGTGCCGATGAATGCCATCGCGATACTAAACAGGATTGCATAGCCGACGAACCTGGCATATGCGCCGTATACATGGCGCATGCGCAAATGCGAGCGCACTTCAACATCGCCAAAGCGCAAGCCTGAGGACCACCAGCGCAGCGTCACTGCCTGGAATGCCGGATAGAGCAGGCCAGCCAAGGTGACGCTCGCGGTTGCCATAAGCATTGCGAAGACGATGGCGGCACCGAGCCCCGGGTTGCCGCCTTCAATTCTGCCCATCACGTCGTCGCCGCCTTGTGCAAGCGCATCGACGAGGGCTTTCCAGTCCACTGCGACGAAGCCGCGCAAGGTGAGCACGAGCGGCGCAAACACCAGGAACCACATCGGAAAGCCGCGAAGGAGCAGAACGAAGCCCGATCCCTCGAAGCTGCCGCCTAGGTCGCCGTAAAACGTGTTCCGCATCTTGTAGCGCTCGAGGCTGGCAACCTGGAATGGGTAGGCAAGCCCGAAAGTCAGCGCCGTTATGATCCACCACAGCATCGCGCGGAAAGCGTAACCCCATGCGGAACCTTCCTGATGAAAACGCAGACCGCGGTAGATCGTGCGCGTCAGGCGATAACGGCGTGCGCGGTAGATGGCATACTGGCCGAGTAGGCCAAGCGCCGCAAAAGCGATGACGCCGGACAATTTCCCGAGAATGCCGAGATCGAGCGCCGCCAGAAAGATTCCGCCATAGACCGGAATCAAAAGGGCAATCGCCACCAGGAAGCCGAGGAGGAGCTCCAGCGCTGTGCCTGTATATTCGAGCGCCTCGCCGGCAATTTCAGTGTTCGACCAGAGAAAACGCCGCACATCGGTCACCAGCCAGAAGCGGTATATGCCGAGGGTGACAAACAGCATAACGGCGCCCCGAATGAGCAGCCGCCAATAGGCCCGGCGCTGCCCGAAGAATCGCACGCCGCCGCTCGCTGCGATCCCGCCTGCGTCGAGGCTGGTCATAGTGTGCAGGGATAAAGGCAAGCGGGAAGACAGGCAACGTTGTTTAGTCGGATCCGCTATTCGGTCGGGTCAGGCCACGAGCTGCGCCGCGCTCGTTGAGGCTTCCAGGCGTGCATGGATAACTTCGGCGGTCATTGGCTCCCCGAAGAAATGACCCTGCCCTTCGTGGCAGCCATGCGCTTTTACCTGCTTCATCTGCTCTTCCGTCTCGATGCCCTCCGCGACCACAGTCTTGTCGAGGCTGGCGCCGAGACCGGCGACGGCGCCGATGATCGCCTGGGCGTCGCGCTCTTCCCCGAGCCCGCGAATAAACGACTGATCGATCTTGATCTTCTGAAACGGGAATTTGCGCAGGTAGTTGAGCGAAGAGTAACCCGTGCCGAAGTCGTCGAGCGAAATGCCGACACCGAGATTCTTGAGCTGCTCCATTGTTGTCAGCGTTCCGACGTTGTCTTCAAGCAAAAGACGCTCGGTGACTTCCAGCTCCAGCCGTTGCGCCGGAAGCCCCGATTTTGCCAGCGCAGATACGACCTGCAAGGCAAGACCGCGGTCGCGGAACTGCACCGGCGAAAGATTGACGGCAACCTTGACACTCTTCGGCCACTTCGCCGCCTCGAGGCAGGCACGCTGCAATGCCCATTCGCCGAGTGCGATAATCAGGCCGGTCTCTTCCGCAATGGGGATAAAGACCGCCGGTGGCACCATCCCGCGCCGCGGGTGCTCCCAGCGCAGTAATGCTTCGCAGGCCGTCACGCGGCCGTTGCGCAGATCAACCAGCGGCTGGAAATAGACGTGGAACTGTTCCGAAACGAGGGCTTCGCGCAAGTCGAGCTCCAGCGCACGCCGCTCTTGCGCCGCTTCCTCCATCTCCAGGGCGAAGAAACGATGGTCGCCGCCGCCACCGTTCTTGGCTGCATAAAGCGCCATATCAGCTTTCTTCAGAAGCTGGTCAGCGTCGACACCGTCCATCGGCGCCATCGCGATACCAATTGAAGCGCCAATGTCGATGCGGTGCCCGTCGATGTCGAATGGATCCTTGAGCGTCCGGGCGAGACGCTCCGCAAGCCACTTGGCATCTTGGTAGCGCTCCGTGCCGACCTGCAGAACGACGAACTCGTCCCCACCGAAGCGCGTGATCATGTCGCCGGGACGGATGACAGTCTTAAGCCGTGACGCAACTTCTTTGAGCAGCTTGTCGCCAATCGGATGGCCAAGTGTGTCGTTGATCGTCTTGAATCGGTCGAGGTCGATCAAGTGGATCGCGACATGGTTCTTGCGCTTATGCATTGCCGCAAGCATGCCGTTGATGCGCTCGCGGAACTGGTTTCGGTTGGCGAGGCCTGTAAGGTCGTCGTACCTGGCAAGATGTGTAATGCGCTCTTGCGCGCGCTTGCTTTCGGTCACGTCCTCGAGAATGACGACCGAGCCGCCACCAGACATCAAACGACGCGATACGGCGATGGTGCGATCGCCGTCGGGCGACGTCTGCACCTGGTCGAAGCGATTCTGCTGAAGGCCTTGTGCCAGATCGCTGAAAACCTTCTTCACGCTCTTCGTCCGGTGATTTCCGGCGCGGATGCTATGGCGGATCAATCGCGACGCCGGCATGCCGACTCGGACAGGCATGGACTTGAGATGGAGCAATTCAAGGAACCGGTCATTCCAGACTTGAAGGCGGTTCTGCTCGTCGAGCATGCACAGGCCGTGCGACATGTTGTTGAGCGCGATATCGAAGCGGTTCGCCTGTTGCTCGAAGCGGGTGGCGAGAGCGGCTTCTTTACGCGTCATCGTCAGCGCTTGAATGATGATGTCACGAATGCTGAGTGTGATGTCGATCATGCCGTAGATGAACATCAACACAACGAAGCCCAAGGCTCGGTGTACCCAGTCGGGATAGACAAGCAACGCAATGGCCATCGGCAGTGTGCAAAGCGTGAGCTGTCCGACCGCGATGAAGGGCCGTCCGGCGTTGCGGCCCGAAATAGCGGCGGCGTAGCCAGCCGTCGTCGTGGTTACGGCCATCTGCAACGATGCGTCTGCTGTGCGAGTGATCGCCATCCAGCACAGCAGACCAAGCATTGCCGAGAAACCCCAGGCGCCGTATTCGTAGACGTGTTCCCACAATCTCGTGGCGGCAAGTTTTTCGGCTTCCTTCGATCGCTGATAGAGCAGCGCGGATACGACCCGCAGCATGCCGACCGCAAGGATCGCGAGCGAGTTGGCCATGATCCAAAGATCGCCGACTCGCAGTGCGACCGCTGCGCCGACGATCGAGCAGGCGACCGCGCCAACGACCAGCGACGCGATCGGCGCAAACAGCGACTCGATCAGGGCGGCGCGTATCTCTTTCGGCAGCTCCGCATCGGCCTTGCGCGTCTGGAGTAACTTATTGAATAACATACGACCTTCGCGGTTCTCGAAGCTCGAGATCGTACCGGCGATTGTTCAATGCGATGCAAATTGCTTGGTGTTTCGGCAACCAAGATGAACGAACTAGAATCGGCTGAACGACAATTTCAATAAAATTGTCTCGATCCGCGGACGAGCCAGTTGGCTTGTATCCGTCCTCGCGAGCACAGGAATCGCCTTGAACTCGGGCCGGCCATGCTCACGTGTGCGTGCGCATGCGTGTTGATGCAGGAGAGCTGTTCTCTTCGTGAGTCTTCCGACGTTTCTTCCAATCTTAGTTAACGCGAGTTTCGAGTAGATTTCTCGCCGGATTCTTCGCGCAGCGGAGCCAATTGACGCGGACGCAGAGCTCCAATGCACGACGGTATCGTTGTGACTTCGGCAACCCTTTGTTAAGGTAAAAAAAGTGTAAATCGGTGCGTGTAAATGTCGATGTTTGCGGTGTCGGAAGGCCATTCGGCGGTACGGGTCGACGCCCACTCAGTGGCACCAGAACCGACAAACTTATCTCTCGATCCGCGACTCATCGACCTGAAGAAGAGCGCCGACGCGCGCCGGTTGTTCGAACTGGAACAGCTGGAAGTATCGTGGGACGACACCACAGGCGCGCTATGGACGTTCATGAGGCCGCGCGGCCGGCCGAGCTATAACCTCGACTTGCTGGAAGACTTCCACGCCTGGCAGCGCGGCATCAGTGCCGCCTTCGAACACCGTCCGAACGATTTGCGATATCTGTTACTCGGGTCACGGACACCCGGCGTGTTCAATCTTGGTGGTGATCTCGATCTGTTCGCAGCCAAGATCCGGGCGCGCGACCGGGAGGCGCTCGTTGCTTACGGCGAATCCTGCGTGCGCATTCTGCATCGGAACATGAATTGTCTCGGCCTGCCGATGGTGACGATCGGTCTGGCGCAAGGTGATGCGCTCGGTGGGGGCTTCGAGTCGCTTCTGTCGTTCAACGTCATCATCGCCGAGCGGGATGCGAAGTTTGGCTTTCCCGAAAACATTTTCGGCCTGTTCCCCGGCATGGGCGCCTACAGTCTGGTGGCGCGCAGGGTTGGAGCGGCCTTCGCCGAGGAGATGATGCTTGGCGGGCGCATCTACACGGCCGAGGAAATGAAAGACGCAGGTTTGGTCCACGTCTTGGCGGAGCCGGGGCAGGGGATTGCCGAAGCGCGCGATTTTATCCAGCGCGGCAAGCGGCGTCACACGGGCGTCCGCTCGGTCTATCGGATCGGGTGCGAGGTTAATCCTGTTACGCTAGAGGAGCTTGATCGCATCGTCCAGGTTTGGGCGGACGCGTGTCTCGAACTGCGCGATCGCGATCTCAGGGTGATGGAGCGCCTCGTGGCCGCGCAAAACCGGCTGCAAGGCGTACCGCTGGCGGCTGAATAGCCAGCCTCGTGGAGGGCGCGCGTGCCCGGGGATCGGGTTGTCAACTCAATTGTCGTCCCGACAAGAGTTCCCCGCGCTCGAAACTCATTTGCGAGAATCGATCGCGATATTCGCCGGGTGTCATTCCCGTATGGCGCTTGAACAGATTTCGGAAGAAACCGATATCCTCGTATCCTATTTTTGAGCTGACGGTCTGAATGGACGAGGTCCCGTGCTCCAGCAATTCCTTGGCCGCCGACATTCTTAACGTTTGAATATAAGCGCCGGGCACGCGACCGGTCGCGGCTTTGAAGCGGCGGATGAAGTTGCGCGGGCCCATGCCGACGCGTCGGGCCAGGCTGTCGATCGAAATATCGTTATCGAAATGCTGCTGTAAAAATTCTTCTGTCTGCCGGATCTTCTCGTCGGAATGCGGGCGCGATAGCTGCACCACGGAATATCCTGATTGCCTGCCGCGCGGCATGCTGAGCAGCAAGGATTTGGCACATTGCAGCGCGACTTCGTGGCCGCAGAATTTCTCCACCAGATAAAGGCTCAGATCGATCGAGGCATAGACGCCGCCACTGCAAAAGAGTCGACCGTCCTCCGTCACGAATTGGTCGGTCTGCCAATTTACCTTGGGATAGCGCTGCCGATATATGTCGGCGACACCCCAATGAGTGGTTGCCCGTCGTCCATCGAGAATTCCACTTTCCGCAAGAAATGCAACGCCCGTGCATGCGCCGGCAATGTAAGCACCGCGGGCGTTCCACTTTCGCAGCCAGGGCACGAGAGGGGTATTTTTTGCAATGTCGTCAAGCACGTCCCAGCCGGGCGCAGCGACGATGATAATGTCGGTATGCTTGATATCGTCGATAGCGCAATCCGGAGTAAGGCCAAGAGAGCCAGCTGCCTTGACTTTTCGTCCGTCGATAGAGGCGGTGCGCACCTTGAATCGCGGCTGCTCAGGCTCACCGTGAAGCCAATTCCACACCACGCCGGCTGAGTGAAAGATCTCGATCGGGGCAATCGCCGTTGACGCGTAACCGTCTTCCAGAATGACGATGGTGACGTCCAGCAAACCATCGCTGATCCCTGCGGAGGACACTTGTTGGGTTTGCCGTTTCGCTCGCGGCGCTGTCTTTTTAGCCATGGCCATTCACTTTCATGTTCAGCTCGATCGGCTCCCACAAGCCGATCAGCGCACCAACGGAATCCTGAATCAGTGCTATCCGCGCAACCCCCGATACAACAAAGGGATCGGCAATCACAGTTCCACCGAAGTCGGTAGCCCGCTGGACAGCATCTTTCACGTTGTCCACCCGGACATACGGCGTCCAATGCGATGAAATCCCGCGGTCGAGAAGCGCTTCGCGCAATTGGTAAAGCGAGCCGACATCCTGATCCGATAACCGCAAGCGGGTGAAACTGCCGCCATTCGCGGGCTGTTCGTGCGACGTCCAGCCGAAAAGCTTTCCGTAAAAGTTCTTCGCGCTGTCGGCATCGGTTGCCGCCAGATCGAGCCAGCAGAATCGTCCGGGATCCGTTTTGGCGAGCTGTACCATGGCAGACGTTTCCTTAACTCTGCTCCGAGCGGTTTGAGGCCGCCGCCGGCCACCCGATGCGGCGGCGCCACTCAAATCAGCCTTCGGCCGTCAGAGGGTCGATGATGGTGCGTACTTCGGTCACCTTGGTTGCCGGAAAGCCGCTCAACTTGGCGTGTTGGCGCACCGCAGCTTCGTCTTCGGCGAGATAGATGCAGAAGGTCTTGTTATCGACGACGTAGGAATGCTCCCACTGCGCCTTGCCGGCGAGTTTTGCCAGCGCGCCGTTGGACGTGTCGGCGGCGGCCTTGAGCTGCGCGCGATTCATTCCGCCGATGCCCGGCAAATCCCGTTCGATTACATAGCGTTTCATGGTCCTTGCTCCGTGTTCGTGTGTTACGGACTGCAAGATCGGTTGCCTCCCGTATATAAGCCAGATGTCATTTATGACAATATAGATAGGTGATTATGACAAGTGCCAATATGCCTTATTCCGCGAGCTGAATCGGCCGACTAAAGGTCAGATTCGGTGCAGACCCGCGGTTCGTGTTTAAATCGCGACCCGCTGTCAGGAACTGGAATCCGTCAGACCGATGTCCAGGCTTTTGCGTTTTCCCGGCTTGCTATTGCTAACGTTTCCGTTTGTCTGCGGCACCGCAAGCCATGCGCAAAGCCCGAGCGTTCCGGCCAGCCCGTCAGATGCTTGCCTCGCATTCAAACGCGGGTTGTCGCTTGGCGCGCCGCTTGCAGGCATCAAGGCGAAGCTGCAAGCGGGCAAGACGCTCACGGTTGTTGCGCTCGGCTCTTCGTCGACGACGGGTTTTGGAACACTCGGATCCGGCGGTGCATTTCCGGACGTGATGAAACGCGAGCTGCTGCGGTTGCGGCCCTCTGCGCGGATTGAGCTGATCAACAGCGGTCGCATCATGGACAATATACCGGGCAACATCGCCCGACTTGATAGTGATGTGCTGCACTACAAGCCCGATCTGGTGGTATGGCAGCTCGGAAGTAACGACGCGGTGTGGCGCGGCATTGCCGAGAATGCCAAGGAAATACTCGGCGCGGCCGTGAAGCGGCTCAAAGCCGCCAACGCCGATGTTGTGCTTGTGGATTTACAGTATGCACCCGTGGTGCTTGTCGCTTCGAACCATGTTCGAATGGAAAAAATCATCGCTGATGTCGCGCGCGAGCAGAATGTTGGTCACTTTCCGCGGTTTCTTCTGATGAAACGGGCGACTGAGGCCGGCGTCAAAGGCCTAGTCTGGTGGGATGGCCTCCACAACTCCGCCGAAGGGCACAAATGCGTGGGCGTCGCACTCGCACAAATGATCGACACTGCCGCGCGCTAACGCGACGATCTTAATAGTTCGAGCGCGCCGTCTTAAATCTACGTTGTCGGGATTTACATCCCTGCGGCCTTCTTGCGCTTGTCGCACTCACTCCAGTATTTCGGCCAGGTCATTCCCGCGGGGACTTTTCCCGCTGCTTTTTCAGCTTTCCAGTCTGCGCCACAAGCTCGCTCGCGAGCATGCTCGGCTTCCTGGGGATCGGCCGGCTTCTTTGCTGCCGTTTTCGGCGCTGCCATGGGCGCCGGTGCCGCTGCAGCAGGCTTTTCGGTCGCGGCTCTGCATTTCGCGACGTAATCTTTTTCGGTGATCTTGGCCGCCTCGTTTGCAGCCTTGTTGGCTCTCCATTCCTCTTCGCAGGCCTTTATTGTTTTCTTCTGCGCGAATGACGGCGTTGCAGAAATTGCAAGGCCCGAGCAAGCAACGGCGAAGCATAAGAGAAGTATGGATCGTTTCTTCATGTCAAACCTCCGGCGTTCCTGTTTTGGTGTACCTTCGCTTCATTCCCCTCGAACAAGCTGTCTTATCATCACGGCGACACTCTACTCTGGTTGTCCCAACATGCGGAAGATTTCGTCAAGTTGCGGACTCATCGGGAGATTGAGCGTCTCTCCGGTCGGCAGCCGGCGCAAGAACCATTTATTGTAAAGTTCGGTAAGCCGGCGCTCGCCTGCCGTCCGGGCGAAGGTGCGTTCGACCACCGCCGCAAAGGCCGGGTCGTCGCGCCGGTAGACCAGGCCATAAGGATCATAGGAGAGGTATTCGCCGACGACCTTCATGTTGCTGGCATTTCTGGACGTTGCAATGAATCCGTAGAGCAGCACATCATCCGTTGCGAATGCATCGGCCTTTCCGGACGCCAGCATGTCCAATGATTGCGCGTGATCGGGCGCGGTGACGATGGTGATGCCGAGCTTCTGTTTCTCAGAGAGCGTGCGCAGGGCTGCTTCGTTGGTGGTGCCCGCAGTGACAACCGTCGTCTTGCCCGCAAGATCTCTGTAGGAGCCGATGGCCGATGCCTTTGGCACCATCAGCTTGGTACCGGCGACAAAAAAGATCGGAGAAAACGCCACCTCTTTGCGCCGTTGTACGTTGCCGGTGGTGGAGCCACATTCAATGTCGATTTCGCCAGACGCAACCTTCTGCAGGCGGTTTACCGGCGTCACCGGCGCAAACGCGATCTTGACCTCCATGCCGTCGAGCTCGGTGGAGACGTCTTCAACGACCTCACGGCAAAGGTCGATCGAATACCCGATCGGCTGATGACGCTTGTTCAGGTAAGAAAACGGCAGCGAACTTTCGCGGTAGCCAAGCGTGATCGTGCCAGTATCCTTGACCTTCTTCAGTGTGCCGGACAGCGTTCCAATATTCGCGCTGTCCTGACTGCGGACAGGGGCAACAACAAGGACCGCCAGCGTTACGCCGGCCACAAGCGCCGCGCAAACGTGCGCCCGCCTCGCGCGCATTAGGCGGGCTCGGGTTCGCCTATGACGACCACAACGTCGTGCATCTTCTCGCCCTCCCACTTTGCCACCACGGCCGTGGCCAAGGTGTTGCCGATCACATTGGTTGCAGAGCGGCCCATGTCGAGGAACTGATCGATACCGATGATCAGCAGCAAGCCTGCTTCGGGGATGTTGAAGCTCGACAGCGTCGCGGCGATGACGACAAGCGAGGCGCGCGGAACGCCCGCCATGCCTTTGCTGGTGAGCATTAGAAGCAGCAGCATCGTGATCTGCTGTCCGAGCGGCAGCTCGATATTGTAGGCCTGCGCGATAAATAAGACCGCGAAGGTGCAATACATCATCGAACCATCAAGATTGAACGAATAGCCCATCGGCAAGACGAAGCTGATGATTTTCTTGCTGATCGGAAATTTCTCGAGCTGCTCCATGGTTTTCGGGTACGCCGCCTCGCTGCTCGCGGTCGAAAACGCGAGCAGGAAAGGCTCGCGGACGAGATGGACGAGCCGGAATGCGTGTGGACCAAAGATCAGGAAACCGACCGCGATCAACAAGCACCAAAGGACGAGGAGACCGAAGTAGAACTCGATGACGAACTTTCCGTAGGTCACCAGGATGCCGAGCCCCTGCGTCGTCACAATCGCAGCCATTGAGGCGAACACCGCGATTGGGGCGAGCTTCATGATGTAGCCGGTAATCGCAAGAATGACATGGGACAGCTCTTCAATGCCCTCTACGAGCGTGCGCGCACGCTCGCCGAGCGCCGCGCAGGCGACACCGAAGAACAACGAGAACACCACGATCTGAAGAATCTCGTTGGTAGCCATCGCTTCGACGACCGAACGCGGCACGAGATGTGCCACGAATTCCTTCATCGACAGTGATGCGACCTTGAGGTTGGTCGAGGCCTGTGCGTCAGGCAGCGGCAGGTTGAGATTGTCGCCGGGCCGCAGGATGTTGACCAACACCATGCCCAACAGGAGTGATACGAGGGACGCAGCGACAAACCAGGTCATTGCCTTGGCACCGATGCGGCCAACGGCCTTGGTGTCGCCCATGTGGGCAACGCCGACCACAAGCGTCGAGAACACCAGCGGCGCGATGATCATCTTGATCAGGCGCAAGAAGATATCGGTAAAGAGCGAGATGTAGTCTGCGATCGTTTTCGCGGTTTTCGGATCCGGCCAAAGCGTGTGGCAGGCGTAACCGACAAGAATTCCGAGGACCATCCCGATCAGGATTATGGTGGTGAGCTTCGAACGCATTGGCCCCTCCCAATGGTACGCGGTGGCCAGCGTAGCAGAAATCCGGGCGGAAATGTCTTATGGTTGCTCCCCAAGAAGGTCGGGGACGCGAGGAGGGGACGATGAAGGGCCAAAGGATTTGCGCGGCATTTTTTGTACTTGCCGGAATGAGCGACGCGCAGACCCAGGATTACCCGACGAGGGCGGTGACTGTGATCGTGCCGTTCGCGGCCGGTGGGCCGGCGGACGTTACGGGCCGGATCGTGGCAGATATCTTTTCTCGCCATCTCGGCCAGCAATTCGTGGTCGAGAATGTCGGCGGTGCCGGTGGAACGCTTGGATCGCTGCGCGCCGCGCGCGCAGCCCCCGATGGCTACACCATCATTTCCGGCCACATGGGGACGCACGCCGCCGCGCCAGTGTTCTATCCCACCCTGGGGTATGACCCGGAGAAGGATTTCGAGCCGATCGGACTGATCGCCGAGCAGCCCGAACTGCTCGCGGTCCGCAAGGACTTTCCTGCCAATAACCTCAAGGAGTTCATCGCCTACGCCAAAGCGAACGAGAGCAAGCTCAATATGGGGCACGCGGGTGTCGGCTCTGTATCCTACGTTGGTTGTCTCCTTCTCAATTCGGCCATTGGCATCAAACCGACCATGGTGCCGTTTACTGGTACAGCGCCAGTTATGAACGCGATTCTCGGTGGCCAGGTCGATTACGACTGTGATCCAGTACTCGGACCGCTCCCGCACGTGCGCGCGGGCACCGTCAAGGCGCTTGCCATCGCCACAAAGAAACGAAGCCCACTGCTGCCGGACGTACCAACGTCCTATGAGCAAGGCCTGCCGGAATTCGATTGTGCGCCTTTCTATGCGTTGTTCGCGCCGAAAGGCACGCCGAAGCCGATTATCGACAAGCTCGCCGAAGCCCTCAACAAGGGCCTCAACGAGGAGGCCGTGCAGAAACGGCTGGCTGACCTTGGTGCCGAGCTCGCCGAGCCGGACCGCCGTGGACCAAAGGCCTTGGCCGATCTGGTGAGGAGCGAAGTCGCGCGGCTGACACCAATCCTGAAAGCTGCCACCGCTAAATAGGCTTGCAGACAGCGACAGCTGCCATCCGGCCCCTAAGCACCCATTCTGCGGCGATTGGCGCGCACCCGGCGGCGGTAAAGTTTGTAATTCTTTCGCGTGGCATCCTGAACGCTGCCGCCGCTTGCCATGGTGGTCAGGGCGGCCCAATTGGCCTCGCCTAGGGTCATCATTTTTTCAGACACCATTCGCCAGA
>Ga0075028_100000504_pt1 | contig 14030 bp, 13 predicted proteins | sample LitLauG_LLR_2014_FD_71390 | JGI IMG/M metagenome (GOLD analysis project Ga0075028, IMG submission 71390) | Freshwater sediment microbial communities from Pennsylvania, USA - Little Laurel Run_MetaG_LLR_2014 | ecosystem: Environmental > Aquatic > Freshwater > Creek > Sediment | place: USA... | reverse complement strand
GGTCCGTTGGCGCTGACCAACCCGTCGGTTGCGGGAGCGGACGGAAACTTCGGCGGCGGTCCTCCACTCGCCAACTACAACCTGACGGCGACCATCAATACGGTGCCGGCTGCGCAACCTCACCCGGCGACGGACTTCTACGGCAACGCCAGGCCGGAACCCGGCGAATCCACAACCGCCGGCCTCTTCGATCCAGGCGCGATTGAGTTCGGTTCGTCTGTTCCTGTGGCAGTACTCAGCGTAACGGGTGGGCCGCTGGCCTTCGGCAACGTGGGGGTCGGCACGACCAGCAGCGCAGGTACCCTCACTCTGCATAACACCGGTACGGCAGCCGGAACGGGCATTGGGCTTGCCTTCACGTCTACGCCAGCGGGTGGCTTCTCGCGTCCGGCGGGAGCGGCAGGCGGCACATGTACCGGTACTTTGGCTGCGGGCGCCACCTGCACCATCAACGTAGTCTTCACGCCCACCGCTGCGGGTGCCTACACCGGAACCCTGACCATTACCGCGAATGTTGCGGTCACTGGTTCGCCGGTGGCGCTCAGCGGTACGGGCATCGTTCCGGTGATCGCTGCGACTCTGACGCCGACGTCGCGCAACTTTGGCACGGTGACCAGGAATTGCCCGGGCCTCCTCTGCTTGTTGACAGATCCGGCCCAGGTCTTCACGCTCACCAACACGGGCAACGTGACGCTCACGGGCATCGGACAAGGAGCGCTGGGAGGAACCAATCCCACGGAGTTCGCCATAATCCGGTTGCTGTCGACCTGCGGACCGGCTGGCGGCGGCCAACTGCTCGGCCAGACAACTCTGGCGCCGGGTGCATCTTGCATCGTCACGGTGCAGTTCGAGCCGCAAACGGCCCAAACGACCGGGGTCAAGAACGCAACGGTCTCTGTGACCGATTTGGCTGGTACGCAAACCTCGACCTTGACCGGCACGGCAAACTAGCCGATGTCCATCAGGCCGATGGAAGTCTGAATACGACTGCTGCTCGCGGGGTGACCCGCGAGCAGCAGCGCTCTGCAGAGAGACCTGCGCAGGCGGGTCCAGAGTCAGTGACGCAGCCCGAATCTGAGGTTTGGGTTCAGTTGCTTGGAGAACTTGAGGTAAGGTACGGTTATGAAAATCCTCCGAACGCTCGGTTTAGGCGCTGCCATTCTGTTTCCGCAACTGGCCTTAGCCAAGTTGCCCTTCTCGAACGACGCTTTTGGAAGAGTGGAAGCGACGCTGGATTCCTGTACGCAAGCGGATCCGGCGGGAGCTCCAAAGTACCAGGAGAGAAAAAAGGCCCTGGTTAAGGATGTCCCGGAGAAGGAAGTGGCCGAGGCTCGCGCCAGTCAGGAATACAACGACGCGTATGACGCGACCACCACAGAAATCGGGAAGCAGCCGAAGGAGAAGGTGGTCGAAGCCTGCACCGCCTCTCTGAAAGACGGCCAATAGGACTGTCCACCCATGCCAGGAGGTAAGGTTCATCCGATGTCCCCGAAGTCGATCATCGCTACTCAGCTTCTGCTGCTCGCTGTTCTAGCGGGCAGCAGCGTCGTCCCTGGCGCACAGGGGCAGTCAACCCAGGCCAACCAAGAACCTGCTACTCCTTCCCCGAATGCTCCGGCCCAGTCTGCCACGCCGGTCCAGACGCAAAAATCAGGATCCCAGAATCCTGCGCCATCGGCCCAACCAGCAACTGCTGGAAACCAGCGTCGCGTGCTGAATCACAGGTCGCGGCATGCCACGATGTATTACGAAGGCATGTGGGGAGTGGACTCTTTGCGGGTGAAGCTGGCCGAGTCGGGCGAACTGGTTCGATTTAATTATCGCGTGCTGGACCCGGAGAAAGCCGCGGCCCTCAACGATAAGAAAGCCGAGCCCGAGTTGATCGATCCGCAGGCTGGCGTCAAGCTCGAGGTTCCCCAGATGGAGAAGATAGGGAAATTGCGTCAGAGCAGCACGCCGAAGGCGGGCATGGTTTACTGGATGGCTTTCTCGAACCCAACCCGGGCGGTGAGACGGGGCGACCGGGTGGATGTGGTGATTGGGACATTCCGGGCCAACAACCTCATCGTAGAATGAGGGTACGGCAGAAGTGCTTTCTTCGGCTCGCCAGGAGCCGGGCTGGCTATATGCTTTTTTTGGTTAGTTCGAACACTCTTGTAACGAGGATGGGTATATGTTTCGAAGGTCGCTGGGAATTCTGATCTCCACGGCATTTGCGATCTCGCTTGCCGCGGCGCCGAACAATGCTTCATCGCAAGCCAAGCTATCCGCGGCTCAGATCGTGGACAAGAACGTGGCCGCCCGGGGCGGCTTGCAGGCATGGCGGGCCGTCCAAACCTTGTCGCTGGAAGGAAAAATGGGGGCCGGAGGGAATCGGCGCGCGACGCTTTCTGTGCCCGTGCCGCACCAGAAGGAACTCGCGAATATGCTTCCTAGCCGGCCGGTCGAAGAGACGCAATTACCTTTTCTCATGGAACTGAAGCGTCCCGGCAAGGCGCGTCTGGAATTGCAATTTAAAGGACAGACCGCTGTGCAAGTCTATGATGGCGCCAACGGGTGGAAAATTCGGCCGTACTTGAACCGGCACGAAATCGAACCTTTCAGCGCGGAGGAACTGAAGATTGCCTCCAATCAGGGGGACCTCGACGGTCCCCTGGTGGATTACGCTGCCAAAGGCAGCCATGTCGAAATGGACGGCAGCGAAAAGGTGGAGGGACGCGACACCTATAGGATTAAGGTCACGGAGAAGAATGGGCACTCGATCCACGCGTGGATCGACGCGGAGACCTTCCTCGAAGCAAAGATTGAAGGACAACCACGCCGCCTCGATGGCACAGAACATCCGGTGGAAGTTTACTACCGCGATTACCGGAACGTGGATGGTCTTCTGATCCCGTTCGTCCTGGAGACCAGAGTTCTCCCGGTGGGCCAGAACGCGCTGGGTTTAAGGGATACTCCCGTTCCGTCGGAGAAAATAATCATCGATAGGGTGCTGGTGAATCCCAAGTTCGATGAAAGGCTGTTCTCGAACCTGGAGGTTCCAGCCGTATCCAAGAGCAAGTAACCGGGATTGTATCTTCGCCAGTCTGTGCGAACGATATCCGCAGAATGAACGGAAACGAGACTGGCGCGATCAGGATTCTCAGACTTCCGGGAGCGATAATCTTGGTCTGAAATGTTCCCCTCCCGCTTCATGTCAAATAAGAGATGGGGAACGTGAGCTATGAATCTGAATGCAGATCGCGGCCATTTAGCAAGCCGTGCCCTCCCCTGCAAGCCTCTGACTGCGAGTCTGCTTCTGCCAAGCGTTGGACCACCTGCCCATCGAGTGCGGCGAAGACAAGTTCAATAGTAGATCGATTTCGCGAAGGAGACTGAAATGATATTTCGGAATGCGACCAGAATCATTGTGATTTTGGCGGCAACAGCGGCTTTAGCCCAGGGCACCACGCCAGGCTCGCCGATCCTGAGTCAGAGGCCGGGGCTGGCCGGGCGGAGAGGTCCGGCTGGGAACAGGAACTCCGACCCGCAGGGTTTGACCGCGTTGCGTCAACGGGTCGAGGATATGCAAAGTACGCTCTCCCAGATGCATGCGGTGCTAAAGCAAATGCATGCCAAGGCTGCTAAGAGCAGCGTCAAGGACTCGCTCGCCAAGGCCAACCTTGACATGTGGGAATTGATGGTGGGCCATCTGGACACGGAGCTCCAACAACTACAGGCTGCAGTGACAGCACGCGAGGACTTGGAAGCTCGTCGCGCTTCCCTCTATAGGCAGGCGGATGCCAAAGCTGAAGCGGAGGCTCAGGCGGCGCGCGCTACCCAGACAGCCACATCTGCTACCGGGGCGCCGACACCGGCTCAGGCCGGGCAAGGTGGGGGGCAGAATCCTGCCGGACAACCTGCGCCCGGACAGCCAGTTCCGGCTCCACCGGCAAGCAATTCTCCTTCGTCCAAGCCGCCCGGCCAAGGATCGCCGAACTCCGCGCCCCCACAATAGGGAGGCAGGCGTGAAGCGGCAAGGATCTCCCGAGAGATGGGTAATTCTATGAAGAAGGTCATAACTGCGGGTTTGATTGGACTGCTGATGATCGTCTCCTATTTCCTGGGGAGACACCACCCAGCGCCTGCGACCGAAAGCGCGAGTTCACGCCGCATCCTCTATTGGGTTGATCCCATGCATCCGGATTACAAGTCGGACCACCCCGGGATAGCCCCCGACTGCGGCATGCCTTTGGAACCGGTCTATGCGGATTCTGGAACCCTGCCGGTAGCGTCCGTTGCGGTGCCAACCGGAGCGGTTGCGATCGACCTCGAGAAACAACAATTGGTCGGGATCCGGGTAGCGGCAGCGGAGAAAACATCTGGAACACACACCATGCGCTTTCTCGGCCGCGTGGTTCCGGAGGATACCCGCATCTATCGAGTCAATTCGGGCATGGACGGATTTATCCGGGAGACCTTCAACGATTCGGTTGGAGAACAGGTAAAGAAAGACCAAAAGCTGGCGACATCTTATGTAGGCGACACGTTGTCGATTGCCTCCGGATTTCTGGCCGCGACTGCCGCGGTGCCGGGTGTCATCGCCAAGGACGGCAACCGGACTGTTCCATTTCCGGGCGCCGTGTCGAAGCAGGGTGTGAGCAGCCTTCAAGGCTACACGGATCGCCTCCGCAATCTCGGCATGAGCGAGGCGCAGATCAAACAGATGGCGGAAAACCGCCAGCTTCCCCAGACGGTAGACATCGTCTCGCCCGCAGATGGATTCATTCTGGCTCGGACCATTACACCGGGCCAGCACTTCGACCGCTCGACTGAGTTCTACCGCATTGCTGACTTGAGTCAAGTCTGGATTCTGGTGGACATCTTCGGGAGCGATGCGCAAGACATTCATCCGGGGGCTGTCGCTCGCGTCACTTTGCCTGATCAGCGAAGGAGCTTCTCCGCGCGAGTGAGCCACGCCCTGCCTCAAGTTGATCCCGAGACGCGGGTTTTGAAGCTCCGCTTCGATGCCGACAATCCCGGCTTTGCCTTGCGGCCTGACATGTTCGTGGATGTAGAGCTGCCCGTGACGGGGCAGGCGGGAGTCTCCGTGCCCCAGGACGCCGTGATTGACTCAGGGCGCGAGCAGCGGGTGTTTGTTGAGCGGAGCGCGGGAGTGTTTGAGCCGCGTCGGGTGCAGATCGGCTGGCGGTCCGGCGACCGAGTCGAAATCGTGCGTGGGCTAACAGAAGGCGAGCTCGTGGTCGCTTCGGGAACCTTCCTGGTGGACTCGGAGAGCCGCCTGAAATCCATCGCCCAGTTGCCATCAAAACAAGAGCCTTATCAGCATTAGAGCGTCCTGGCCAAAATCCACAACCCGGCCTTGGCTGGTGGCCAGCGTCGGCAAGGTCAAAGATGCGGCGTGCGGCATGATGGTCAATGCGTCGAAGGCCCTCGCGGAAGACGGGACAAGCCAGCCTAACTGCTGCCCAAATCGTCGACAAGCACGTTGCACTGCGGTGGGTTACAGGCATGGCGCGCCGTCCAGACCATGTCTCTAACCGGCAAGATGGAGGCTGGAAGCGGCGACTCGGTCGCCCGTAGCAGGAAGTTTGTCCAGGAGAACCTCAAGTGTTCCGGCAAGACGGAACTTCCAGATGGCATGGACAGTCAGGAACAGGCCCAGAAGCAAGTGCAACTCCCATTTGTGATGGAGATGAAGCGCGGCCACAAGTCACGCCTCGAGATTGAGTTTGCGGGCAAGACCGCCGTGCAGGTTTACGATGGAGCCAATGGATGGAAACTGCGTCCGTTCCTCAACCGGAACGATGTCCAGCCCTTTACCACGGAGGAAGCAAGGGCCGAAGCGGAAAAGGCTGACCTCGACGGCCCGCTCGTGGACTACGCGGCCAAGGGAACGAAGGTGGACTTGGAGGGAATGGACCCCGTGGAAGGCCATCCCGCCTACAAGCTCAAGCTGACTTCGAAAAGTGGGGATGTGCAACATGTCTGGATCGATGCGCAGAGTTTCCTTGACGTCAAGGTGGAGGGAACACAACGCTGCATGGACGGCCGCATGCACAACGTCTGGGTTTATCAGCGGGACTTCAGAGCTATACAGGGTTTGCAGGTCCCGTATGTGCTCGAGACAGCCGTCGAAGGATACCCCGACACGCACGAAGTGCTGATTGAAGGCGTGGTGGTGAACCCAAAGCTGGACGATGCCCTGTTCGCCAAGCCTTCCGCGAAATGAGTATCCCGACGGATCGGTCTGCGAAGGAGACGTCACGAAATGCGCAAGTTGATTGTGCGCGTCGCGGCGCTCGCGCTTTGCGCGAGGCCACGCGAGCGGCAATGAGCAAACTAATGCGGGTCTGACTGTGCTGTGAATTAGGAATGCTTCCGGCTGCCTCCGTCCAGATGGTCGAAAGACGAAAGCCATGCGGTTGTTGGCCTAACAACGCCATCACGCTAACAGGCCGTCATCTGGCTGTTCCAAGCGAATAACAAGCCGGACGATAGCCCCAAAGGCTGCGTGTCCCTGACCACACTCTCCGGAACCATTGTCGATGCAGCCGCTACAGGTGTAAGTACGGGTTCGCTGCAAGCAAGGTAGCTCCAGGAATGTTCATCGTTCTCTGCCCGATTGGGCGCAGGTGCCAACCGTGTTCGGAGTGGGCTGAGCGGCCGCACGAGATCGCGAACGGAATACTCTGCACTGAAAAAAGCCGTTGCCCTGGTGCGGTCGACTGCCAGCCATTTATTCCTCGGTCCTCTCGCTCGAGAGGAGGCCGCCGGCGCGGCGGAACGCCTGGCAGCGATGTTTCGGTTAATGGCATGCGGCCACAAGAAAAGCCCGCGGCGGGTGCCACGGGCCTTGAGTTCCCGTCGCTCAGAAGTATATCTTGGCGGCGAGTTGCACTACGCGGAACCCTCCCGGGCCCCCGGAGGAGTTGTAGGTGTCCGAGTTCTGTCCCCAATTGCTGTTCTTCGTCGTGCTCAGAGGGCGAGAGGGATCACCGAACCATGGCCATGGCCCGTCCACGTTCACGCCGTAGTTCTTGTCGTTAAAGTTGGGATGGTTAAACGCATTGAACGCTTCCAAGCGAAGCTGGAGATAGCGCGCTTCGTTGGAGCCGAGGGGAATGTTCTTGAAGATAGACATGTCCCAGTTCTGCATGCCGCCGGTGCGAAGGATGTCCCGCGTTCCGCGTGTCGGAGGACCGATTGCGGGGAAAACCAGGTTTCCACTTTGATCGAGGGTGTAGTTGAAACCAACCTTGCTCCACTGATTTCCGCCATTGAAGTACCCCGACGGAAACGACCCGCCATTGTTCAGGTCAACCGGCGTTCCGGTCATGAACTGAGTGACCCCGCTCAACTGATAGTTGTCGGTGAGATAGGAAAGCCACTTCGGACCGCCGAAATGCTTCGTCATATTCGGCAGTTCGTAGACATAGTTCGCGGCAAAGACGTGGCTGCGGTCCCAGGAGGCAGCGCGGTAGTCGAGCAGGGGGTTTGTAGGATCCTGCCAATCCTGATCAGCGTTCGCGGTGGTTAGCGACTTCGACCAGGTGTAGACCGCGCCAAAGGTCAGTCCTTTGCTAAAGCGGTGCTGCAATGAGGCCTGCAGTGAGTTGTAATTGGACGTGCCGTCGAACTTGAGATAATGGAGTTCCTTGAAATAGCCTTTGTACGGCTCCAAGTAGTTGTCGTTATAGCTCGTCCAGCCATAAGCGCAGTAGCCGTTGAAGCTCAACCCCGCCGCCACATATTGCGGTTGCAGGCCCGGCTGCACGGTCGGCACCGTCCCGCCAAAGCAGGCCGGATCCTGGGCAGCCCTGGTGAATGCGGTGCCATAGGGAAGGGCGTTGAGATCGCGTACGGTTACCAGATGCCGCGACAGCGTCCCGACATAAGCCAGATCGAGGGTCGTGCCTCTGGCAATTTCATGCTGCACGCCCAGGCTGAAGCTATAGACCGTGGGCACTTTGCCGCTCCTATCGGCGCCGAGAATATTGCTCAGCACGTTGTTGGGAAACGAGCCCGACAGAGTTTCCCAAATTGGCAACGTTGTCAGCGGGAACTGACGCGGTCTTGACGACTGCGGGGTTGTTGAAAACCGTATTGAAAATCAGATTCCCCTGGGTACGGTCGTGCATCATACCCGCGCCGCCGCGCAAGATTGTCCTGTGATTGCCAAGCACGTCAAAAGCAAAACCGAAGCGCGGTTCCGGCATAATGCCGCGGCTATTCCAGCCGCCGTCCGGGATTTGACCGTTCTTGGTGTAACGCATGCCGTTCAGCGGATCGCCTCCCCCTGTGGGATCAATATTGCCGCCGGGAGTGATCTTCACAGCCTTCGCCGGGTCGTAAGCCGCCGGGTCGAAGAGCGCAACCTGGTTGGCGGCGTCGTACTGGGGCGGAATCCAGGCAAAGCGCATGCCATAGTCGAGTGTCAGGCGCGACGTAACTCTCCACGTGTCCTGAACGTAGAACTCCAGCTGGTTGTAGCGGAACTTGCCGAGCGGCCTTGCGGTGGACTGGCTGAAGCCGTTGAAGAATCCCAACAGCGCGCTGGCGAGTGGATCGCCCAAGCTGTAACCATGGCCGGAGTAGGGTTCGAAGTCGAATTGGCCGTTGATGTTGCCCCACGCCGGCGGGTCCTTACGGTTGCGCTGGTAGAACATGCCCCCCTTGAGCGTGTGGTTCTGCCGCACCCAAGTCAGGTTATCGTTCACATTGATCGTCGTATTGGCCTGCTTCCAAGGGGGTGCCGCCCAGGTAGGGGCCCTGAAAATTGACGTTGTCAATGCCGCCGAAGCTCATGTCGGGAATGGCCTGGTCGGAAGTAACTGGAAAGAGCAGGGGGAGGGTAATACCGTTCTTGCCGCGGGAGATGTTCCCATTTGCGCCATCCGCAAGTGAAAGGGTGTGGCTCGGGCCCACCGAGAACTCATTCAACACAGTCGCCGTGATGGTGCTGACCAGGTTTGCGGAGAGGTTCCAGCCGGGATGCTTCTGGATACAGCCCCCGGGGAACTGGACCACGGACGAACAGGCAAAGATACCAAAGGGGCCTGGAAAAGGCAGAAATGGCTTCGAGTCTGTCTCGGAGTTGCGGATCCAGCGCCCGTAGAGCCGGTTCGTGCGGTTGAGCTGGTAGTCGACACGAAGGATGTCTTCACGGCGCGGGGCGTTGCCTGAGAGTGCTTCCGAGTAGATGTAAGTTCTGATCGTTGACGCCGAACCCGCTCACATTGGGTAAAGGGAAAAGGTTCACGAGCTTTTGCATCTGAGGGTTGATTCCCGAGGTAATCACATTGGCCGTGATCCCGGGTCCTGAGACCACAACGGGAACGCCGTGGCCGTTGGTGGACTTTGAGAAGTCGCCCTTCCGCTCCAGGTCCGTCGGCACGTAGAATTGCGCGACTCCGCCGATCGGAACGAATTGCCGGTAGAACTCCTGACTCCAGAAAACAAAAACCTTGTCCTTCTTGACCGGCCCGCCGATCTGGTACCCGACGTCGTTGTAGCGATACAGTGGAGGATCGTTGTGTGGCTTTGCCTGCCCTAGCTGGGTTTTCTTATTGAACCATTCGTTGGCATTCAGGCCTTCATGACGGTGGAAGAAGCGGCCGTCGCCGTGCCACTGGTTGGTGCCGCCCTTGCTGACGAGGGCGACTTGTCCGCCTGCTGCCTTGCCAAACTCGGCCTGGTAGTTCGAGGTCAGCACCTTCACTTCCTCGATGGCGTCTGGATTGAGGGTCACGTGGGTACCGCCGTTGTTACCGGTGTCTACGTTGGAGGCGCCATCAATGGTGAATTCATGCTGGTTGGCGCGCGTGCCATTCACGTTGAAGCCGTCAATGCCACCTGTCCCTGAGACACTACCGCTGAATGTGCCACTGACGCCGGGAATCAGCTTCATGTAGTCCAGCACATTGCGGCCGTTGATGGCGACATTGTTAAGCTGTTTGTTGCTGATGAGGTCGGAGCGCTCGCCCGAATTCGCTTGCAACTGCAACTGGGCGACATCGGCCGTGACCGTCACGGATTCCGTCGCTGCACCCATGCCGAGCACCAGTTCGCCAGCGTTCAGCTTGTCCGCCGCGCTCAGGAATACACCTTGGGATTGCAGCTTCTTGAACCCCTTCGCCTCCACAACCAGCGAGTAGGTCGCGGGGGGCAGATTGGGAATCGCGAAATCGCCCGTCGACGAGGTCGTTACCGCGCGGGTCACGCCGATCGTTTCGGCGTGGGCGGTCACGGTGGCGCCCGGCACCATGGCCCCGGTCGGATCCTTGACCGTCCCGAAAATCGTGCCCGAGGTCACCTGCGCCGCCAGATTCACGCTGCAAAGGCAGGCGACCAAAACAACCAATAAGCCACGGAACGCAGCTCTTGGCACTCTGCTAAGTGACCGAGTTTGCATTTGCTCTCTCCTTGGATCAGTCCGCTTCATCCCGGCACGGGCAGCCGCTCTGGGTTATGGGACAATTCCGCCGCACTGTCTGTGATCTCGATCACGCGCGTGCGGCGGGCTTCGCGCCCGAGCGTCGCCATGAACCGAAGACAATCGTTTGTTTCTGGGTTTTCTTGCAAGCTTCCCCAAAACTGTCCGCCATTTGGCATCAACCGGCGTATAGTTGTCAAGGATAAAGTTGCACCGGTTTGCCTTAGACAAACGTTTGTCTAAGCTGCCCTATCGTGGATTGCATCGCGATCCGCTGACTTGTGACGAGTCGCACCCGGAGCGGGCGGGGCCAGTTGAAGCTCGCATGCCGGGTGTGGATGTTGTCCAGTTGCGCTTTGACGCTATGCCGATGAACGTCTAGCGGAAATTATTCAAAAACCCGGGAATGAGGCGAGCAGCACCGCAATGTCGCCACCAAAGAAATCCAACCACGACGAACAGAAGCCAGTGAGTCTGAAGATGCTGGCGGACTATTTTGACCTGTGCCCGGCCACGGTTTCCGTAGTTCTGAACAACTTTCCGGGTCGATCCATTCCGCACGAAACCCGCGAACGCGTGCGCGCCGCTGCGCGCAAGTTCAACTATCGGCCTAGCCTCATCGCCCGCTCGCTGCGCAAACAGCGCAGTTTCACGATCGGGGTTCTTGTTCCTGAATTGAGCGACGGCTACCACACGCATGTCATGAGCGGAATCGGAGACCTTCTGATGCGGGAGGGTTATTTCTATTTCAGCGCGCACCACCGTCACAAGCCGGACATGATCGAAGAATATCCCCGCTTGCTGATCGGCCGCGGCGCCGAGGGCTTGATCACAATCGATACGGATCTGCGCCACCCCTTAACGCTGCCGGTGGTTGCTGTGGCAGGGCACAAGAAGATTCAGGGCGTCACCAACGTGATGCTCGATCACAAGCGCGCCGCCGAGCTCTCGCTGGGCCATCTCTACCAACTGGGACACCGGCACATCGCTTTCATGCGCGGCCAGCCCTTCAGCGCGGATTCGGATGAGCGCTGGCGCTGCATCGTCGCGGTCGCACAGGAACTGGGCGTGGAGATTCGTCGGGAGCTGACGATCCAGCTGGAGCGCGACTTAACCACTCCGGAACTAGGCTACCCGGTGGTGCAGCAACTGCTGCAGGAACATGGCCGGCGCTTCACTGCCATTGTCGCTTTCAACGACGTCTCCGCCATCGGCGCGATTCGCGCGCTTCGTGACGCCAACCTGCGCGTGCCGGAAGACGTTTCCGTGATCGGATTCGATGACATCAGCGTGGCGGCCTATCACACGCCACGGCTCACTACCATTCGCCAACCGTTGCACGACATGGGTGAAACCGCGGCGCGGGTCCTGTTGCAGAGAATCCAGGGTCTGAAAGACTATCCGAAGACAATCGCCGTAACGCCGGAGTTGATCATCCGCGAGACGACGGCACCGCCGTCCGTCGAGGCTTCCGCTACCGAGTGAGTGCCAGCGAGTGGCTGTCCGAACGTCGCATGTGGTTCTGTGATCAGAACCAAGCGATTCCAGTCATAGCCGCAGCACGCCGAACCCCCCAGGTGTTCCGGTTCAGCTGGAAATCTGGAAATGGAGGAGGCGTTCTCCCGGTAAGGTAATGGAGAGAACGCATGAAGAAGCAACGGAAGCACTACACGCCGGAAGAGAAAGTCGCCATCCTGAGGCGGCATTTGCTGGACAAGGAGCCGATCTCGAAGCTCTGCGATGAGCTGGGTCTCAGCCCACGGTCTTCTACCGCTGGCAGAAGGAGTTCTTCGAGAACGGGGCATCTGCCTTCGAGCAGAAGAGGCCAAGCAATCACTCCGCCGAGCAGGAGCGAATCGCGTACCTGGAGAAGAAGATCCAGACGAAAGACGAGGTTCTGGCCGAACTGATGGCGGAGCACGTAGCTTTAAAAAAAGAGATTGGGGAACTCTAATCGGAGTCTGGGTCCCGCACGATACGCGGGACCAGATTGTGGATTTCGTCCGGCGCTGGTCGGAGAAGACCGAGATCGGCGCCCGGCGGTTCAATTGGGTGGCTCGACATCACTGCCAGCAAGTTCTACGACTGGCGGGAACGCTACGGCAAGCTGAACGAGCACAACGGCTGGGTTCCCCGGGATTTCTGGCTGGAGGATTGGGAGAAGCAGGCCACCATCGGCTTCCATCTGAAGAACCCTCTGGAAGGCTACCGGCGGCTAACGTTCATGATGCTGGATGCAGACATTGTGGCGGTAAGTCCGACCAGCGTCTGGCGCGTGCTGGGGCAGGCGGGACTACTGTCGAAGTGGAACGGCAAGCCGTCGAAGAAAGGGACGGGGTTCGACCAGCCTCTGGTGGCCCATCAGCACTGGCACATCGACGGGTCGTACATCAACATCAGCGGGACGTTCTACTACCTGTGCAGCATTCTGGACGGCTGCAGCCGATACATCGTCAACTGGGATCTGCGAGAGTCGATGACCGAGGCGGACATCGAGATCATCTTGGAGCGGGCCAAGGAACTCCATCCGGAGGCGCGGCCACGGATCATCTCCGACAACGGACCGCAGTTCATCGCCAAGGACTTCAAGGAGTTCATTCGGATCTCGGGCATGACCCACGTCCGAACTTCGCCCTACTATCCGCAATCGAAAGAAAAGATCGAACGCTGGCACAAATCGCTCAAAGGAGAGTGCATCCGGCCGGGAACGCCCTTGAGACTGGAAGATGCCCGGCGTCTGGTCGAGGGATACGTCGAGCATTACAACAACATCCGACTGAACAGCCGGGCTGCATCTCCGATGTGGCCGGTTCGTTCGACATCATCCCTGTAAATTGTTGGTCGCGCGATAGCGAGTCGCTCTGGTTGTGTGTGCAGCGGTTTGCAGGTCCGGTCTGTGAGTAGGTTTCCGAGTCAGGGACCGGGCCGCGCGCTGCTCCTGTAAGTAATTGATAATAAATAAGTCGGCAGCCGGACCTGTAAGCCGAATTCTCTCGGGCAATATTTCACAACTTATTGATCTGGAGAAAGTTAGCGCGCAAATCATGACTCCGGCTGGAGATAGCCAGAGTCTCTATAGTCTCGAAAATCCCCATATGTCTGGCTGGAACCACACAGACTGGACGCTAAATGGCCGCTAAGGCCTCTGGGGCAAGTGCATATTGAAAGCAGGTCGCTAGGATACGCAATTCTGCTGACGGAGCGTTCGTTACCTGATGTTAGAAACCCATCCGCAAGCGGAGTCCGGAGAACCTTGTTGACCAATGACCCACTTGCGGGTCTTTTCAGAGTTAGAAAAGTGTAGATTCCTAATCTGCCGTGGCGGCAGCGACTCAGTCTCTTAAACGCCCGTCGCCATGAAAGAGAGGAGGGCTCGAGACGAACCGTTCGGGCTTTGCCAGGCTCAGGTTAAGTGCTGGACTCTGGGCTGCAAATGAGGTGTTCCCACGCGAATGAGCGCGTGCTAACTCTAATGAACTAGTGTCAATCGGTGAGCACGAACTGGGCAGGTAAAATTAGCAAACCGCCGCCTCCAGCCTCTCGGCCACCGCTCCGGCGTGCGGAACTCTAGTTTACCACGGTCGGAATGATTGCC
>Ga0075028_100000502_pt1 | contig 14136 bp, 16 predicted proteins | sample LitLauG_LLR_2014_FD_71390 | JGI IMG/M metagenome (GOLD analysis project Ga0075028, IMG submission 71390) | Freshwater sediment microbial communities from Pennsylvania, USA - Little Laurel Run_MetaG_LLR_2014 | ecosystem: Environmental > Aquatic > Freshwater > Creek > Sediment | place: USA... | reverse complement strand
CGGCGGGGAGATTTACGACCGCAATCACTGGGAATCGGCCTATCGCAATTCCCAGGTCTTTGACGCGCCCAAACTGCTGATTCAAATGCAGGATGAGCTGGCTCGCTCCCGTCAGCGGGAGGCGCTCTGGATTTCCGTGCTCGTCCATATCGTGCTCGGAGTGGTCATCTGGTTTGCGCCTGGATTCTTACGCATTTTCCTGCGGCCCCATGCCCTGCAATCCACCGACTGGATGCAGCAAAAAGACGCGACCTATATTGAGCTGCCTCCGGATGCGGAGCACATCACCGAGCGCCCGAAGACCAATGTCATCTCCGATAAAGACCGCATCGCGACGCGCAGCCCGCAGCCCGATCCGAACGAGCTGAAAAAGCTCCGCGAGATGGCTAAGCGCGGGGCGCCAGCGCCGGAACCGAAACAGGAAGCGGCCCTCCAGAACACTCCCGGACCGCAAGCGCCGAGTGCTCCGCCGGAGGAAGTGCCGAAGACCCCGCCACAGATTGCGCAGACCCCGCCACCGCCCGTAAGCCCCAAAGTGCTGTTCGGAGGAACGGTTTCGGCCAGTTCCGCCGTGGAGCAGGCCGCGCGTGCCGCCGCAGCCAGTCATGGCGGATATGAGGGTCAGTCAGACGGCGGGTATCACCGGGGAGGGCAAGCCTCAACGGCCAGCGGGCTCCAGGTTCTCAGCGACACGATGGGTGTGGATTTTGACCCATACCTGAAGCGGGTTCTGCATGATGTTCGCGTGCACTGGTATGAGCTGATTCCAGAATCGGCGATGCCGCCAATCTCCAAGCAGGGCCGGCTGTCCATTCAGTTCGCGATTCTTAAAGACGGACGGGTGAGCGCAATGCAGCTCACCGATGGGTCCAACGACGTGGCGCTTGATCGCGCCGCCTGGGGAGGTATCACAGGGTCCAACCCATTTCCGCCGTTGCCCACAGACTTCAAAGGCGAATACCTGATGCTGCGCTTCACTTTCTATTACAACCCGCCTGAGGGTGCTTTGCTGCGATAGAGGCGGCTGCGATAAACGCCGTTGGTGGAACGGTGTTACATTAGCGTTGCGCAAATAATCAATCATTTTCAATGGAATCGACGCTCAGCGCCAAGCTCTCTGGGATTGTTCTGCCTGACTCCGACGGTAATCCTGTAAGGATGGGATCGCTGTGGGCGAGCGGACCGTGCGTGGTGGCGTTTCTGCGGCACTATGGTTGAGTGTTCTGCCGCGAGCATGTCGCGCAGTTGCGCGAACGGGAGAAGGGCTTTCAGCTCCAGGGCGCGCGTGTTGCTGCCGTCGGCCTCGGCGACATGGCTTATGCGCGGCTATTCCGCGAGGAAACCGGGATCACATTTCCGCTGCTGGTGGACGCGGATCGTGTTGCCTATCGAGCATTGGATCTGGCGAGCGGGTCCATTTTCCACGTATTGCGTACGGTGAACCACGCCGCTCGTGCGCGCGCTAACGCCGCTGGCCACCACCAGCACAAATTCGGCAAGAACCCCTTTCAACTTGGCGGCAGTTTTATTTTTGGGCCGGGCAACGTGGACATCTTCGTCCACGTAAACGAGACATTTGGCGATGCCGCACCGATGTCGGATTTGCTGGCGGCGCTGAGGTAGAGTCGGTTTTGGCTCGAAGGAATGTGGGCAGAGCTCTCGTTTCGGAAAATAAATTTGAACTTCGGTCAAAATTGACCACTCGTCCCGCGAGCGGCAAGGCATGCTCTAGGCATGCCCACAAAAAAGGAACAAGCGCTCAAGGTACGTTGCCCCACCTGCGGCGCCAAGCCTGGAGAAAAGTGCGAACTCAGCACCGGTTTGCCCCGCACGGATCCCCATCGTAACCGCCGCTTAGTCGGTTTAGAGAAGCGCCTCCCGCCGGGCCGGTTCTTGACTCCGCTGCCTCACTAAGCCGCGTTCAATTCCAACTTCATCCTGCGTCGAATCAGCAGCGCGAATCCGACCAGTCCCGTCCCCAGCAGGCCTAGCGTGCTGGCCTCCGGCAAAGAGCTAACCTTGTCGAAGACACGGTGGGCATGGCTGGCGACGGCAATGCTCGCAAGCGCGTACCCAAGCACGAGCATAAGAATAAATCCGACTTTCTTGGTCATTGCGTGTACATCCCCTGACGATGCAAAATTTCGCGCTGATTAGTTCCCAACTCGGAAATCCAGAGGGTCAGCGCTGTTGCTTAAAAGGGCGGCCAAGCGCACAAGTTCCCAAAGTGCGCCTCGCTCAATGCATCAATCGAGACGATCTAAGGAGGCCAAATGCGCACTCAATGTGCGGACGTAACATTCCCCATGCTGCGGTTCTCCCATGTCCCCGCTCACAGCCTTGCGCAGGTCTACCAGCCCACCGCAAACTGCGCAAGAGATCGCGTGAATGGGGCTGGCATGTACGGGGAACGCTGCAATCGAGCAGAACTCTAACTGAAACTGAGGCCGCAACGGATAACTACTCAAAATGCTCATGTATGCACCGATTTGCTTCGAGATTCATTCTGCGCCCTGTGCGCGACGGGATACTGCTCAAAAGTGACCACCAGGGTTGAATAATTTTCGGAGACGCCTCCGCCAAGACTGTTCAAAATTGCACACCCTCTCCAACCTTCAGGGACTATACTTTAGGTTGATGAAGCGGCCTGCGGCGGTTAATCCTCTCCGCGCGTTCAACCCAAGGACCTTCCTCGCCACCATCGGCGGGGGTAGGAAAATTGTGTCTTTTGCGAAGAAGCAGCCCATCTTTGCGCAAGGCGACAAAGCCGACGCTGTCTTCTACGTACAAAAGGGGAAAGTCCAGCTCACCGTGGTTTCCACAGCCGGAAAAGAAGCCACCATAGGCATCGTGAGCGCCGAAAATTTCTTTGGCGAAGGCGCTCTCGCCGGCCAACTTCTCCGCATGGGCTCGGCTGTTGCCATGACCGATTGCGAACTGCTCCGTGTCGACAAGCGGGCCATGATCGACGTGCTCCATCTCGAGCCCGCCTTCTCGGAAGTGTTCGTCGCCTATCTGTTGGCCCGCAACATTCGCTACGAGGAAGATCTTGTCGACCAGCTCTTTAATTCCAGCGAAAAACGTCTGGCCCGCGTGCTGCTCTTGCTGGCTCGTTTCGGTAAAGAAGGCGTGCCGGAAGCCGTCGTTCCCAAAATCAGCCAGGAAACCCTCGCCGAGATGGTCGGAACGACCCGTTCACGAGTCAGCTTCTTTATGAACCGTTTCCGGAAAATGGGCTTTATCGACTATTCCGGCGGTGACGATGGCGGTCTGCAAGTCCACAGCTCGCTGCTCAACGTGGTTTTGCACGACTAGCCGCGCGCTTCAGCACTCCCACTAACGCCCACAACCGGCCGTAGCCTGCTACTCGGTAGCTCCCGAATTCGCGGGCGGGTCGGCGCGCCAAACGTAAAAGTACTTCTCGTCGCTCGACGTTACCACAGGGATGTTTTTCTCGCGAGTCACGCGGTTCAAAGCCGAGCGAAGATTCTGCATTTTCTCGCCGTCTAGACTGCTCAGCGGAATCTTGACGGCTTGCTGCGCTTTCAGTTTGGTAAGGTCAGAGAGAATATCCGCGACCGCCTTCCGATGTTTCCCTTTACGACCCTGCGGGACATCAGCCCGGTCCACCGCCGCATAGTTTGTGCCATTCCCGTTGCGCGCCATCGGAGCCCTCGTTGATTTGCCTGTCGTATGCGTACGATCCTATCCGTACGTCTGAAATCCTATGGCAAAAAATCGGACTCTGCAATTCAAATCTTTCGCGATCCCAGAGGTACGGCTGCGATCTTCTGCGTATCCATGCGTTACGATTAGTGTTATCAGCAACTTACACTGCTTGCATTGCGCTAAAACTTGCTAAGAGCTCACCCGTACACCGAAATCAGCACTAGTATCATTTTGCACACCGGAGCATTTAGGCGCTCCGAAAATCACGGATCGCGCTGAGACTCTCAACCGAAGGTGGGCAAACAAACGATGGTTCGGATTGCAATGGCTAAGAATGCAAGCAAGTTCGATCCCAGTGTTTTCCTCGCGACCATTGGCGAGGGCAGAACGATCCTGGCTTTTTCGAAAAAGCAGGCGATCTTCACGCAAGGGGATGAAGCAGACTCGGTCTTTTATGTCCAAAAAGGCAAAGTGCGGCTCACCGTCGTGTCGAAGACCGGCAAGGAAGCGACGATCGGCATCGTCATTGAGGGGAACTTTTTTGGTGAGGGTTCCTTGGCAGCTCAGCTTCGCCGCATGGGGTCTGCTGTTGCCATGACGGATTGCGAGATTCTGCGTGTGGAGAAAAAGGCGATGGTGGCCGCTCTCCACCGGGAAGCCACGCTTTCCGACCTGTTCGTCTCCTATTTTACTGGCGCGCAATGTCCGTTACGAAGCGGACCTGGTCGACCAACTCTTCAACTCCAGCGAAAAGCGGCTGGCCCGTATCCTTCTCTTGCTCGCTCACTTTGGCAAAGTGGGTAAGCCCGAAACCGTGGTCCCTAAAATCAGTCAGGAAGTTCTGGCCGAGATGGTGGGAACTACTCGTTCGCGAGTCAGCTTCTTCATGAACCGCTTCCGGAAACTGGGTTTCATTCACTACAATGGCGGCCTGCAGGTGCACAGCTCGCTGCTCAGCGTAGTTCTGCACGACTAGACTCAGCCAAGAAAGCACTCGCGAGCCGAGCACTCCCCGCGAACTACCCCAGAAACGTCACGTGAATGTAAGTGCCCAGCCTGGCGTTGTAAGCCAGGTAGAAGCCTTCGTGATCCGGATCCTCGAAAATCACAACCCGGTCCGAATCCCAGCGCCAGTCATCGCAAAAACGGTAGTCGTAGGGCGCGACATTGAAATAGTAGCTACCGAACCAGAAACGTTCTCGATTTCCTCCCGCCAGGCGGAAGTCGTGTCCGCGGCCAAAGCCTCCACGGAAGCGGCCATGCTCCCAGGGATGCTCAACCCGGTAGTGTTCGTCGCCGCGGCCGCCGTCATGTCCGATCCAGCGGTCGTTGGAGTGGACGTGTGGGGCGTTGGGGTGGCCATCGTGATCGCGATAATTGCGATTCTCGTCCTCATGCCGTGGTTGGTCATGCCGTGGCTCCCCATGTCGGGGTTGATCGCGATCACGGCTCGCCTGCGGGCCATGTTTTGGGATGTGCTCGCTGCGGTCGTTGTGACGATCGTGATCGTGGTTTCCATTGCCATGGTCGCCGCCCTCGTGCCGTTCTTGACCCAGAGCTGGAAAACTAAGGAGCAACATCGTCGCGAGAAATCCGATAATTCTTTTCATCGCAACCTCCGGTGATACGAATGGTGATACGAATGAAGACAGGAACTTAAGTATAGGCGTTGGTTGGGGATCATGATGTGCAGAAGTGCTCACGCCGTGCGGCTCCCCGGGACGGAAAAAGTCCCCGGCGGCATTCCAGGTGACCGCCGAGGGCTGTGGAGCGCCACTTGATGCCAAAATCCTACCCGCCCGCGGAATCGCCGTCCGTGCAAAATTGCTCACAATGCATTACCACAAGTGTACAAAACTGAACAGTAACCATGCCAAATCCCAGCCATCATCAAGTCATGCCAGATACTGGAGAAAGAAACGAGATTAGCGCGCGCGTCAATGCCAAGGAAGCTGAGACCGTGCGGGAGTCGAAAAAACTGGTTTCCAATACCAAACAACGCTCGGCAAAACCAAAAGCGAAGAACCAGCGGCCGCGCAGTGAAACTCCAGCCTCACCTCGCACCCACTCCGGCAAGACGCCGTGAAGATCGAGATCTAACTTTAAAAACTTTTGGAGGCTTTATGGATAATCGCGGATTTCCGTTCGGCAATGAACTCAATGTCGCCGAAACCAAAATCACTGACTTCACACTCGATCCAAAAGAAGACTCCCCTCACGCCGGTCCCGACAGCGGCGGACAGTCCGGCGATTCACAGGGACTTTCGCAAGCCGCAGATGCCGCCGATGAGAGCGTCGAAGAACTCGTCGACACAGGCCAGACCTTTGAGGCAGACGCGGTTGCGGGAGTGGAAGACGCCGCCGACCACCCGGAACAACCGGTGCGCAGTCACGAAGATTTTCGCAGACCTCGCAGCGTCCCGCTCACCGACTGATCCCGGAGTTAGCCTGAAGCTTTCCTGCCTCTGGTCAAAAGGGGACATCTTATTTTCTCGCTGGCCGCTAGGCTGGAATCGAGGCAATCGTTATGAAACGCATTGGAATCACCAGCACAGCAGTTTTGTCTCTACTCTTTGGCATCGCTACGTTGACCTACGCGCAGCAGGATCAGCAGGACGAAAAGCAAAAGTCCGAACAGGAAGCCAAGCGCAAGAACAAGCCGGACAATAAGCAGCCAGCCAAGCCCGACCCGCAGCGCCAAAACCAAGACAAGCAGCAACAACAGCGCGCGCAGGAACAACAGAAGCAGAACGATCAACGCCAGCAAAACACCCAACGGCAAGAGCAGCAGAACCAGGACAAGCAGCAACAGCAGCGCGCGCAAGAACAGCAGAAACAGAACGATCAACGCCAGCAAAACACGCAACGCCAAGAATCTCAGCAAAATCAGGACAAGCAGCAACAACAACGGGCCCAGGAACAGCAAAAACAGAACAATCAACAACGGCAAAATGCCCAACGGCAAGAACAGCAGAAACAGGAAAAACAGCAACAGCAGAGCGCCCAGGAACAAAGGAAGCAAAACGACCAGCAACAACAGCGCGTTCAGGAGCAACAAAAGCAGAACAATCAACAACAGCAAAACGCCCAACGGCAAGAACAGCAGCAGAACCAGAACGAACAGCAACGGGCCCAGCAACAACAGCAGAACCAGCAGCACGCACAGCAGGAACGCAACTCACAAGCGCGCCAGCAGCAACTCATCGAGCAGCAGAAGCAGCGTGTGACGCAGTTCCATCAGCAGCAAGATCAGGAAGAAAGCCGCGCTCGCCAGCAGAATGCGGAGCTACAGCACCAAAATCGCATGTCGCAATACCGCTACCAGCAAGAATATCTGCAACGGGAACAGCAACAACAAATCACGTTCCGCGCCGAGCGCGACCATGACTACGACCGCGATCCCTACTACTTCACCGCTCCGATCTATCGCTATTCCCGCGGCGGCCGGGACTACGAAACCAATGAATACGGCGCCGGCTACCTCCGTCAGGCCATCAACACCGGCTACCAGGAAGGTTTCCGCACCGGAGAGGCCGACCGTCAGGATCGCTGGCATTCCGATTACCGCGACTCCTTCGCCTATCGCGACGCCAACTTCGGCTACAACAGCTATTACCTCGCGCAGGACGACTACAACTATTACTTCCGCGAGGGATTCCAGCGCGGCTACGAAGACGGTTTCAGCAGCCGCTACCAATACGGCCGATTCGCGGATGGGCACTACAACATCCTGGAGTCCTTCTCCATCCAGATCTTGGGATTTCAATCGATTCGCTAACAGGTAAGCCGCACAAACAAAAAGGGTTAGGGCATGCCGTAGCATGCTTTAACCCGGTTCTCAGGCTCGCTCCTAACAGGTCACAGATTCCTTCGCAGTTGTTCAATTTTGGACAGATTAACCCCTCGACCGAAGCGTTAAATTGAAGCCCTATGGCCTCCCCCGGTACACTGCTCTGCATCCACCGCGACCCGGCCCAACTCAGCCCGTTGCAGGAGCATGGGTATAACCTCATGTCCGCCACCAACGGCAACGAAGGCCTTCGTCTGTTCATGGCCCAGCCGGTAGACGCCATCGTGCTCGAGTACCATCTCGGCCTCTTGAATGGCGGCTTCGTGGCCGCCCAAATCAAGAAGGTCCGCCCAGGAGTTCCAATCCTTATGCTTATTGACCACCTGGTGGTTCCGGACGGTGCCCTTCAATGCGTGGATATGGTCGTTGCCAAGGCCGACGGAGATGACTTCCTGCTGTCGGCCGTCCGGCATGTTCTTGGCAGCAAGCCAAAAAATATCGTCGACGTGCCTTCACCCTCTCCTCACGGGTCCTCCAACCACGACGCACCCTTTTCCTCAGAAGAATGGCAGAGCATCCTCAACGGAAGCGTCCGCATTAGCGCGCCCAGCGAAGCCCGGCCTGGAAGAAGAACCTCCTAAACCACGCGCCGTCCGCTTAGCAAATTCACCACCACCACTATCAACGCCACCACCAGTAGTAAGTGAATCAGTCCGCCAGCCACATGTAGGCTGAATCCCAGGAGCCACAAGATCAACAGTATCGCTACGATTGTCCAAAGCATTTTTGTGTCCTCATCTTGCAAAAGATGAAATGATTCTTCCCGACCCGCGCCGAAAATACTGAGCCGCATTGCTCACCTCCAGAAATCACCCACAACAAGAATCTAGACTGAGCAATTCAGACCAGCTTTCCCTGCGGCCTGGAGCGATCATGTACGTGGAGACGAACTCGTCCTCTCCCTTTCAGGTCTTCTGAACTAAGCAGCCCATCTGAAGCTTTCCCCTCTTAGCTGCACTTCAAAAGGAAGCAACTATGAAAAAGACAATTTCAGTTCTGCTCGTCAGCTTCATGAGTCTGGTTGGAACCTTCGCGTTCGCCGGCTCCGCACGTCAAGATTCCGTTAAGCGCCTCGATAGTTCCGTCGATGTCCTGCACGCTGTCATGGCCGCGCCCGACAAAGGTATCCCGGAAGAAGTCCTGACCGGCGCCAAATGCATCCTGGTGGTTCCGAATCTGATCAAGGGTGGCTTTATCGTCGGCGGCAAACACGGCCGCGGCGTCGCATCCTGCCGCACAGAAAACGGTTGGAGCGCGCCCGCATTCGTTTCCATCGGCGGCGGAAGCTGGGGCCTGCAGATCGGTGTCGAAGGCGTCGACCTCGTCATGCTGGTCATGAACGAGCAGGGATTCCAGCACCTGCTTTCCAGCAAGTTTGAGCTGAGCGGTGAAAGCTCGGTAGCCGCCGGTCCGGTCGGTCGTCATGCCTCAGCCGGGACCGATTGGAAGATGAACACCGAACTGCTCACCTACTCGCGTTCCAAAGGCGTGTTCGCTGGCCTGACGCTCGAAGGCGCAGTTGTGGAACAAGATAACGACTCCACCGAAGCCATCTACGGCAAAGATATGAAGTTCCGCAACATCCTCTCCGGCAAAGCGCACACGCCGAAGAGCGCAGCAGCCTTCATGCAGGCCGTAGCCGACGCGGGCCATCAGGCTCACATTGCCGAAGTGCGGGAAGACAAGAAAGAAGCGCAAGAAGAAAAGAAGTAGTCAAAAAAGCCCCAAAAAACTTACCGGAGCTTTTCGTTCGAGAAAGAAAATCCCCCCGGTTGCCCCGCGCAAGCCTTTCTTTGGCTCGCGGGGCTTCTATTTCTGTCAGAGATTCCAGGTGGTGGGACAGTCTGGCGCCTGTGCAGATTTGCACAATGAGGTGGCTTCATTGTGCAAATCTGCACAAGCGTTTTTGGGCTGTTTCCCCAGGGCCGTTCTACCAAACCTGGCAGCGATCCTTCCGCACCATGGGCGCGTCGGCCTTGCAATGGAACGCCTCTTGAAACTGCGTCATGTTGGAAACGACGCCGTTGGTGCGGTATTTCTCGGGGGAGTGCGGGTCGGTGATGGCGCGCGTGCGCTTGATCTCGTCGCGCTCGTTCGTGCACCAGCTTTGCCCGTAGCCGATGAAGAAGCGCTGTTCCGGTGTAAAGCCTTCAATCGATTCCAGTTTCTGGTCTTTCGTCGCGTCTTTCCAGGCAACGTAGGCGAGAATCAGCCCGCCGAGGTCGGCCACGTCTTCGCCCAGAGTTAGTTTTCCATTGATTTTGATGTCATCCACGATGGTGTAGCCGGAATACTGGTCGGAAATGCAAGAGGCGCGCTTCTCGAATTCCTTGCCGTCCAGCTCGCTCCACCAGTCTTTCAAATTGCCCGTGGCGTCGAAGCGGCGGCCTTCGTCGTCGAAGCCATGCGTGAGTTCATGGCCGATGGTGCCGCCGGTGTCGCCATAGTTGGGCGCGTCATCGGCGCTGGCGTCAAACACCGGCGGCTGGAGCACTCCGGCAGGGAAGTTGATGTTGTTCATCTGGCTGTCGTAGTAGGCGTTGACCGTGGGCGGAGTCATTTCCCACTCGCCCCGGTCGACCGCCTTGCCGATCTTGCCCAGACCACGCTCGTACTCGAAACGCGTGCCGCGGTTGCCGTTGCCCGCGTAATCCCCGGCGACGATTTCCAGTTTGCTGTAATCACGCCACTTGTCGGGGTACCCGATCTTGTTGGCGACGCCGTGCAGCTTTTCGAGAGCTTTCTTCTTCGTCTCTTCGCTCATCCAGGGCAACTGCTGGATGTCGCGCTCCATGGCAGCTTGAATTTCTTTGACGATCTTCGAAGCACGCTCTTTAGCGGCGGGAGGGAAAAACTTTTCGACATACACCTGTCCGAGAGCTTCGCCCAGGTCGCCGTCCACGTCATTTACGCACTTCTTCCAGCGCGGCTCCATCTGCTCGAGGCCCTGAAACTTCCGGCCATAGAAATCAAAATTTTCTTTCATGAAGGCAGACGGAAGATATTGCGCCTGCGAACGTACCAGATGCCAGCGCAGGTAGTCTTTCCAGTCCGCGAGAGTTTCCTTCTTGAGTTCGGAATCAAAAGCCGTGAAAAACTCCGGCGAGGCCACGTTGAGCGAGGCAATGTTCGTTGTTCCGGCCTTGGCAAGAAAAACCTTCCAGTCGAAGGAGGGAGATTTGGCCGTCAAAGCGGGCAGTTCCATCCAGTGGTCGAGGTTGTGGGGATCGCGCCGGGCCACCCGAGTTTGCGAAGCGGCAGCGAGGGCGGTCTCGATGCGCATGACAGTGGCAGCTTCGCGCTTCGACGCCTCAGCGGAGTCGCCCATCAAGGCAAACATTTTCTCGACGTGCTCCACGTAGGCTTTACGCAGGTCGGCCGACTTGGCATCTTCTTTGAAGTAGAAATCGCGGTCGGGAAGGCCGAGGCCTCCCTGATCGAGGTAGGCAATCTGCTGCGAGGAGTCTTTGAAGTCCTGCGCGGAATGGTAGCGGAAGAAGTAGATCGAAGGTACCGGCGCTCCCGCTACAAAAGCCGCCATGTCGGCCTTGTTTTTCAGCGCGGCGATGCTGGCCAGGGCTGGAGCGAGTGGCTTGGTGCCGAGCGCTTCGACCGCAGGCTCGTCCATGCACGAGGCGTAGTAGTCGCCAATCTTTTGCTCGTTAGCGCTTCGCCCAGGTCCCGCTTTGGCAGCGGTTTCAAGAAGGGTGCGCAACTGCACTAGCGTTTCGTCCTGCAATTTTTCGTAAGTACCCCAACTGGATTGATCCGGAGGAATCGGGTTCTTCTTCATCCAACCGCCGCAGGAATAGGTATAGAAATCGGTGCAAGGGTCGACGGTAGTGTCCATCGAGGTCGTGTCCAGCACCGGCTGCTTGTGGGCGGGCTCCGCGGTTTGGGCCGCCGCCGAAGCTGCCATCCAAAAACTCAGTACGAAAACGCAAAAAGAGCGCATGCCGATCTCCCTGTGGTTTCTATCGATAAACTTGGAACTGACCATCTTACATAAGACGTACTGGACTAACGTTTAGTCACCCGGCGGAGAATTCCTGTAGGCCATGCGAATCAGCGTTCGCTCGGCGAATGGGACATACAGCAGCGTTGCCGTGGCAGCCACAGCGCCGCCAATTCCAAGGCGGTGGGCGATCAGGAATGGAGATGCCGCCCAGAGCAGGTCGAGCAGCAGAATCGCAGGGAAAATGCGTAGAAACTTTTCCCCCAAGCGCGCGTGATCAAAAGAAACGCCGGAAATCAGATAGAGGCGCAGCGGAATGCCGACAGCCGCCGTCAACAGCACGAGCCAGGCAAAGGTTTCCGCCCGCTGCTGAGGCAGGTTGAGGGCCGCCCAAATTCCGACCCCGTCGAGATTAATAAGCGCCAGGATGTAGAACACCAGATACATGATTTGCAGAAGCGCGAACAAAGCCCGCGGAATGCTGCGGCCTAGGGCAGGCAAATCGCTCGCTCCGGCGGCTGCCGGAACCGGCGGGACCTGCACGCTGACCTTGGGCACCGCGTCGTCATAGCGGACGGGCGCGATGAAGCGGTAGCCGCGCTTGGCCAGCGTTTCCACGAAGCGCGGGTTAGAGGCGGAATCATCCAGCGCGTCGCGCAGCTTGTTGATGGCCGTGTTCAAGCTGTGATCGAAGTCGACGAAAGTTTCGGCGCTCCACAGGCGCGAGCGCAGGTCGTCGCGCGTCACAACTTCTCCGGGCCGCTCCAGCAACACGGCCAGAACCTGGAAGGGCTGCTCCTGCAAGCGGATCTTGGCGCCGTTCTTGCGCAGCTCGCCCAGGGAAAGGTTGGCCTCGTAAATCCCGAAACGAACAATCTGTCCGGTGGTGGCGCGCGGCGGAGTCGACATGGGCGTGGTTAGGCTAGCCGAGCGTCAGTGTAGCATCGCTCCCGGCGGTTTAGAATGTGCAACGTGGCTGACTCGAACGAAAAGCTGCGCGAAACGCCCACTCGCCGCGCGCTGCGCATGGAAACTCGCGGCTTGATTCTGCTGGCCTGCGCGATCCTTATCGTCTACCTTTTCCGTTATTTCCATTTGCTCCACCGGGGCACGCCGTAGTGGGTGACGCTGATCCGCTGCTGGTGGTGTTGCTTGGCCCGACGGCCAGTGGCAAGACGGCACTTTCGCTGGCGCTCGCCGAGCGCTTTAACGGCGAGATTGTCAGTTGCGATTCCGTGGCGCTCTACCGCGAATTCGATATTGGCACCGCCAAGCCCAGCGCGGCCGACCGTGCGCGCGTTCCGCATCACCTGATCGATGTGGCCGACCCGACTGAAGCGGTTACGGCCGGCGACTACGCGCGGCGGACGCGGAAGGCTGTGGCGGAAATCCGCGAGCGGCGGAAGATGCCCATCGTGGTTGGCGGCACGGGGCTTTATCTGCGGGCGCTGCTGGAGGGGTTGTTCGCCGGGCCGCAGCGCTCGGAAGAGTTGCGGACGCGGCTTCGGGAGCGGGTCAGCAGCCGTGGCCCAGAGTATGTGCACAAGATTCTTCGCCGCCTCGATCCCACGGCGGGCGCGAAAATCCACGCCAACGACACGCCGAAGGTGATTCGGGCGGTCGAAGTTTGTCTCTCCGCCAAGGTGCCGATTACGGAGCTCTGGGAGGGAAGCCAAAGCCCGCTCACCGGTTTCCGCATCTTGCGCATCGGCCTGAATCCGGAACGTGGCGCGCTCTACGACCGCATTAACCAGCGCTGCCGGCAGATGTTCGACGAGGGATTGGTCGAGGAAACCCGGACGCTGATCGCGAAGTGCGGAGATTCCGTCTGGCCGCTGTCGTCTCTGGGCTACCGGCAAGCGGTGCAGGTTTTGCGCGGAGAACTGACCCGCGAGCAGGTTATCGCAGCGGCGCAGCAGGCGCATCGCAACTATGCCAAGCGGCAGATGACGTGGTTCCGCCGGGAGCCGGGGGTGCGGTGGTTGGAGGGCTTCGGGGATGATCCCGCAATCCTAGGAGAGGCAACGCGCCTGTTGGGTAAAAGCGCGGGATAAATTCTAATTCGACAACCCATCACAACCCTGCCAGCAGCGCCGTGATCAGCGCCGCCCGCCTAGGCAATGCCTCGATCAGCACATGCTCATGCGTAGCGTGCGCACCGTCGCCCACGCCGCCGAGGCCATCCAGCGTTGGCACGCCGAGAGCAGCGGTAAAATTTCCGTCTGAGCCTCCACCCACTGCCGCTTCTTCGAGCTTCCATCCAATTTCTCGGGCCAGCTCCTTCGCTTTGGCAAACAGCGCAATCGTCCCCGCGCCGCGTTCCATGGGCGGACGATTTACTCCTCCCGTGACTTCCAGCTTGCACTTGCGATTGATGGGCTTCAACCCGCGAAACTTGCGGTCGATTCTTGCGGCGTCGTTCAGTTTTTCAATACGCACATCGACCTCGGCAACGGCTTCGGCCGCGATTACGTTGGTCCGCGTTCCGCCGCGGATCACGCCAACGTTCACCGTTATTCCGCGACTCGGTTCGCCGAACTTGGCAATCTTTGCTATCTGATGCGCCAGCTCCACAATCGCGCTCTGGCCCTTGCCGGGGTCGAGACCCGCGTGCGCCGCCTGCCCGGTCACGCGCACAGTATATTCGCCAACGCCTTTGCGG
>Ga0075028_100000499_pt1 | contig 14165 bp, 15 predicted proteins | sample LitLauG_LLR_2014_FD_71390 | JGI IMG/M metagenome (GOLD analysis project Ga0075028, IMG submission 71390) | Freshwater sediment microbial communities from Pennsylvania, USA - Little Laurel Run_MetaG_LLR_2014 | ecosystem: Environmental > Aquatic > Freshwater > Creek > Sediment | place: USA... | reverse complement strand
TGGATGGCGCCGATGTGAGAAAGCGGGACCGACTGCACCGCGGGCGGGCAGATGTCGAGGTAGGGCGACGTGTAACAACCCGCGTACGGGGGCACCGGATGACCATGGTCGGCCCAGAGCGCGGCCAATCGTGCGCCAGCTTCTGCAACGAACGCGGCGGGTACGGCACCCCCGAACGCGTGGGTCATGCTCGGCACGCCGACGACGGTGGCGACCAGGGGTGCGGCGAGCTCTCCTTGTTCGTGGATGATCAGGTCTGGTCGCCAGCGTCGGGCTAACGGGAGCAGGTCCGCGACCATCGGCGGGGTGAACGCTTCCCCGAACATGCTGGGGAATAAGAACCCTGCCCGGTCCTGCGGGGCGAGGGACTCACTGGCGGCGACCGGGTGCCGCCTGGCCTCGCGCAGTTGCGCCCCGAAGAGTCCGGCTCCGGCGGCTGGCAAGCCCGCCGCGACCACATGCCCACACGAGTCGGCGCTGGTGACAACCAGCACCTGGTGCCCCGCGCCGATGAAGGCACGCGCCAGTGGAAACAGCGGAAAGAGGTGCCCGTACCCCGGGGTGGAAGAGAACAGAACGCGAGCCATGCCCCACCTTCTCGTGTGCGGGCTGACAAGGAAAGCAACCCCAGCCGGGCCGAACAGACGCCCAGCCTCCTGCGATTCCTCACCGTGGGGGACGTGGCGGCGATGCTTGATCGCGTCCGGCCCCAGTTGCTGGGCTAGATGCCGGAGGGGCGCCTATGTGCCGCTCGGTGCGGATTGGACGGCAGGATGAAGACATGCTGAATCCGGACGCGCGCGCCGATCTGCTGGTCTATGCAGTGGGCCTCACCCTCCACGAACTCGCCCCAGACTGCTTGTCCCACGCGATCTTCGGTGTCGGGAACGGGATGTCAGTGGTTGTCCAATGGCACACGGACGGAATACACGGACCAAGCGATCTCCCACAGGTGTGGCTTTCGATTGACGCCGCCCTGGCTGACCCACGCAGCATCGAGGTGCTGGCCGAGGAGATCGTTGGTCCTGAGGTACGAAGACACCTGCTCGAAGATCACCGAAAGCGAACCTAGGTGCCGATCGTGGGCGGGTCATCCGGCACCAGGCGCGTCCCGTTCAGGTCAAGGAGTCCCTTGCCAAGTCCTGCGATAGGGTCGCGCGCATGGAACCGCGACAGGCGAATCAAGCCAGACGACGGGCAGACGTTCCGGCTGTTCGCGAGAAGATCCACTATTGTTCAGCGTGCGGCGCTCGCCGCCCTGTTCATGGTTCGCGCCAGGATGTCCGCCGTCGGTGTGGCATCCCTGTCCGGGCCCGGCTGGACGATCTTCAACGCTCTCCTCGCCGTCGCTTTCACGATTCTGTGCTTCGACCGCGTCGTCGTCGCGCCGACAGGCATCACGATCACTCGGGGAGGAATCCCACGACGATTCGCCCCCGAACGAATCCACCAACTTGTCGTCGTTGATAAGGATGTCAGCTGGCCTCGGCTCTACGCCGAGACCGTTGATGGGAAACGGACTCTCATCGTTACTGAAAGGCGCAACGCTCGAAGTCAGATGCGGATGCGTGAGCTCATGGACCACACGCAGGTCCTACTTGGTTCAGGATTCCAGCCTCTCGCGACCGATGCGGTCACAGATGCGGTAGTCGAGCGGGGCGTGTCCCGTGAGGGTGTGAAGCGCCGGTGCGTTCGGACCCGGTGCCCTGCGTATCTCACCGAAGTTGTGGCCGCGTCCTGCGATTCCTGCGGCGATTCTACGCAGCGAGTCTTCGGCTAGATCGGATCTACGAGCACTACGCGGTACCGACGTACGTGAGGGTGGAGACCGCTCGGCGGCGATGTCGCAGGATGATTCCACGGCGCTTCCACCGTCGCGGGCACTGAGGACTACCGCACCGAGGGGAACCGTTCGGGTGCGCCTGTCCGGACACGATAAGTCCGGCAACAACGAGCATGGCCCGACGGACACGGCGATGCCCACGTGTTGAACTCGTTCAGAGGGTGGCAATGCACGTCGCGGTACCAAGACGTTCCATGCCGTGCCGCGTCCGCGGAGCGGACGGCGGGCATGCAAGACGGTGGAGAGGGCTAGGGGATCGTTCCGAGGCCGCGCCAGTTCGTGGCGGCCTCCAGAAAGTCCGCTGCGGTGGGTACTCCCCCGATGATCCTGCGGACGAACTCCAAGGTGTCCTGGCGGCAGAAGGCTGGGTCACCGAACGCGAGGTCGTCCTCCTCGGGCATGACTCTCCCTTCCCAGAGTCCGGAGCCGGGGCCGTAGATCAACGGGTCGAAGGCTCTCAGGAGCGTGCCATCTCGCACGACGTGAACGGAAGACACTGCGTTGACGTTCACGAACGATGACACAGCAGTTCCGCCGTTGGCTGCTGCGGCAAGAATTGTGCCGTCGCTTGCGAGCCATCCGTTCGGCTCGCAGCTCATGGTCATCCCAGCCACCGTGCCCACGACGCAGACGGCGGCGACGCGACCCTGGTTGGTGTAGGCGTCCATCGCCCACTCGAACAGATCGCTCGCGGGCATCTCCTCGGTGACCGGCCTAGGGATGAGAGTGGGCAGGACGTGTTCGGGACTGGCCCGGTCGTAGAGGGCGAACGTGCACTCATAGGTGTCGACGTAGTAGTCGAACTCGTGGTTGGCCACGTCGCGATGGTGTCACGGCGAGCCCAACCGTTCTCGTGATTGGCTCGTGTCGTGAGGACGCGGTGGCAGGCCTCAGGTAGCCGGTTACGGACCGAAATCGGGGCACCAGGTGCCGCTCGGTGCGGCAGTCCCGAACAGCTCGATCGGGCTAGTAGGTGCGGATCTTGCTCGGGTGTGAATCGGCACCGTGGGACGTTCTACCCCTAGTCTCGGAAGATGGAACGCCAAGGAACGCGGCCCACGTCCACTTGACAGATGAATCACTCCTGCCCGGTCGAGAGAGCATCGTGGTCGACCCTCCGGAAGGTGCGGAACGCGGCTCGGCGGTGTTGGACTGGAAGGACGGCAAGATCGTTGGCCTCGAAGTGCTCAGCGCCTCGTTCTGCTTGCACGCGGATTTGCTTTCGAAAGCTGAGCGCATCGCCTGACAGAGGACGTGTCATTCAGCCCGAGTTCCATTTGAGGACCACTTAGCCGCACCGACGTTCTAGGGCTGGCCTCAATCCAGCACGGACCGAGAGACCCAACCAGGAGCGCTTCAGTTGCCTCCTGAGGGGTCCGATGGTGGAGGGACCCGTTCGCACCCGCCCCAGGAGGACGACGCCATGGACGACAAGGCGTTGCGGAACGCTCGCAAGAACCTGATCGGCGGAGCCATCCTTCTGCCCATCGCTTTGCTAGCCGACCTGCGCTTTCTCAGCCAAGGGGGAATCTCCCTCTTGTGGCTCGGTATCACCGTGGCCGCCGTGATCTACCCCCTGCGCAGCTACCAGCTCCTGCAAGCGGCCAAGGCCCAAGGTCAGCCGGCCGCCCAGGCCGTCCGGCAAGCGCAGCCGAGCCAGCCGTCCAGGTTCGGCGGCTTCACCGAGCCCACCACCTCAGCGAGTCACTTCGAGCCGACACCGTCGGCCTTGGACCACGATGCCGCGTCAGGCCCATCGGTCGGGACTGCGTCGCAGACCGAGACGCTTGCTACGCCCGCCACTTGCCCGGCGGTGGCAACGGCTCTCCCGTCGCCGGGCTGGTACCCGGATCCCAACGGCGACACCCGTTGGTGGGACGGCGGTAGATGGACCCAGCACGTCGCGCCGGAAGCCTGAGCCGCATACTCCCGGACCGGCACCGACGTGCCTGCTCGCAAGCGCCTTCTACGCCTCGTCGACGGGTGCGATTGGGGGTTCTGGTTCGGGGGGCGGGTCGAGCTTTCCCCCGCTCGTGTACCCACCGACCAAACGGGGAGTCGCCTCCGGTTGTGCCGAGCGCGGACAAACTCTCGGGTGCCACGGCCAGCGCAAACGCATAAGCCACGGTCACACGAACGGTCGACCGCATCCCTCTGCCGTTCTGCCTCGCTCCTGGGGATGCCACGTCATCATCAGTCTATGACGGAGCCGCCAAGCCTCAGGACCAGCAGCGCACCGCCGTACAGGGACTACCTGACGGAGGGTGTGACCCGTTCCGAAGCCTTGGACGCGTGCGACCGGATCGCCGCCGAGGCACCTGAGGTGGCCCCGGCTTACCTGCGCTGGCTCGTCAGCGAGGTCCGTGCAAGCGGATGGGCGCAGGAGCGGTCCGAGGTCCCCGAGTAGCACCTATGTGCCTGATAACGTGCCGCTGGGCGTGCACGCTAAGTGATGCTCCTACTGTCAAGCGGTGGCTTGTTTGGGTAGGGCGTTGTAGACCTCGCGGGCGATGTAGCGCTTGAGGCACCGGATGGCTGCGCTCTTGGTCTTGCCCTCGGATTCGCGTCTGGCGATGTAGTCGCGGGTGGTTTGGTCGCTGGACATGCGGACGATCACGATCCGCCAGAGAGCCGAGTTGGCTTGCCGGTCGCCGCCGCGGTTGAGCCGACACCTGTTTTGGGTCTGGCCGCTGTTGACCGGGATCGGGCTGGCGCCGACGAGGGCGGCGAAGGACTTCTCGTGGCCGAGGCGTTCGGGGTTGTCGCCGGCGGTGATCAGCAGGGTGGTGGCGGTGTCGGGACCGACACCGGGTTTGGCGACCAGTTCCGGTGCCAGGGCGGTGGTGATGGACCGCATCCGCGCGGTGACGGTCTTCTTCTGCGTCTGCAGGAGCTGGATCCGTTGGGCGAGCTCACGCATCGACAGCCGGATCATCGCCGGCAGCGAGTCGTCGTCGGCGCGGACCCGGAACCCGGCGCAGGTCGCGATCAGGGCACGGGTGGTCAACCCGTGGAGTCTGCCGCGTAGGTCCTCGGGGGCGGTCAACACCAGGGCATGCAGCTGGTTCAACGCCTGAGTGCGGGCCTTGGTTGCGCTGCGCTGCACCATCTTCAACGCCCGCAGGGCCTCGACGGGGCCGTCGTGGGACTTCGGCGTGGCGGTGGCCTCACCGGACTGCACGGCACGGGCGGCGGCGATCGCGTCCACCACGTCGGTCTTGCCGTGCCGGCGCCGGACCTGCCGGTTCGGTCGCCCCACCTCGACCACGGTCACCTCGCTGACGCTCAGGTACCGGGCCAGGGCAGCGCCGTACGAACCGGTGCCTTCCACCCCCACCGCAGCGACCTGACCGAACGCGGCCAGCCACGCCAGCAGGGATCGGTAGCCCGTCATCGTCGTCGGGAATTGCGCGATTCCCAGCACGCCGCCGAGCTGGTCGAGCGCAGCTGCGACATGGAAGTCGCGGTGAGTGTCGACGCCGCCAGTGACGAGCGCAGCGGGAGATGTCATCGTGGTCATGTCCGTCCTTGTTGGTCGCACATCAGGGCGGGCACGGTGCGGCCGACGGTCGGACAGGACAGGGACGGGCCTGTTGCAGCAGGCTCCTACTAGGTCACTTCCGCAAGCTTGGCCGTGCCAGGTGTCTCCCGCCCGGTCGACGGATCACTTAGAGGACAACCCGAAAGTGTCAGCCGTTACTGAGAGTCAGACCGGGCGGGAGAACACCGGAATCCAACATCCCTGCCGATCTGTTCGCGGGTCAGCGGGCCAGCAGTCAGGCACAATCCGTGGGTGACCTCGGGCGAGAAGCGGACCTACCGCAACCCTGTCAGCGTCATCGGCGGCTCACTCGCGTTGGTTGTAAGCCTCGTGATTAGCGCGCTACCCGGAACGCCAGTCGCCGCCCGCGTCCTCTTCCTCATCGCGGCCGGGATCTTCGCGTGGGCTGCCTTTTGGGTCCGCCTCACCACGGACGAGCACGGGGCAGCCGCCTACTACCTCCGGACTCGCAGGGTCGTATGGCCAGACGTCGACGAGGTCATGCTCCACACGCGCTGGGGTTTCCCGGCCCTTGTCCTCGGCCGCGAGGGCGGCGGCGTCACCGCCTGGGCGGTCGCAGAGACCATCCGAGGGGGCGGACTCTCGTACTGCAGACGAACGACGCGCGAGGTTCAGGCAACGTGGAGCCACAGCACTGGCCGGCCAATGCCCAAGCACACGGACGGACCCGATCTTCGCGGGTAGCACCGAAGTGCCGCTCTGCATCGTTTCTCCTTCGGCGGACCGGAAGTGCTGTCCCATGCTCGGGCATCATGAACGGGTGATTCACAGTGACGACGGGCGGGTGCCGTGACAGGGGCTGCGGACGAGTCGAGTGCCGTCGTGCGGACTTCTCGGCTGCTCTTGCGGGAGTGGCGCGACAGTGACCGTGGTCCTTTCGCGGAGATGAACCGTGCCCCGCTGGTCATGTGCTACTTCCCGGGGTTGATGGAGCGACCTGCCTCCGATGCGTTCGTCGACCGACTGCAGGAACTGCACCGGCGCCTGGGCTACACCCTCTGGGTGGTCGAAGTCCTCGACAGCGAACGGGGAACGACTCCGTTCGCCGGGTTCACCGGGTTGATGCCACCGACGTTCGACCCGCCGTTCGAGCACTGCGAGCCGGTCGCAGAGGTGGGCTGGCGGCTGCTACCTCAGTGGTGGGGCCTGGGCTTGGCTACCGAGGGCGCGCGAGCCTCGGTGGCACATGGATTCGACGTCGTCGGATTGCCGGAGATCCTGTCGTTCACCGTGGTGAACAACGTCCGCTCGCGTGCGGTGATGGAGCGCATCGGGATGCATCCGGATGGCGAGTTTGATCACCCCCGCGCCGAACCAGACGCCCAATGGAAGCGGCACGCGCTTTATCGGATAGGCCCGACCGACCCGCGCACGTGAGGAGCCAACTGGCGTCGCCCAACCGTGCACGCTGCTCATCGCGGCCCGCGCCTATGTGTAGGTGTGCCGGTGATCCAAGACGTTACCCGCGTCCGATTCGTACCGAATCGATCACCGGCATATCACCATTTCTGCCGCCCGAAGGGCTTGGTGATCTCCGATCACCCGCAGTGCCGTTCGCGTGCGCACGACCTTCTCTAGCCCTGCGCGTATGGAGTGTCGGAGTGGGTGGGCTACGTCGAGTTGGAAGGAGCAGCGGGCGTCTGGCTATGGGCTGCTGAGGCCGGGCGAGCAACACGGCCGCCACGACAATCCACCGACGCCGGGCTCCAGCAACTTCGTACCGTGCTCGGGCAGGACCCTCGACACGAGCCCGGAGCCGTCTGATGCGACCCGAACTGAGGTGCCGGTCGGTGCCGGCGTCGAGGTGCTGCACCCGGCAGTATGAGCGGTACGGAGCAGGCGAAGGCGGAACTCTTCAGGCTCGCCTGGGAGTACATCCGGGGTTAGCGGGTCGACGACCTGGTCAATTTCCCGGCCGCCCAGCGGGCGATAGACGCCGGTGCAGCACCGAATCATCTCGCTCTTGCGATGAGCGCAGCAGCCTACGAGGCCGTGTTCACGCTTATATTCGCGCTGGACGAAGGTGCCGACCCGAACAGTGAGCCAGGACCACAACGCTGGGCCGTCGTGGACCCCTCGGACGGGCAGCGGATTGCAGGTCTACACGGGAGGTCCTGATGGCCGACCCAACCGGGCGAGGCGGTAGCGACCTGTTCGAGTGAGCGACGCTCACCTGTTGTACAGCCACCCGCTAGGAACCAGGCGCCCCGAGGTGGCTCGGCCGCTCGAGATGCAGCCACCCCGGCGTTCAGGGCCTCCATCCGGGCGGGGGTGTCACGGGAGCCGTGATCGTTCGTCACGGAGGCGTTGCATGGGCTGGCCGGTGAGTTCTGCGATGAGGTCGAAGTCCTTATCGAGATGGAGAACGGTGCGGTGGTTCAGCTCGGCTGCGGCGGCGATCAGCAGATCGGGGATCGACGGGGCGCGATGCTGTCCACGCTCTGCCAGCAGGCGTTGCACCTGAACGGCCCGGTCCTCGACCGCAGGGGTCAGGTACTCCACCGGCATCGACGCCAACGGGGCCGACCCTAGGACCTGAGCCAGCTCGATGGCGGACCGCGCGGCGAACCCTGCCTCGAGCAGAGTCACTGTGGTGATGGTCACGAGTCCGCGCTCGATCCGCTCGGCCCACTGCTCAGCGTCGGGGCTGGAACCGAGCCGAACCAGCGCGGACTTGTCGATCAGCCAGGACGTGCTCATGACCAGGCGTCGGACATGACCGTGTCGTCGCCGAGGTCGGGCAACAGCTCCGCCACCGCCCGAAGGTCACCTGCTGTGACAGACCCGGCCGTGCGGCGGGCCTCACGATGAAGGTGGCGGCGCAGGTACTCGGTCCGCGATATGCCCAGGCGCGCAGCCTGCTCGTCCAGCAGGCTGAGGTCCTCCGCAGGGAAGTTGCGAATCAAGACGTCGGGCATCAGGCACCTCCAGCAGACCTGTAGATATCTGATGATATCACCCAGTACTGCCGCACGCCTCGATAGCAAAGAGCGTGCACGCTGCCGTTAGGGCGTCGCTGGACCTCGCGCTGAGCCCGAAGGGTTACCGAAGGGTTGGACCCTTCCATGATCGCCGTGAGAGCGCCGGATTCGGGTATGTGCGCAGGTCAACCTTGGAGCCGCCTCAGGGAGTCGAACCCTGGACCTACGCTTTACGAGTCGAGGTGACGGGATCCACCTAGATCGCCGGAAGTACATCGTCGCAGGTCAGCGGCATGATCAAACTTCCGTGAATGCCGATGGATCCCGCTGGAAGGGACCTGATGGCACACAAATTGGCACACAGTCTCAGCCCTCCACCCGAGGACGTCGCGAGCTTGAGGGTGAACTCGAAACCCCGGGAAATCCTCCGAACCGCAACGCGGCGCGTAAGTAGCCCACGAGTGCTCGACCCAGTGACGCCAGCACCGCCTCGCCTGCGCCCAGATCTCGTACTTGTCGGTGTGCACATCTACGCGCATGCGAACCAAGATCCGCACCGAGGCGCACATCGCGTGCACGCGAAGCGGCGCGCTGTCGGTGGGCACCTGTGCGGTGGCGCGTCCGAAGCGTCGTGGCCATGGCTGGCCTTACCGGGTGTGGCAGGTTGGGGCCGCGATCTGCTGTTCGCACGCCCAGCCCGGCGCCTGAGCCTCGGGGCAGCTGGATAGCCGAAGGCTGCCGGGACTACCAGCAACAAACGCCGAGCAGGAAGGTCACGGGGACCGAGTTCACCGCGAACTGTGCTGGGATGCCGGATCTGCCGCCGGGGTGGCTGAGATGGTCGGGCCCAGGGATGCGGGGTGCAGCTAGGAGGGGGTTCAGGATCTAGCGCCAGGCGGCCAGCAGGTCCGCAGCGGTCCAGCTGTGCCGTACACGGCGGTCCGTGCTCCGACGCTTGCCGGACACGGTCACCAGCGCCGTGGCGAGGCTAACGCCGGGCACGTGCAGCGCATCGCCGGCCAGTGCCGTGATCTCGGCGGCGGTGACCGAGCCGGACTCCCGCCACTTGATCGCCCCGACGAAGGCGACCTGCCCGGCCGGGGCCCGGTCTGCGCCGACCAGGTCGATCTCCGGGGTGTTGGTTCGCGGCCACCAACCGCCGACCCGGGCGACGCCGGGCCAGTCGGTGTCGGGCAGCACCCGCTCAAGGGCGGCGCGCACCACCGGTTCGATGGCGCGCCCGCGCCAGGACTCGTAGCTGCGCTCGATGCGGGCCATCGCCAGGTCCGGGCGGGCCCGGTCGACCTCGCCGAGGGCCGGCTCGACGAACGCGAGCCAGAACCGCAGCGCCGGGTCAGCGACCCGCCAGCGTCGGTCCTTGACCGCGGGCCGGGTCGACAGGGGCTCGTCCGCGGCGACCACGCGCTTGGTGGTGAGCGTGCGCAGGCTCGCCGTCAGCGTCGAGTTGGACATCGCCCCGCCCGAGATCGAGTCGTGGATCCCGGTGAACGTCCGTTCCCCTCGCCCGCCGATGGCGGTCAGGACCGAGCGGGCGTACGTGGACTCCGGGAACTCCGCGTCCAGCACCCGCGCACCGGAGACGACCAGGGCGCTTGTGGAGCGGGCGAACGACTCGCGCAGGAAGTCATGCCTGCTCATCCCGGGCTCCCACTCCTGCGCAACCAGGGGCAGGCCTCCGGTGACGAGGAACGCGTCGAAGGCCTCGAACGCACCTAGCCCGGTCATCGCAGCGACATCACTGGGGGTCAGGACGTCGAGCACCATCTCGGTCGCCCGGCCATGGAAGGGCTGGTCCGGTGCACCCAGCTTCTCCATCATCGCCAGGTCGCTGCCCAGCAGCAGGAACAGCACGGGCTTGGCGGCCAGCGCCCGGTCCCAGACCCTCTGGAGCTCCCCGGCACCGCCGGGGATGCCCTCCAGGAGCCACGGAGCCTCGTCAATGACAACGATGGCGGGCCAGTCGTCTGGCAGCGCGGCGGCCAGCAGGGTGAGCGCGGCGGTCAGCGTGGTGGGCCGGTTGCCCGCCGCGACCGCTGCCCCTGCCAGGGTGGAGGCGGCGATCGCGTCGGCGAGCTGCGCGAGCTCCTGCGCCTGGTCGGCGGCGCGGGCCGCCTGGAAGTACACCGAGGGCAGGCCGGCGCGCGCGATGAGCTCGGTGACCAGACGGGACTTGCCCACCCGGCGCCGTCCACGCAGCAGGACCGCGACACCGCGGTCGTCGCGCCGGCCACGACGCACGTCCTCGAGCAGGCGCATCAGCTCGCCCAACTCGCGCTCTCGGCCCACGAACGTCATCCTGGCCACCACCTTCTGATCTCTGAGAATACTACATTGCACAATAGTATTTCCCACTAGAGTATCTGCAGGGGACCCCGCTTGCCGTGTCGGCCGATCACCTCGAGGCTGTGCCGCACCGACATGGGCAGGCAGCCTCCACCACCTCCGATGTGCCAGCAGCGAACTGACCTGACCCCTCACGGGCGCGCCCGGCCGCGCGGCCACGCGCTCGCCCATCCATGCCCGCGCCAACGCGCCACACCCAGTCAGAGTCCCTACATTGACCGGCGCACGTCTGCGGGGTATGCGCGTTGGATAAGGAGAGATCGCGGACCTGCCCCGCGTCCACGCACACGGTGCTCAGCGGATTCCGCACCTTGAGCATGGCGTCAGTGGCGACAACGCCCAGGAGCAGACCTCGCACGCCAACAACCACCGCCGCCACGGCTAGCAGACCGTACCCAACGGGAAGAACTCCGCTCGGTGACGACGACCCCAGCACGGTAGCCGCCGCTCCCACGGGTCCGATGACTACGAGGCTGCGGCGGCCGCACGCACAGGCCACCACGCATACACCCGAACACGCCGCTCAAGGGGTTCCGCCACCTGTGCAAGATCGGCTGTCTCGGAGATCAACAAAAGCGCGCTCCAATGCCGGATGCCGCGCCGGAGACCTGCACCACGGCACGTCGGTGCGCCGAGGTGGGAACCATGGCGCTCGCCCATCCGTCCCTACGATTTGAGGGTGCGGAGCCGGACGGTGGCGGGCCCCGTACCGCAGAGGGGAACCGATCGGTTCGGGGCAGCGACAATCAAGTCGAGGCTCTGGCAGCGCTTCGCGGGATCGGCTAGGGGCGAGGCAGCGGTTGCAGGTACTTGCCGCAGATGCCGGTGGGGGGGGTGGACGAGGTACGTGCCTTGTGGGTTGACGGCGAGGATCACGTCGACCACCTCGCCATCGGCTGGGCAGGCCATCCCGGCAGGAGTTGGCGAGTTGGGACGACTGAGCAACGCGACGGCACTGTCGAAGTCTGGTTCGCCAGCCGTCAACGTCCGGTTGGCCATGCCCCGGTAACGGGGGAAGGCGCAGAGGACCAGCGTGGTCACGCCGGTTAGGCGTTGTGCTGCTGCGATCTCCGAGGGCTGCAGCGCCGCTAAGTCGTTGATAGTTGATGGGCACGGTCGGCCGGAGCGGATGGACGCGCCGCGCAAGCTCGCCGCCGCGGCCGGTGACGAGGTCGGGAGCGTGCTGCTTGACCGGACTGAGGTCGGGCGCGGCTGCGGCGGCGGCGAAGCGGTGCATGCGGCGAGCGCGAGGGCAGTTAGGACGTCGATCGCCACCATGACCCGGCGCACACCCACGTCCAATGGACGCGGGAGAACGCGGCCTCGTTCCCTCTTGGCGCGCCGAGGTCGTTCGCGGGCGGGTTGCTCTCAGATGTAGGGGTTGCTCCTGTCCATGCACTCAGCCAGGGAAGACGGGTGTGCCTCGCTCAGCCGGAAGACGTCGGTACCGAACTGCGGCACGTAGAGACAGACTCCTGCCCCCAGATGCCCAGCAGGGTCGACCTTGGCGAAGTAGCAGCCCGCACCGTCGTCGTCTTGGATCGGCCACCCATCCGGAACCCATGTACTGCGCGGGGCCAAGCCGATTCCGTCGGGAAAGTACTCGCTGGTGCAGGCAACGGCCTGCCAGTGCTGGTCCGTGTCATTGACGACGGTGATTGTCTTGCCGTTGGCGCTTTGCAGCAGCCCGTGAGCCACCGCCGCTGTGGCAAAGGCAGTCGCGCTGACTGCCGCGACAACGACCACAGCACCCGCACCGGCCAGCGCGGCCAAGCGGACGCGTCCCGCGCGAGTCCGCTTCCACCACTTCCAGCGCGCGGGGGGCTCCGGCCATTCGGGGAGGGGCTCCCAACCCGGCGGAGGCGACCACCCAGCCGGTGGTTCCGGCCACCCGGGCGGAACCTGCCACAGCCGGCTCAGCCTCGTCGGCACCTCAGACCCCCCTGGCGCAATGTTCCTGATCCTCCACAGAGTACGTCGGGCCGAGGCACCCAATCGGGATGATAGGCAGGCGCGCAGACGTGCCTGATCTGTGCGGCTAAGACTTCAGCTCGCTGCCCCTTCAGCGGGGTCACCTTGGCTGCCGCGAAGCCGCTCAGCGCCTTGGCGATGGCTTGTCACGGTCGCCGCCGCTGACGTGGAGTGCCCAGCGCAGGCCATCAGGTCGGCCAGCATGGCACCTGTCGCGGCTGCAATGGTCAGGCCGGTATGGCACAGGTACACGCATTGAGTCCCGTTGACTCCCCCCAGCTCCACTGACACCACGGTCACGGGCTCGTGCCTGACGTGACACCCGCCGGCCGCCCCGGGGTCGAGCTCAGCCGTCGTGGGGCTGGGGCGCCGACGCGTCCCGACCACGCCTTGGCTGGTGTCCGGCTCGATCAGGTCAGCGCCCGCAGCAGCGCGGCCACTGCGGCCGCTCCGACGACCACGACCAGGAACGGTGCTCGCAGGATCAGGGCCACGACGGCGAAGGCCAGCCCGGCGGCCCGTGCGTCCAGCGCCACCCCCCGGCCGTGGCCGAACACCTGGACGGCGGTAAGAGCGGCCAGCAGGGCGATCGGCAGCAGCGCCGACATGCTGCGGATCCGCGGCGCGGCGAGCAGCCGCTGGGGCACCGACAGGCCCGCCAGCTTCAGCAGGTAGCAGCCGACAGCGGTGCCAAGGACCCCGGCCCAGATCACGTCGGTCCCGGGTTTTCGCGGTCGGCTGCCATCATCACCGCGACGGTGATGGTTCCGGCGACCAGCACAGGGACGCCGGGGGTCAGCACCGGGGACAGTGCCAGCGCGACGGCTGCTGCCAAGCCTGCGGTCACCCACGCCGGGCGCCCGCGCAGCTTCGGCCACAGCAGCCCCAGGAACGCGGCCCCCACGGCCGCGTCCAGCCCCAGCCTCTTGGGGTCCCCGAACGCCGTTGCGCCCACGGCCCCGAGCACGGTGGCCAGGTTCCACAGCGTGAAGACCGCCAGCCCGGTCGACCAGAAGGCCAGCGCCGATGCCTGCTCGTCGTCCTGGGCGATGGCCATCGCCGTCGACTCGTCGATCACCAGGTGGGCCGCCACGACACGTCGCAGGCCGCCGACGCGCAGCATCGGTCCCAGGCGCAGTCCGTACAGGGCGTTGCGTGACCCCAGCAACAGCGCGGTCAACGTCCCGGCCAGCGCGGACCCGCCGCCACCCACGACCCCCACGAAGGCGAACTGCGAAGCCCCGGTGAACGCCAGCACCGACAGCGCGCAGGCCTGGACCACCGAGAGCCCCGACGTCGTGGCCAGTGCTCCGAATGAGATCCCGTACGTGCCCACGGCGACACCGACTCCGGCTGACCTGGCCAGCACCGAGCGGCGGGTCTGGCCCCAGCCGGCCAGGTCGGTCACCGGGGACCGGTTCCCGGGCCGTGGCCTGGGCCGACCGCGTCCGCCAGCCACTCCACCAGGGGCGTGGCGGCGCGCCAGGTGTCGGCCACCTTGCCG
>Ga0075028_100000498_pt1 | contig 14171 bp, 14 predicted proteins | sample LitLauG_LLR_2014_FD_71390 | JGI IMG/M metagenome (GOLD analysis project Ga0075028, IMG submission 71390) | Freshwater sediment microbial communities from Pennsylvania, USA - Little Laurel Run_MetaG_LLR_2014 | ecosystem: Environmental > Aquatic > Freshwater > Creek > Sediment | place: USA... | reverse complement strand
TGGGCGCCGCGGCCGCGGCGCTGGCCGCCGATGACGCGCGCGTCTGGCTTGAGCGCATGGAACATGCGCTGGCCACCCGCAACTACCAGGGCACCTTCGTGCACGAGCATGGCGGCCAGACCGACACCCTGCATGTGGTCCATCGCGTCGATGACAGCGGAGTCGCCGAGCGCATCCAGGCGATGGATGGCTCGGGGCGCGAATTCGTGCGTCGCGGCGGCGAGCTGAGCACCTATTTTCCCGACCGGCGCGTGGTGATGGTCGAGAGCGCGCCACAGCGCAGCCTGCTGCTGGGCGAACTGACGCAGCTCGATACCGTGGCCTCACAGCTCTACGCCTTGAGCGAAGCGCCGGAGACACGCATCAGCGGCCGCGCTGCGCATGTGATCGATGTCGAGCCGCGCGATGACCTGCGCTATGGCTACCGGGTCTGGATCGATGGTGCCAGCGCCATGCCGCTCAAGACCCAGCTGCGTACCGCGGCGGGCAGCGTGGTCGAGCAGCTGGTGTTCACCGAGCTCACGTTGCCCCCGCATATCGACGACAAGGCCCTGCAACCGCCCTTCGATGCGCGCAACTGGCGCTGGCTGCGCCACGAGAGCGTGATGGCGGGCGCGCCCAATGACGCCATGCCCGCAGTAGACTGGCAGACAGGCCCTTTGCCGCCGGGCTTTCGCATGACCGGTCGTTCCACCCGCCTGCTGCCGGGTGGCAGCCAGTCCGTGACCCACCTGGTCTTCAGCGACGGCGTGGCCTCGGTCTCGGTATTCGTCGAAGCCACGGAGGTAGGTGGCCCGGATTCGGCCACTCCGGGAGCGCAGGGCCAGGCGCCGACCACGGTGACTTCGCTCGGTTCATCCAACGCCGTATCGACCATGGTCGATGGGCACAAGGTGACAGCGATCGGTGAGGTGCCGGCGGGCACGGTGCGTGCGATTGCCGGGTCGCTGCGGGCCACCGAGGCCGGGCGCGGGCCAGGGGCCGGCGCCCCCGGGGTCGCGCATGCCGGCGGTGGCGTGCATCACTGAGCCTTGCGCCTTGATTGCCACGCCGTCGGTGCCCCGGCTCAGCCTGGTGACGCGCGATGATTGTCATCTGTGTGAAGCGCTGCAGCTCGAGTACGCAGCGCTGCGCCAGCGCTACCCGCTACCCCCGCTGACGCTGGTCGATGTCGATGCCGACCCGGCGCTGCTGCAGCGTTATGGCCTCAAGGTGCCGGTACTGCTGCTCGATGGGGTGCCGGTGTGCCACTACCGGCTGGACAGCACGGAATTACTGCGGCTTTTGCGGCTATAATCCGCGCGCCCCGGCCCCTGGGGTCCCGGGTTTTCCTTGATGCAATTCATACGTAATTTCTCGATCATCGCGCATGTAGACCACGGTAAATCGACGCTCGCCGACCGCCTCATCCAGTTGTGCGGCGGCCTCGAGGAGCGCGAGATGCAGGCCCAGGTGCTCGATTCCATGGATCTGGAGCGCGAGCGCGGCATCACCATCAAGGCGCAGAGCGTCACGCTGTTCTACACCTCGCAGGCCGGCCAGCGTTACCAGCTCAACCTGATCGATACGCCCGGCCACGTCGACTTTTCCTATGAGGTCTCACGGAGCCTGGCCGCCTGCGATGGCGCGCTGCTGGTGGTCGATGCCTCGCAGGGCGTGGAGGCGCAGAGCGTCGCCAACTGCCACACCGCGGTTGAGCAGGGGCTCGAGGTGCTGCCGGTCATCAACAAGATCGACCTGCCCTCGGCGGACCCGGTGCGCGTCGCGGCCGAGATCGAGGAGATCATCGGCATCAGCGCCGAGCACGCGGTGCGTGTGAGCGCCAAGACGGGCGAGGGCGTCGCCGAGCTGCTGGAAGCGATCGTGCTGCGCATCCCGGCGCCCAAGGGCGATCCCGCGGCCCCGCTGCAGGCGCTGATCATCGATTCCTGGTTCGACAACTACGTGGGTGTGGTCTCGCTGGTGCGCGTGGTCAACGGCACGCTGCGCCAGGGCGAGAAAATGCGCGTGATGTCCACGGGCCGCAGCCACGGCGTCGACAAGCTGGGACGCTTCACGCCGCGCTCGGTGGCCTTGCCCGAACTGGGCGCCGGCGAAGTCGGCTTCGTGATCGCCGGCATCAAGGAGATCGATGGCGCGCCGGTGGGCGACACCATCACCCACGACAACCGGCCCTGTGCCGCGCCGCTCCCGGGCTTCAAGCAGGTGCAGCCGCGCGTGTTCGCCGGCCTGTTCCCGATCAATTCCGAGGACTACGAGAGCTTCCGCGACGCGCTCGCCAAGCTGCGCCTGAACGACTCGGCGCTGCACTACGAGCCGGAGGCCTCCACCGCGCTGGGCTTCGGTTTCCGCTGCGGGTTTCTGGGCCTGCTGCACATGGATATCGTGCAGGAGCGGCTCGAGCGCGAGTACCAGCTCGAGCTGATCACCAGCGCGCCGACCGTGGTGTACGAGGTGGTGTGCACCGACGGCACGGTGCTGCATGTCGACAGCCCGGCGAAGCTGCCGGCGCCCGATCGCATCGAGGAAGTGCGCGAGCCGATCATCACCGCCAATATCCTGGTGCCGCCCGACTATGTGGGCGCAGTGCTGGGGCTGTGCAGCGAGAAGCGCGGCGCGCAACAGAAAATGCAGTTCCTGGGCACGCAGGTGTCGCTGCAGTACCAGCTGCCGCTGGCCGAAGTGGTGCTCGACTTCTTCGATCGGCTGAAATCCTGCAGCCGCGGCTATGCTTCCTTCGACTATGAATTCAGCCACTTCCAGGCGGCACCGCTGGTCAAGCTCGACGTGCTGATCAACGGCGACAAGGTCGATGCGCTGGCGCTGATCATCCACCGCGACAGCGCCTACCAGCGTGGCCGCGAGCTGGTGGACAAGATGCAGGAGCTGATCCCCAGGCAGATGTTCGAAGTGGCGGTGCAGGCGGCGATCGGCAGCCACGTGATCGCGCGCGCCACGGTCAAGGCGCTGCGCAAGAACGTGCTGGCCAAGTGCTATGGCGGTGACATCACCCGCAAGAAGAAGCTGCTCGAGAAACAGAAGGAAGGCAAGAAGCGCATGAAGCAGGTCGGCCAGGTGGAAATTCCGCAGGAAGCCTTCCTTGCGGTGCTCAAGGTCGGCCGCAAATGAGTCGCGCGCGATGCGCCTGACGCACAAGGATCAGACATGAAGATGCAGATACTCCAGTTCCTCACCTACCTCGCGTTGCCGCTCACGCTGATCGGTGTCGTCGACGACTGGTTCATCCGGCCGGCCCGGCGGCTGGCAGCGCTCCCTGCCGAGTCGCATGACCCGGCCTGGCTGCGCGTGGTGTACACCGTGCTGCCGGTGGCGGTGATCGGCGCCATCGTGCGGGTGCTGGTCTCCGAGCGGCTGGATTTCTCGCTGGTGTTGACGCTGGTGCTGGCGATCTCGGGGCTGATCTGGGCCGTGGACCGCTGGCTGCTGGCGCCGCAGCGGCAACGGCGCGCGCTCGCCGCAGGCGTGGATGCCAGCGCCGTGGCGCTGCCGGTCACGGTCGACTATGCGCGCAGCTTCCTGCCGGTGGCGGCGCTGGTCCTGGTGGTGCGCGCCTTCATCTTCGAGCCGTTCCGCATCCCCTCCGATTCCATGATGCCGACGCTGCTCGATGGCGATTTCATCGTCGTGAACAAATTTGCCTACGGCCTGCGCATGCCGGTGCTGAACCGCAAGCTCCTGGCGATCGGTGAGCCCGAGCGTGGGGATGTGGTGGTGTTCCGCTATCCGCCCGACCCGGCCGTGAACTACATCAAGCGGCTGGTGGGGCTGCCGGGTGACACCGTCTCGATCCAGGATGACCAGCTGATCGTCAATGGCACGCCGGTGCCGGTGACCGATCGCGGTCGTTTCAACGATGGCTGCTACCTCAACATGCGACTGGGCGAGGAGCAGCTGGGCAAGCACCTGCACCAGACACTCTCGTGCCGCACCAGCGGCGGGCTGGGTGCGCCGCCGGTGGCCAGCTGCAACCGCAACATGGACCACAGTTATCAGTGTGATGACGCCCAGCATGGCGATGGGCCCGATCTCAATGATAGATTCGACATCAGGGTGCCGGCCGGCCACTATCTGATGATCGGCGACAATCGCGACAACAGCGCTGATAGTCGTGTGTGGGGGTTCGTGCCCGAGGAGAATCTGGTCGGCAGGGCCTCGCGAATCTGGTTCAATTGGGATCTGCAGCGCTCGGGCGGCCCCAACTGGCGGCGGATCGGCAAGCCTATCGATTGATCCGGGTAGCAGCGCTAAGGAGTACGGTTTCATGCGCAAACATCAACGTGGCGTGACCTTCATCGGCTGGGTGTTCCTGCTGGTGCCGCTCGCCATCCTGGTCTATGTCGGCATTCGTGTGACGCCGCTGTACCTCAACTACTTCCGCGTCGTGCGCTCGCTCGAGCAGCTGGCCGCCGATACCCGTGGCGACTCGCAGATCAATCCGGTGGCGCTGCGCGCCTCGCTCGAGAAGCGCTTCGACGTCGAGTATGTCGACCATCCCGCCGCCAAGGAGATCGACATCCATCGCGATGGCGACAAGTGGGTGGCCGTGGCCGACTACGAAGACCCGGCGCCGCTGTTTGCCAACGTGCTGATACTGGTGCAGTTCAGGAAGCAGGTCGATCTGCAGTGACTAGTGAGCGCGCCGCCGAGTGGCTGCAGCGCCAGCTCCAGTACCCCGTCGTCGACCCCAGGCTCTTCGAGCAGGCCCTCACCCACCGGAGCGCCGCGCGCACCAACAATGAGCGCCTGGAATTCCTGGGCGATGCGATCCTCAACCTGATCGTCGCCGAATACCTCTACAACCGCTATCCGGAGGCCGATGAAGGCTCGCTGAGCCGGCTGCGTGCTGCTGTGGTCAGCGGCACCTCGCTGGCGCGCATTGCCACTGCGCTCGATCTGGGCGCGGCGCTGGCGCTCGGCGCGGGGGAGCTCAAGACCGGCGGTTTCCGTCGCGAATCGATACTGGCCGATGCCTTCGAGGCGCTGTGTGGCGCGCTGTATGTGGAGGCGGGCTTCGAGCGGGTGCGCGAGCTGATGCTGCGTGTGCTGGGTCCGGCGCTGGCAGCGCTCGAACCGGCCGCGGCCGGCGATGCCGATGAACAGAAGGATGCCAAGACCCGCCTGCAGGAATGGCTGCAGGGGCGTGGCCTGGCGCTGCCGCGCTACCACGTGGTCAGCATCGAGGGGGAATCGCATGCGCAGGTGTTCGAAGTCAGTTGCGCGATCGAGGCCCTGCATCTCAAGGCCAATGGCAGCGGCATGAGCCGGCGTCGCGCCGAACAGGTGGCGGCACAGGCGCTGCTGACGCAGCTGCCCGGATGAGTGACTATCGCAGTGGCTTCGTGGCGCTGATCGGGCGGCCGAACGTCGGCAAGTCCACCCTGCTCAACGCGCTGCTGGGCCAGAAGCTGGCCATCGTCACGCCGCGGCCGCAGACCACGCGCCATCGCATCATCGGCATCCTCGATGCGCCCGAGGGCCAGATCGCCTTCGTCGATACCCCCGGCATGCACCAGGGACACGAACGCGCGCTCAATCGTGCGATGAACCGCACCGCAACCTCGGTGCTGGCCGACTGCGACCTGGCGCTGCTGCTGGTCGAAGCGCAGCGCTGGACCGACGAAGACGAGCTGGCGCTGCAGCGGGTGCGCGAGTCGCGCCGGCCGGTGATCTGCGTGGTCAACAAGATCGACAAGGTATATCCGCGCGAACTGCTGCTGCCCTACGTCGGGCAGCTCGCCACGCGCGCTGATTTCCTGGCGATCGTGCCGGTGTCGGCGCTGCGCGCCGGCAACCTCGATGAACTCAAGCGCACCATCCTGGCGGCGCTGCCGCCAGGCGAGCGCATGTTCCCGCAAGGGCAGATCACCGATCGCAGCGACAAATTCCGCATCGCCGAGTGCATCCGCGAGAAGCTGACGCTGGAGCTGGTCGAGGAATTGCCCTATGGCATCGCGGTCGAAGTCGAGAAACTGGAGACCACGCCCGACGGCCGCACGGAAGTGAGCGCGCTGATCTGGGTCGATCGGGCCGGCCAGAAGCCGATCGTGATCGGCGCCGGCGGTGAGCGCCTCAAGCGCATTGGCCGCAGTGCGCGCCTGGAACTGAACCATACCTTTGGTCGCCGTCATCACCTCACGCTGTTCGTCAAGGTGCGCGAGAACTGGGCCGACGATGCGCGCGCACTGCAGCAGCTGGAGCTCGAATGAGTCGCGTGGGCACGCGGGTGGAGCTGTGCTGCGGCTACCTGCTGCATCAGCGCCCGTGGCGCGACACCAGCCTGATCGTCGAGCTGTTCACGGCCGAACACGGGCGGCTCACGGCTTTCGCCCGTGGCGCCCGCGGCACGCGCGGCGCACGCACGCGCTACTGCGGCCTGCAGCCGTTCCGGCCCTTGTTGCTGTCGTGGACCGGGCGCGGCGAGGCACCCACGCTCACCGCCGCCGAGAGCGATGGCTCGGCGCCGCTGCAGCTCGCGCCCGAGGCGCTGCTCAGTGCCTGGTACCTGAATGAACTGCTGCTCAAGCTCACCGTGGCGCACGATCCGCATCCCGAACTCTACCTGCAGTACCGGGCCACACTCGAGCAGCTGCGCGCCGGTGCGTCGCTCGACACGGCGCTGCGCCAGTTCGAGCTGCGACTGCTCGAACTGCTGGGCTTCGGCGTCGAACTCGGTCGCGATTGCGCCGATGGCAGCGCCGTGCTCGAGGATGCGTATTATCATTTCACCGCGGGCGAGGGCGTGCGCCGGCAGCGGCCGGAGCAGCACGAGGGCGCGAGCGCAAGCCCGCTGCTTCCGGGCCAGGTGCTGTTGCAGCTGGCCGAGGGCCAGCTGCCGGAAGATGCGCAGCAGCTGCGCGCGGTGCGCGCACTGCTGCGTGCGGCGCTCGATCATTGCCTCGAGGGCCGTGAACTCAAGACCCGCGTGGTGGCGCGGGCGGTTGCCAGGATCAGGGGTGCGAGTGCATGAACGGGCGGATGGAACTGGGCGTCAACATCGATCACGTGGCCACGCTGCGCCAGCAGCGCGGCACCGCTTATCCCGATCCGGTGCACGCGGCGGTGCTGGCCGAGCAGGCGGGCGCCGACAACATCACGCTGCACCTGCGCGAAGACCGGCGCCATATCCAGGAACGCGATGTGCGCGCGCTGCGCGGCCTGCTGGCCACGCGCATGAACCTGGAGATGGCCAACACCGAGCCGATGATGGCGCTGGCCGTTGAAGTGCGGCCAGCCGACTGCTGCCTGGTGCCCGAGCGGCGCGCCGAGCTGACCACCGAAGGCGGTCTCGATGTGCGCGCCGCCAGCAGTGCCGTGCGCAAGGCCTGCGAGCGCCTGAACGCAGCGGGCATACGCGTGGCGCTGTTCATCGACCCGGAGCCCGCGCAGATCGATGCGGCCGGCGAATGCGGCGCCGCGGTGGTCGAGCTGCACACCGGCGAATACGCCGAGGCCAGCGGTGCGGCGCAGGCCCACGAACTCGAGCGCCTGCGCGCCGCGGCGCGCCACGCGGCGCAGCGCCGCCTGATCGTGCACGCGGGACACGGCCTCAACTACCGCAACGTGCAACCGGTGGCGGCGATTCCAGAAATCACGGAATTGAACATCGGCCATGCGATCATCGCGCAGGCCATCTTCACCGGCTTGCCGGCCGCAGTGCGCGACATGATTGCGCTGCTGCAGACGGCGCGCTGACGACGCGGCCATGATCTACGGCATCGGCGTCGACGTACTCGAGCAGGCGCGCATCACGGCGGCATTGAAGCGCTTTGGCGCGCGTTTCACCAATCACCTGCTGCTGCCGGCCGAACATGAGCAGCTCGCGAACACCCAGCGGCCAGAGCGCTTCATCGCGATGCGCTTCGCGGCCAAGGAGGCGCTGGTCAAGGCGCTCGGCACCGGCTTCGCGCACGGCATGTGGATCCGCGACATCGGCGTGGCGCAGAACGCCTGGGGCAAGCCCGAGGTGATCTACTCGGAGCGCGGTGACGCGCTGCGTCGCAAGCTGGGCGTGGGCGATGGCCACGTGACGCTCACGGACGAAGCCGGCCTGATCGTCGCCGTCGCGATACTGATGAAGGAGTCGGCGTCATGACGCGCCTGGTGTTCGATATTGAAACCGTGCCCGATGTGGAACTCGGCCGGCGCCTGCACGATCTCGAGGGCCTGAGCGATGCGCAGGTTGCCAAGGCGATGTTCGCGGTGCGCCGCCAGGAGAGCGGCGGCGATTTCCTGCCGCTCGAGCAGCATAAAGTGGTGGCCATCTCCTGCGTGCTGCGCACGCGCGAGCAGCTCAAGGTGTGGAGCCTCGGCGACCTCGGCTCGAGCGAGGCCGAGCTGATCACGCGCTTCTTCGAGGGCATCGACAAATACACGCCAGATCTCGTGTCCTGGAATGGCAGCGGCTTCGATATGCCGGTGCTGCACTATCGCGCGCTCAAGGCCGGCGTGAGTGCGCCGCGCTACTGGGAAACCGGCGATGAAGACTCGAGCTTCCGCTACAACAACTACCTGAGCCGCTATCACTGGCGGCACCTCGACCTGATGGACGTGCTCTCCAGCTTCCAGGGTCGTGCGCGTGCTTCACTGTCCGACATGGCTACGCTCCTGGGCCTGCCGGGCAAGCTCGGCTTCGCAGGCAGCCAGGTCTGGGACGCGGTGCTCGATGGCAAGCTCGCCGCAGTACGCGATTACTGCGAGACCGATGTGCTCAATACCTACCTGATCCTGCTGCGCTTCGAACTGTTCCGGGGCCGGCTCGACCAGGGCGGCTACGCCGAGGAGCTGGAGCGCTTGCGCGTCCTGCTGCGCGCCAGCACGGCCGCGCACCATGCGCAGTTCCTGCAGGCCTGGGAGGCGCTGGGTTGAGGCGGCGCTTGTCCACGGAGCCCGAGACCGGGCGAGTCGAATCCCTGAACCATGACGGTGCCGGCGTGGTGCACGCGGGCAAGACCGTGTTCGTGGCCGGCGCCTTGCCCGGCGAACTGGTGCGCTTCGTGCGCCGGCGTGCGCACAGCCAGTACGATGAGGCTGAGCTCGATGCCGTGCTCGAGGCGGCCGCAGCGCGCGTCACGCCACGTTGCGCGCACTTCGGCACCTGTGGCGGTTGCGCCCTGCAGCACCTCGATGGCGCCGCGCAGCTCGAGATCAAGCAGCAACAGCTACGCGCCGCGCTCGAGCGCATCGGCAAGGTGACCCCGCGCGAGTGGCTGCCCGCACTGACCGGTCCGCAATGGCAATACCGGCGCCGCGCGCGGCTCGGCGCGCGCTACGTGCGCGCGCGCGAGCGCTCGCTGGTCGGATTCCGCGAGCGCCTGTCCTCGCATGTGGCGGAGCTCAGGCATTGCGAGGTGTTGAGCGCGCCGGTCGACAACCTGCTCGAGCCGCTGGGCGCGCTGCTCACCGCGCTGTCGATACGCGAGCGCGTGCCGCAGGTCGAGGTGTCGGTGGCCGATGAGTGCACGGTGCTGGTGCTGCGGGTGCTCGATGCGCCGAGCGCTGCGGATCAGCAGTTGTTGCTCGAGTTCGAGGCGCGCCATGGCCTGCGCCTGTATCTGCAACCCGGTGGCCTCGCTACGGTGCGGCCGCTGCGCGAGCCCGAGGCCACGCTCGACTACGCGCTGCCGGATTTCAATCTGCGACTGAAATTCCTGCCCAGCGATTTCATCCAGGTCAATGCCGAACTCAACCGCTCGCTGGTGACGCGCGTGGTGCAGCTGCTCGAACTCGACGAGCGCTCGCGCGTGCTCGATCTGTTCTGCGGACTGGGCAATTTCACGCTGGCCCTGGCGCGCCGCTGCGCGAGCGTGGTTGGCGTGGAAGGCGATGCGGGCCTGGTGGCACGGGCGGCCGGGAATGCCTCTGCCAATGGCATTGCCAATGCCGTGTTTCACAGCGCGAACCTCGCCAGTGCCGATGTCGATGCGCTGGCCTGGGCACGCGGTCCCTACAGCCAGGTGCTGCTCGACCCGCCGCGCATCGGCGCCCGTGAGCTGCTGCCGACGCTGGCGCGGCTGGCGCCACGCCGGCTGGTCTATGTGTCCTGTCATCCCGGGAGCCTGGCGCGCGACCTGGGTGAGCTGGTGCACGAGCACGGCTTTGAGCTGCTGGCGACCGGCGTGGCCGACATGTTCCCGCAGACCGCGCACGTCGAATCGGTGGCTGTATTGGCCCCCGGGGCCTGAAAAACCAGCGCTCGGCGCCTGGTCCTGAGAAGCCGTTAAAGAAACCGGTGCCGCCAAAGGCCTATGATGGGGGTATGACAGGCCGAGCTGTGCTTCGTAGCGTGCCAAATCCATGAGTCTGGGACCGCTGATGGTCGACATCGCCGGCCCCACGCTCAGCGCCGAAGACCGCGAGGTGCTGGCGCACCCGCTGGTCGGCAGTGTGATCCTGTTCACACGCAACTACGCCGATCCGGGGCAGCTCACCGCCTTGATCGCCGAACTGCATGCACTGCGCCACCCGGCGCTGCTGGTGGCGGCCGACCAGGAAGGCGGGCGCGTGCAGCGCTTCCGGTCCGGGTTCACGCCGTTGCCGGCGCTGCGGCTGCTGGGGCATCAGTTCGACCAGTCGAGCGCTGCCGGGCTCGATCTCGCGCGCCGCCATGGGTGGCTCATGGCCTCGGAGTTGCTGGCCTGCGGCCTCGACTTTTCCTTCGCGCCCTGCGTCGATCTCGACTATGGCCTCTCCACCGTGATCGGCGATCGGGCCTTCCACAGCCGTGCCGAGGTCGTGGCCGAAATGGCCGTGGCCTACATGCATGGCATGCGCGATGCGGGCATGGCCGCCACCGCCAAGCATTTTCCCGGGCACGGCGCGGTGGTCGCCGATTCACACCACGCGCTACCCGTCGATCGTCGCGCGTTCGTGGATCTCGAAGCGGATCTCACGCCCTATCGCCGCCTGATCGACAACGGACTGCCCGCCGTGATGGTGGCGCATGTGCAGTTCCCGCAAGTTGATGAACTGCCGGCCAGCCTGTCGCGCCGCTGGATCACCGACGTGCTGCGCGGCGAGCTGCGCTTCCGCGGCACGGTCTTCGCCGATGATCTGTCGATGGCCGGGGCAGCGCAGTTCGGCGGCATCTGCGAGCGTGCGCAGCGCGCGCTGCACGCCGGCTGCGATGTGCTGCCGGTGTGCAACGCACGCCCTGCAGTGCTTGAATTGCTCGACGGACTCAAGGTGGCGCCCGATGCGGCCGCGCATCTGCGGCTCGCGCGCTTGCGCCCGCGTGCGCACCCGGAGCGCGCCGCGCTGCTGGCTTCCGAACACTGGCGCGCTTGCCAGGCGGCACTGCAACGCTGCACGGCGCCGGCGCCGCTGCAGATGGACGGTGGCCGCGCATGAACGAACCGCGCGCAAGCGTCGTGGACTCTGCTGCGCCTGGCACCTGGACAGTGCCCTTCCTGCGCAGCGTGCTCGATGCGGCGCCCGAAGGTATCGTGATCTGCGAGGCGCGCGCCGACGGGCAGCCGCTGGTGTATGCGAATGCCGCTTTTGAACGGCTCACCGGCTACACCCAGGGTGAACTGCTGGGCACCGACCTGCGGGTGCTGCAGGGGAGCGATCGGGAACAGGAAGGTCGCGCCAGCCTGCGCCAGGCGATCGAGCGTGGCAGCAGCGCGCGCGTGCTGATGCGCAACTACCGCAAGGACGGCTCGCAGTTCTGGAACGAGATGCTGGTTGAACCGGTGCGCGATGCGACTGGCGCCATCACGCACTTCGTGGGTTTCCATCGCGACGTCGGCGAGCGCGAGCGGGCCGTGAACGAGCGTGAGCGCGCCACGGCTGCGCGCACCGTGGGTGGCCTGCCCACCTGGATGCGCGAGGATCGGCTCACCGGCCTGTGCGCGCGCGCCTATTTTGAAGAGCTGCTGCGCCACGACTGGTTGAGCGCGCAACGCGAGACGCGCACACTCACGCTCCTGATGTTCGACGTCGATGCGCTTGGCGCCTACAACGACACTTTCGGCAGACCGGCAGGTGATGCCTGCCTGCGCCGCCTCGCGGGCGTGATCAGCGCGGCCTTTCGCCGCGGCTCGGATCTGGTGGGGCGCTGGGAAGGGGGCACGATCTGCGCGCTGGCGCGCAATACCGATCGTGCCGCGGTGGCGGGCTTCGCCGCCGGCATCGTCCAGCGCGTGCTCGAGCAGCGCATCCACCATCCGCGCTCGCTCCCCGACAAATACGTGACGATCAGCGTGGGCATCGCGATGCTCAATCCCGGACCGAAGCAGCAGGCCGAGAGCCTGCTGCAGGCGGCCAGCAAGGCGCTCGCGCGGGCGCGCAGCGCCGGGGCCGGGCCAGTGGTGGAAGCGAACGACAAGGATTTTGGCCGCTGACGCTATGCGGCCGCAAACGAGGAGGGGGTCATGGGGATTTCATCGCGACTGGCGACCGTGCTGCTGCTGGGTCTGTCAGCCTGTGGCGCCAGCGCCTGGGCGGCCGACGAAAAGCTTGCGCAGGCCGCGGGCAACTGGCTGACCGAACCCAGGGACGGGATCATCCAGATCACCGTGACGGCCGACGGCCACATGGAAGGGCGCATCATCGGCGGCGATCACCCCGGCCTCACCGACGAGAAGAACCCCGATCCCGCGCGTCGCAAGCTGGTGCTGCGCGGCCAGCTGATCATGCGCAACATGAAGTATGACGGCGATGGCAACTGGTCCGGCGGCACGATCTACGATCCGAAGAAGGGCAAGGAATTCAAGTGCCAGGTCGAGTTGCTGGCCCCGGGTTCACTCAAAGTGCGCGGCTACATCGGCATTCCGCTGCTGGGCATTTCGCAGAAGTGGAGCCGGTACACCGGCACCTCGATGGACTTGCCACCCGCGCACTGATCAGGTCAGGCGGTTCAGGCCGTTGTAGGCGGCGGTGCGATAGGCCTCCGCCATGGTGGGGTAGTTGAAGGTGGCGTTGGTGAAGTAACGCATGTTGTTCAGGTCGTTGCTCGCCATCACGGTCTGGCCGATGTGCACGATCTCCGCGGCGCCATCGCCGAAGCAGTGCACCCCCAGCACCTTGAGCGTCTCGGTGTGGAACAGCAGTTTGAGCATGCCGATCTTTTCGTCCGTCATCTGCGCGCGAGCCAGGCTCTTGAAGCTGGTGTGGCCGACTTCGTAGGGAATCTTCTGCGCCAGCAGTTCGCGTTCGGTCAGTCCGACCGAGGAAATCTCCGGCAGCGTGTAGATGCCGCTGGGCACCAGGTCGAGGCGCATCGCCGGATGTTCCGGGTTCATCAGGTGCTGCACGGCGTGGCAGCCCTGCACGTAGCCGGCGCTCGCCAGGCCCGGTGGGCCCGCCAGATCGCCCACTGCGTAGATGTGCGCTCGCGAGGTCTGGTAGTGCTCGTTGATGGTGATCTGGCCGCGGCCCGCCACTGCTACGCCCGCGGCCTCGATGTTCATGCCATCGCTGTTGCCCACGCGCCCGTTGCACCACAGCAGCAGGTCGGACTTGATGCGCCGACCTGACTCGAGCTGCAGCACCACGTCATCGGCGCGCGCCTCGAGGCCGGCGAACTTCTCGTTGTGGCGGATCACGCAGCCCTGTTCGTGCAGGTGATACGAGAGCGCCTCGGCGATCTCGTCGTCGAGGAACGAGAGCAGCCGTTCCTGCGAATTGACCAGCGTGACCTTGCAGCCCAGGTTCAGGAAGATCGAGGCGTACTCGCAGCCGATCACGCCGCCGCCGAAGATCGTCACCGCAAAGGGGCTGGCGTTGTAGTGCAGCACCGTATCGCTGTCGCGCACGCGCGGATTGTTGAAGTCGAGCTCGGGCGGATGATAGGGGCGCGAGCCCGCGGCGATCACGATGTAGTCGGCGCTGATGCGCTCGGGCGTGCCCGTCTTGGTGCGCACCTCGAGCGTATGCTCATCGACGAACCAGGCGTTGCCACCATACACCGGCACGTGATTGCGATCGTAGAAGCGGCGGCGACTCGCCACCTGGGTCTCGATCACGCTGTTGGCGGAGGCCAGCAACCTCGGGAACTCGATCTGCAGGGCAGAGCGGAGCGAACGCAGCAGCGGCTCGCGGCGTGCATCGCGCAGCACCTTGACCGCGTGGCGCAGCGCCTTGCTCGGAATCGTGCCCCAATGCGTGCAGCCACCACCGACTTCGTTGTGGCGTTCGATCACCGCCACATG
>Ga0075028_100000496_pt1 | contig 14178 bp, 13 predicted proteins | sample LitLauG_LLR_2014_FD_71390 | JGI IMG/M metagenome (GOLD analysis project Ga0075028, IMG submission 71390) | Freshwater sediment microbial communities from Pennsylvania, USA - Little Laurel Run_MetaG_LLR_2014 | ecosystem: Environmental > Aquatic > Freshwater > Creek > Sediment | place: USA... | reverse complement strand
ACGATGGGACTCTGCGCGTGTCTCACGAAACGATCTATCGCAGCTTGTTCATTCAAGCACGTGGAGTGCTGAAACAGGAGCTGGTGAAGCACCTACGGTCGCAGCGGCGGATCCGCCGCTCGCGGCACGCCAGCATCCACGGGCACTCACAAGGCAAAATCGTCGATGCCATCTCGATCCGCGAGCGGCCTGCGGAAGTGGAAGATCGTGCCGTTCCCGGTCACTGGGAAGGGGATCTGTTGCGCGGGGCGCGCAACAGCCACGTGGCCACACTGGTCGAGCGTCATTCGCGGTTTTGCATGCTGGTGAAGGTGCCCGGCAAGGATACGGCAACGGTAGTGGCCGCTCTGAGCCAGCACGTACGACAACTCCCGGCGGCGTTGCGACGCTCGCTGACCTGGGACCGCGGGCTGGAGATGGCTCAGCACAAGAGCTTCACCATGGCCACCGATGTTCAGGTGTACTTCTGCGATCCGCAAAGCCCCTGGCAGCGCGGCTCAAACGAAAACACGAACGGGCTGCTGCGGCAATACCTGTCGAAGAAAATGGATCTGTCGTCCTACGCGCAGTCGGAGCTGGACGAGATCGCTCTGCGCCTGAATCAACGGCCACGAAAAACATTGGGATTTCAAACTCCGGCAGATAAACTGCAAGCCAGTGTTGCAGCGACCCCTTGAGACCACCCGACTTCCCGGGACCTGGGAAAGATTTAGAGTACCTATAAGCAATCTAACGGAGGAGCTCCGGAAAATTAACTCTGCCTAATTTGATCGGCATGGGTGCCATCATGCGACGTCCTGTATTGAGATTGTGGCCTTTTGCTTCGCCTCCGGTGTCTTGGTTGGAAAAATGGCGGTAACCTTTGTACCCAATGCATTAGAATCAATAGTCAACTGGCCATGGAACTGACGAATGCGCTCTTGCATTCCCCTAATACCGACGCCGACTCCTCGCAATTGAACTTCTGCCAATAGTTCTTTCGGAATTCCCTTACCGTGATCCTGAACCTGCACAGAGATCTTGTCAGACTCGTAAGCGATGCGGATTACTGCAGTTTTGCTTCCGGAATGGCGATGGATGTTTGTCAGGCATTCTTGAACGAGACGAAATATGGCGAGTTCTATATCCGGGGTAAACCTTTCTAGCTGGTCGGGAATGTTCAGCTCAATACGAAGGCCGCTGCGCTCCGCCAGACCGTCTATGTACCAGCGGAGTGCAAATGGCAGTCCGCTTTCTTCCAGCATTGGCGGGTGCAAAAGATAAGACGTTGTGCGTATCTCCTTGGACAGTTCCTGGATTAGATCCTGGGCATCTTTGATGCTGTCGGATAGTCGCGTAGGATTGCGCCTCGCATCTTGTTCGATTCGCGCCAGGCTCATCCCTAGTGCCGCCAGATTCTGGCCAGTGCTGTCGTGCAGCTCACGGGCAATGCGCCGACGCTCTTCATCCTGAGCCATCATCAGCCTTCCTGAAAGGTCTTGAAGTTGATCCGTCTTCTGAAGGATCTCCGCGTTTCGCCTCTGCAATTCTCCGGTTCGAAATTGAACTTGAGTATCAAGGGCACCAGCGAGGGTGCGGAAACGTTGCTCACTGTCATGCAATTCACGCTCGGCCCGCTTACGTCCGCTAATATCACGGGCTATCTTCGAAGCACCGGTGATTTTCCCTGAGGCGTCTCTCACGGGGGAAATCGTCAGCGATATCTCCAGTTTGACCCCATCTTTTCGCAGTCGAATGGTGTCAAAGTGATCGATTCGCTCGCCCTGGTTGAGTCTTGCAAGGATGCTTGTTTCCTCGTCGCGGCGATCGAGCGGAATGATCATCGAAATATTCCGACCGATGGCTTCTTTGGCTGTGTATCCGAAAAGTTGCTCAGCTCCTGAGTTCCAACTCGTGATGACCCCCTCTAAAGTCTTGCTGACAATCGCATCATCGGAGGAGTCTACGATGGAAGCAAGCAAGCCAATCGCCCTGCCGGCTTTAAGACGCAATTCAGGAAGCTCGTCCAAAATTGATTGAGTGCTCCTGTCTGTGCTGGCTTCCGGATCGTTTAAAATACAACTAGCTAGCGCTTCATGCGTCGCAAGAAGTTGCTTGATATCGTCCTCAAACTGAATTTCAGGGTGCACCTGGGTCCAGTAGTGCGCTGCTCGAACGAAAGCCAAGAAAAGCAGGAGGTACTGAAGTCGGACGGTGCCAAGCAACCTTTCCAGTGCATCGCGGCATTCCGGTGCGTCCGTCGTCTGCAAAAATACGTGACCGGCGAGGGAAAAGAGCCCCTCTTCCATCTGCGTGTCGGCCATCGGCATTTCGGCAAGAGGCGTGGCGGATTTTGAGCAAAACGAAAGGCATGATTCTAGTTCAGGCCCTCGCGGAAACGGCCGCCGAAGCAATCTGACGACATCCTCCACGCTTTCAGCGCGGGCATCCTTGTCGCCCGCTGGACGACCAAGTCCAATTAAGAAACCCGTGTGGCGGGCGATGCAGTAACGGACTGCGCAGAAGCGAGAAAGATGAACGAATAGTCGTTCCTTAAAGACTGGCGGTAGGGGGTTATCGAGATAAGCTGCTTGGGCAAATCCCCACAGTTTCTCGGTGATCTCGGGGGTCTCAGGAGAGAGCTGGAAGAAGTTCGGAAGCTCCCCAAAACGCTCTATCACCCGCTGCTGCAGTTCCCGTGCAGTGGCACTTGAAGATTGAGTATTGTTGGATACCATAAGCCCTCCGCCACCAGCTAGCCACAATACAGGGAGCAGTTAAACCAAAATAAATATACGGTTAAGCGGGGATCGTAGGTTGATTGCCATCAACGGTCTGAATTTCTAGGCCAACTAAAACCCGCTCGGTGTCTGACAAATCCCCGACGATTTTACGCATTGAAACCGGGAGTGTCCGAATAAGCGTAGGGGTCACTATTATTTGATAGTCCATTGCTAACGATGGATTCTCTGATAAATCAATCACTTCGATGCGATATCGGTTATGCAGATGTTCACGGCAGATCGCTCTAAGGTTCGAGATTGCGTGCAAAGACTTGGATGTCCGACCAGAGACATACAGGCGTAGTTCAACACTCGACTTCGATACCTTGTTTGCGCTGGATTTCCTCGTCAAACGAGCATCTCCAATCAACCGCTTGTTTTTCATCAACAAACTCGAATAGAGAAGGGAAACGGCGGAGTGGCCACTCCGCCTCACGAATTCACTGCTGTACCTTCGCTTTTAGTACCACCTGCCCAGAAGGAATCTTGGTCATAGGATCACCTTCCGCAGTGACCAATATGTCGAAATTTGCAAGATGAGTTGTCGCCTTAAACTCGCTTCTCAGGCTTTTTTCCACCTTGAGATTCCCTTGGTTCATTGGTTCACCGTTCTGTTCCTGAAACCATATAACATAAGTGCTAGCTGGAGGGGTGAGCATGCCAGGCTGCGCTAAGTGCTCTGTATTGATTGTCACCTCATTATTCCCATTTTTGTCTTTCTTGACCTCAACTTTCCCTGATGCCGCTGGCACAGCTTGGGACGACGTTAAAGGATAAGTCTTCGCTTGCAATGCCGCGCCACTTGGGAGCAGAAGGAATACTACGACCGCTGAAAATGACTTCCGATTCATGTGCGCCGTCTTTCGGCTCAGGTAGTGTGAGCTTAGTTTTCTTGAACCTGATTTTTAACATTGAACCTGAGCCATTTGCCATACGGGGTAGTACGTAGAATCGGACATTCTGGACCGGACTTTTCGCTAGGACTTCGCGCTTTGACTGCGCGAAGCTCCTGCAAAACAACGGTGCAGGTTCTGACCACGACAGTTGCCGTTGAAGCCTCGCCAAACCAACCACACGGCCAGCCCCAAGGACCGACTAACGGGCGAGCGTCGCTCCAGCCCCTAAAGATTTCTCATTGCTGACGCCAAACGGAGAGTTCAGGGAAAAGAACTGATCGGTATCACTTTGCTGACCTGCCAGTGCCTGTGAAACGCATTATAAAAGGGCGCCCCTTTGAAGTAGGTTTTGATCGTTCGCATCAACGCCTACAGGAAGGAGCACCCCGATGAATGACGTTAAGTATATTGGGCTGGACGTTCACCAAGCAACGATCTCTGCGGCGGTTTTAGATTCGACCGGCCATCTGTTGATGGAATCGGTTGTCGAGACGAAAGCCGCAACGATTCTTCAGCTGATTCACGGTCTACGCGGAAGTTTGCATGTGACTTTGGAGGAAGGAACTTGCGCCGCGTGGTTGCACGATGTGTTGAAGCCGCATGTGGCGCAAGTGCTGGTGTGCGATCCGCGCAAGAACGCGCTGATCAAATCCGGGAACAAGAGCGACCGCATCGATGCGCGAAAGTTGGCCGACCTTTTGTACCTGGACAAACTCCATCCAGTCTTTCACGGGGAAACAGGAAACCGGGCGCTGAAGGAATTGGCACGCAGCTACCTGGCGCTGACCCGAGACACCACGCGGGTGATGAACCGCCTAAAAGCCCTGTGTAGGAGTTGGGCGATTCCCTGCGCGGGGCAACGCGTGTACGCACCGCGCTATCGCTCGGAATGGCTCGCCAAGATCACCGAAGCGAGTGTGCACCGCCGCGCAGAGATCTACTACAACGAGTTCGATGCATTGCGATCGTTGCGCGAGCAGGTGCGGCGTGACCTGTTGGCGGAAGGCCGCAAACACAAGGCGATGAAATTGCTGCGGCAGATTCCTTCGATCGGACCGATCCGCGCAGTTCTACTGATGGCTCTGATGCAAACGCCGCATCGCTTTCGCACCAAGCGACAACTGTGGGCTTACTGCGGTTTGGCCTTGAAGACTTCGACCAGCGGGGAATACCAAATCGTGGAAGGCCGGCTGCAACGCTCCAAGAAATTTCTGGCCATTCGCGGACTGAACAGCAACCACAATCACGATCTGAAAAATATCTTCAAGGGTGCGGCGACCAGGGCCGCGGCCGTCCCTGGACCGTTCCAGGAATTCCACGCTGCTTTAGTAGCCAGAGGAATGAAACCCACGATGGCGCGGCTCACCCTGGCGCGCAAGATCGCAGCGATTACTTTGATCGTTTGGAAGAAAGGAGTGAATTTCGACGCCGAACATTTGAAACCACAAGCAGCTTGAGCGTCTGTCCAGAGTCCGTCCCGGATTCATTTTCAGAGAATGACCGGTTGGTTCTCCAGACACTCTGGTTGGAGGGTGAGTATCCATAATCCCGTTAGGCGCGTGCCTCAGGCACGGAGTCTTTCGAGAAACCCTATGCCCCCTCGGATAACCAGAAAAAGCGATAGGCGAAAAGTCTCAGATAGAACTGTGGTTGGCCCTGCACAACCCGTCTGCTTGTCTGCGTGGGGAACGGATCGGTGTCGTTACGAAGACAATTTGAGTCTGCAGAAAAGGAAAACTCGCGGAATCTCGTTTCACTCCAGGGGCTGGATGGCAAACACCTTGATCTTTGCCGTCGCAGGGAGGCTTTTGTCTTGACATCTTCTTTTATAGAACGGGATTATCGGAATATGGGATTTTGCCACCACGCTGCTGGTGAAGCCGACCGCCCCTTTCCGAAATCATTTTCCTGAGTTTTTGGAACGAGGTAGCGAAACACCGGGTCATTGATTGGAGGCCTGGGGAAGTTCAGTAGATTCACCTCCGTAAGTAGTGCGTTTTCAGTCAAGATCAGTCAGTTTCTTTTACCTAAGCGGTCAAGAAATGCCTTCTTCCGACGATCGTAGATTCCGTGCACATCGGCCGTGACAATCGGGGCGTTCGCGGTTCCGGAAACCAACATCGGAACCCCTGAGCTCGTCGAAGTGTCGAGTTTTGTCAGTAGACCGGCGCCTATTTTCCCAACTCCTTGTGCTCCAGTTGCCCTCACACTAAGCGCAAAATCGAGCTCACTCGTTGGCGACACGGTTCCGTTGCCCGTTATCACGCCAATCGCAGGGATACGGGCGAAAATCTCATCGAGCTGGGTTCCCTGGCCTGTCACGACGAGGTTTGCCTGTAGAGTGGTGATCGATGTTGTATCGCCTGTTTTCATGCCGCTTAGCGATGCGATGCCGCGAATCCTCGAGCCGAGATCGAAGCCGATCAAACGCGTATTCTTGAGCTGTATCGGCCCTGAGATCACAAGGTCTTTGGCCTGACCGGTCAGTGACAATGCAACATCCAGCGAGCCTCCCTTTAATGTGGATCCGTTGGGTAGTTTTATTCCCGCGGCGGTCATGCGCTCCTGCAACTCATCGATGGGCAATTTTTGACCGTACATCGCGAGATTTAACGACGGATTCTCGCTTCGCAGATGATATGTTCCGCTAAGGTCAATCACCACAGGACTTCGATCGGCCTCCGAAGCAGCGGTCAGGCTCGCCTCCGTTTTGAAATCAAGATTGTTTCTCGAATCGATGGCGCCGCCACCAGCCAGCTTGCCGAACGAGGGAACCACAATCACAAGTTGGTTGAGTTGCAGGCTATTAAAAGACATCCGCAGGTTGGTGGTGAATTTTTCGATCTCCAGGTCCTTACCGGCCGGGATGCCCGTTAGCGAAGAAAACGTAGGCGTCTTTGATCCTAGATCGAAGCCGGCCAGTTTGGCGTTGAAGAGTCCGACGTCGCCGGTAGCAACAATTTTGCTAGTCGGGCCTGTCAGATTGAGATTGGCGTTAAGTCTTCCACTTTTAAGCTTTGCACCTTTGGGAAGGATGATGCCGAGGGCCGGCAGGAAAGTTTCAAGGTCCTGTACGGGCATATCTTGGCCTTCGAGCTTTAGGTTGACCACGGTTTCCTCAGAGGTCTGGTAGGTGCCGTCGAGATGGGCTGAAGCGTTACCAATCTTCAAGGTAGAGGGATTCAGCGTACCCGTATTTTTCCTCAAGTCATAATTGGTGCTGAAATCAACGCTAACAGGTTCCGACGCCGGCGAGCCGCCAGCGATCAGAAGTGCTTTGGACACCTTGGCCGTGCCTCTGGTCTCCACTTCTGAGTTCTGAGAGGTCAGAGTCTCATTGAGGTTAAGAAAGCCTCCGAGTCCCACGGATGGGCTGAGAGATTTAGTCGACGCGAGGTCGAACGACTGTACTTCTACCTTCGCGACAATGGGCGTGAATGAGACGTTGGTTCGATCGACTGGACCAACACTGCCATCGAACTTCAGCTTACCTCCACCTGGCAGATCGGCTGTCACAACGACAGAAAATCTGGTAGCCATACCAACATCGGACGCCGAGATGTTGACGTGGTCGTAGGTAGTCCGATTCTGCGAGTCGGTCGAAGCGAAACTGATCTTCCCGTCTACGAGCCTCAGGTTCTCGATCGATAGGTTGGCGGCTGAGCTTGAGGATACTGATCGCTTGGCAAGCTCCGCAGTCTTCGTTACTAGCGGCTTATCCGTGGAACTACCTAGCGAAAAATAGTTCCATTGGCCAGCACTATTTCGAATGAGCGCGACCTGTGGGTCCTGAAGAGCTATATTCGTGACTTTGAGCGTTTTGGAAAAGATGAGGGGCAAAAGCTTAACGCCAACCCGCAAAGATTTCGCGGTCAAAAAAGAAAACGGACTGAACTTGGGGTCATCCCCGATAGAAAGATCTTCCGCGTTGATCGAGCTTCTGAAGAGTGACAGACGCAGGTTGCCAATCGTGACTTTGCGTCCGAGAGCAGTTGACGCCTTTTCCTCAATACTCGGCCGAAACTGATTGACGGGAACTAGAAACGGCGCGAGCAGCAGAAGAAGAAAGACGAACCCGCTGCTGGCGAGGATGAGGCGAAGTTTACGAGACATAGGAGTTTTTTCGCTGAGGGCGGGCAACCCATTGCTGCGAGGGACAACGATCATACCACAGGCAAGATTTCGGAAGATTGCATGGCAGGCGCAAGGCGCGGGAACAATCCGCCATTCTCGGCTCATCAGTACCGTGCTCGCGGGCTCCCTTCCGACCGGTGATCGTCATCTGGTTCGGAGGATTTAGGGGCTTGCTGCGAGGTATCGGACGGCTATATTCCGTTCCGAAACCCAGGAAAGCGATTTTGGAACACAGTAGCTGAGTGGCCTGATGCTTTCGGGGCCATATTCCGAGAATCCCGTTTCACAGGACTTGGCGTCGGTTAAATATCAGACACAGTGAGGCATCCTTATCACGAGGTTACGCTTCGGGAGAAGTCCTGTAATCGAACTTCGGGTCGATCACTTTGCGGGCTGTCTCGGCCCCGAACACTGGAAGAGCCGGGTCCGCTAGGAGCCCAATTTGCTTGAGCACGGACGCCTGATCCCAGTAGATGTGCTCATGTGCAAGCTTGCCTTCCCGGAATCGCACAATAGCGACTAGGGGCACCTCGACACGGCGATTCGTAGGAGGAACGCCGGGTAGCATCCAAGGAATTTCTTGTGTGTGGGTGAAAGAGAAGATCATTTCATCCACAAGTTGGTCTTCGCCAACGGTACGCGAAACGGGCGTGAGCGTAGTGTCGGGCGGCATAGCCGGAATAAAATCCCGCGAATAAAAAAGATGCAAAGCCGTTTTCCCCTGCGCGCCGGTCATTACAGGCACGTGGTTGACATAGGCATCGTCGACCATCGTGGCCAGCGTCGATTCAGTATCCCGTGTCACAAATTCGTGTTTTGTGTGTTCTTCCCAAAGTCGCGCAAGGTCTTGTTTTGGCATGGAAGGAATTCTATACCTCCTCTAATGTCCCGTGGCGCAATTTCAGTATTCCTGTAAATCGATTTGAGTTCGGCCGGTGCTCGAAAAGTGATTGGGACCAAATCCCTTGAAGTCTACTCATCTAAACGTAGCCCGCTAGCCGGATTGCACGGATTTCCACATTTCGATAATTCCATTTATCAGGACTTGGAAAAGTTATCGATACTCATCGAATAACCAATAGGCATTTTCTCCACTGGTAAACTCAGCGACAAGGTTTGTACACTTTCTTGGTTCGGCAGTTTTGTTGGCATCAGCCATATTCAAGCGTTAGATATCTCCTTGGTCCAAGTTACAGATCTCGCGGCCAGTATCTGTGTTGGTCGTTCGAAATTATGGTACGCCTCGCCGGTAAATCTCTACACACTAAGAAACTGGGAGATCAAGCTATCCACGTATGGAGGGATGGCTGAGGACACCGTATCTTAACTCAAGTTTTCTTTGGGGAGGAATTGTATGGCACACCCAGCTCGAATGCCCCTTACTCCAGCGCCCGGATATACGGACAATTCCGAAACTGAAGTCGAATCGCCGTCTGCTTTGTCATGGGCGGCAATTGTTGGCGGGGGCTTCGTGGCTGCGGCAACCTCGTTCGTCCTCTTGGTGTTGGGCACCGGAATAGGATTGTCCTCCGTCTCACCGTGGTCTGGCGGCTCAGTTGCAACTGCTGTCGGAGTAGCTGCGATCGTTTGGTTGGTTCTGACTCAGATTGTTGCGTCAGCTATGGGCGGCTACTTAGCTGGACGGCTTCGCACTAAGTGGGTACGAGTTCACACAGACGAGGTCTATTTCCGCGATACGGCGCATGGATTCTTGGTCTGGGCAGTTGGTCTCGTTGTCACCGCAGCATTCCTGGCCGGGGCAGCCACGGCTATAGCAGGGCATGTAGCCCAGGGAGCGGCGTCTGCACCGTCCGTTAACGATCCCAATGCCTATTTCATCGATGGTTTATTGCGCTCAGATGCGACGAGCCTGGAGCAGAACAATTCGGCTGCAGTCCGTTCGGAGATAGGAGCCATATTTTCAAACGATCTCCGGCAGCCAGACTTCCCGGCGGCAGATAAAACCTACCTCGCGAAACTTGTAGCTGCAAGGACAGGTGTTAGTCAGACGGATGCAGAGAAGCGCGTGTCTGAAAGCTTTGAAGCGGCACGACAGTCCGCCGAGGCGACGCGTAAAGCAGGCGCTCACTTAGCCTATTGGACATTCTTCGCGCTACTGGTCGGCGCATTTTGCGCAAGTTTTTCAGCAACCGTCGGAGGAAAACAGAGAGATCACTCGCCAATCCCTTAACCTGGGAAGGAGAGAACAATGCGTTCAATTTTGCTGTTAGTGCTCGGAGTTCCGATTCCGATCATTCTTTTGATCGGGATTTTTAGCCATTTTTAGATTTGCCTGACGGCGACGTGAAGATATGTCATCTCGGGGGAGGAAAACGTGCGAATGCGAATTGAATTGTTAACACTGATTAGATTAGGCGTCGGGGTTGCAGCACTCGGAGGTTTGTTAGCGGGGATCCCCACGCTTTCTGCGCAGGACAGGGACCGTGACTCGGATCGTGATCGTGACCGCATGACCAGGCTTGAGCGTGGAACGGTCATTGCCGTCCGCACCACGGATACGATCGATGCGGAACGTAGGGACAATCAGATTTACCGTGCAGTTGTTGACCAGGACGTGCGTGGTGACAACGGTCGCCTGGCGATTCCAAGAGGCTCTACGGTTGAACTGATCGTACGAGTTAACCCCGACAACGATTTGATTCTTGATCTCGAATCGGTGAGCGTCAACGGGAACCGTTATGGCATCAAAACTGACCCCAACCGCCAAGAGGCGAAACGTGACGACAGCTTGGTGGGCTCCATCGTTGGAGCAATTCAAGGCGGAGAGTCTCGCGGACGTACAGTACGCATCCCTCGCGATTCGGTCCTTACGTTCCGGCTGGATCGGTCACTGGATATGGGAGTAGCGGATCGAGGCCGCGACCGAGAGGGCAGACATTATCACGATTACTACGACGACGATCACGATCGCTGAAATTCGATACGAATAAAAATTGATCGAATCTTAGTGCAGCAGCAGCCAGCTCGACTCACGACGTTCATTGTCATACTCGATCCTGCTTGAGATGGAGGAATAAATGATATCGATCAGCCAGTATAGCGGGTCAAACTGCGACAGTTGTTCGCGGAAACCCGCCGTGTATTCCATTCGTGGAGATGAGGACGAATGGACTGGCCCGAGTCAACTGTGCCAGGCATGTATGCTGGGTGTGTTGGGGGAAACCGAACAGCTTCGGCATGTACTCTTGCTTCAGGGCGGCATACTCGCTTCTATTGGCGTCGGAACCTAAGATCGGGCTTTCGTGACATAGAGAACGAGACTGCGAGTAATCGGATCACCCCATCCCGAGTCAATTCTCCCGGATTAACCATCCTCCGCAATTCGTTCCGAACCGGTTGAGTGGCTTCGCGTGCGCCCTGACCGTCAAAGTCTCTCAAATACATTCTTACTTGGCGCGTCCTGAACTGATTAGGGTATTCGCTACTGAAATCCTGGTTGTTATCCTGACCATACGGTCAGAGTAAAAGACCGTAGCCAACACGGTGATAGTTCCAAAAACAACGCTGATGAGTAGACAAATTAATGTCAAGACGATTTGAAAGGTGGGACTCGAAATGGATCAACTGAAGGATTTACTTGTAGATGATTTGAAAGACCTACTTCACGCGGAGACGCAACTCCTGCAAGCCCTCCCCAAAATGGCGGAAGCTGCCAACAATCCAAAACTCAAAGAGGCCTTCAACAAACATTTACAACAAACAGAAGGTCACGTTGAAAGGTTGAAATTTGCCTTTGAGCTTCTTGGAGAGAAGCCGCAGCCGAAAACATGCAAGGGCATGCAGGGACTAATCGCTGAGGGTCAAGAGACAATTGAAGAAAGCAAAGATGAGGAGGAACTTTCATCCGATTTGGCACTCATTGGTGCGGCACAGAAGGTTGAGCATTATGAAATCTCCGGATACGGAACCGCCCGATGTCTAGCTCGCCAGATTGGCGAACGGCAAGTCGCCACGATGCTGTCCCAAACTTTGGGCGAAGAAGAAAGTGCGGACTATCTGCTGTCTGAAATCAGCAAGCCAATCCTGCAGGATGCTCTATCGATGGATAGTGGTCCTCAGCCTGTCTCGATTGCTAAGACCAAGGCCCAAAAGGCTTAAGGAGACAAAATGTATCATCACATTAAGCAGCTGATGTACACGGTTCAGATAGGAACGCCTGACCCGAAGTTCGGCAACATGCTGCTCGAACAATTCGGTGGTGCCAACGGAGAATTAGCCGCTGCGATGCAGTACTCGATTCAGGGCCTGAACTGTGATGATCCGGAACGCAAAGACATGCTGATGGACATCGGTACCGAAGAACTCAGCCATCTAGAAGTGGTCGGTACTCTCGCGAGAATGCACTTGAAGCCCATGAAGAATAATCGTAATGCAGCGGAAATCGATCCCTTAATCGCGATTGCAGGCGGCGGTGGCGTGGCACTCCACAATTCGGTGGGCGATGCGTGGACTGCTGACTATCTCAAAATCACTGGCGAACTAGATGTCGATTTGCGTAGCGACATCGCGGCGGAAGCGCGAGCTAAGATCGTATACGAGCGCCTTATCAATTTCACCGATGACCCTGGAACCATCGACGCTCTGCAGTTCCTTATGACTCGCGAGATTACTCACCTTAAAGCATTCACTGCGGCGTTAGAAAGCCTTGGCAAGCCGCGCTTTTCCATCGGAGCTATCCCTCCGACACCCGAGTTGGTACGTCAGTATTTTGACGATTCGACCGGAACGGGTGATCGTGGCGAACCCAATGCTCGCGGTCCGTGGAATCAGGGAGATGATATTGAACTTGTTCTAGCGCCCGCATTCAAGGAATTGGAATCAGCGGGCAAGGGAACTCGCAGACTGGTTCCACCACCTCAACAACAGCCTCGAAACTAGGCGGTGCGGCTCGAGGGGCAACGGTTCCTTATTGCCCCTTTCCATGACGTGATGTGTGAATCGCGCGTATTCGGCTTTACGACGCTCGGCGGCCCGAATTTCTAAGCGTAAAAAGGAGAAATGAGAAATGAAAAGAAGATCGCTCAAATTATCGCAGTTGCTTTTGCCTCTGGGTTCGCTGATTGTTTGCGCATCCCTAATGGCGGCGCCAATCCCGCAGAATCAGAATGACAGCCAGACAGCACCCGACAACACCAAGAAAAACAAGGACCAGAACAGCCCTAACGCGGACCAACAGAAAATGAATCCCTCGGATCGCGCCATCACGCAGAAAATCCGAAAATCAATTCACGACGATACGGGACTGTCGACCTACGCACACAACATCAAAATCATCGCCCAAGACGGAAAAGTTACGCTCCGAGGGCCAGTCCGATCTGTCGAGGAGAAAAGCAGTCTGGAAGCCAAAGCAGCAACGGTCGCTGGACAAGAGAACGTAACCAACCAACTTGAAGTCGCACCTTCGAAATAGCTCACAAATCGAAATTAATGCGAAGTTAAAGGAGAATAATCAAATGTCGAGCAAAAAAGTAGGAGTATTCGGAATTTACTCAAGCCGTGTTGCAGTCGAAAATGCTACGGATTCACTTGTGGAGGCGGGCTTTCCGGCTTCCGATATTTCAGTGCTTTTACCGGAGAGTCTAGGCGGCCCCAAGGAAATGGGAACCGAGAAGGCAACGAAGGCCCCGGAAGGTACAGCGGTAGGCGTGACTACGGGAGGCGTAATCGGTGGAACGCTTGGCCTGCTGGCAGGCGTCGGTCTGTTGGCAATACCTGGCCTTGGGCCTTTTATTGCTGCTGGTCCGATCATGGCGGGACTGGCAGGACTGGGAGTTGGAGGAGCGGTGGGCGGGGTTACCGGTGCGCTGATCGGTATGGGTATCCCTGAATTCGAAGCGAAACGCTATGAAGGTCGCTTGAGAAATGGCGGAATTCTACTATCCGTCCATTGCGACACGGCAGAAGAGATCAAACAAGCCAAGGAAGTCATTGGACGCACGGGAGGAGAGGATGTTTCTTCGACCGGGGAATCCTCAGTTGACTCAACAAATCGAGCCGCCGCAAGTAAGGCTGCTCGCGGCACGAACTAACCTTATTGGGAGGAAGCTCCGAATGGGCTTCCTCCCTTTCTAGCTGCATCAGCGGTCAGAGGTGAGGTTTAAGTTCTCTCACTTCGGCTGGTACAAAAACTCGGTCCGGTGACCCTACTTAGTATTGGACTGCGGCTGCGACACATTCCGGAACGATCACTGTAGTAAATTCGTAGTAGTTATTGGTTCATATTGGTTCAACTCCGGTATAAACGGATCAACTCACCTGCGTTGTAAGCTGTTGAGGAATATAGTAGAGTCCAAAAGTTTCAACACCAATCAGAACGGCCCTTTGTTTTCCTAAACCTTAGGCCGGGGGTTCGACTCCCTCCAGCC
>Ga0075028_100000490_pt1 | contig 14261 bp, 9 predicted proteins | sample LitLauG_LLR_2014_FD_71390 | JGI IMG/M metagenome (GOLD analysis project Ga0075028, IMG submission 71390) | Freshwater sediment microbial communities from Pennsylvania, USA - Little Laurel Run_MetaG_LLR_2014 | ecosystem: Environmental > Aquatic > Freshwater > Creek > Sediment | place: USA... | reverse complement strand
GCCGTCGTCGTCAACACCATGCCGATGCTGCGTGCCGGCGAGTTGGCCAGCATCGTTGACAAGGCGGAGATTGCGCTGGCGCTGACCGACAGCCGCATTGCCGACGAACTGGTGGCGTGCGCCAAGACCAGCCGGTTTCTCAAGCAGGTCGTGAATTTTGACGGTACGTCAAACCATGACGCCGAGCTCGATCGGGTGGCGCTGAACAAGCCGGTTCGCTTCGATGCGGTCAAGACCGGCCGGGATGACGTCGCGCTTCTCGGGTTTACATCGGGCACCACGGGCGAGCCGAAGGCGACGATGCATTTCCATCGCGACCTCATGATTGTCGCGGATGGCTACGCCCGTGAAGTCCTCGAGGTCACGGCGGACGATGTCTTCGTCGGCTCGCCGCCGCTTGCCTTTACGTTCGGGCTTGGCGGCCTCGCGATCTTTCCACTGCGGTTCGGGGCCACCGCGACGCTGCTGGAAAACGCTGCGCCCGCCGAGATGGTGAAGATCATCGAAACCTACAAGGCCACGATCTGCTTCACCTCGCCGACCGCGTATCGCGCGATGATGGCCGCGATGGACCAGGGTGCCGATCTGTCGTCGCTGCGGCTTGCGGTCTCCGCCGGCGAAACCCTGCCGGCGCCGGTGTTCGACAGCTGGATCCGCAAGACGGGAAAGCCGATTCTCGACGGCATCGGCAGCACCGAGTTGCTGCATATCTTCATCACCAACCGGATCGGCGACGCCGTCGCGGGAACGACGGGGCATCCGGTTTCCGGCTATCAGGCCAGGATCGTCGACGATGACATGAATGAATTGCCGTCGGGCCAGGTCGGCAAGCTCGCGGTTCGCGGGCCGACCGGTTGCCGCTATCTCGCCGATGCCAGGCAGTCGAACTACGTGCGCAATGGCTGGAACCTGACCGGAGATGCATTCGTCCGCGACGAAAACGGCCGGCTGTCCTTCGTGGCGCGCGCGGACGACATGATTGTTTCCTCCGGCTACAACATCGCGGGTCCTGAGGTCGAGGCGGCGCTGCTGTCCCATCCGGCGGTGGCCGAATGCGGCGTAGTTGGCGCGCCCGACGAGGCGCGCGGCATGATCGTCAAGGCCTACGTGGTGCTTGCGGGCGGTTTCGCCGGCGACAACGCGCTGACCACGGCGCTGCAAGACCACGTCAAGCGCGAGATCGCGCCCTATAAATATCCGCGCGCGATCGAATATGTCGCGCAACTGCCGAAGACCGAAACCGGCAAGCTGAGACGGTTCGCGCTCCGCCAGATCGCAGCGGCCGGAGCCGCATCGTCAAGCGTCGCCGCGGAGTAAATGGTTTGAACTCGCATACGAAGGAAACAAGCCGGTGACCACGCCAAAAGTCCCCGCATGGTCGGTCGTGCCGGCTTCCGGGACGGATGCCTCCCGGTCGGGTCCGCAGGTGTTGCAGCCGAGCGGCTGGCCGACACCGAAAGGCTACGCCAACGGCATGGCCGCCGACGGCCGGCTGGTGGTGACTGGAGGTGTGATCGGCTGGGATATCGAGGGCCATCTCGCCGCCGATTTCGTGTCGCAGGTGCGCCAGACGCTGAGCAACATCTCGGCCATTCTCGCCGAAGGCGGCGCTAGCCCCGAGCATCTGGTCCGTCTCACCTGGTATGTCGTCGACATCGAGGAATATCTGGCCAACCTCAAGGCCCTCGGCCAGATCTATCGCGAGGCGTTCGGTACGCATTATCCCGCGATGGCGCTGGTGCAGGTGGTGCGCCTCGTCGAACCGGCGGCGCGCGTCGAGATCGAGGCCACCGCCGTGGTGCCGCGCTGACTACGGCAAATTCCGCCTGACGCCGGGCGGGCTTTCGCCGGGGCCTCAGTTGAACGCCATGCCACCGCTCATCGCAATCGTCTGCCCGATCATGGCGCGCGGCATAACCGCGCGTCATTCCTTCGACGCCGGCCTTCGACGCATTATAATGTGGCCCGATCGAGCCGGCGCCGCGGGCCGCACCCGAGGATATGTTGACGATGCGGCCCCATCGCCTGGCCCGCATGCCGGGCAATACCGCCTGGGTGCACAGAAACACCGATTTCAAATTCACAGCGATGGTCCGGTCGAAATCGTCCTCGGAGAGATCGTCGATCCCGCGGGTGATGGCAATCCCGGCATTGTTGACGAGAATGTCGATCGGCCCGAGTTCAGCCTGCGCCCGCTCGACGAGACGAGCGACCGCATCGGCCTGCGAAACATCGGCAGCAATCGCAACCGCGCGCCCGCCGGCTTCGTCGATGCTTCGCGCTAGTCTGGCCGCCGTGTCGGCGCGCGCGCGATAATTGATCGCGACCGTTATTCCGGCATCGGCCAGCGCGCGTACGACGGCAGCGCCAATGCCGCGCGAACCGCCGGTGACCAGCGCCGTGCGCCCGCGCAAATCCGTCGTCATGGCGGTCTCCGGTTGCCAAAAGGAGCCGGAGCTATAGCATCGAAGACCGCAGCCTGTCTGCCGCGAGGCCCGCGGATGCCAGTGAAATCCCGGCTAATTCATCCGCGCGGGCGATATGCTTGACGATATCGGGATTGACGACGGCGGCATGCGTCAGCGGCAGCATGTGCCCGGCGGTCGGCAGATGCCTTGCTTCGGCGCCAGCGATGATCGCGGCAAGCCGCGCCACAGTGCGCTGGGTGAGATAGGGCGACAGCCCGCCCGAAAAGAGCAGCGTCGGTACACGCAACGCGGCCGCCGCCGTCGCGACATTTTCCTCGCCGAGAATCGCCCTGAAATCGAAGGCAATCTTTTCCGCATGTTCCAACATGCGGAGGCGCGCGCTAGCAGGGATGGCTTCCGGCGGCCCCGATCCGTTCCAGAATTCGGTGAATTTGGCGACGGCCTCCAGGAACAGCCCGCGCCACAGGTCCTTGTAGATGGCCTGCGAGAGCTCCAGGAAGCGGTCGTGCAACCGCCGATCGGCTGGATCGTCGCAAAGCAGCGTCGGCAGGACCGGCTCGACCAACGTCAGGCTGCGAACGCGGTCTGCGAATGGCGAATCCGTGGCGATCTTGAAGGCGACGGCTCCTCCATAGGAGTGACCGACCAAGTGGATCGGCCCCGCTGCTTCGGTCAGGCTGTCGCGCAGCCAGCCGACTTCTTGTGCCAGGCTGTTGGGCCAGTCCCGATCGCGATGCTGGCTGCCATAGCCGGAAATGTCGGGGGCAATGACCCGGTAGTGGCTGCCGAGTTGTTCGGCGAGCCGGGCCCACTGCCGGCCCGAGCCGAGCGAGCAGTGCAGGGCGATCACGCAGCTCGGCGGGCGTTCTTCGGGAGAGTGAAGCCTATCGTCCATCGAATTGTTCCTGCTGCGATTCGGAGGCCCGGGCCGCGCTCTCAGCGCAAGCGACATGTCATCGCCTGATAATGACGACTTCGAAATATTCGCTGGGAACGACCATGCTGCCGTCGCCCGATTTGTTCATACGCGTGATGAGGGCATGCAACTCGTTCTGGAGTTCCTCCTGCTTCGCCGGGTCGAGCGCGGCGAACGCCTTCAGCACCGGGCCATAGAAGGTCTTGAACACATCGAGGAAGTGTTCCGGGGAACGGTAGCGGAAATTGAAGATCCGCGGTTCCACCTTCAGCGAACTCGCATCGGCATCGAACATTTCGGTCAATCGCGCCCGCGTTCCCCACAGCGCCGGCGATTGGGCGTTGGGCGGCGGCGGCAGGTACTTGCCGAGCGTTTTGAAGACCTGTCCAATAAATCCCTCCGGCGTCCAGTTGGCGAGACCGATCCGGCCATTCGGCTTGCAGACACGCAACAGTTCGGCGGCGGCGCGATCCTGATTCGGCGTGAACATCACCCCGAAGGTGGAAACAACGACGTCGAAGCTGGCATCGTCGAACGGCAAATTCTCCGCGTCGGCTTCCCTGAATTCCATGGTCATGCCTTCAGCCGCCGCGCGCGCTCGTCCGCGCTCGAGCAGCGCCGGCACATAATCGGTCGAGGTGACGTCGCACCAGCGCCGCGCTGCCGCGAGGCTCGCCATGCCATTGCCGGCGGCCACATCCAGCACCTTCGATCCCGCCTTGAGGTCGAGCGCCTCGCAAAGCTGCTCGCCGACGATCTGCAGGGTGTTGCCGACGACGGCGTAATTGCCTGATGACCATGCCGCCTGTTGCCTGGTCTTGAGCGCGCCAAGATCGGCTGCTGTCGCCTGCGTGGAAGATTGATCCGGTTTCAGTGCGGTCGCCGCCGTGCTAGCCATGGTAATATCCTTTCGGGTTGGCAAAGCGGCCTCACGATCTGCCGCGTTGAACCGAATATGGCCCTTCTTTGACCCAAAGACACCGATGGCCGATTGATTTTACCTTGAGATCGGCCTGAGATTTCATTGAGACAGAGAAATTGAACGGAATATTCGCGTGCAATTTCACTTTTCCGGCCATGTGCTCGACGTCGACCGGCGCGAATTGTGCCGTGGCGGCGGGGGCGTGGCGATCGAGCCACAGGTGTTCGATGTCCTGGTTTATCTCATCGAGCACCGCGATCGGGTCGTCACCAAGGATGATCTGATCGCAGCGGTCTGGGATAACCGGATTGTTTCGGAATCAACGCTGACCAGTCGGATCAATGCCGCCCGCAAGGCCGTCGGCGACAACGGCAGGGATCAGGCGGTGATCCGCACCATCGCCCGCAAGGGATTTCGTTTCGTAGGCGAGGTAACGACACCGCCGCGCCAGACATCGCCGCGATCGGCGTCTCCGGAGGAATCGACGATACCGCTGCATGCGCTCGATCGCACCGCGATTGCCGTATTGCCCTTCGTCAACATGAGCGGCGAGCACGAGCAGGAATATTTTTCAGATGGTATCAGCGAGGACATCATCACGGCGCTGTCGAAGCTGCGCTGGTTCTATGTGATCGCCCGCAACTCCTCGTTCGTCTACAAGGGCAGATCGGTCCATCTGAAGCAGATCGGTGCGGAGCTGGGTGTCGGCTATGTGGTCGAGGGCAGCGTTCGCAAGGATGGCGACCAGGTCCGCATCACCGCCCAGCTCAACGATGTCGCCACCGGCAGCCACATCTGGGCGGAGCGCTACGACCGTAGTCTCGCCGACGTGTTCGCCGTGCAGGACGAAATCACCCAGGCTGTGGTGGCCGCGATCGAACCACAGCTCTATGCGGCCGAGAATTTCCGCGCCCAGCGCAAGGCGCCTGACAACATGGACGCCTGGGACCTGGTGATGCGCGCGCTTTCGCATTACTGGCGGGTGACGCGGCTGGATAACACGGTCGCCCAGGCGCTGCTGGAGAAGGCCATCGACTTCGATCCTGCGTACGGGCAAGCGCTCGGCCTGCTCGCGGCCAGTCATGTCTTCGGTGCCCATATGGGGTGGGAGACGATGGCAGCCGCGCTGCCGGTCGCTGAACGCGCGGCGCTGGCGGCGATCCGTGCCGACAGCGAGGACCCTTGGGCGCACTACGCGTTGGCCGGCGTCTATCTGTTCCATCGCCGTTTCGACGATTCGATTGCCGAGTATGAACTGGCGCTTCAGCTAAACCCCAATTTCTCGCCGGCGCGGGGATACTACGGCGTCGCGCTGACCTATTGCGGGCGCTGGGAGGAGGGCGATCGCGCCGCGCGTCACGCGTTGCGGCTCAGTCCGCGCGATCCGTTCGCGGCGATTTATTGCGGGGTTGCCGCCTACTCGCAATTCGTCGGGGCCAATTACGACGAAGCGATCCGGTTGTCGCGCGAGGCGCTGCGACAGCGGTATGATTTTGTCGGCGCGCACCGGGTGTTGACCGCGGCGGCGGGGATGGCTGGTCTCGACGATGCCGCAAGGGTAGCGCTGCAGGAGCTTCGCCGGGCGCAACCGAACATTTCGCTGGCCTGGCTCGCGAGCGACATGCCGTTCAAGCGCGACGCCGACCGCGAACACTATCTCGATGGCTTCCGCCGCGCCGGTCTCGAATAGCGTCCAGCCCGCTTTCCTTTGTGCGCAACGGCGATAAGATCGCGCCGGTTCGTCACGAAGCGGAACCCGGCATGTATCCTGATCCGAATTCATCCTCGCAGCGGCTCTACGATCGCGCATTGTCGAGCCTGCCCGGCGGCAACTCCCGCACCACCGTGTTCATGAAGCCGTATCCGATCTACGCCGCGCGCGGCGAGGGCTGCCGCGTCTTCGATGTCGACGGCAACACCTTCATCGACTGTATCAATAATTTCACCTCGCAGATTCACGGCCACGCGCATCCCGCGCTGATCGCGGCCGCCACCCGCCAGCTGGCGCTCGGCTCGGCGTTCGGCCTGCCGACCGAATCCGAGATTGAACTGGCGGAACTCATCGCCGCGCGATTGCCGTCGGTCGATCAGGTGCGCTTTGCCAATTCCGGTACCGAGGCCGTGATGATGGCGCTGAAGGCCGCGCGCGCGTTCACCGGCCGGCCGAAAATCGCCAAATGCGAGGGCGCCTATCACGGCTCCTACGACTATGCCGAAGTCAGCCTCGATCCCACGCCCGAGGCGTGGGGCCGCAACGCGCCGGTGTCGGTCGCGTACGCCAAGGGCACGCCGGACAACGTGCTGGCCGACGTCGTGACCATTCCGTTCAACGATACGGAGGCCGCCGTCAGCCTGATCCGCGAGCACGGCGCCGAACTCGCCTGCGTGCTGGTCGATCCCATGCCCAATCGCGCCGGTCTCGCGCCAGCGGCCCATGCCTATCTGGAGGCGTTGCGAAAAGTCACGCGCGAGGTCGGCGCGCTGCTGATTTTCGATGAGGTCATCACCTTCCGACTCGGATTTCGCGGCGCGCAGGGGCTGTGGAAGATCGACCCCGATCTGACCGCGCTCGGCAAGATCATCGGCGGCGGCTTTCCGGTCGGCGCGATCGGCGGCCGTCGCGATGTCATGGCGGTGTTCGATCCCCGCGCGGGCAAGCCGGCGTTGCCGCATGGCGGCACGTTTTCCGCCAATCCCGTCACCATGCGCGCCGGGCTCGCCGCCATGGAACTGCTCGACGACGCGGCGTTCGCGCGGCTCGATGCGATAGGCACGGCGGTTCGCGCCGGCATTGACCGGGCTTTCCGCCGCCACGGCGTGCCCGGCCGCACCGTCGGACTGGGCTCGCTGCTGAAGATTCACTTCGCCGATCGCGAAATCCGCGACTATCGTTCCGCCTATCTGACCGACGAGGAGGCGCGGCGCCAGACGGTATTCAACCGCGCGCTGCTCAATCGCGGCGTTCTCGCCGCCGGCTACGGCTTGATGGCGCTGTCGACCCCGATGACCGATGCGGATATTGATGCGATCGTCGAGGCGGTATCGGGCGCGCTGGCGGAAGTGGCGTCCTCGCTGACGAAAGTTGCGTGAACAGGTTCCAACGCTGCTTCCAGGTACAAGGCAAGCATGTCCGGCAAGATCGATCCTATCACGCGCTCCGTCGTCCAGCATCGTCTCAGTTCGATCGTGAAGGAAATGGGCGAAGCCATGCTTCGCACCTCCTATTCGCAGATCCTCAATTCCAGCCGTGATTTCTCGCTGGCGATTTGCGACACGCAGGGCCGCCTGATCGCGCAGGCCGATCACATTCCGGTTCACGTCGGCGCGCTGCCATGGGCGACGCTCGCGGTCGAGGAGCGGTTCAACGATGTACGTCCGGGCGACGTCATCCTGCTCAACGACCCCTATCATGGCGGCAGCCACCTGCCTGATGTCACCGCGTTCGTACCTGTTTTCGAGGGCGACCGGCGCCTGCTCTGGACCATCGTGCGTGCCCACCAGAGCGACATCGGCGGCGCCACGCATGGCGCCTACAATCCTGACGCCACCGAGATCTGGCAGGAGGGGCTGCGGATTCCGCCGATAAAGCTCTACGAGGCCGGCAAGCTGCGTGACGATCTGCTTGATCTGCTGGCGCTCAATGTTCGCAACCCCCGGGATTTTCGCGGCGACCTTGCGGCGATGCTGGGCGCGGCGCATCTCGGCGAACGGCGGCTGGCGCGGCTGTTTTCCGAATTCGGGGCGCCCACAGTCGAGGCCGCGGTCGAGGCGATCCTCGATGCCACCGAGCAACAGACCCGCGCGGTGGTTTCGACCTGGAAGGACGGCGTATTCCACGGCGAGGCGTTTCTCGACGATGACGGCCATGGCCGCAGCGACATCAGGATCGCGGCGAAGGTTACCAAGAACGGCAGCGACATCGAGGTCGATCTCACCGAATCCGATCCGCAGTCGACCAGCTTCGTCAATTCCTCGCATGCCAACATGCAGGCGGCGGTGGCGATGGCCCTGGCCTATCTGATCGACGCCGACATTCCCAAGAACTCCGGCGCACTTCGGCCGCTGAAGGTGATCGCGAGGCAGGGCACGGTGGTGTGGGCCGATCCCGGCCGTCCGGTGACGCTGTGTACCAGCCATCCCTCCAATGAAATCGTCGAGGCGATCGTGAAAGCGCTGTCGGCGTCCTGCCCGGAGCGGGCGATGGCGGGCTGGAGCCGTCGATTCCGGATCGCGATCGCGGGCGAGGACCCGCGCAACGGAAGAAAGTTCATCTGGCATATGTTCCAGGCGCGGCCGGGCGGCGGCGCATCGTCTGGCGGTGACGGATGGTCTTCGATCGGCGAATGGCACACCGTCGGCGGTCTCAAGTTTGGCAGTATCGAAGTAGCCGAGGCACGCTTTCCGCTGCATTTCCGCCACCACGAATACCGCCAGGGCTCCGGCGGCGACGGCCAGCATCGCGGCGGCCTCGGCGTCTCGCTTGATCTGGTGCTGGAAACGGCCAAGCCTGCGTTCGGCAACACCGCCGGCGACGGCGCGCGGCACGGTCCCTGCGGCATGCTCGGCGGCGAGGATGGCAAGCCGCATCGCTATCGCCTGTTGTCGGAAGGCCGCGAGCCGCGCGTCTTGCGCACCAAGGAGGTCGGCATCGAAATCCGTCCCGGCGATTGCCTGGAAATACGCTCCTCCGGCGGCGGCGGCTGGGGACCGCCCGGCAAGCGATCGGCGGCGGCGCGTCAACGCGACCGCGAGCAGGGCCTGACCTGACCATGTTCACGATCGGTATCGACGTTGGAGGCACCTACACCGATCTGGTTGCCACGGACAGTGACGGGCGCACCGTGTTCGCGAAATCGCCCTCGACGCCGGATGACCAGTCGATCGGCGTCATGGCCGGGCTTGACGAACTCGCCCGGCGATTGAACACGACGCGCGCGGAAATGCTTGCCGCGACCGATCGTCTGGTGCATGGCACGACGGTTGCGACCAATGCGCTGCTGGAGCGCAAGGGCGCGAAAGTCGCGCTGCTCACCACCGAGGGACATCGCGACGTCCTCGAGATGCGCGAGGGCCTCAAGCCGGATCGCTACGATCTGCGCTCGCCGCCGCCGGAGCCGCTGGTGCCGCGCGAAAGGCGGTTTGGCGTTCGCGAGCGGTTGAGGGCCGATGGCGAGGTCCTGATCCCGCTGGATCGATCATCGCTCGACGCCGCCATCGCAACCATCCGCGCATCCGGCGCAAATTCGGTCGCGGTGTGCTTCCTGCACGCCTACCTCAATCCCGTCCATGAAATCGCGGCGGCGGAGCGCCTGCGGCGGGAACTGCCTGACCTGAACGTGTCGCGATCCGGCGACGTGCTGCCGCAGATCAAGGAATATGAGCGTGTCTCCACCACGGTCGTGAACGCCTATGTCGAGCCGGTGGTGCGGCGTTATCTGACCAACCTCGCGCAGCGCCTGTCGGAAGCGGGCTTCAGGGGAAGTCTCTTTGTCGTGCTGTCGCATGGCGGCATGGCGCCGGTCGAGGAAGCCTCGCGTCTCGCGGCGGGCACCGTCTTGTCCGGACCGGCCGGCGGCATTTCCGGCAGCCGACGCTGCGCCGATCTGCTCGGTATTCCCGATCTGGTGCCGTTCGACATGGGCGGCACCAGCACCGACATTTCGCTGATATCGGGCGGACATGTTTCGCTGTCCGCCGACGGCATGCTGGCGGGGCAGCGCATCGCGCTGCGCAGCCTCGACATCGCTAGCATCGCGGCCGGCGGCGGCTCGATCGCCAGCGTCGATGCCGCGCGGACGTTGCGGGTGGGACCGGAGAGCGCCGGCGCGATCCCGGGCCCGGCCTGTTACGGCAATCGCGGCACGGCCGCGACCGTCACCGACGCCAATGTCGTGCTTGGCTATCTCGATGCCGCCGCCTTCATGGGCGGCAAGCGTCCGCTCGACCGCGAAGCGTCCGAGGCCGCGATCGACCGCATCGCGTCGTCGCTGGACTTGTCGCGCGAGGATGCCGCGGCCGGCATCTACCGGATGATCAATCTGAAGATGGCCGACGGCATCCGCCTGATGACCTTGCGGCGCGGCGTCGATCCCCGAAAATTCTCGCTACTGAGTTTCGGCGGCGCGGCCGGCCTGCACGCCGCCGAGGTGGCACGCGAACTGGAAATAAGACGCATCGTCGTCCCCACCGTGGCCTCGGTGCTGTCGGCCTGGGGCATGCTGACCAGCGATCTCCGCTACGAGGTCAGTCGCACCCGTTACGGCACCGCCCGCATATCGCCCGAGGAAGTGCGCGATCTCTTCGCTGCGCTGGAGCAACAGGCCGCCGGCCGGCTGCGCGGCTGGTTCGATGGCCCCATCTCCACCGAACGTTCCGCCGAGATGCGCTATGGTGAGCAGGTGTTCGAGATCGACGTCGCGCTGGATGGTCTCGACTGGAACGCCGCGGATATCGTCGAGCGCATCGAAGACCGCTTTCACCACCGCCACGAGGAACTCTACACCTACGCCTCGCGAGGGCAGGAGGTGGTGTTCGTCAATGCCCGGGTCGCGGCCATAGGTGAAGTCGCGCAGCGCAGACGGGGCGACGTGACCCAGACCGCCCAAGGCATTTGTTCGCCGCGCGCGAAACGGCGGGCATATCTCGGCGAATGGCGCGAGGTCCCGGTCTATGCGCTCGACGATCTCAAGCCCGGTCATTCATTGGCAGGACCGGCGATCATCGAGGCCGAGACCACGACGGTGCTGATCGATACCGGCGACCGGGTTACGGTCAATGCGCTGGGCTGGCTGGATATCGCGTTGCGGTGATGGTTCGGTGGCGCATGGTTCGACCCACCGCCTTTGCAAATTCGATCGCCTGCTATCGCTGGCTCTGCCGCGCGCACAACGTCGTGGGCGCAAACGCATGTTTCGACCAAACCCTACGTCATTACGAGCCAATCAACCGTGCTATTTCTTCTGCCCGTAATTCAACAACCCGCCCGCGGTCTTCGGCGGATGGGCGCGCAGGCCTTCCTCGTTGGGCTCGGTGCCCCAGCCTGGCCGATCCGAAATCACCAGATGGCCGTCGAAATATTCCGGCAGATGCGTGAACAACTCGTGATCCCACGCCAGGCGATCGATGTCGGTTTCCATGATCCGCAAATTCGGCACCGCCGCGCAGAAATGCGCGTTCATCATGGTGCAGAGATGGCCGTAGAAATTATGCGGGGCGACGTTGACCTCGAAGTGCTCGGCGGCGGCCGCGATCTTCATGGATTGCCACACCCCGTTCCAGGGCGTGTCGACGATCGCAACGTCCATCGCCTGCTCGGTGAAATAGGGCAGGAACTCGCGCAAACCCAGCAATGTCTCGCAGGACGAAATCGGATGCGGGCTCTGGCGGCGGATGTAACCCAGCGCCTGCGGGTTGAAGCTGTCGATCTCGACCCAGAACATGTCCATATCCCTGATCGCGCGCAGGATCTTCAGATAGCCTTCGGTCTTGGCGTTGAAGTTGAGATCGAGCAGCAGATCGACATCGGGCCCGGCGCCGTCGCGGATCGCTTCGAGATGCATGCAAAGATTGCGCAGCACCTCGCGATCGACATTGATCTCGGGCTCGAACGGCGAGCCGAAGCCGGGACGCCAGCCCGCCGGCTTGCCGTCGGTGTAGACGAAGATGTTGGTCTTCAGCGCGGTGAAACGTTTCTCGCGCACTTCGCACCCGATCGCCCTGACGCCGTCGAGATCGGTGATCGCTGGCTTGTACCAGCCGGGATGGTTGATGCGCCAGGTCGCGCAATGCGACCAGTAGACCCGGATGCGGTCGCGGATCTTGCCGCCCAGCAGCTCGTAGCAGGGAACGCCGAGCGCCTTGGCCTTGACGTCGAGCAGGGCGTTCTCGATGGCGCCAAGCGCCTGCGCCACCACGCCTCCGGCGGCCGGCCGGGTGGCGGAAAACAGTTCGGCATAGATGCGCTCGTGCTGGAACGCATTCTTGCCGACCACGCGTGCGGAGAGCCGCTCGATCGCCGCGCCGACGCCGGGCGAGCCGAACCCCTCGTCGAATTCGCTCCAGCCGACGATGCCGTCCTCGGTCATGATCTTGACGAAGTGATAATTCCGCCAGCCGGCGTCGCAGGAAAGGGTTTCGACGCTTCGAACCGTGGAGCTCTTTGTCATGGTTTCCTGCCCGGCATGTTTTTGTGTTGGCCGATAACAACAACGGATCGATCCAGGCGTCAATTGAAAGGCGGACGTTCAACGATTGCGAGAACGATTTGGCGCGGCACCAATTCCGCAACGCGGAACAAGATTGCGCTTGCATCGCCCGGAGGTCATGCTCAAACGAGCGTTCATACGGAACCATTCATGCCTCTGCATCAATTGCTGATCGCCAATCGCGGCGAGATCGCCATTCGTATCGCACGCGCGGCCGGCGAAACCGGCCTTGCTACCGTCGCGATCTATCCCTCCGACGATGCTGCCTCCCTGCACGTCCGCGCGGCTAACGAGGCCCGCGAAATCCCGGGCCGGGGGGCGCGCGCCTATCTCGATATCGAAGCGGTGATGGCCGCAGCAAAGGCCGCGGGATGCGACGCGCTGCATCCCGGTTACGGGTTTCTCAGCGAGAACGCGTCGCTGGCGCGGCGTTGCGCGGAGGAGGGCATTGTTTTCGTTGGACCTTCGCCCGAGGCGCTGGATTTGTTCGGCGACAAGGCGAAAGCCAGGGAATTGGCAAAACGCTGCGGCGTGCCTGTCATCGAAGGCACCGGCGGCCCGACCACCCTGGGTCAGGCGAGGGCGTTTTTCGCCTCGCTCGGCCGTGGCGGCGCGGTCATGGTCAAGGCCATCGGCGGCGGCGGCGGTCGCGGCATGCGTATCGTCGATGACCCGGCCAGGCTGGAAGAAGCCTATGCGCGCTGCCGGTCGGAAGCCAAGGCCGCCTTCGGCAGCGATGGCGTCTATCTCGAACGTCTGATCCGCAAGGCGCGCCATATCGAGGTCCAGATCATCGGCGACCGCTCCGGCGCGATCAGCCATCTGTGGGAGCGCGAGTGCACGATCCAGCGGCGCAACCAGAAACTGATCGAGATCGCGCCGAGCCCGTCGCTGAACGCAGGCCTGCGTTCGCGGATCATCGAAGCCGCCACCAAGCTCGCCGCTGCCGCGCGCTACCACAGTCTTGGCACTTTCGAATTCCTGGTCGATGACGAGGTCAGGGATGGCGGCGGCGGGTTCGCCTTCATCGAGGCCAATCCCCGGCTTCAGGTCGAGCATACCGTTACCGAGGAGGTGCTCGGCGTCGATCTCGTGAAGTCGCAGCTTGCGGTCGCAGCGGGCGCCACGCTGGCCTCGCTCGGCCTCGCGCAGGCCAACGTGCCCGCACCGCGCGGCTATGCGATGCAGTTGCGCGTCAACATGGAGGTGATGGACGAGAACGGCGAGACCAGACCGACGGGCGGCACGCTTGCGGTATTCGACCTGCCGTCGGGCCCCGGCGTTCGCGTCGATACCTTTGGGTATTCGGGCTACAGGACCAGCGCCGCCTTTGACTCGCTGCTTGCGAAAGTGATCGTGCATTCGCCGAGCCCGAACTGGATCGACGCGGTGCAGAAGGCCGCACGTGCCTTGCGCGAATTTCGCATCCAAGGCGTCGCCACCAATATTCCGTTTCTGGGCGCGGTGCTGGCGCATCCGGTCTTCGTTGCGAACCACGTCAGCACTGCCTTCATCGACCGGCATGTTGCCGACCTGGTCGGCTCGGCCAGGAACTTCACAAGCCCGCTGTTTTTTGCGACCGACGATGGAGGCGGGGTGACCCATGCTTCCCCGATCGCGAATGAATCCGCCGCGGGTCCGGCTGGATCGGTCCCGGTGCCGGCGCCACTCCAGGGAACCATCGTCGCCATCGAGGTTATGGAAGGCTCCATGGTGCGGCCCGGACAGCAGATCGCCGTGCTCGAATCCATGAAGATGGAGCACCTCGTGACGGCCCCGCACGGCGGCAA
>Ga0075028_100000489_pt1 | contig 14263 bp, 13 predicted proteins | sample LitLauG_LLR_2014_FD_71390 | JGI IMG/M metagenome (GOLD analysis project Ga0075028, IMG submission 71390) | Freshwater sediment microbial communities from Pennsylvania, USA - Little Laurel Run_MetaG_LLR_2014 | ecosystem: Environmental > Aquatic > Freshwater > Creek > Sediment | place: USA... | reverse complement strand
TGGCGGAGAGAGTGGGATTCGAACCCACGTTACCCTTTCGAGTAAACACGCTTTCCAAGCGTGCGCCTTCAGCCACTCGGCCATCTCTCCGGCGCTGTGTGAAGCGCTTGTCTGGATTCTAGCAGTTGTCAGGCAACCACAGAGTGGCCGCATGAAGCCAATTCTGGCTACTGGGCTTCAGCTCTCTTCCCCTTCGCCCAACTGCTGCGCCAGGTAGTTTTCGTACGTCATCTCCTTGATCGCGTGCAGTTGCCCTTCCAGGTAGTCGATGTGGTGCTCTTCGTCGACCAGGATCTTCTCCAGCAAGTCCCTCGAACCGTTGTCGCCAGCGGCGACCGAAGCTTTGATTCCGTCGTTGAGGCGCTTCACGGCGGTCAGTTCAAGTTCGAGATCGTTTTCAAGCTGCTGTTTGAGGTTTTGCCCGATGTTGATCTTGAAGTAGTCCGTTATGTTCGGTGTGCCATCGAGCAGCAGGATACGTTCCATCAACTTCTCGGCGTGCTGCATCTCTTCGATCGACTCCTTGCGCGTGTGCTTGGCCATCTTCTCGTAGCCCCAGTTTTCGCACATCTCGGCGTGAAGGAAATACTGATTGATCGCGGTCAGCTCGGCTTTGAGCACTTCGTTGAGGATGGCAATAACTTTCGCGTCGCCTTTCACAATTCGCCTCTCTGGGATGAAGAATTAGCGCCTCTGAACCACTCTTGAGCGCCCATACGAAGCCTCCCCAGAGTGAATCAGCCTACGACCGAGAATTGTACTAGAGAAAGACTTAGGATCGGGATGATCCTGCAGCTGCTGCCGCCGCAGCGTCGGGAGTCGCTGGCGTTGCGGAAACTTGCGTTCCGTTGGCCGGCGGGGCAGGCTTAGACTTAGGCTTGGCCTCGCCATCGACCACGCGATGATTCAGACAATAGAGGGCCAGTTCCAGCCGGTCGGCCACACCCAGTTTGTCGTACACCTTGCGGAGATAGTTCTTCACAACCTGCTCCGTAGTGCCGACTCGCAGGGCGATTTCTTTGTTCTTCATGCCCTGAGTGACGCAGGAAACGATGAGCGACTCTTTGGGCGTGAGCTGCACTTTGGGACGCGACCCAGCGGGACGCAGTCCTTGCGTGCGATAGGCATCCAGCACCCAGGCAATGGCGCGAGCTTCCAGCCAGGGCTCGCCTTGCGCAACTTTGCGCAAACAATCCACCAGCATTTCAGGTTCAACTTCGCGCGACACGATACCGTGCGAGCCGCCGCGGAACAGTTCGAGCGTCATTTCCTGGTCGGCCTCCTGCAACACCATTACGAGGCGGCAACTGGTAGCCTGGCGGAGCAGGTCGGAGGCTGCGTCGACGGGATTCGGAGCCAGCGCCGCTTCGAAAATCAGAATGTCAGCGGAAAACTTCTGGAGGGCGGCAGTGGTTTGCGCGAGGGTTTCAGCCTGGCCCACAACGCGGATGTCATCCTCGAGCGCGAAGATCTTGCGCAGTCCCGCCCGAAAGATGGCCTGCGTATCCGCCAAAATTACGCGGATCGTGCCTTTGCCGTCATCCGGCTGAAGGCTTTCGCCTTGCTCCACGTTGACAGGAGTGCTTCCCATCCGTTTCCTCTAGCGCCCTACCTGCGCTCAAATCGGTACTCGTCGATGACCACACCCACACCGCGCCGGCCACCGTCGGCAAAGCTACGCACCACGCGCCCGCGGCAATCCACCTGGACGTCGGCGGCGGCGCCCACCACGTCCGCGGGAAGCGAAATCGTGAAGTCGACCGCCGAACCCACCGGCACATCGGCATCCATGCGGAACAGGACCCCGTTGGCCGAAATGTTTTCGGTCTCCACCGACTCGCCGCTCGCCCCCGATTTCATTTCCACCGGAAGCTTGATCGGAAAGCGCGGCGCGCCCTGCACACCGGAATAACCTTTGCGGTTCTTGCTCACATCGGCAACGGTTTGTTTGGTTGCGTCAGACACAGTCGCGACAACCTTCCCTTCCACATCGTGCCGTGCACAAACGAGAGAACGAGAAATGTGCACGTTTCAGGGCGAGAGTACACCCCGGCACGAGCGATGCAAAGTTACGGAAGTCATGGAACAAAGGCGTGGAAGTGCCAGTAGTACAGGGACTTAGGGGCGGGGGCAAAGGTGCTTGATGGCATACTGAAAGAGGCGGACGATGTTCTCCGCATTCACCACCGAAGCCTCGCAATCTGTGCAAAACGCCGTGATGCGGCCATCGTTTCCGTGTCCGGGTTTTTCACTTCGAACGGCGGCGCGCGTACCACTCCTCGGCCGTGATCTCCCAGATTTCCGATGGCAACCGGCCAGAAACGAAGTCTCGTTCTTCGGTGGCAACGATGCGCATCCCCTGCCTTTCAGAAATGCGGCGCGACGCCTGGTTGGCAACCGCCTTGGGAGCCCGCAGGATTGCAAACTTCAGAACGTCGAACCAGTAACTGGTGACCACATCGCAAGCCTCGCTCATCAGGCCCTGTCCTTGCCACGGCAAGGCGAGCCAGAATCCGCGATTGTGATTTTTTGCTCTCATCAAACTGATGGTGCCAATGATGTGAGAAGGATCGCTCTTGAGCCTTAGCGTCCAGTGCCATTCCTCTCCGCGTTCAACTGCCGGAAGAGCGATGTCCCGACAATACGTCAGCGCGCCGTCAGGTGGGTAGGGCCATGGCACACGGCCAGCCAGGAATTGCACGACGTCCCAGTGGGGAAAGAGAATCTGAATTTGTTCGGCGTCGGAGAGTTCTAGCGGGAGCAGCCACAAACGTTCTGTTTCGAGTATGGGTGTCAAGCCGAAAACCTCATCGCTCGTTTCGCTTCAGCCATTTCCGCAACGGGACCGCGGCCGCATTCAGAACTTCGTCACTCCCGTGAAGTTGAACTCCCTCACTTTCATCGCGGGTACTACCATGTCGAACGACTCCTCCCCGGTCGATCGCACCGGGACGCTCATCGCTTCTACATTCGACAACATGGCCATCAGACTCTGATTGAAGCGGAGGTTTCGTATTCCGCCTTGCAGCTTTCCGTTCTCGATCAGAAACGTTCCATCCCTGGTCATGCCGGTTAAGATCTTTTCGTACGGATCGACCTCGCGGATATACCACAAGCGTGTCACAAGAAGGCCGCGCTCGGTCGAGGCGATCATCTGCTCGACACTCTGCGGATTCTCGGGAGCACCGAAGACGATGTTCTGCGGCGCCTCTCCCATTTCATTGGGCAACGGGAAACCGTGCCCCGTGGGCTCGATCAGGCCGACCTTGCTCGCGTACTCCGACTTCTTCATCTTCGCGGCCGTGGCCCGCGCGTACACGAGGCGCTTGACCACGCCATTTTCGACCAACTGCACTCGCCCGCGCCGCACACCTTCGCCGTCGAAGGGCGACCCCGCCTGCAGCGGATGCGCGGCGTCGTCCCAGATGTTGATGTTTTCTCCGAACAGCTTGGCACCGATGCGCTCGTTGAGAAACGATCGCTGGTCCAGAATCGCCATTCCGCTGTAGTCCCAGAACATGAAGCCAACGATATCGAGCACCGCCGATGGTTCGAGAACAACCGTGCACTTTCCCGGTGGAATCTCGCGGGGGCGAGCAGATTCGACCGCCTTGCGCGCGGCCGTCTCCGCTAGTTGCACCGGATCGAGGCTGCGCACGTCGGGCGAATTCAACTTCTGCCATCCCGATGAATCTTCGCCCAGCACGGTGACCGAAACTTCCGCAAGGGTTTGGGAATGCCAGCGAGACAGCCCGCGAGAGTTGAGGAGCGCTTCGACGGATTCCGACGTCGAATAGATCCCGGCCGCCGTCAGCTTGCGTTTGTCCGCCATCCCAACGATCTGTCCGACCGCGCCGGCCCGGTCGGCCGGAGTGATGGCCGCAGTCTGCTCAAAGTACCGTGTGGCGCGGACATTCCCGTCCGCGTTGCCAGCGGCTTCCCCAGCATCCGGCATCGGCAGCAGATCCGGATCAGGCTCCTGCACCCGAGCCAGATTCTCCGAAGCCACGACCGCACGCTTTACACTTTCGTCGTCGAATTGATTCGCAGTTGATCGCGCGGTCCGCCCGCCAAAATTCGTGCGGATCGAGGCCATGCAATTCTCTTCCTCTACATTCTGATGGATGGTGTTGTTCGCGAAGCGAGTGAGAGCGAAACGTGAGCCCGCAAAAGACACTTCGATCTCGTCGGCCGAAGAGAAGCGCCGAATCCGGTCAAAGATGTCCGACGCTCGTTCTCTGGTCAACATAGTTTCGCGATTCTGTGTGTCTCCACCCGCAAACAGGGCCTTAACCACGGGGGTCACAGAGGAAACTCCTTCGTTCCTGTGTGTTCTCTGTGCCCTCTGTGGTGAACTAACTCTTGTAAGCCGAACCGACTTTTACGCTCCGGAACCGAGCCGGGCTCGCGCCATGCCCGGTCCCGACTACCTGCTGCGGCTGTCCTTTGCCACAGTTGGGCGTGCCCCATAGTGTCCACTCATCGCGCGAGCAAATGGCATCCAGCGAATTCCAAAACTCGGTCGTGATTCCCGAATAGGACGGGTTCTTCAACATCCGCACGCGCTTACCGTTCCTGATCTCCCACCCGATTTCGCAGCCAAACTGGAAGTTGTAACGCTTGTCGTCAATCGACCAAGACTTGTTCGTCTCCATGTAAATGCCATGGTCAGTGTCCGCAATCAGTTGCTCCAGCGTCAACGGGTTCTCGCCCGGCAGAATACTGACGTTCGTCATGCGGATCATGGGCAGGCGGTTCCAGCCCTCGGCGCGCAGCGTCCCGCCCGATCGCGTCCCACCGATCGTGTGTGCGGTCTCGCGCGAACTGAGATACCCCGTAAATCGGCCTACCGTGATGATCGGCGTCGACTGCGCAGCCACGCCCTCATCGTCATAGGCAAAGGTTCCCAACCCCGGTCCGTGCTCCTGCCGAGCGTCGGCCACCACGTTCACAAGTTCGCTGCCATAGCGCAGGTCGCCCAGTTTTTCGAGGGTCAGAAACGAAGTGCCGGCAAAGTTCGCCTCCATCCCCAGCACCCGATCGAGTTCAATCGGATGGCCGATCGATTCGTGAATCTGGAGGCCGAGCTGCGATCCATCGAGAATGACGGTGAATACACCTTCCGGACACTGGTCGGCCCGATGCAGCGCGACCGCCTCTTCCCCCACGCGCCTCGCATTTTCGAGCAGTTCCATCTCCTCGATCTGCTCGTAACCGCGGTTCTGCCACTGCCCGCCAAACGAATTGGGATACGACCGCTTCTGAATCTCAGCGCCGGCGAACGCATAGGCCGTGTATCCGGCGCCCGTCGAGTATTTGACCTGATGGATATCCGCGCCTTCAGAGGAAAAAAACCACGACTCCTCGCGAGCAAAATTCATGCCGGTTTCCGCCAGCGTCACTCCGGCGGAAGCGCGCAACTCCGCATCCACTCGCAGCAGCAGTCCTAGATTCTGCTCGACCGACGTGGAGAATGGATCGATCTCGTAAGGTGTAGTCCAATCCGCCACCGCGGCCGGTTCCGGGGCCAGGCGAACATCTTGCCGCTTCACGCGCGCCGAGGCTTTGGCGATCTCAACCGCGCGCGCAGCTGTGGCGACAACCGCGGCGTCGCTCAAATCGGCGGACGCCGAAAATCCCCACGCCCCGTTGGCAATCACGCGCACGCCAATACCGAGTGACTCCGACTCCGAAGCGTGGCCCATCCGCCCGTTCTTGGTGGCCAGGGCGCGGTTGCGCGCCTGCACGATCCGCGCGTCGGCGTACGATGCTCCGCGCGCGGCAGCCGTGTCCAGAGCCAGGAGAGCAACGTCTTTCATCGTGGAATAAAACGTAACACGATTAGCTGAGGATTGGGATTTGTTGAGGAAGGCCGCTCAGTGCATTCCCGGGGCAGCCAGCCCCAGTGGCATGCGTTTTCGGGCAAGGTCGAACACGAAGCGACCGCTCTGAAGATGATCTGGGTGGCCATCCTCGGTGTCTGGTTCGGTCCATATCCCGCCGATCTCCACTTTGTCCTTGCCGCTTCCCGCCACCTTGGTGGGCTGCCGGCGCTGCTTGTCGGCGTACGCCTTGATCACCTGGGCTGCCAGACGCGCCGCCAGCTTGCCGTGCTCGCCGCCTTCGAACAGCACACACACGATAATGCCTGGATTGCGGCGCGGCGTGAAGCCCACGAACCAACCGTTCTGCGCGAAGTCTTCGCTGTTCTTGTGCTTTGCGCGCAGGGCAAGTGAGACGATCTGCGCCGACCCGGTTTTGCCGGCGATATCGACTCCCGGAACGTGAGCCGAGGGAGCAGTACCCTCGGGCAACAACACCCGCGACATCGCGTCAGTGATAAAGGTCCAGCCGCTCGGCTCAATCGGGACGTGTTTCACTTCGGAGTAGTGCGTGGTCTGAACAAAAGCCGGCGGCAGATCGGTCGGATTGATGACGTGGGGCACAACCATGCGGCCATCCATCGAGATGGCAGCGATGGCGCGCATGAGCTGCACTGGAGTGATTGCCACCGCGCCCTGGCCGATACCGACCGAGATCGTCTCGCCGGCAAACCACTTCTGTTTGAAGTTGCGGATCTTCCACTCTTCCGAAGGCATCACGCCGGTTACTTCATTCGGGAGGTCAATCCCGGTCTTCTGCCCGAGCCCCAACGCGGTTGCGTATTTTGCAATGCGGTCAATGCCCAGTTTCTCCGCCAGCGTGTAAAAGAAGACGTCGCAAGACTGGTAGATCGCTTTCTCCAGGCTGACGGCGCCGTGGCCACCTTTCACCCAGCAGCCGAATCGCCGCCCATAAAATGTGGCGCCACCATTGCAGTGCACGTTCAGCGTCTGAGCAATTCCCTCCTGCCAACCGGCGACCGACATGACGATCTTGAATGTAGAACCGGGCGCGAGTTGCGCCTGAATCGCCTTGTTCAACAGCGGCTTGTCAGGATCGGAGACAAGCTTGTTCCATTCGTCCTTCGAAATTTTCACCGCGAAGTCATTGGGGTCGAAGGTCGGGCGGCTCACCATCGCCAGAATTTCTCCCGTGTGTGGATCCATCGCCACGATCGCGCCGTTCTTGCCTTCGATGGCCTGCTCAGCCGCAATCTGCAAATCCAGATCCACGGTCAGCTTGAGCTGCTTGCCCGGCTCCGCGGGCGTTTCATCCAGCCGGCTGACTTCGCGCCCGCGGCTATTGACAACCGCACGCCGCGAGCCATTCCTTCCCATCAACACAGTGTTGTATTGCTTCTCGACGCCGCTCACGCCGACCACGTCGCCTGGATTGTAGAGTTCAAATTGTGGCTGGTTCAGCATGTCTTCGGTGACTTCGCCCACGTATCCGATCAAGTGCGCCATGAACCCGTTGAGCGGATACAAACGCCGGTGCGCCATGATGGTGTCGAGTTCGGGGAGTTCGTTCCTGTGCGCTTCAATGAACGCCAGTTCGTCGGGCGTGATCCCTTCTTTCAGGAAAATGGGCTGGTACGGCGGCATCGACGCAAAGCGGCGGATCCGCTGCCGCACTTCATCGGGGTTGAGGTGAAGGCCCTGGGCGATCAGGTTCGCGTCGGCATTCAGGTCGCGGGAGGAATCACGCATCAGCAGCGCGGAAAACGAAGGGTAGTTCTCAACAATCGTGCGGCCTTCTCGGTCCAGAATCTTTCCCCGCGGGGCGAGGATGGGCACGTTGCGAATGCGGTTCTGCTCGGCTAACTGCGAGTACTTGTCGCTCTGCATCACCTGCAAGCGCCATAACCCGTATGCGAGCAGCAGGAAGATGAACAGGACGCCATACTGGACGCCGGTAAGCCGGACGGCGGAAATTTTCTCTTCGCGGCCGAACATCGATCCTCTTCCTGCGTCCTCCCCGAGCCGTCAACAGCAAGTACGTCCAGGGTCTCGTCCGCCTGCACACGAAACTCCCAAAGCGAAAGCGTTTCTTCCTGGAGAGTTACCTGTATTCTACGCGCTTTTGAAACGGACCCGAAGATTGAACCGAACACGAAAGTTTGCGAATCAAATACGGGTGTCTGGGCCAGACCGCTGGGCCATGTCCGACCGTTGATTGAAAGTCACAGGGTCTACAGGCAACAATAGCCATGGAACGAACGTCTTACTTATTTCCGGGCGCAGGTTTGGGGTAGGTTGCTGGTTAAGCTCGCTTCTTGTAGCCGATTAGGATTTCAATGCGGATTCGCAGCTTCATCATCGCCTACGCGCTCGTACTTGCCATTCTTCTTTTTGCCGACCGGCGCCCCGATCCCAACCGGCAAAATCGCTATTCGCACGTAGTTGACTTGACGGACGCGCAGCACTTCAACGGGCCACGGGCTTCTGCGGCTGATTCGAGAACCCGCATCGTCTCTCCCGCCGCCTTGATTCCCGGGACCTGGTCCGCGGGGCAAATTCCAGCCGAACGCCTGGTTGCGCCCCTGGTGGTCATCGATCTGAAGTCATCGCCGAACGGTGCTTCCCCGATTTCGCTCGACGATCTCGCCGCCTGGGAATCTATCTATGGCGTCGTCCCACAGGGAGCGATCGTTGCGATACGCCGCACGAGCGCCGGTTCGCCGTCCTCGAACGCACTGCCCATCACGGCCGACGCCGCACAATTTTTGATGGATGCCCGCTACACGCTGGGCTTTGCCATTGAAACATCGGTCGACTTTACTTCTGATCGTCCACTGGCCCGCCAACTCGCACTTCATGGAAACTATGTTGTTCAAGGAACAACGCCCCTTACCTCGCTGCCGCAAACCGGCTCGCTGTTGATCGTGGCCCCCGCGAAGAACAAGACCTCCGCCCAGGCGCCCGTGCGCGTCTTGGCCGTGGTGCGTTGAGGCCAGTCGCTGGTTCGGGGCGCTAGTCATTCAGCGCGAGTTGACCACACCCTCAAAACGGAGTCTTCCGGAGCGAAGCGAAGAGACCTATGCAGTCTGGCCTCGGCAAAATCACACCCCGACACCTGCTAACCCCTACTGTGTTGACTCGGACTAGCGACCAGCGACTAGCGACTTTTTACACCGTCCCAAGTTCCGTTATCATCGTACTTCCCCGGAGGCGACCTCGTGAGCGATGCGCGTTATCCGATCGGCAAGTTTTCCTACGCCGGCCCCCTTACTGCCGCACAGAAAGAGCAACACCTGAGCGATATCAAGGAGACTCCTGCCATGCTTCGCACGGCGCTCCACGGACTCACCGACTCTCAGTTGGATACTCCGTACCGCGATGGCGGCTGGACCGTGCGCCAGGTCACTCATCATGTACCGGACAGCCACATGAACGCCTACATCCGCTTTAAGCTCGCGCTCACCGAAGACGATCCCACTATCAAACCCTATATGGAGGACCGCTGGGCCCTGCTGCCGGATTCGAAAGCGCCCGCGGAAGTTTCGTTGCTTCTGCTGGAGTGCGTTCACCAACGCTGGATGATGGTGCTGCGCAGCCTGACCGGAGCCGACTGGCAACGCACCTTCCGCCATCCAGAAATGGGGCCGATGACGCTGGAGAAGACGCTGGCCCTTTACTCGTGGCACGGACGACACCACGTAGCGCACGTCACGAGGTTGCGGGAAAAGATGGGTTGGTAGGGTCTTCGCTACGAACTTGCCCCTATGACAGACCCGCCTTCCACGCCACGTAGCTCATCGCCTCCCGCATAACGGCCCCAAACCGCTGTGCCAGCCAGTGCGGTTGCGACTCCGGGCGCGGTGCCACTTCCACTTGCACGCCTTCGTGTTCCAGCAGCGCGCGGATGCGGAACACGTGATAGGCATCGCTCACGGCGATGCATGTGTGCATGCCGTTCACGCGCATGATGTTGGCTACGCGCGCCGCCGACTGGGCGGTGTCCGATCCCTGGGTTTCGGCAATCAGCGCCTGCTCCGGGACACCGCGTCGCGCGAGATAGTCCCGGCCTACTCCGCCCTCACTGAAATCCGGGTCCTGGGCCGCCCCGCCGGTCGTGATCACCACCGGAGCCATGCCTCTTTGGAACAACTCAAAACCATGGTCGAGCCGCGCGCGGTACACAGGTGAGGGCCGACCGGCATACTCTGCTGCTCCGAAAATAACGATCGCATCCGCCTTCCGCTCGGGAGATTTGCCGGCGGCGCGCACAATGCGCATTCCAGTGATGCCAAGAAACAACAGAAATGCGCCCGCCACCACCAGCAAGAGGAGCAGACGGACGCGAAGGTTTGAAGGTTTGGTTGGATTCGGAAGACTGTTCTCTGCTGCCATCTCAGGACAAAGCTTCCGTAATTTCCCTGGCGGGAATCGCCCCTTCACGCAGGATTTGCCAGGAACCGTCTTCCTTGAAGTGAACGATGGTCGACGCCATCGCCCGCGGCGACTTGCCGCCGTCCACGATCAACGAAATGCGATCCTGCAACTGATCGCGCACCTGCTCGGCGGTCGTGCATTCGACGGCGCCGCTCAAGTTCGCTGAGGTGGCAGTGATCGGAATTTTCGCCGCCCGCACCACCGCCAGCGGAATCTCTGCCGCCGGCACGCGCAGCGCTACGTTGCCCGTATTCGCGGTCACCTTCAGCGGCAGATGCGGGGCGGCCGGAACAATCATCGTGAGCGGTCCAGGCCAGAACCGCCGCGCCAACAAATGGAAATCGTCGCACAAAGGACGAGCAAATTCTTCGGCCTGGTCCACATTCTCGATCAGCAACGAAAGCGGCTTATGCTTCAGTCGAGACTTGATTTCGTACACCCGCTCCACCGCCCGCAAGTTGAACGGGTCGGCGGCGAGGCCGTAAAACGTATCGGTGGGCATGCCCAGCACGTGCCCGGCATGGATCTGCTCGCAGGCATACTTCACCAGCGAGGCTTCTGGGGTTTCGGCGTGAATTTTCAGGATTTCCGCGCGCACTCGGTTCCCTTCCTGATGGTCGGCGTGAACAGTGAAATGTACCATACTATGAGTTTCGATCGCAGCCGAACCAGAATGCTCGTATTATCCTGATCTTGGAACAAACCTATGAAGCAGGACGCGAAGGCAGCTCGCACTCTGAAGCAGGACAGTCGCCTGCAGCTGCTTGCCGGCCGCCACAACCCGCGCCTGAAAGGATTGCGCCTTGCCTTCCGCCGCGGCGAACTCACCGCGCAAGGCGAGTGCGCCATCGACGGTGTAAAGCTTGTGGAAGAAGCCCTGCGCAGCGGTCAGCGCCTGACCAGCGTGTTCTTCAGTGGATCGGCGCGCCCCCTGGCCGAGAAGCTTCTGCCCCAACTCAATGCCCGAACAGAGACGTACGTCCTGCCGGATGCGCTCTTCGATTCCATCGTTCCGAGCGATGCTCCGCAAGGCGTGGCGGCGCTCGTCAAATTGCGGGTGTTTTCTGCCGCCCAAATCCTGGAACGCTCGCTGTCCAGACCGATGGTCGTCGCGGCCGGCTTGCAGGATCCCGGGAACCTCGGCACCATTTTTCGCTCCGCCGAAGCCTTTGGCGCGGCTGGCATTTTCCTGACCGAAGGAACTGTGGGCCCCTACAATCCGAAAGTTCTGCGCGGCTCCGCCGGATCGATTTTCCGTTTGCCGTTTCTTCAGATCGCTTCCGGCGAACTGATTGCGCTCCTGCACCAGCACGGTGGACGACTGTTGGCAACGTCCTCGCACAAGGGAACGCCCTTGCCGGAGGTGTCGTGGAATCTACCCTTGGCAATTTTCATCGGTAACGAGGGCGCTGGGCTGCCTCGCGATCTGATGCAGCACATGCAGGAAACCATCGTGATTCCACAAGCTGCGCAAGTCGAATCGCTGAATGCTGGAGTAGCCGCCAGCATTGTGCTGTATGAAGCGGCAAGAGCAAGTCAGAAGTTAGAAGTCAGATTGCAGAAGTAAAATCTCAAGATTCGCAAACATGGAACGGAAATCACCGAGCAGTCAAACCCCAAGAGTCTACTTCTGCATTTGACGTCTGACTTTTGACTTCTCGCGTGGTGAAATGATCTTGTGAACTTGTTCCAGCCCATCCCGCCGCAAGACTCCACAACCCAAGGCGCGCGCCCGCTCGCCGACCGCATGCGCCCGCGCAGGCTTGACGAATTCGTCGGCCAGGAACATCTCGTCGGCCCCGGCAAGCCGCTGCGCGTGCAGATCGACCGCGACGACCCCACCTCCATGATTTTCTGGGGGCCGCCCGGTACCGGTAAAACTACGCTCGCCAAGATCATCGCCGGCATCACCAAGGCCGAGTTCATCGAGTTCTCCGCCGTGCTCTCCGGCATCAAAGAAATCAAGCAGGTCATGGCCGACGCTGACCGCGCCCGCCAGTACGGCACGCGCACCATCGTGTTCGTCGATGAGATTCACCGCTTCAACCGGGCGCAGCAGGACGCGTTCCTTCCTCATGTCGAAAAAGGCAGCATCCGCCTGATCGGCGCCACCACCGAAAATCCCTCGTTCGAGATCAACTCCGCGCTGCTCTCGCGTTGCCGCGTGTACGTGCTGAAGCAACTGACCGAAGACCAACTCGTAGCACTTCTCCGCCGCGCTCTCGCCGACAACGAACGCGGCCTCGGCCAGTTGCGTCTCCAAGCATCGGGCGATGCCCTACGCAAGATCGCTTCTTACTCGAGCGGAGACGCACGCGCCGCCTACAATGTGTTGGAAGTGGCATCCTCACTGGCCTTAGAGACTCGGCTTGCCGGGTCTCCCGCCGCAAACATCACGATCACCAATGAGATCGTCCAGGAGGCCCTGCAGAAGCGCGTCCTGCTCTACGACAAAAGCGGTGAAGAGCACTACAACCTGATCTCCGCCCTGCACAAATCCGTGCGTAACAGCGATCCGGACGCCGCCCTCTACTGGCTCGGGCGCATGCTCGAGGCCGGAGAAGATCCGCTCTACATCGCACGGCGCGTGGTCCGCATGGCCGTCGAAGACATCGGCCTCGCCGAGCCCAACGCGCTCGCGCTTTGCATGGCCGCGCGCGATGCCGTCGATTTTATCGGTATGCCCGAAGGCAACCTCGCGCTCGCGCAGGCGGTCGTCTATCTGTGCGCCGCGCCAAAATCGAACGCGCTCTACAGCGCCTACGGCGCGGTTCTGCAAGACGTAGAAAACACCGCCGCTGAACCCGTTCCCCTGCACCTGCGCAACGCCCCCACCAGCCTGATGAAAGACCTGGGCTACGGGAAGGGTTACCAGTACGCCCACGATTCAGAGGAAAAAGTCGCCGACATGCAGTGCCTGCCCGACAGCCTGCGCGACCGGGTTTACTACCAACCGACAAATGAGGGCACTGAGAAGCGAATTCGCGAGCGGCTGGAGGAAATCAAGCGCCTGAAACGCTCTGCTCTTGATCGAACAAAAAGAGAATCGTAAGCCTGCTTCTAAAATCAAATAACAGATCGCTGGACTCCAAATAACGTCCGGCTCCTCGGTTCAGGAGGTTTTCGTCATGGCAACGGCTCCGCACACCGATCTCCACCCCGCAAGCGCGCTCGCCCCTGAGGCGCCCGCTCTCAGACTTGCCGAGCTTGTCCGCCTTCAGAAATCGGCGCAGCGCATCACTTCCACGCTCAACCTTGACGAAATTATTGACCGGGTTGTGGACGAGGTTTCCGCCTCCCTCGGTTGTGTCGAGATCACTCTTTATCTCCACCATCCGGAGCGGAATGAGCTCGTGCTAGCCGGCGTTCGCGGTTGCACCGTCTATGGCAAGGGCCATTGTCTGCAGGTCGGCAAACAGGGCATGTCGGGCCACGTCGCCGTTACACGCAAAATGCACTATGCGCCGGACGTAAGCCGCGACCCGTATTACATCGCCTGCGAACCGAACACTCGCTCTGAAGTGGCGATTCCGCTGGAAGTGGACGGCGAACTAGTCGGAGTGTTCAATGCTTCGCATCACGATGTAGACGCTTTTTGTGAGGCGGAACTTCGCCTTCTTCAGGGGCTGTGCTCGCACGTCGCCGTCGCCGTACACAATTCCCGCCGCTTCCATGACGAACACAAGCGGCGTGAGCGGATGACCCGCGAAGCCGAAGAGGCCCGCGCCATTCAGCAAGCCCTGCTGCCGCGCAGTTCTCCGTTCATTCCCGGTTTCTGCGTGACGGGGCTGTCCATTCCGTCCAGCGCGGTAGGCGGCGATTGGTACGACTACATTCCCCTCAGCAATGGCCGATGGGGCCTGGTGCTCGCCGACGTCTCCGGCAAGGGCACGGCGGCGGCGCTGCTCATGTCCGCCACCCGCGGCATGTTGCGCTCGCTCGCCCACTCCGGCTCCGGACCGGCCGAGGTGCTCACTCGTCTCAAC